>ERZ773090.10-NODE-10-length-300561-cov-44.1541_pt1 | contig 300561 bp, 230 predicted proteins | sample MGYA00580579_ERZ773090 | MGnify/ENA primary metagenome ERZ773090 (study PRJEB29015, sample SAMEA2738014) | human oral metagenome | biome: human oral; feature: human-associated habitat; material: dental | place: China | collected 2132 ... | reverse complement strand
GCGTTCGACTGAAAATCGAAAGGTCACCGGATCGACGCCGGTCGGAGCCACTGCCTCGAATCCAGGACATGCGTACGTCCCTCCCCGCCTCCCTTTAGCTTCTCCCATGTGCGATCTCACGCGCTTCAACACGTACAAACTTACGCGTGCGCTTCAACGCGTACAAACTTACGCGTGCGCTTCCCGCATACGAACTTTCGCGCTTCTACGCGCGCAGACCCTTGTTCTTCTCGCACCGCACGACTCCTAGTGCGCGAATTCTTGGTCCCTCTAAAGCAGGGGCTCAAATCCGTCGCCCCGGCAATCCCCGGCCGAGCGACGGACTAGAGACGCCTACGACGCCCCGGCTTTTTCGGCACGTTTTGGCACTTCCAACACGCGTCTCGGCCTTTCGGGGCGTGCCGAGTTCTTGTTGGCACATGTAAAGATTTTTTACACGTCCCAAAAACGTGTAAAAAATTTGGCGATTCTTTTACACGTCAAGAATTCCGTGTCTAGAATTTTTCCATGTGGAAACCCGATCTTCCTTACAATGAACTCCCGTTCCCTCCCGTCGACGAACTGGAGACTCGCTCGATTCTTCGGGCGGCGGCGAACGCGCGGGCGGCGCTCGCCGGACTGGATCAGGCAGTCAAACAGATCCCCAACCCAGAGATCCTCATCTCTCCTCTCTCGCTCCTCGAAGCGCAGGCAAGCTCGGAAATCGAAAACATCGTGACCACAACCGACGACCTCTTCCGAGACGAAAACCTCAGGAGCGCCGCACCGGACCCAGCGGTAAAGGAGACTTTGCGCTACCGGGAGGCTCTGTTCGCTGGGCTCAAGGAGGTTCGCCGTCGTCCCCTCAACACGAATATCGCCCTCGAAGTAAGCTCCCACATAAGCGGCTACAACATGGAGCTGAGGTCCCTGCCCGGCACTTTCATCGGAAACCCCACGACCTTGGAAGCCCGGTACACGCCCCCCGAAGGCAAAGAGCTCATCGCCCGCAAGCTCGGGGATTGGGAGAAGATCGTCCACATCGGAGACGAACTCGACCCATTGGTCGCAATGGCGGTTGCACACTACCAGTTTGAGGCAATCCACCCTTTCACGGACAGCAACGGGCGCACGGGAAGGATCCTCAACATCCTCATGCTCATCGAAAGGAGGCTTTTGAGCGAACCGGTTCTCTACCTTTCCCGTTACATCATCGAAAACAAAAACGAGTACTACGACCGCCTCCTGGCCGTGACGCGAGACGGCGCCTGGCATGAGTGGCTTTCCTTCATGCTGAGCGCCGTGCATTCGACCTCCGAGGAGACGCTCGCAACCATCGACAGAATCCAAGGGCTTCGCCGCACGATTCGCGAGCAAATGCGCTCGAATCGGGGAAGTTCGAACGCCGACCTTCTGGACCTGCTCCTCGAACGGCCATACTGCCGAATCGCCGACGTCGAAAACGCCTGCAACGTCACGCGCCCAACGGCGACCAAACGTCTGGAAGAGCTGGTCGCCGCGGGCGTGCTGGACGACAGAAGAGTCGGCAGAGACAGACTTTTCGTCAATGTGCCGCTGATGAAGATCCTCCGCAGCCCTGGATCCGCCGCGCAGGCACGCTGAGGCTGCGAGATTGGCGCTTGCCGGGCAAGGTCCTTCTGTGGCCACGCCGCCGCGGAATGCGTTGAGCCCCTCGGATTTAAGATCGTCCGGCAGAATAGTTGCTGGCCAGGCGCCTAAAGCACCTCGACCAGCCGAATCAGGTATCCGTCGGGGTCTTGGACGACGAACTCCTTCTGCCCTTCCAAACCGGCGCCTTGGGTACCCGTTTCATACCAAATCTGCCGCAGATCCCGAAACGGCCGGACGCCCAGTGCGGCCAGCCTCGAACGTGCGGCGCCGACGTCGGAAACTTCGATTTGGAGGCCCATCCCCCGCCCCCTCGGCGCACGGACGCGGCCGGCGAACCAAGCCTCCGAATGGTCTTCTTCGAGCATGAGTTGGGCGCCGTTGAGTTCGAGGCATGCGAACAAGGGATCCTCCCTGGAAAAGAGAATCCGGAAACCGACTCCTTTGACGTAAAAGTCGAGACTCACGAAGATGTCGCCGACGGACAACTCGGGAACGAGCGGATTCCAACGCATAGCCCGATCATGGCATACGTTCTGCCCACCAATTCGTCGGACTCCGTATACTCAAGTGTGGAACCACGTACATTTCGTGGAAAACCCTCGTTAAATCGCTCGCATTCGCATAGACTTCGCGTCAAGTAGCCTCGCGGCAGAGCCCTGAAAGGAGGGACTTCCTCCATGAGTCCAAAGACGGCCCATGTCCAAGTCCTTGCCCCGTTGACCGGCGTTATGGTGCCGATCGAAAGCGTTCCCGATCCCGTCTTCGCCCAGAAGATGGTCGGCGATGGATTCTCCATCGACCCTTTCGACGGCACGGTTTTCGCTCCGGTTTCGGGAGAGATCGCCGATCTCCAAAACGCCCATCACGCCCTCACGATACGCACGCCGGAGGGGATCGAGATCCTCATCCACATCGGCCTTGAAACCGTCAGCCTGGAAGGACGCGGGTTCACGCCCCACGTCGCCAGGGGCGACAAGGTCGCCGCCGGCGACAAGCTCATAACCTTCGACGTCGACCGGGTTGCCCGCGAGGCGAAAAGCCTTCTCACCCAAGTGGTCGTCGCCAATATGGACGCGATTGCCTCGATCCGGCCCGAGACCGGAATGGTTGTCGGCGGACGGTCCTTGGCCGCCACCATCGAACTCGCCGCACCGAAGGCCCGCGCATCGGCCGGCGGCGGGGGCGAGGCCTTCGTCGGCACGGTTGTCATCCCCAACCCGACGGGCTTGCACGCGCGGCCCGCTGCAACCCTCGTCGCCCTGGCCAAGAGCTTCGAGAGCGACATTAAGCTGGCTTCCCAGGGAAACACCGCCAACGCGAAATCGATCGTCGCCATCATGGGCCTGGGCCTCGCCCACGGCCAGGAGGTCGAAGTCAGCGCCACAGGGCCCGACGCCGAGCGCGCACTCGCCGAAGTCATTGAGGCGATCAACGGCGGCCTCGGGGAAGAGCCCGTGCCCGCGGGCTCGCCGGGCTCGGCACAGGCCGCACCCACGCAGGCCGCCCCCGCGCAAGAGCCGCCGGCCCGCCGCTCGGAGGACCCCGACGTCTACCTCGGCATTCCCGCTTCGCCGGGCCTGGCCGTTGGCGCGCTCGTCCAGCTGCGCACGCAGGAGTTCGCCATCGTCGAGGCGGGGCTCAACCCGGCCGACGAGCGGCGCACCCTGCGCGACGGGCTCAACCGCGCGCTGTGGTCTTTGGGGGAGCTGGCCGACGGTTTGCGCAAGCAAGGCGACGAGGAACGCGCCGCCATCTTCTCCGCGCACGAAGAGCTGCTGCAGGATCCGGAGCTTCTCCATCTGGCGAATGTCGCAGTAAACGAAGGAAAAAGCGCCGCTTTCGCTTGGCGCAACGCCTACACGACGTTCGCCGACCAGCTCGAGTCGCTGGGCAACGAGGTGCTTGCCGGGCGCGCCACGGACGTGCGCGACGCCGGCGTCCGCGTGCTCCAGGAGATCACCGGGCAAAAGCTCGAACGCCCGGAGCTTCCCGAAAACACGATCCTCGTGGCCGAGGAGCTGACGCCTTCGGACACTGCTCAGCTCGACCGTTCGAAGGTCGTCGGATTTGCGACCGTCACCGGCGGCGCCTCCTCCCACGTCGCGATCATCGCGCGCTCGCTCGACATTCCCGCGATCGCCGGAATTGAAGACGCCGTACTCAACCTTGAAGACGGCACTCGGGCGGTTCTCGACGGGACCTCCGGCGAGCTGCGGACGAATCTTTCCGAGGCCGACCTTTCCGCGGTTCGCAAGCGCCAGAAGCGCATCGAGGCCCGCAAGGCCGCCGAATACGCGAAGAAGGACGAGCCCGCAGTCACCTCCGACGGACGACGGGTCCAGGTGGTCGCCAACATCGGCGGGGTCGACGACGCAAAGGAGTCTCAGACGAAGGGCGCCGAAGGCGTCGGCCTTCTGCGCAGCGAATTCATCTTCCTTGGACGCGCCGACGCCCCCAGCGAGGACGAGCAGGTCGCGATCTACGCCGATTGCGCGCGCGCTTTGGCGCCCGGTCAGCCGCTCGTCATTCGCACGCTCGACGTCGGCGGAGACAAGCCGCTCGCGTACCTCCCCCTCGGAGAGGAGGACAACCCGTTCCTCGGCCTGCGCGGAGTGCGGGTGGGCTTGGACCGCCCCGACACTCTGCGCCCGCAGATCCGCGCGATCCTTCGGGCAGCGGATGAAGGGGCCAAGCTCCACGTCATGTTCCCGATGGTCGCTACGATCAGCGACTGGCGCCGCGCGAAGGCGATGTGGGATGAAGAGGCCGAGGACCTCGGGTACCGGGGCAAGGTGAGTCTGGGCATCATGATGGAGGTTCCTTCCGTCGGCGTGATGGCCAAGCAGTTCGCCGCGGAGGAGGGCCTTGACTTCTTCAGCGTCGGCTCGAACGACCTGACGAGCTACACCCTGGCCATGGACCGGGGAAACGCCAAAGTCGCCGCGCAGGTGGACGCATGCGACCCCTCGATTTTGGCTCTCATCGGCCAGGCGGCCGAGGCCCTGCACGAGAAGGGCAAGTGGATCGGGGTGTGCGGCGGCGTCGCCTCAGACCCGCAGGCGGTTCCGATCCTCGTAGGCTTGGGCGTGGACGAGCTGAGCTGCTCGATCCCGGCCATCCCTTCGATCAAAGCGAAAGTCAGGGCGTATTCTTACAGAGAGTGCAAGTCGCTCGCCGATGCGGCGCTGACGTCCGCGACCCCCGAAGAAGTCCGCGCCCTCGTCCCTCTCGACGAGGTATGAGGAGGTAACCATGAGTACCGCTTCCGAGATCGTCGCCGCCGTCGGCGGCCCTGAAAATATCTCCAGCCTCACCCATTGCGCTACTCGCCTGCGTTTCCAGCTGGTCGACGCTTCGAAAGTCGACGGCGACGTGATCGATGCGATCGACGGCGTCATGGGCTCCGTCCCCCAGTCCGGGGAACGTTATCAGATCATCATCGGCGGCGCCGTGCAGACGGTGTACAACGCCATCAACGCCCTGCCCGAGATGCAGGGCAACCGCCAGCCGACCGACGCCGAAATCAAGGCCGCGGCCCGATCCGGCGGGCCCCGGGGCAAATCCGCGTGGCTCGACACGTTTTTCGAGTTCCTGTCGGATTCGTTCCGCCCCGTGCTCGGCGCGCTGCTCGGCGCTTCGCTCATCATCACCTTCATGTCGATCATGGCGACGCTCAAGGTCGTCGGGAATTGGTCCGACCCGAAGGTGACCCTTTCGCCCTCGTGGACGTTCGTCAACCTCATGTGGCAGTCGGTGTTCACCTTCCTGCCCCTGATGGTGGCGTACAACGCTTCGAAGAAGGCGGGCGCCGATCCGTGGGTCGGCTTCGCGGTCATGGCCTTCGTCATGCTTCCGGGCTTCACGTCTTTGGGCGAGCATCCCACGCAGACCATCAAGCTCGCGGGAGGGAACAAGATTCCTATCGTGGAAGTCTTCGGCTTGCCGCTGACGGTTCCGAGCTACGGCTCGCAGGTGTTCCCGCCGCTGTTCATGGCCGTGGTCCTGGGGCTTTTGTACAAGTTGCTCAAGAGGATCGTTCCCGAGAACGTGCAGCTGGTGTTCGTGCCTTTCTTGGCCTTCGTCATCATGATCCCGCTGACGGCCTTCCTCATTGGGCCCGCTGGAATCTACGTCGGCGGCTGGATCGGCAACTCGCTCGGCGCGATCAATGACTTCTCGCCGTTCATTTTCGCGATCATCGTTCCTCTCGCCTACCCGTTCATGGTGCCGGTCGGTCTGCACTGGCCGATCAATGCGATCATGCTCGCCAACATCGCCTCGCTGGGCCACGACTACATCCAGGGCCCGATGGGCGCATGGAACTTCGCCTGCTTCGGTGCGACGGCGGGCGTTCTGTTCCTCGCTTTCCGAGACCGCGACACACAGATGCGTCAGACGGCTACCGGCGCTTTGGCCGCCGGCCTCCTCGGAGGCATCTCCGAGCCGTCCCTTTACGGCATCCATCTGCGGTTCAAGAAGATCTACTCGCGAATGCTGCCCGGCTGCCTTGTGGGCGGGTTGATCATCGGCATCGGCGGCGGCGTGAACATCAAGGCCTTCGTCTTCACTTCGCTGTTGACGATCCCCGCCTTCGACAACATCCCGCTCTACGCGATCGCCGTGTTCGCGGCCTTCATCACGTCCTTGCTGCTGGTCGTTTTCCTCGATTACCGCACGCCTGAGGACAAGGCCGCCGCGCGCGCTAAGGCTTCTGCCGATGCGGACGCCGCGACGGCAGAAGCCCCCGCCGGGGCCGACGCCGCATCCGCCGGAGCTGCGGCGGCCGGCGCCTCGCCCGCCGGGGACGCGATCGAGCAAAGTCGTGTCGAGGCCCTTTTCGCGGGTCTCGGCGGCCGCGACAACGTGGCGAAGCTCGAGAACGTCGCTTCGACGCGCCTGCGCGTCGAAGTCCGCGATTCTTCGCTGGTCGATCTCGACGTTCTCAACTCCGCCGGCATTGCGGGCGCCGCCGAGGTTGTCCCGGGGGTCTGGCATGTGATCCTCGGGCAAGAAGCGTCTGCTTTCGCAAAGGCCGCAAGCCTCGCGGAGGCACCCGCCAAGTAGCTCAACGGCCCGCTGCCGCAACAACACCCCCGGTTTGCCGCACAGTTCGCGCTGTGCGGCAAACCGTTTTCTGAGGCTTCCAAAGCCGAGGATTCGGCACTGACGCGTCCCAAGATCCGAGAACAGACGGGCTGCTGCCCAGACGGGCTGCTGCCCCGGAGGCGCAAGGACAGACTGCGCCTCTCCGAAAGCGCACGACCGGCAGACAGGTCCCTCCTCAGGGCACGACGGCGGGCGAGTCCGTCATCGCTAGCTCCCATTCGCCCTAATGCCGATCTCCGTTAGACCGTCTGAACCGAATAGTGAAAATCTGGCGCGGTACCGTATTCACTCGTCAGTTCACAAGAACGGACTCCGCCTCGACGAGGCGAAAAAGGGATGCCTACGTCGTCGACGTAGCCGCTCTTTCAACGGGATACGTAGCACCAGCAACAGTAAACGAGGCTCGCCAGGCGACGGTCGACGTCACGGTCGCTGACGCGGCGGGCTGCGAGTATGTGTGGGCGACGGTCACATTCGGCCACGCGCCGCCAGGATTCGCCAGGATTGTCCGTCTCAAACGGAGCACTGCCGTCGCCGGGCGTCCACGTCCAAGAAACGGGCATCAGATGAACGGTCACGTACCGTCCGGCCATGTGAATGTGCGCATCATAGGCCTTTGTCATTCGACGCGTAGTGGACGGGCATATTGACGAACTCCCCCGTGCAGGGGTTATTTTTACTTGCCCGGATACAACAATCAGCAGCCTGACGTCTTTGATGCCAGCAGTCGGGTCACATCAACCGGTTCGACGCTTCCATTCGCCGAAGGGCAAAGGCCCGCGAAGCACAATCCCGGACAATCGCCCCCCCCCCGACGTTCCCAATCAAGGCATCCCCGTCGAGACACAAAGGGAGAATCGCATGAGCGACCCTCGAATCGTTTGGACACGCGTACCGAGCATCTCCGGGGTCTTTCCTGAGAAAAACTAGGCGCGTGCGACGACGAACGCCTCTGCCCCCAAGAGACAATCCTCGCCCCGAAGGCAATCTGCCGGGAAGAAGCACTCCGCTCCACACCTGCCCTCCCGCCCGCCCCAAAAATCTCGCCCCCAAAGCTCCGCTTCACCGAACCTCTCCGTCTCCGAGCCAATCCACTGCCTCAGCAATCCCCTCCGAACCAACCCGCCGTCCCAACAGCCTCGCCGCCCCAACAACTCCGCCGCCCCAACAGCCCGCCGCCAAAACGGCATCCCTCCCCGAAAGCTTCGGGAAACCAATTCCCACAACCACGTTTGCGATACTACGTCTGACGTACTACGTTTATAGAAGCATGGTCGATCGAGCCTCATGGAAGCAGGGCTGGTCGAGCCTCAAAAGCCAGCGACTTCAGGTTTGATCGCGTCCCAGCATCAGTACCTGACATACCTGCACACAACCCCGGACGAAAGGAATCCCATGATCGGCGGCGACGCCATCCGCGGATACATCGACCTCATGGTCCTTTCGATTCTGCGGGAACATGCCTCCTACCCCTACGAACTCGTCAAGACCATCACCGAAATCTCGGGCGGCGCCTACGCCATCAAGCAGACCACGCTTTACAGCGCGGTCAAGCGCCTCGAAGCCACAGGCCTCGTCGCCTCGTTTCCCGACGTCTCCGAGTCGGGAAAACCACGAACCTACTACCGAATGACCGACGAAGGGCGAGCATCCCTGCGCTCCAAAATCGCCGAGTGGAAAGCCACACGAGCCGTCGTCGATCGATTTGTGAAAGGAAGTCACTAATGGACGTCGTCTACGCCTATCTCGACACCATGTTCTCTCCCTACGCTTCCAGCCCCCGACTCGACGCGGCGAAAGAGGAACTGCGAGGGATGATGGAGGACGCCTACTCTGCCAGGGTCGCGCAAGGAAATTCGCACAACGAGGCCGTCGGGGCGGTCATCGCCGAGTTCGGCAATCTCGACGAACTCGCCGAAGTGCTCGGCATTTCAACCGAACTCAATCGCGCGAGCAGCGCACACGCCGACGACGCCGCAGCGCGAGGCGCCAACCCCGCGGGCGCCCACGCCGCGCATGCCGCCCCCTCAGGCGCCCGCCCCCGCGCCTCCGCCGCAGACGGCTCTGCCGCAGCCCCGCCAGCCGAGGAACCGAGGGCCGGCTCATTCACGGCCGGCTCAACGAGGGCCGGCTCCGCAGCCTCCGGCTTCACGGAGACCCGCTTCATCGACCCCGACTCGGAGGCACGCCAAGCGCACAGACCGTCCGACAACAGGGACCAGTGGTGGGACTACGGGCGGAAGTGGGCAAACCGGGACGATGAGCCGGGCACTCGAGTCGACATCTTCGCCGCCGTCTTCTGGCCCGTCATCACCTCCATCTACCTTTTGTGGAGCTTCATCTGGAAAGCTTGGGCCGTCTCGTGGCTTATTTGGCCCATCGCCGGAGTCCTCTTCGGGCCTGCGGTAATCATCGCTTCGGCTTGGTCAAACCGCCGAGGCAGGCGCAAGAACGACCTAATGCCCTGAATTCCCGCAGTCCAATAACAAGCAAACCGATGCTAAATTTTCACGTTCGTAAAACTTTACTCCAGTAGATTTCCAGAAAAGCTCCAGTAAATCTCCGGTCCAGGCTTTCACACTTGAAGCATGGACGACAAGACAACGTCTTTTAACAGCAACGCCACCGAGAACGGACGGGAGCGCAAAAAGGCGGCCTCCACACCGCTGCCCCCCGCGAACGGGAGCAAACATCTCGCAAACGCCCGCGAACGGCTTGCCGGCGACCAACCCGTCGGCGGCCAGCTGACCGCCGAACGCGTGCAGCCCAGCGGCAGTTGGCCGCCGGTCGAATGCAGGCTGCCCGCAAAGGACCAGTCCGCAAGCAGCGATCCCGTCGACGGCCGGCCCGCGGGCGACGAGCCGGCCGAGGACCAGTCGGCAAGCGCCCTTTCGGCAAGCGACCTTTCGGCAAACGACCTTCCCGCAGAAAGGCTTTCGCGCCGGAAGCGGCGGAAGGCCGCCAAGGCGGCCAAGCGCGCGGCCAACCCCCGCAAGTACAAGCGGCGGCGGCGCATCGTCGCAGCGAGTTCGCTCTCCGTCGCGCTCGCCGTCGGAACGGGAACCGCTTGGGCGCTCAACCGCTACGTCATCGACCATGTCGAAATCTCGAACGTCAAGGAGTACGAGGCCAAGCAGCAGGCGTCCGCGTCGAACGCCGCGAAGGACTATTCGAGCAGCAATGTCAAAACGACCGTGACGGACAGCTCGTACACGGGAGCGAACGGCACGGTCAAGGTCGAACAGATTGCCACCGGCTCCGGGAACAACACTGTCACCTATTACGTCGCCACCGTGAAGCTCACGGACGCGACCGCCCTGAAGTCCGCCTTCGCCAACAACCAGTTCGGCCGCAACATCACCCAGAAGACCTCGACCATCGCCTCGAACAACAACGCGATCTTCGCGATCAATGGCGACTACTACGGCTTCAGAAGCAGCGGAATCGTCATCCGCAACGGGGTCGTCTACCGCGACGACGGCGCCCGCGCCGGCCTCGCCTTCTACCGCGACGGGTCGGTGAAGATCTACGACGAAACCAGCACGAACGGCCAGAAACTCGTCAAGGAAGGCGTGTGGAACACCCTGTCCTTCGGCCCGTCGCTCGTCAAGAACGGAAAGATCGTGGAAGGGATCGACGACGTCGAGATCGACACGAACTTCGGCAACCACTCAATCCAGGGCAACCAGCCGCGCACCCTGGTCGGCGCGAAGAAGGACGGCACGCTGGTCTTCGTCGTCGTCGACGGAAGGGACGCCGGATACTCGCGCGGCGTCACGATGACCGAAGCCGCCAAGATCATGCTCGAGCAGGGCTGCGTCACCGCCTACAACCTCGACGGCGGCGGCTCCTCGACCATGTACTTCAACGGCGAGGTCATCAACGAGCCCTCCAACGGCGGTGAGCGCGGAACGTCGGACATCCTCTACGTGGAGAAGCTGTCATGATCGTCGTCATTCCCTCGCTCGAACCCGACCGCAGGCTCCCCGACCTCGTCTGCGACATCCGCAGAGAGCTCCCGGACGCGCAAATCCTCGTGGTCGACGACGGATCCGGCCCCGGCTACTGCCCCATCTTCCAGGAGGCGCGGGACAACGGCGCGCGGGTCATCGGATACTCCAGAAACCGCGGGAAGGGCTACGCGCTGCGAACCGCCTTCCGCTGGTGCCTCGAAAACGCGCCCGGCCAGGAGGTCGTCTGCGCCGATTCGGACGGCCAGCACAGACCCGCCGACATCGCCGCGGTCGCCCGGGAGGCGCGCAGCGATCCGCAGGCGTTGGTGCTGGGAGTGCGGGCCTTCGCAGGCGACGTGCCGGCCAGGTCTCGTTTCGGCAATGCGATGAGCGCGCAGTTCTTCAGGCTGGCGTCGGGAGTGAAGGTCTCCGACACCCAGACGGGGCTCCGCGGATACGGACCCGACCAGCTCAAAGATCTGCTCGACGTTCCCGGGGACCGTTTCGAGTGGGAGCTCAACGCCTTGCTGGCGGCTGCGGACGCCAAGCGGCGAATCGTGCAGACGCCAATCGAAACCGTGTACATCGACGCGAACTCGGGTTCGCATTTCCGCCCGCTGCGGGATTCGTGGCGTGTGTTTCGCCCCCTGCTCGCCTTTGCGGGCGCGGGAGTGTTCTGCTGGGCCCTCGAGCTCGCCCTTTTCCTGGCCCTGGCGGGCCATTTCAACCTTCTGGCTGCCGTCGTCGGCTCGCGGCTGACGTCCGGCGTCGTCAACTTCGCCCTCAACAAGCTGGGAGTGTTCCGCGACCATTCGACCGACAGGACGTGGAGTCAGGTCAGGCAGTACACCCTGCTGGCGCTCGTTCTCATGGCCGTGACGTACGCCGGCGTCGAGGCGCTCGGCCTGTTGCACGTGCCGCTGTGGCTGGCGAAGATCGCCACGGACGTCCTTGGATTCGCCGTGAGCTTCGCGGTGCAGCGCCGCTTCATCTTTCGCACGCGCCCGCACGGGCGGGCGCTGAAGGAAGGTTCGGGAAGGGCTCGTCAGAGCACCGCTACGGCGGCGTCGTAATTGGGCTCGTCGGCGATGTCGGAAACGAGTTCCCGGTGGAGGACGGTTCCCTCGGCGTCGAGGACGACGACGGCGCGGGCGAGAAGCCCGGCCAGCGGAGTGTCGAGGAGGGTGACCCCGTAGTCCTTGCCGAAACTCGAGCGGAACGAGGAGCCGACGAGGACGTGGTCGATGCCCTCGGCCGCGCAGAAACGGCTGGCGGCAAACGGAAGGTCAGCCGAGACGCAGACCACCGCCGTGTTGTCCAAAGACGCCGCCCGCTTGTTGAACTCGCGGACCGACGCGGCGCACACGCCGGTGTCGATGCTCGGGAAGATGTTGAGGACGACGCGCTTGCCCGCGAGGGACTCGCTCGTCAGGTCGGAAAGGTCGGCGGCCGTGAGGGCAAAGGCAGGCGCGGCAGAGCCGACGGCCGGCAGTTCGCCGACGGTGTTGGCGGGTTCTCCATGGAAACGAATGGTAGACATAAGTCAATTTTCGACGCGTCGAACGCAATCGCGCAAGACGCAAAAGTATCGCTGATAACGAACCGAGGGCTGCGGGCGGGGAGGAAAACGGTGAGTGGGCTTCGCCTTTTTCGCCCTCGTGGGTGAGAATAGTTGTGCATTGTCGACCGCCGCGATACGAAGGGGAATGAGGGTGGACAATTCTAATGCGCAAGAAGAGGCGCTGCGAGCTCGCGCGCAAGCAGAGTATGCGAAGCTTCGGGAGCAGATGCGTCGGCAGGACGGAGAGTCCCTGAAGGGAGCCTCGGAGGCCGCACGCACGGCCGCTCCAGCCGCTTCGGGAGCAGCCTCGGCCGCTTCCCGCCCTTCCGGCGTCGGCGGCGAGCCCGGAGGCACGACGACGCACCCTGGAGGCACGACGACGCAGCCCGGCGCCGCGGCCGCGCAACCTTCGGGCGCGGACAAGCCCACCATCGGCTCCCTCGTCGCAGACCTTTCCTCGCAGGCCTCAACCCTGGTGCGCGGGGAGCTGGAGTACGCTCAGGCGAACCTCAAGGCCAAGGTCAAGAACCTGGGGATGGGCGGAGTCCATCTGGGCATCGCCGCATTCATCGGCCTGTATGCGACGGGGATGCTTCTCGTGACTTTCGCCCTCGTCCTTGCAATATGGCTTCCCGTGTGGGCGGGCTTCCTCATCGTGACGACCGCGCTGCTTCTGCTCGCGGGAGCCTTCGCGCTTCTCGGGGCGAAGAAGCTAAAGGCGTCGCAGGCCTACAAGGTGTCCCCCGGCGACGGATTCGGCAAAGACGTCGCTGCCTTCAAGAACGGATTGAAAAAGTGAGCAACAAACCCAACGACGACGACAAAGACATCGAGCAGATCGAGGCCAATCTCGCTGCGACCCGCGAATCGATGACCGCCACGGTCAATGAGCTGGCCGCGCGGCTCAACCCCTCGACTCTGGCGGAGGACGCCAAGGAACAGGTCAAGGCCAAGGCCTCTCATGCCGCTGAGACGGTCAAGGGAGTCGTGTCCGACGCCAAGCGGGGAGACCGGCGCGCCTTGGCGATCGTCGGCGGCGCCGCGGCGGCGGTCGTCGGCGTCCTCGCCCTGAAGTTCGCGCGCCGTCGGCGGGCCAAAAAACGCGTTTGAGGGCAATCGCACGCGTTCGACGTGGCGCTGACGCACCCATGCGCGCTAAGCTATAGAACGCGAACGGATGAGTAAACCATTGGGGCGCCATCGAGCTTGCCCCGCGATGAGACGAAGGGGGTCGAGCCATGGGGCGCGGCCGTCAAAAGGCTAAGCAACGCAAAGTAGCTAGAGATCTCAAGTATTTCACCCCGGATACCGATTATGAAGCCTTGGAGCGCGAGCTCAAAGCGTCTTCAAAGAGCGACGACGAGCAGGACGACTACGACAAGTACGACGTCCCGCCCGCCACGGACGAGTGGGACGAAGACGACTGGAAGCCATCGCGCTGACGACGTCTGGCGAGGGCGGTGCGAACGGGTTCGCTCCCGTTCGCACCGCCCTCGCCAACCTCACTTGGCTGACGAATCGAGATTTCGCTTAATGGCGCTCTTTTCACGGCAGGCTCCGCAAACTCAACGGTTCGCAGATTCAACGATAGGCCCCAAAAACCCGGACGGTTCCGCCGTGCACGCCCTTCGTTCGGCCGACGACTCGCTCTGAGGCGGCGGCGCGTGAAGCGCCCGAGCCAGCGGCCCTGCTGGTTCCCGCGTCCGAAGCTGCCCCTTGGCCCGCATCGACGTCCTCGGACACGACTCCGATCGGCCAGGCAGCGCAGCCGCGGGCCGCACTGGAGGCGACGACGGCGTCGACCTCTTCCTCCGCGAGCACAGCGACCATTCCGACTCCCATGTTGAGCGTGTCTTCAAGGTCTTCCCAAGCGACCCCGCCAAGCTCGCGCACAATCGAAAAAACCGGTGGGACTTCGATGGACGAGCGGTCGATCGAGGCGCGCATCCCCGCGGGCACGACCCGCGCCAGATTGGCCGCCAGCCCGCCGCCCGTCACATGCGAGAAAGCGTGGACCCTCCCCGAAACCTCCAGGCACAGCGGAGAGTAGAGCCGCGTGGGCTCCAACAGCTCCTCCCCAAGCGTCCGCCCGAACTCGGGCACATCGCGGTCCAAAGGCCAGCCCGATTCGGCGACGATTCGGCGCACCAGCGAGTATCCGTTGGAATGCAACCCGCTGGAGGCGATGGCGAGGACGACGTCGCCCGCTTCGACGCGCTCGGGGCCGAGGACCGCGTCGGCCTCCACCACGCCGGTGGCTGCGCCGGCGACGTCGTAGTCGTCAGGCGCCATGAGGCCGGGGTGCTCTGCCGTTTCCCCGCCCAAAAGAGGGACGCCCACGAACTCGCACGCCCGCGCGACGCCGCGCACGACGTCGGCGATCCGCTCGGGGTCGACGCGCCCGCAGGCGATGTAGTCCGTCATGAGGAGCGGGCGCGCGCCGACCACCGCGATGTCGTCGACGACCATGCCGACGAGGTCCTGGCCGATCGTGTCGTGCACGTCGAGGGCACGGGCTATGGCGATCTTCGTTCCGACGCCGTCGGTCGACGTCGCCAGAAGGGGCCTTTGGAACTCCCTCAGGGCGGAGACGTCTACCATTCCGGCGAAGCCCCCCACTCCGCCAACGACGTCGGCGCCGAGCGTGCGCCCGACGGCGGCTTTCATGAGCTCGACGGCGCGGTCCCCGGCCTCCGTGTCGACCCCGGCCGCCGCGTAGGCGGACACCCGTTCTTTCACCGTTCCTCCAATGGTCGTTTCACTGTTTTTCCGACGGATCGCACGTGCCCGCGAGCCCGCCGAGGAGGTCGGACCCCGAAGAGGCCGCAACGCTCGCGACGTCCACGGGATAGCCTCCCGTGAAGCAAGCCGTGCACAGATCCTTCCGGGCTTGCTCGGTCGCCCGCACCATGCCGTCGAGGGATATGTACCCGAGGGTGTCGGCGCCGACGTCGTCGCAGATTTCCTCGACGCCCATCGAATTGGCAATGAGCTCGCTTCGGGTGGGAAAGTCGATCCCGAAGAAGCAGGGCCAGGTCACCGGCGGCGAGGAGATGCGGATGTGCACCTCCGCGGCCCCGGCCTCCCGCAGCATGGCGACGAGGGCGCGTTGGGTGTTGCCGCGGACGATCGAATCGTCGACGACGACGAGCCGCTTGCCCTCGATCACTTCCTTCATGGGATTGAGCTTGAGGCGGATGCCTCGCTGGCGTTGCAGCTGTGTGGGGGCAATGAAGGTTCTCCCCACGTAGGCGTTCTTCACCAGTCCTTGGCCGTAGGGGATGCCCGACCCCTGCGCGTATCCGATGGCGGCGGGCGTGCCCGAAGACGGCGTGGCGATGACGAGGTCGGCCTCGACCGGGTGCTCTTCGGCGAGGATGCGGCCCATCTCCAGGCGCGCCGAGTTGACGGACCGCCCTGCGATGGCCGTGTCCGGACGGGCGAGGTAGACGTATTCGAAGACGCATCCCGCCCTCTTCGGCTCGGCCCACATGTGGGACTCGACGTCGTCTTCGCCGATGGCGAGGAACTCGCCGGGGCTGACCTCCCGCTCGAATTCGGCGCCGACGATGTCCAGTGCCGCGGTTTCCGACGCCACGACCCATCCGCCGTCGAGCCTGCCGAGCACGAGGGGGCGGAAACCGTGCCGGTCGCGCGCGGCATAGAGGTGGGTTTCGTCCATGAAAGCAAGGGAGAAAGCCCCCTCCAGGCGCGGAAGGACGCTCAGGGCCGCGTCGGCGAGGCTCTGCGCGTCGACGCAGCCGAACAGCGCGGTGAGAACGGCCGTGTCCGTGGAGGAGCCGCGGCCGAGCTCGCCCGTGAGGTCCTCGCCCGAGCGCGCACGGACCTCTTCCATCAGCTCCGCGGTGTTCGTGAGATTCCCGTTGTGGGCCAGCGCGACGGTTCCCGAATGCGCGTCGCCCGGCGCCGGGCCTGCGGACGGCGATGAAAAACGGGTGGGGCCCAGGGTCGGCTGGGCGTTCTCCCAGGCGGAGGCGCCGGTGGTCGCGTAGCGAACGTGGCCGACGCCCATGTGCCCGTTCAACGTGGACAGCGATTTTTCGTCGAACACCTGCGAGACGAGGCCCATGTCCTTGTACACGAGAATCGTCTGGCCGTTCGACACGGCGATTCCCGCCGATTCCTGCCCGCGATGCTGCAAAGCGTAGAGCCCGTAGTACGCCAGCTGAGCCACCGGCTGACCGGGTGCGTACACTCCGAAGACGCCGCATTCTTCCTGCGGTTTTTCGCCGGGGAAGAGCTCGGCGGTCAAGCGCCCATCAGCCACCACGGACCAATTGTCTCACAATGCGGGTCACTTTCATCCGTCGTTTCTCGAATGTCGGATGAGTTCGCGGCGAGCGGCCCTCCCGCGCCCTGTCGGATCAGGATCGACGACGAAGGCAGCTGGGGATTCTACGGCGGGCCCGCCTGCGCCCTGTCGGATCAGAAGCCTGCGGCGTTCGACGCCTTTCGGGACGGCGGCGCCGCTCCCCGTGCGGGTCAGGAGCCTGCGCCCCCGGAAAGGCGGAATTCGACGGTCGACGTCGCAACATCGGCCCTGTGCAAAACAGCGGACACCCTCTCCCCGCGAACGAGCGGATCGCCGACGATCGTCGCCTGGACAGCGGGCTCGCGGATCATCACTTTGCCGACGCCGCGCGCATCCTCCCCGGCGGCCGGCTTGCCGCGCCGGCGAAGCACGTCGACGACGACGCCGTCGAACGCCTCCCCCTCGCGCCCGGCGAGCACGAGCGCCTCGACGGCGTCCAGGGCGCCGCGTTCGTACTGGCCGGCGATTTTGGCGGAAGCGGCCATCTCCTCGGGAAGCTTGCCGAGGCCCTCGCGAACCCACGCCGGCAGATCGTCGCCCGTGCAGATGCAGCGGCAGGTTTCGAGCGCATACCTGTCGGCGAGCCGGCGAAGCGGCGCCGTCACATGCGCGTACCTCGTGGCGAGGGCGGCGTGGTCGAGCACCGTCTCCCCGCGATGCCTGGCCTCTCCGCGGTTCTCGCCTCCGCCGCCGTCGGCGGGAAGAGCCCGGTACCCGGCTCCGCGAAACAGGCTCACGGCCTCGTTGAGGAAGGCCGCGCCGGCCGAGCTGTGCGCGCTGATCCCGCGGACGAAGTACGGGTAGCTCACGCCTTCCGGCCAGGTCAGGCCGAGAGCCCGGGCAACCGAGCGCAGACGCTCGACGTCGCGCCGCTCGGCGGGCGGCATCGTTCTGAGAATGCCGACGTTCGCGTCTCCCATGAGCCGGGCTGCGGCGATGCCCGTCACGAGGGACAGTTGCGCGTTCCATTCCTCGACGCGCGTCATCGTGCGGTAGGAGAGCCGGTACCCGCCGTTGTCGGGCTCGACCGCCTGGGCGGGCAGCGCCAGGGAGATTCCCCCGCGGGAAGCCTCGAGGATTTGGCGCTTCAAGCCGACTTCGGCGAGGAGCGCAACCTGGTCTTCCTTCACCTCCGGGGGAAGCGGAGGGCCGCCGTCGAGGGCGGATTGAACCTGGTCGTAGCTGAGCTTGGCCACTGAGCGGACGGCGGCCAGCTCGACCCACGTCCACGTGAGCTCGCCGGCGGCGTCAAGGTGGTGGTACCAGAGGTAGGCGGGGCGCTCTTCGCCGGGAAGCAGAGACGCGGCGCCGTGCGAAAGGACCTCGGGGTGGAGCGGAATCGAACCGTCGGGTCCGTAAAAGGTCTGCCCGCGGCGGTGGGTTTCCCCGTCCAGCGGCCCGCCCGGTTCGATGAACGTTCCGACGGCGGAGACTGCGTATCGAAGGAGATAGCCGTCGCCTTCGCGCTCGATGAAGAACGCCTGGTCGAGGTCAAGCGAGCCGGCCGGATCGACCGTGACGAAGGGGATGTCGCACCGATCGACGAAGCGCGCCCGGAAATCGGGGTCGCCTTTCCAGCGCGCGGCGGCGCGCTCGGCGTCGGCTGCGGCCTCCGCGGGGAAGTCGGCTGCAATTCCGAGCTTTTCCCTCAGCGCGGCGAGGGCCCCGGCGACCGCGCGGGATCCGGCGACGTTCGTTTTGATGAGACGTTGTGGCACTGACTCAGCCTATCGGCGCCAAAGGAGGCTGTCACTCCGCCCAGCGGCCTAGCGTCGCGTCGGTGAACAGCGGAAAGCACGGGCCGAGGTCCGCCCGGGCGCCCGACGCCGTGGCCTTCCCTGACCTTTCGGCATCGTTCCAGGTCATCGAGCCGACGACGAGGCCGAGGAAGACGCCGACCTCCATCTCTACGACGTTGGGCGGAGTGCCGCGCCTGTGGGCTGGCCCTCGGCCAATCTGGACCGCCCCGGCGAAGGGGACTCGCACCTCGACGCTGTGCCCCGGGCAGCGCTGCGCAAGCTCACGGAGGGCGAAGCGGGCGGCGGTGCGGGCCTGGCCCGACTCCAGGGTCTCTCCGGCCGCTGCCCTGGATAAAAGCGGCATGGCCTCATGCGGTTCGATCGTTCCCGGCATGCTCCCAAGGTTATACCCGCGCGAGGGCGATCCGGCCGCTCACCCGCCCCGCGCTCTCACATGCCGTGTATTCACCACGCAAATAAGCGCGAACAGGCGTAAACTGATAGGTAGGCGGGCGATTAGGCCGCCATCGCCGATTCGGGCGGGCATACGGGGGGCGCGCCCGGCGAGGACGCGGCGACGTGCGCCAGGGGACGTCGGCGGGCCGACGCCGAAGCGTTCCCCTCGCCGCCGTCCGCGCCAATGAGGCCCGCGCGCTGCAGCTCGTCCGCCTCGTCTGCCGCATATGCCCTCTGAAGTTCGATAAAGGTTCCGCCAAATGATCGTCACCCTCACTCCAAACCCGTCTCTCGATCGCACCGTCACACTGCCGGGCCCGCTGCTGCGCGGGGCCGTCAACCGTTTGGGCTCCGTCACGGTCGAGCCCGGCGGGAAGGGCGTCAACGTCGCCCGCGTGCTGGCTTCCTCCGGCCAGGAGGCCACGGCCCTCGTCCCCGCCGCGTCGGACGACCCGCTTCTCAGGGCGATCGATTCCCTCGGCCTGAAGGGCCTGGCCTGCCGGGCCGTTCCCGTGGCCGGGGCGGCTCGAATCAACACCGCCGTCACCGAGCCCGACGGAACGACGACGAAGCTCAACGAGTCCGGCGCGGGCCTGAACGAGGCCGAGGTCGCAGCCGTCGAAGCCGCGCTGTCCGAGGAGCTGCGCCCCGCCTCCGACGGACGCAGCTGGGCCGTGCTCTCCGGGTCGCTTCCGCCGGGAGCCCCAGTCGACTGGTATGTCCGCCTCGTCAGCCTGCTCCGGCCTCTGGGCGTGCGCATCGCCGTCGACACCTCGGACGCCCCCCTTGCGGCCCTGGCGGCCGGCCTTCCGGACTGCGCGCCGGACCTGATCAAGCCCAACGGGCAGGAGCTCGCCCAGCTGGCCGGCCGGGGCGCGACGGACTTGGAGGACGCCGCCGTCGCCGGCGACTTCGGCCCCGTGGCCGAGGCAGCGCGCATCCTCGTCGAGCTCGGGATCGGCGCCGTTCTGGCGACTCTGGGACCTGCGGGAGGCGTTCTGGCCACCGGCGAGGGCGCCTGGCATGCCACCGCACCCTCCGTTCCGGTCGTCTCCACCGTAGGCGCGGGAGACTCGTCCATCGCGGGATTCATCCTGGCCGATGTCCGCGGCGGCGGGCAGACCGAGTGCCTGCGCACCGCCATGGCATACGGCTCGGCCGCGGCAAGCCTTCCCGGCACCGCCCTGCCCACGCCGCGCGACCTGCCCGCGCAGGCCTCTGAGATCGTCCGACTCAACTGAACCCGTCTATCGCGCGTCGAGGTCCCTCTGCGCTCCGTCCGGCGTCGCCAAGCAGAATTCCCGCTCCGGAAACAAACACATAACCCAACTCGAAAAATATAAAACAAGCCAACGGCAATTAAACACCACAACTGCATATAAAAACACAATTTAATATAAACACATCAACCACATTCAGATCCCATAGGACCTGCATGAAAACCTATATCCATTCCCTAAAATCCTTTGTTCAATCCACAAACTAACCAACGTCCACCCTCAAAATAGCCCCACATTTTACCCGCAAAACCAGCGAACCAACCACAGACAAGAAAACAAGCAGCAAAGGAGAAACCATGGCCGAACAACAACCCAGCGAGCAGACGCCGCTCATCACTCCCGAACTCGTCGCCTTGGACGCGTCGCCGGGGTCGCACCGGAGAGACGTCATCAAATTCCTCGCGCGCAAGATCGGGGACTCCGGGCGCGCCGACGACGCCAACGGCTTGGCCGGAGACGCCCTCGCGCGCGAGGCGACCGCGCCCACCGGCATTCCCGGCGGCATGGCGATCCCGCACTGCCGCAGCGCCCACGTGCTCACCGCGAGCCTTGGCTTCGCCCGGCTGGCCGAGCCGGTGGACTTCGGGGCGGACGACGACCGGCCGGCCGACATAGTCTTCATGATCGCGGCCCCCGACGGCGCGAACGACGTCCACCTCCAGCTTCTGGCCAAACTGGCGCGCGGGCTTATGGACGACGCGTTCACAGGCGCGCTGCGCGCGGCGAAGACCCCCGAGGAGGTCGCCCGCATCGTCACCGGACAGGTTCAGCCCGAGCTGCTCGAAGCGGCTACGGAGCCGGCCGAAAGCCCGGCCGCAGGCTCATCCGTGGGGAAGGCAAAGGGCGCGGCCTCGACGTCCTCGAAGGGCGCCGCAGCCTCGACGGCGACCCCGGCCGCCGCGCCCTCCGCAGAGCCGGGAAAACGGAAAAAGCCAGCGGGCGGCGGGCAAGCCTCTCAGTCTGAGAAGGGGCAAGCCTCTCGGTCTGAAAAGGAGCAAGGCTCTCGGTCCGAAAAGAAGCAAGGCTCTCGGTCCGAAAAGAAGGTGATCGTCGGCGTCACATCCTGCCCCACCGGCATCGCGCACACGTTCATGGCCGCAGAGGCCCTGGAGCGCGCGGGGAGCGAGCGCGGCGTCACCGTCGCGGTCGAGGGCCAGGGGTCGGGGAAGATCGAGGCCCTCGACCCCGAGCTCGTCAAGCGGGCCGACGCGGTGGTCTTCGCCCACTCCCTTCCGATCAAAGGGATCGAGCGCTTCGCTGGAAAGCCCGTCGTCGACGTGGATGTCAAGGCCGCCGTCGACGACGCCGGAGCGCTCGTCGATCAGGCGCTGGCCGCCGCCGAAGACCCGCACGCCAAGCGAGTCCAGGCGGGCGCGCAAGCCGCGCAGGAGGCGACCGAGGAGGAGAACGTCCACTGGGCGCGCAGGCTCCAGCAAGCCGTGATGACGGGCGTGTCCTACATGATCCCCTTCGTCGCCGCCGGCGGTCTGCTCATCGCCTTGGGCTATCTCTTCGGCGGATACGACATCGGCGGCTTCGAGCACAACGGCGCCAAGGTCGAGGTGGCCAAGAACATCGTCTCCCACTCGTCTCTGTGGAACCTGCCCGACATCGCCCGGACCGTGGGCGGGAAGGCCAACACGATGTGGGCGCCCCACGCCCTGTTCGGCTCCCCCTTCTTCGCGTACCTGGGGGCCGTCTTCTACATGATCGGCACGGCCGCCATGGGCTTCCTCGTGCCCGCCCTGGCCGGCTACATCTCCTTCGGCCTGGCCGGACGCCCGGGCATCGCCCCCGGATTCGCCATGGGCGCGGTGGCCGTCGCCGTCGACTCGGGATTCATCGGCGGCCTCATCGGCGGAATACTCGCCGGATACGTCGCCTCGTGGTTCACCGGGCTGAGCACTCCGCGTTGGCTGCGCGGGCTCATGCCGGTGGTCGTGATCCCTCTCGCGACGACGCTGCTGGTCGGCTCCGTCATGTACATGCTGTTGGGCCGGCCTCTGGAAGCGCTCATGCACAACCTCGAACAAGGCCTGAAGTCGATGAGCGAGGGCGGCGGCTCCGTCTTCCTGGGGATCATCCTTGGCCTCATGATGTGCTTCGACTTGGGCGGCCCGATCAACAAGTCCGCCTACCTCTTTGCCACCGCCGGCCTGGCGGCGGAGACCACCGCTTCCTACGAGATCATGGCGGCGGTCATGGCCTCGGGCATGGTTCCCCCGCTCGCCCTCGCATTGGCCACCGCGGTTCGCCCGCGCCTCTTCACGAGCGGGGAGCAGGAGAACGGCAGGGCAGCGTGGCTTCTGGGCGCCTCGTTCATCTCCGAGGGGGCGATTCCCTTCGCCGCGGCCGCACCGCTGCGGATCATCCCCGCGACCATGGTCGGCGGCGCCGTCACCGGCGCGTTGACGATGCTGATGCACGTTGGATCCCGCGCCCCGCACGGCGGGATCTTCGTCGCCTTCGCGATCGACGGATTCGCCGGATTCGCCCTGGCGATCCTGGCAGGCATGGCCGTCACGGCGGCCCTCGTCATCCTCTTGAAGAGCCTGAACAGGGAAAAGAGCCCCGGCAAGGTTCAGGCGGCCGCCTGAACCCGGCGGGCGCCTTCAACAGTTTGCGGGCGGCCGCTTCCCCGGCCGCCCGCAAACAAATTGGATCAGACAATCAGACGATGCCGTGGGCGATCATGACGTCGGCCACCCTCGTGAAACCTGCCGCGTTCGCGCCCAGCACGTAGTCTCCGGGCTTGCCGTAGAACTCGGCCGTCTCGACGCAGGCGCTGTGGATGTCCTCCATTATCCCCGCAAGCTTCTTCTCGGCGGTGGCGAAATCCCAACGCGTGCGCCCGGCGTTCTGCTCCATTTCCAGCGCGGAGGTCGCCACGCCGCCGGCGTTGGCCGCCTTTGCGGGGCCGTACAGGATTCCCGCGGCTTGGAACGCCTCGACGGCCTTCGGGGTGGACGGCATGTTCGCCCCCTCGGAGACGGCCACACAGCCGTTCTTCAACAGCGTGGCCGCGTCCTTGTCGTCAAGCTCGTTCTGGGTGGCGCAGGGGAGGGCGACGTCGACCGGAACGTCCCACACGCTTCCGTCGGCCACGAGCTTGGCGCCCGGGCGGCGGGCGACGTAGTCGGCCACGCGTCCGCGCTCGACTTCCTTGACCTGTTTGAGCAGGTCAAGGTCGATGCCGGCCTCGTCGACCACATAACCCGAGGAATCCGAGATCGTCACGGCCTTGCCCCCGAGGGCCTGGAGCTTCTCGACGGCGTAGATCGCGACGTTGCCCGAGCCGGAGACGGCGACCGTTTTGCCCTCGAGCGAGTCGCCCTTCGTGCCGAGCATCGACTGGGCGAAAAGGACCGTCCCGTAGCCCGTGGCCTCGGTGCGCGCGAGCGAGCCGCCGAATCCGAGGCCCTTGCCGGTGAGGACGCCGGCGTCGTAGCGGTTGCGAAGCCGCTTGTACTGGCCGAAAAGGTAGCCGATCTCGCGGCCGCCGACGCCGATGTCGCCGGCGGGGACGTCGGTGTTCGGGCCGATGTGCCGGGAAAGCTCGGTCATGAAGGACTGGCAGAACCGCATGACCTCGGCGTCGGACTTGCCGTGCGGATCGAAGTCCGACCCTCCCTTGGCGCCGCCGATGCCTTGGCCGGTCAGGGCGTTCTTGAAGATCTGCTCGAAGCCGAGGAACTTGATGATTCCGATGTTGACCGACGGATGGAAGCGCAGGCCGCCCTTGTAGGGGCCGAGCGCCGAGTTGAACTCGATGCGGAAGCCGCGGTTGACCTGGACGTTTCCGGCGTCGTCGATCCACGGCACGCGGAAGACGATCTGCCGTTCGGGCTCGACCAAGCGCTCCAGAAGTCCGTTCTCGGCGTACTGCGGCTGCTTCTCGATCACCGGCACGAGTGAGTCGAGCACCTCGCGCACGGCCTGGTGGAATTCGAGGTCGCCGCGGTTGCGCGCGACAACCTGCTCGTAGACTTTCTCAACCTGCGCATTCATTGTGGCTCCTATCTGCCGGGCGGCAACGTGAACCGCGCGCCCGCCCCTGGTCGGTTTTACTTCGTCCATAATTATGCGCGGGTGTTTCGTTACCAAGTAAAGAAATTTCACTATTTGAGCGGGAAAACTACGTGTTTTTGGTCACGGCTCCTTGAAAAGCCAGGAAAACAGCCGAAAAAGGGCCAGCCGCTCGCGTGAATGAGCGGCTGGCCCAGGATCCGGATTGGCCCGCGTCCGGTGCAACGGCGCCGGGCCCGACTCCGGCCCCGCCTAAGCCGCGAGCTTCGCTCCCGACCGTGAAGCATACGGCCTCGCTTCCGACGCCGCGGCGCGCAACCTCACTTTCGATGCCGCAGCGCAGTCGTCACCGCGAACAGGCCGACCACGCCCCACGCGGCGAGGACGACCCACGAGCGCCCGGGAACCGAGAAGTCCTCGGAGGCGATGCCGCCCCGCATGATCTGCGCCATCGGCTCGAAGGGGAGCCACTGATGCGCCGTTTGGAGCCATTGCGGCAGCCTTTCGACGGGGAAGGTGATGGGGGCGAAGATCATCGAGACGAAGATGCACAGCTGGCCGACGAGCATCGCGACTTGCGCCTGGAGCAGAACGGCCGCTGTGTACCCGACGGAGGCCGCGATGAGTGAGACCAACATGGCGCCGGGAACCGCCCACCACGTGATCGACAGGTCGACGTCGAAGCGGAGCGCGCCCATGCCCGCCCCGATCACGAGCCCGGGCAGCACGACAAGGCCCCACACCAAAAGGTCGCCGAGGACGAATGCGAGCCGTCCCAGGGGCAGAGTGAGCATCCAGTCGAAGCTCCCTTCGGTTCGGTACGTCCCGACGGCCTGCGTGGTCAGCGCGAAACCGAGCGTGAGGATGGACAGCGTGGGACCCGCCGTCAGAAGGTACAGGCTCTCCTGACGCCCGATGTCGCCGATGATGTAGCTGTATCCGAACACCACAGTGACGGCGATGAACAGCTGCAAAACGATGATTACCGGGATCGTGACTGATTGGCGCCTGAACTGCCATTGCATAAACAGGCCGATCTGGCCTAAAGGCCCCACCGTGCGGTTCGGCGATGCGCCGGGCGCAATGGGCTTGCCCGCTGCGGTTATCGAGGGCCCTCCCACGTTCGGACCTCCGGTGGAAATCGCGTTGCCCGCGGCAGCGCCGCCTTTTTCGATCATTTTGCTTCCTCCGGTCATGCCGCCTTCTCCTCTGCGTTCGCCGCGCCGCCGGTCGTCAGCGCCACGTATGCCTCTTCCAGCGAGACCGGTCCGATCTCGTACCTGGAAATCTCCCCCGCTTCGTGGGCTCTGACGGCCCAACCGGCGGCGTCGGCCACCTCGCTCTCATGGACTTTGACGCGGATGTGCGTCGGATCGACTTTCTCGACGGGCCAAGCCGAGGGAACGGCCGGTTCGCGCCCGCGCTCGACGTCGATGTCTACGTACACTCCGTCGCCGAACTGGGAGACGACCGAGGCGGGCGTTCCCGAGGCGAGGATCTTTCCGTGGTTGAGGAGCACGAGGCTATCGACGGCCCGCTCGGCCTCTCTGACGTTGTGCGTGACGAGCAGAACGGCCGCCCCGCGTTCGGCAACCCGGCGAACCTCGTCCCACAGCAGGCGCCGCCGCACAGGATCGACGTCGTTGGTCGGTTCGTCGAGGACGACGAGATCCCCCGGCTGGGCCACCGCCATGGCGAAGGCGGTCAGGCGGGCGACGCCGCCGGAGACCTTCTCCGCGAGCTTGTCCGCCCACTCCCCCATGTCGAGGACGTCGATCAGTTCGCTGGCCCGGGCGCGCATCGCCCGGCGTCGGCCCCCTCGAATCCTTCCCGTCAGCTCGATGGCTTTGCGCGGGCTGATGCCGGTGATCGGCACGTTTGCCTGCGCCTGGACGCTTACGAGCCGCCTGGCGAGCTCCGGCTCGGCCACGACGTCGACGCCGCCGACGGTGATCGAACCCGAGTGCGGTTTGTACAGCCCGACGATCTGATTGACGAGCGTCGTCTTGCCGGCGCCGTTGTGGCCGAGGACTCCGACCACCTCGCCGGCTTTTACGTCCATCGTGATTCCGTCATTCGCCCGAACCAGGCGCGAGCCGGAGCCAAAGCGCTTGTGCAGGTCCTGGACGGCGAGAACCTCTTCCATCGCGTTTCCCTTTCTTTCGCTTTCGTGTCTTGCGAAATGAATACCGTTCGGTATATGCCAAACAGATTATCACGAAACCGTTCTGACGCAAGCGAGCCGACGTCGCGGAGGCGCAGATCACGGTTCAAAATGCGCCAAAATCGGGAGGTTTCGCGATTTTGACGGCGAACCGAAGGCGGGCAAGATTCGATTCCGAACGGTATGCCTTTGACCGACGAGATTGGGTGCCGCCCCAGCCGAAGCGCAGGAGAATTTCCTCCACGCGAAAGACCTCATGCAGAAGGCAAACAGCCTAGAGGGAAGCGCCGAGGGCGAGGACGGCAGAGTCTTCATAACGGCGAACAACGCCGGCGGCCTTCTCACACCCCGCGGCTGGCCAGAAGCGAGGTCACCCGCGCGGTGCGCTCGGCTGCGGCGTCGGGGCTGTAGCGGCCGAGGGCGACGTCGTCGGTTATCTTCCCGTCTACAAGCACAAGGACCCTGTCCGCCCGCACCGCGACCGTCGGGTCGTGCGTGACGAGGACGACCGTCGTGCCTCGAGCGCGGATCTCCCCCATGATGTCGAGCACCTGCGCCGCCGAGGCGGAGTTGAGCGCGCCGGTCGGCTCGTCGCCGATGACGATCTCCGGGTCGTTGATGAGGGCGCGGCAGATGCTCGCCCGCTGGAGCTGGCCGCCGGAGACCTCGGCGACGTCGCTCGATTCGAGCCCAGATATTCCCATGCTCTCCATCAGCCCGCGAGCGCGGGCCACGATCTCTTCGCGGGGCTCGTCCCCGGCCAGGAATCCCGGCAGCGCGATGTTGTCGAGCAGGCAGAGCGTGCGCAGGAAGTGCGGGTTTTGGAAGACGAACCCGAGGCGGCGCAGGCGCAGCGCCGCGAGGTCCTTCTCCTTCATCCCGGTCAGTTCCTCGCCGCTCGCCTTGACGGTCCCGCCGGTGGGGCGGTCGAGGCCGGAGAGTATGTGAAGGAAGGTCGTCTTTCCCGAGCCCGAGGGGCCCATGATCGCGACGAACGACCCCGCCTCTATCGCCACGTTCAGCCCGTGGAGCACGCGCGAGTCATAGTCCTTCGTTATGTCAATGGCTTCCAAGATCGGCATCGCCGTCTCCTTTCGCAAGTCTTTCGCGTGATTGTTCGCGATCTGTTTTGTCGAGTCGTTCGAATTGGTTGAGTTGCTCGAGCTCGCCGCGTCGTCCGAGCGTGATTGGGCGGTCATTCGGCGTCCGCCATTTCTGCGGTCCGCATGCGGCGCAGGGCCAGGAGAACCGCGCCGGCCACCGTCAGGGCGAGGACGCCGGGGAGGGCGATCCATACGAGCCACGGATTGGTCACGAGGCTCAGGTTCGGGGCGCCAAGCATCCCGAGGACCGCGCCGACGGCCGCCTCGCCGAGCGTGAGCACCGCCAACGCCCCCACGGCGATTCCCATGAGGAGCACTGTGCCGAAGCGGATGAGATACTGGCCGCGCAGGCCGCGCCTGCTCGCGCCGATCGCCAGCTGGGCGGCGATCTGAGGCGTCTCGCGCTTGACGACGAGCACGGCGAAGAGCGCCGAGACGAGGAAGGCGAGAGCGGCCGAAACGACGCCCGCGAATACAGACACCGTGCGCATCTGCGAGACGGTGGCGCCCAGCGTTTGCGAGATGTAGTCCTGAATCTGCACGACGGCGACCCCGGGAAGCTTCGCGCGCAGGCCCGCCACGGCCTCGGCGGGATCGGCGGTTTCCTTGAGGTCGGCGTAGATCACCCGCTGGGCAGGCTCGCTCGTGTCGCCCGCGACGGTCTCCATCGGCGTTTTGGCCGTTTTGCCGCCGTTGGTGATGTCCTGATAGACGCCGGTCACCCGCAGTTTCCGCGAGTCGAGGCTCTGCCCGGCAGCAGGGGACGATGGCCCGTCGCCCGCCCTTCCCCGGGGAACTGTGAGCGTCACGGCGTCTCCGACGTCGGCCTTGGCCTCTTTTGCCTGGTTCGCGGAAAGGGCGATCTCATTCGGGGCGGCCGGGGCCTTCCCTCTCATGTAGTTCATCTGGAACGCCGTGTGATCGCCGCTTTCGACCAGCACCACGGTTTTCTTTCCTCCGGCGGAGGTCATGTCGTACCGATGGACGGTCATCTTGACTGCGCGGGAGACGCCGGGGTCGGCTTTGACCCGGGCGAAGGCCTCGTCAAGACCGTCGGCGCCGCCCCGCGAGGAGCCGATCTCCTTCACGTCCATGCGCACGTCGGCCCCGCCGATTCCCAGGTATGCGGCGAAGCCGGGGTTGTCCATCGTGGTGACGACGCACACCGGCAGGATCATGACGATCGTGCACACGCTGAGCACGCCGAACAAAAGCGCGTAGGCGGGCCGGAAGGCCTCGCGCACGCCCATCCACAGATGCACGGGAACGCGCCTGAAAGACGTCAGCTTCAGGCGGTGGCGCTTGGGGCGGATCTTTCCGCTGACGCCGGTGCGCAGCGCCTGGACGGCCGAAAGCTTGTCGATGCGGCGCAGGATCAGGCGGCAGAAACCGACCATCGCGAGCCCAAGCGCAATCGCCGCGGCGAGCGGGACGGCGACGTCCCACGCCCCTGCAGCGGGCTCTCCGAGGTAGAGAAGCACGGCCTTGTCGAGGGGCGCCGCCAGCGGGAAGGACAGGAGGCAGCCGGCCGCCGTCCCCAGCGCCGTCAAAACGAAGTACTTGACCAGGTAAAGGCGCTTGATCCCGCGCGGCGGCGCGCCGACCGCCTTGAGCACGCTGATCTGCGGAAGGTCGTCCTCCATCGCCGCGAGGAACGTGTACCTGAGGATGAGCGATGCGACGACCACCAGCAAAACCGCGACGAGCAGCGCCACGGCTGCGATCGGAACCGTCGTCACGCCGTTCATCAGCTTGAGAATGGACGTGTCGATCGTGATTCCCTTGCTCGAAAGCCCGCTCGCCTCGAAATCGGAGATGAAAGACGAGGTCGGAGTCCCGGAGGCCAAACGGAATTCCATGAGGTACTCGGGTTCGAGATGCTTGTCGAATTCGGCGAAGTCGCTGGAATGGACGACGAGGCGCTTGGACGTGACCATCGAGGGATTCATCTGCGGGTCGCGGACGAAATCGACCACCTTGAGCTCGCGGCTCCGCGAGCCGCTTTGGACGCGGACGACGTCGCCGACCTTGGCCATGCCCTCGGCCTTGTAATGGACGGGAAGCGCTATCTCCCCCGGCCCCGGGCGCACCGGCTTTCCATTCTGGCCAAGCAGAAGGTCGAAGCGTTCGGGGGCGGTGACGAAGGCCGGCTCCAGCACCGAATCGGCCTGGCTCTTGCCCGCGATCGTCAGCTGCCGCACGGGCACGGGCAGGGAGCGCATGAGGTGATAGTCCTTGACGCTCGAACGCCCGCCGACCCATTTTGCGACGCCCTTCGCGTCGGGCGTCCCGGCGTACATGTGCACGACGTCGGGCGGCACTGCCTCCCTCCACAGGGAGTTGACCGCGGAGCCGGCGCGTATTCCGAGTGCCGCGCTCATGGCGACGAGGGCGACGGCCAGGGACATCAGAACCGTCAGGGCGGCGGATTGGGCGACGCCGCGGCGCAGGTCTGCGCGGAGCATGCGGAGCAGCATCAGCAATCGCCCGCCTTTCCATGAGCGGAGAAATCCTCGGTTCCTCTGACTATGTCTGCACGCTTGGCGTGCACGGCGGCGGCGACGCCGACGAGGGCGATCCCCATGTCCGTCACCAGCAGAGCGGTTCCGCGCCCTTGCCCGGTTCCGAACGCCGTTCCGACCGATCCCGCCAGCGGCCCGTCGGCGCGCAGCAGGGGTTCGAAGACCTTGTCAGCGAGCGGACCGGCGAGGACGAAAGCCGCGACGTATCCGAGCTGGGAGACCATGCCGATCGTCCCCCACGCCCGAGCCTGTTGCTCGTTGGGGATGGACGAGCGGATGATCACCTCGGCCCCCGCATTGCACAGGGCGAGCGAGGCGAAAAGGGCGAAGCCGGCAGCTGCGGCCCACCACGCGACGGGGCGAATCGGCAAAAGCGCCATGGCTGCGCCCGCGCCGAGCATGCCTGCGGCAAGCAGGGCCGCCGGCCGCGCGTTTTTCGCCATGCCGACGACCGCGGCGCCAGCGAACATTCCCACGGAGGCGATCGTTTCGACGGTGCCCTCCGTTCTCGTCCCCACGTACGGCAGGAGAATCGGCTTGAGCAGGGTTTGAAGGAAGCCGATGACGAAGACCGCCATCGTCATGAGGCCGAGCACGATGCGCACGTTTCTCCGCGAAGCCACCGCGCGCCAGCCGGCTATGAGCTGGGCTGCGAACCCCTCTTCCTTCGCTCCCCCGCCCATGTTCCCGGCGGCTTTGCGGACGACGAGGCTGCAGAGGACCGTGACCAGGCAGGTGCTCGCGTCGACAAGGAGCAGCGCCCGAAGCCCGACGGCGGGAAGCAGGAATCCGGCCAGCAACGGCGAGATGAGGTACTTCGACGAGGCGGCGAGCTGGAGCATCCCCGACGCCCGCACATATTCGTCCGGCCCGACGAAGTCGCTGACGCTCGCGCGCAGCGCGGGCTCGGTGAGAGCGGCAAAGCACGAGGAGGCGACGATGCCGAGGCAGATGAGCTTGATGTCGGGGTGATCGGAGGAAACCGCGGCGATGACGACGAGCAGGCCACCCACGGAGCCGCCGTCGCCGAGGATCATCATGATCCGCCGGTCGAAGCGGTCCGCCAGAACGCCCGCAATCGGGGCGAACAGAACGATCGGGGCGAAAGAGCACAGCTCGACGAGCATCACCGAGGAGGCCGTCCCGTAGGTTTGGAACATGTAGATCGCCAAAGCGAATGCGCTCAGACCCGTGCCGACGGAGTTGACGAACGCCCCCGCAAAAAGAATCGAGAAGTACTTCACCGCTCTCGCTCCTCGCCGCTTTGCCCCTTGCCGTCTTGCCTCTTGCCGCTTTGCCCTCCGCCGAGGGCGCTCAAAGCGCCTTCGGGGCAGCCGAGCAGGATTTCCGCCGCGCGCATGACCGCCTCGGCGCGCCGGCCAACCTCCGCCGCGTCGCCGCCGAATACTCCGACGTCGAGCAGAAACCCGCCTGCAGTCAGCAGAACCTCGACGGTTCCGAGGGGGTCGTCGGTGGCAAAGACCCCCTCCTCCACGCCTTCGGAGACGACGTCGACGAGGACCGGGGTCAGTCCCTTGACCATCTCCACAATCGACAGGAGATGGAACTCAGAGTTGTCCTGGGCGTGGAATTCCTCGACGAGCTCGGCGGACTGGCCCTCCACCTGAGCCGAAGCCGCGACGGCGCCGAGTTTCTCGAGGGCGGACAGATCGCTTGCGGCCATCGCCCTCGCGCGTTCGACCGCCTGATCGACCGTGCGCCTGACCAAGCCCCTAAGGACCTCCTCCTTTCCGGAAAAATGATGGTAAAGGGTTCCCTTGGCGATGCCCACCGCCTTCAAGATGTCCTCGATCGTCGTCGCCTGATACCCCTTCGTGACGAACAGGGTCTGCGCGGCGTTGAGGATCTCGCCTTTGCGCTGAGCCGCGGGCTTGCTTACGCGAACCATGTCTCTTCCTCGCTTTCTGTGCGAACTTTTCTCGCTTCGATCAACCGACCGACCGTCGGTCTAATGATAGGTCTGTGGAACTCCCTTCTGTCAAGCGCTCACGTGGGGAATCCGCACAGGGATCCGGGGAATCCGCACGAGATCTGGGGAATTCGCATGGGACGTCACGCCTTTGCCCAAGGATCTGCCCGGCCGTTGCGGTACTGTGGATCCATGGCCACGGAGAAGGACAATTCGGACGAAGAGCAGCACGACCTCGCCTCGGCGACGAGGGCGCTCACCGCAGCCCTGAGCAATCTCACCCGCGCAGTGACGAAGGAGACGGGCAAGAACCTCTCGGGCACGCTGCGCAAGACGTCCGAGCAGCTCTCCTCGGCCGCGGCGAAGATCGAGTCGACCGCAGAAAGCATCCGCGACCGCGGCAAACAAGGCCAAACCAAGGCCGAGCGCACCCGCGCGGAGATCATTGGCGCGGCGCGGCGCGTCTTCGCCAAGAAGGGGTACGAGGGCGCCGCCGTGGCGGACATAGCCGCCGAAGCCGGATTCACAAAGGGCGCCCTCTATGCCAACTTCCCTTCGAAGGCGGCGCTTTTCCTCACGGTTCTGCGCGATCTTGAAAGGCAGCAGGACGAGCTCATGGATGAGTATCGGCAGGCCAACCGGATGCCCGACTTCCTTTGCGCCGGCGACTATTCCGAGTCGGAGAGGGAGATCCTCCTTATCAATATGGAGTCGTGGATCTACGCCGTCCGCCACCCCGAGTCCCGCGAGGAGCTGGGGGCGATGCTGTCCAAGACAAAGGACGGGGTGGCCGAGCTCATCGCCCGCAGCAAAGGCAGAAGCCAGGCCACGGAGGAAGACGGCGACGCCGCCTACGCGGCCCTCTCCATCAACGTGCTTTCGAGCGTTGCGGGCACGATGCTCGGCTCCGAAGAGGTGCGCGCCACCGCCAGCAGGCTGTTTTCGCAGATACTCGGAGACGCAGGCGAGGCGCCCCGCGAGGGCGGCAGCTCGGCTGCCGACGCCGGAAAACCGCACAACGGCACCGAAGGGCCGACGGAGGAAGCATAACCGAAGGGCCTGCGGACGAAGCGTAACTGAGACGCCGCCTCCACACCAGCCAAAACACGGCCCGCCTCAAGGGGCGCTGCAGCGCGCCGAACGGTTCGCGCCCCGCTGCCCCGCCGGGCGAATCACACCCGCCAGTCGCCCAGCGCGCCTTCGAGGGCACCGAGCGCGGCGTCGATCAGGGCGTAGCGGTCCGCCTCCGGGCAGCCGTCGCACACCCAGGCCAAGCAGGCGCCGTCGAGGAAACCGAAGTACCCGGAAACCGCGTAGACGTGCCGTTTCCAGCCGGAGACGCCAAGAGTCTGCGACAGGGCCTCGACGTAGGATTCGCGCGCTCGCGCGCGAACTTCGATCGCCTCGGGCGGCTCGCGCCCGCCCAGGAGCGGCGCGGCCCACGCCTCCGGATGGGTGCGGATGTGTTCGAGGTAGACCTCCAAGCCGGCGCGGACCTTGTCCCTCACGCTGACCGACGGGCCGAGCAGCTCTACCGCCTCCGTCTGAGCGCGGCCGAGCCTGTCGATCGCCTCGCCGACGACGGCGGCGTACAACCCCGCCTTCGAGCCGAAATAGTGGAAAATCAACCCCTCGGAGGCCTCGCAGCACTCGGCGAGGACCGCCGTCGTCACCTCCGAGTAGGGCGCGGCGGCGAAGGCCCGGCTTGCCCCGGCGAGCATCGCCTTCCGGCGTTCCTGCGTGGACATCCGGCGGCGTCGGGGAGACTGTGCTTGCGTCACACGCCCATCGTATCGCCGTCGACGGGCACGACGACGACCTCCGCACCCCCGGACCGCAGCATGTCCACATGCTCGCCCCTCGTCCGTCCGTCGACGAGGATGGTGTCGAACGCCTTCAGAGGAGCCGTTTTCTGCCAGGCCCGCCGCTCGAACTTCGTGCTGTCGACCAGGAGGACACGGCGCGAGGACTGCCTGAGCATCGCGCGTTTGAGTTCGACGACGACGTCCACCGGGTTGTACACGCCGTCGCCCCACACGGCGGCGTCGGACATGACGCACAGGTCGGCGCGAACTCCCTCGACGAACGAGGTGGCCAAGCTCCCGTAGAACGCGTCCGCCCACGGAAGGTAGCGCCCGCCGATCAGGACGAGCTCAGCCGTCTTGGACTCGGCGAGCGCCCGGCCGACGACCATCGAATTCGTGACGACGGTCAGCGGGCAGACCGACTCCAGCTCCGCGACCATGGGAAGAGCCGTGGACGAATCGTCGATCATGAGGACGTCCCCGGGCGAGACGAGGCTCGCCGCCGCCCGGCTCAGGGCCGCTTTTTCGCGAGGCGACTTCGTTCTGCGAATCCCCGGGGGAAGTTCGGCCGTGGAGGAGGCCCTGGGGCGCAGAACCCCCTTCGACCGCTCGATCAGGCCCGCCCCTTCGAGGATCTGAACGTCGCGATAGACCGTCACGACGGAGACCCCCAAGTTTTCCGCGACCTCCTCGATTCGCACCTCCTCGCCGGCGAGGACCTCGTCGACGATGAGCGAGCGGCGCCTGTCAGGGGCCACCCTCCTGCGCGGAGCCTCTTCGCCCGCGCGGTTCCCGGCACGGCTTTCGGCTTGCTCCTCGGCATGGCTTTCGGCTTGTTCCTCGGCACGGTTTTCGGCTTGCTTCTCGGCACGGTTTTCGGCTTCCACGTCCGCCTCGCACCTCGCTTTGTCCGTCTGATGTACGCCTCGTCGGCTCGATGAAAACTTTTCATATTCTACGCAATTTTCAAAAAGAATTCTCAGAAATATTGACAGATTCGTCGGCCGCAGATACGTTGTAGACGTCACGCACAGGCTTCGGTCATTTGCGCTCCAAGGAGGGATGCGCGAAAAGCGGGAGCCGCACGATTCACAGCTTCGGCGCCCGTCGCGGAAACGACGTAGGCGGGCGCCGCCACACAGTTCTCAACGAGGAGAAGTCAATGAACGACGTCGTCATAGGTGTCGACGGCGGAACGACGGCCGTCAAGGCCGTCGCCTTCGACCTGAACGGGCAGATCAAAGCCTCCCATCACGAATCCGTCCCGGTTCGCTACGGCGCAAACGGCGAAAGCGAGCAGGACATGGCGCTGCTGTGGGAGGCGGTCGCCTCCTGCCTGCGCAGCGTCGCCGAACAGGTGCGGGGATCGCGAATCGTCGGCGTCGGGCTGACCGGGCAAGGCGACGGCGTCTGGCTCGTCGATGCCGACGGCGAGCCCGTGCGCCCCGCAGCCAATTGGATGGACGGCAGGGCTGCCGACCGGGTCGACGACTGGAACTTCGACGGCCGCGGCCGCGCGGTGCTCGACGTCACCGGCACAACCGTTTTCGGCGGGCTTTTCCCGGTTCTCTACGAGGAGCTTGCCGCCGCGGAGCCGGAGGCCGTCGCCCGGGCGACGAGCCATCTCAACTGCAAAGACTGGATCCGTTTCAAGCTCACCGGCGTTCGTGCCACGGATTTCACCGAGGCGTCCCGAACCTTCCTCGACGTCGCCACGACCTCGGGGTACAACGAACCGCTGGCAGAAAAACTCGGTCTGAGCGACGCGCTCAAACTCCTTCCGGAGATCCGGCGCCCGGCGGGCAAAGCGTCGCCCGTCACGGAAGAGGCGGCAGAGGCCACCGGGATTCCGGCGGGAACGCCCGTCGGGGTGGGGATGATCGACGTCGCCGTGACAGGAATGGGCCTGGGAAGGATCGCCGACGGCGACTCCTGGCTCATCCTCGGAACCACCGGCTTCGTCGGCACGCTCCTCCCGAGCGTCGCCGAGCGCAGATCCGACCTGTCGATGGTCCTGGCGACGGGCGAGGGAACCCAGGTCCTCGAATTCATGGCGCCGATGACCGGCACCCCCAACCTCGACTGGATCCGCTCGACCCTCGGCCTCGAGGCGCAGTCGTGGAGCGAAATCGAGAAAATGGCCAGAGAGGCCGGGCCCGGCTCGCACGGGGTCGTCTACCTCCCCTATGCCTCGCCCGGCGGCGAGCGGGCGCCTTTCCTCGACACGAACGCATCCGCGTCATGGCAGGGAATGAGCCTGACGAGCACCCGCGCCGACATCCTGCGCGCGGTCTACGAAGGCGTGGTCTTCTCCCTCGCCGAATGCCTCAACGCGCTGCGCATCACGGGCCCCATCGTCGTCTCGGGAGGCGGATTCCGCTCCGACCTCCTGTGCGAGATCCTCGCAGACGTCACCGCGCAGCGGGTCCTGCGACAAGACGCGCCCGAAGCGGGCGCCCGCGGGGCCGCCGTCCTCGCCCTCGTCTCGGCCGGAGCCTTCCCGGACGTCTTCTCGGCTTCCTCGGCTCTCGGCGCGGCCCTCGAGACCTTCGACCCGAATCCGGACAACATCCACATCTACTCGCAGGCGCGGGTGGCATTTTACGACGCCCGCGAGGGCGCCCGGCGCTGCTGGCGCACGCTCCGAAAGCTCCGCTCGTCCACGGGAAAGGCGGGGTCAGAGAACGCCGAGGCAGAAGAGACCGGGTCAGAGAACGCCGAAGCGGAAGAGACCGGGTCAGAGAACGTCAAGCCGCGAAAGGCTGAATCGTGAAAGTCCTCCTCGCCTCCGACGGCTTCGTGACCGACGCCGTCCTGCGCACCGCCCTCGCCCGCGCTCTTCCCGACGTCGAAACGGCCTCAATCTCCTCGACGTGGCCCGTCCCTCCCTTCAGGGACATCGGCGACGTCCGCGAGGCGGCCGGCGACGAGGACGAGCTGATCGAAGCCCTCGACGGCTGCGACGTCGCCTTCTCCCACACCTTCCCCTTCACGGAGAAGGTCGTCGCGGCCTCGCCCTCGCTCAAGCTCGTCACCGTCTGCCGGGGCGGCCCCGTCAACGTCAACATCGAGGCCGCGACTCGAGCCGGGGTGCTCGTCTCCTACACGCCGGGCCGCAACGCGACGGCGACGGCCGAACACACCGTGGGGATGATCCTCGCCAGCCTCAGGCAGATCCCCCAGCGCCACCGGGAGGTCGTCGACGGCCAGTGGCGCTCGGACTATTACATCTTCGACAACGTCGGCGCGGAGATCGGCTCCTCGACCGTCGGCGTCGTCGGATACGGCGCAGTGGGGCGGAGGGTGGCCGCCGTCATGGCCGCCTTCGGCGCGCGCGTGCTCGTCTACGACCCGTGGGCGGACGAGCCGGCCGAGGGGATGACCCGCGTCGATTCCCTCGGCGAGCTGCTCGCCGGCAGCGACGTCGTCACGATCCACGCGCGAGTCACAGCCGAAAACCGCGGGATGATCGACGCCGACGCGCTCGCGCTCATGCCGGAGGGCTCCGTGCTCGTCAACTGCGCGCGCGACGAGCTCGTCGACTACGACGCGGTGTGCGACGCCCTCGACTCCGGCCGCCTTTTCGCGGCGGGATTCGACGTGCTGCCTCAAGAGCCGCTGCCGCCGGGCCACAGGCTCCTGAGGACGCCGCGGGTCACGATCACCCCGCATCTGGCGGGCGCTTCGAAGGAGGCCGCGCGCATCGCCGCCCGAATCGGGGCCGAGGACATCGCGGCCTTCGCCGCCGGCCGCCGGCCCCTCCACCTCGCCAATCCGGAGGCGCTCGAGGCCCGAGCCCGCCCGTTCCAAGCCGGCGGGGCGCCGTCTGGAACCGGCACTGCGCCGTCCGAAACCGACCGGAAGACGCCAAAGGTAGGCGCGGCTGGGCCGGAGGCAGGCGAGGCATCGTCTGGAACCGGCGCGGCTGCTCCGGAAACCGACCCCAAAACGTCCAAAGACAATGACCAAGCATTCGGAAAGTAGGCCATCATGCTTTTAGAGAAAGAACGCCGCGACGTCGTCGAGACCTGCCTGTTCATGCAGAGCAACGGATTGATCGTCGGAACCGCCGGAAACGTCTCGATCCGCGTCGATGACAAGATCGCGATCTCGCCGTCGGGCGTGCCCTACGAAACGATGACGGCCGAGGACGTGGTTGTCTTTTCGATGGACGGGGAACGCGTGGACGGGATCCTTGAGCCGTCCTCCGAGCTTCCCCTCCATCTGAGCGTCTATCGCGAAACGGCCGCGAAGGCGATCACGCACAACCACGCGCCGGCCTCGACGGCCCTCGGGCTGGTGGTCGACGAGATCCCGCCGTCCCACTACTATTCGGCGATGCTCGGCGGGATCATCCGGGTCGCCCCGTACGCGGAGTTCGGCACGGACGAGCTCGCGCGAAACGTGACCGACGCTCTGAAGGACCGCAGCGGGGCGCTGATGAAGAACCACGGCGCCATCACCGTCGGGCCCACCGTGAAGAAGGCGGCGGGCCTCCTTCCGATCCTGGAGTACGTCTGCGAAATCCACCTCCGGGCCATGGCGACGGGCGCTCCCATCGCGCTGCTTTCGCCCGAGCAGATGGCCGACGCCAAGGCCGCCATCGCCGACTACGGCAGGCAGCCGAACAAGAAGTGACCGGGCCGGCCTAGGCGCCCGCAGCGGGCGCGCCGATCCGACGCTCTGCGGCCGAGCCCCCGCCTTCCGGGCTCGGCCGCTTTTGCGTCCGCGGCGGGTTCGCTTCCATTCGCCGCCGTCGAGGCATATACTCGATTTCGTTATTGAGCGTCACTCAACAAGGGGCTCGGCGGAGCGGTCCGTCCGCCCGAAGCCACGATGCCGCGAAAGGAATTCGAATGTCTTTGCTCGACGACGCCATCTGGTGGCACGTCTACCCCCTCGGAGCCGCGGGCGCTCCGATCCGCGGCAATCAGGCGCGAGAGGCGGCCGATCCGGGCGAGCATCGGCTCCTGAGGCTGGTCCCCTGGCTCGACTACGCGGTGGAGCTCGGATGCTCCGGCGTTCTCCTGGGCCCGATCTTCGAATCGGCCTCCCACGGCTACGACACCCTCGACCACATGGCGATCGACCGACGCCTGGGCTCCGAGGAGGATTTCGAGGCTTTCATGGCGGCGTGCCGCGAACGCGGACTCAACGTCATGCTCGACGGCGTCTTCAACCACGTCGCGGCCAGCCACCCACGCGCCGAGGAGCTTGCGCTTCGCCTGCCCGACGGCGGCCTGGCGTGCTGGGAGGGACACAGCGAGCTTCTCACGCTCGACCATTCCAAACCCGCCGTCGTCGATTTCGTCGCTGACATCATGCTTCACTGGCTGCGCAAGGGGATCGCCGGGTGGCGCCTCGACGTCGCCTACGCCGTGCCTCCGCGCTTCTGGGCCGAGACGATCGGCCGCGTGCGCGGCGAGTTCCCGAACGCGCTTTTCTTAGGGGAGGTGATCCACGGGGACTACGCGCAGATCGTCGCCGACGGCCGCCTGGACACGGTCACGCAGTACGAGCTGTGGAAGGCGATCTGGAGTTCGATCAAGGACGTCAATTTCTGGGAGCTGGCCTGGGCCCTCGATCGGCAGGCCGAGCTTTGCAGGGGCTTCGTTCCTCAGACCTTCGTCGGGAATCACGACGTTACGCGCATAGCCTCGCAGGTAGGCGAAGCGGGGGCGGCGCTGGCGGCCGCCATGCTTTTCACCCTGCCCGGGATGCCCTCGATTTACTACGGCGACGAACGCGGCGTGCGCGGCGACAAGGGCGAGGGGGCCACGGCCGACGACGAACTCCGGCCTGCCCTGCCTCCCGAGCCGGGCGAGGGCGACAGGCCGTGGATGTACCGCCTTTACCAGGATCTCATCGGCTTGCGGCGGCGTCACCCGTGGATCGCCCGCGGCGAGGCCGCCGTGCTGGCCAAGGACAACTCCTGGATCGAATACGAGGTGCGGCCGAGCGGCGAGGGCGGGCGCGAGGGCCAGACGGACCGGGGCCGGGACGGCGCGGGCCGAGCGAACGGCGTCCTAACAAACAGCGGCCACGCGAACGCGGGCGACGCGCTGCGGGTGCGAATCGAGCTTGCTCCTCGCGCCGCCGTGCGGATCACGGATGCGGCGGACAACGAGCTGTTCGCCTGGCGCGGGCCCGAGGGCGGGCTTTCGGCCGACGCGCCCTGATCAAAACGGCGGAGCGCTAATCCGTGTGGCGACGCGTCGCGACCCGAGAGAAAATACGGCAGCCCGCCTTGCCCGATCCCGCGGGCTCGGGCAAGGCGGATGCGAACAATTTGTGCGCGAGACCCCGACTTCGGCGACCCCGCGGGCTCGGGGCTCGAACCGTTGGTCCGCCGCTCACCGCGCAGCGAAGCCGTGCCTCTCGTAGATTCTGCGCGCAGCGGCGTTCTCGCTCTCCACGCGCAGGCCGACCTCGCGGCCGCCGACCGCGGCCAGCGCAGCGCCGACGAGCGCGTCTCCGATCCCCCGTCCGCGCTTGTCGGGGGCAACGAAAAGATCGACGACGAAGGTCAGACCTTCGACGTCGTCCCACGGCGGCTTGTCAGTCACCAGGATGGCGCCGACCGGCTCCCCGCCCTCCTCGGCGACCAGGCACGCATCGGGGACCCACGCGCCATACTCGCCGGCGCTCGCAGCTTCGACGTCGGCGACGGCCTCTTCGCACGTCCCGACCTCGCCGTCGGGATATGAGCGAAAGTACAGGCGCCCAATCCTCTCGATCGATTCGGAATCTCGCGAAATCGGGCGGATGTCGACGCCTTCGGCGCGCTCCGGCGGTTCGGCGCGCAGACGGTCTTCTTCCGGCACGCCGGTGCGCCCGCCAAGACTTGCCGGACGGAGGCGGAGTCCCGCCGGGCGGACGAGGGTAAGCTGCATAGCACTCCTTTCCGAGGCGTTTGTTCTCCAGATTTTAGCCGGCAGGCCGAGGCTGCAAGCTCTAAACGGCTCCGCCTAAACAACATATCTTTTTACATTCAACCATTGACCCCTTAGGGAGCTCTGACTTAAACCCACAGTATCAATGAGGTCGCGCACGGGGACGGCAAACGTCTCTGCCTGATCGCCTTTCCACGGCTAACAAGAATCCAGATCGCCGCGAGGAGAACGAGGAGCATCGCCGCGGCGGCGAGGAAGAAGTCATTGGCGGCACCGCTGTTTCTGTTTACGGGAGCTTCGGCTGCCACGCTCTTCTCAATTCCCGCGGCCGCCGCGGTCCTTTCAAACGTTCCGAGCGTATCGTCCCCCTACACGGTAAAGTTCGCGGCTCTCGTGCTGGATGGCGGGATCTCGGGAGACGTTTTCGTATTGCTCTCAAGCCCACCCCAATGCATCAGCGGTCAGGCCGCCGAGCTTTTCGTCATATTCATAGCCGGCTGGGCGCTGCTGGCTTTGATTCCCTGCGCGTACGCCACGGCGACCGCCGCGCTTGCCCGCCAGACCGCCGTCGCATCCTCGATCGCGTCCGTGACAGTCAACGCGTTGGCACTTGCCTGTACGCTTCCCACTGCCTTCGTTGTGCTCTCGCGGTACGGAGCCGACGCATTCGCTGTCGCATTCCCTGTGCCCGTCTCTTTCGCGACAGCTCTGGTCGGCGCAGGCGCAGACTTGAGGAAGAAGATCAAGGCCATTTGAACGCAAACAGCGGCTGAAAGCCGATAGGCTGGGCGTGGACCCGGCGACGCACACCATATGAGTCGCATTTCAAGCGCACACAGGCAAAAACACCGAAGGAGCAGCCCGATGACCGGTGAACCGGATGTCTTCGATTACTACAGCGACTCAAAGCTGAAGTCTTCATCAAAAATCAAAGTCAAGCCAGCATTGCTTGTGCTCATTCTCCTGACCTTGGCCACCGCAGCCGTGTTGATTCAAGCCCATTGGCTCGACAACCACACCTCCTACCGTCCCGCCGAAGCCGATATCGAAGGCTATCTTCTGTCGCTCACCGAACGGCCGTTGTGCATACTGATCCCTTGCGCATACATCCTCGCAATCGCGACTTTGGCGGATCGAACCACTGTCGCGTGCTCAATCCTGTCGGTCGTCGCCAACGCCTTGGCCCTTGCCGCCACGGTGCCTCTAGCAATCTACGTATCGAGGTGGAACGACTGGACCGTGAAGCTTCCACTTTCTCCTGCCCTTTTCGCATTGTCCGTGGCTGCAGCGAGCGCCGACCTACGGGACAAAATCAAGTCCGTCCATGAACGGCTTTGAAGCGCGAACGATCTCAGGACCGGGGCGGGCTCTGCATCGTGCAGCAAGGTGCTTGTCGTTGGCGAGCCGCGCGATCGGGCCGAATCCACGCGGAACCGATCCGAAGTAGGACGGCTCAATCGAAGAGACTGCGCAGCACGGCGTCGGACGCGGCAGCGACTTCGGCGACGTCGAACACCAGGACCTCGTCGGAGCTTCCCGCCGGACCGCCGGTCTCCGGCCCGAGCTGCGAGTCAGCGACGCGTGACGCCACAGCCCCGCCAGCGGCGTCTGCCTTGGCAGGCGCATCGACAGAAGCTTCAGCAGACCATTCGGCCCCGTCGGCTGCGGCCCACCGCTCGGCGGCAAGCTGGATCGCAAGCAGCTCCCCGCCCGTCGTCCCCAAACGCACGGCCGCGACGCCTTCGGCCTCGGCCGCGCGCAGCACGAGGTCGAGGTAGCCTTCGGGGATGGCGAGCACCGCGCGGGCCTGCGTCTCCGAGAAAAGCGCGGTGAAATTGTCGATTCCTTCGCGGGAGGCTAGATCCCTCAGATCGACAGACGCGCCGACCCCCGCCCGCACGGACATGTCCGCGAGCGCCTGGACGAGGCCTCCGTTGGAAACGTCGTGCGCCGCGGCCAGGACGGGCCCGAGGTCGCCGGTGTCGGCGTCGTGCAATGCGAGGAGCACGCGCCCTAACGCCATTTCCGCCTGAAGGTCCGCCTTCGGCGGCCGCCCGCCCAAATGCCCGTGGATCGCGCGCGCCCAGGCGGAGCCGTCGAGCTCGTCGCGGGTGCGGCCGAGCAGCACGACGGCGAGGCCGTCCTCCTGCCAGCCGGACGGCACGGCGGTGCGCACGTCGTCCATGACTCCGAGGACGCCGACGACGGGCGTCGGGTTGATCGACGAATCGACGCGGCCTTTTTCTTTGCCGTGCGAATTGTAGAGCGAGACGTTTCCGCCGGTCACGGGCACGCCCATCTCCCTGCAGGCATCCGCGAGCCCGGTGATCGCCTGGACGAGCTGCCACATGGCGTCCGGGTCCTCCGGCGATCCGAAGTTCAGGCAGTCGGTCACCGCCAGAGGCTTCGCGCCCACGGTGCAGACGTTGCGGTACGCCTCGGCCAGCGCCTGGCGGGCGCCCTCGTACGGGTCGAGCTTCGTGTAGCGCCCGTTGGCGTCGGCAGAAATCGCGATGCCCCGCCCGGTCTCCTCGTCGACGCGGATCACTCCGGCGTCGTCGGGCTGGGAAAGGGCCGTGTTTCCGCGGACGAACCTGTCATACTGATCGGTCACCCAGCCCGCGCCCGCCTGATTCGGATCGGTGAGCACGCGCAGGATGTGCTCGCGCAGCTCGGCCGGCGAACCGGGGCGGGAGAGCCCGTCCGCGCCGTCGGCGTTGAGCGCGTCCTGCCACTGCGGGCGGGCGTACGGCCGTTCGTATGCAGGGCCTTCGTGGGCGACGGACCTCGGGTCGACGTCGACGATCCTGTGCCCGTGGTGGTCGATCGTCAGCCGCCCCGAGGAGTTGACGGTCCCGATGACGGCGGCCTCGACCTCCCACTTGCCGACGACGTCCATGAAGGCGTCGAGCCTGTCAGGGGCGACGACGGCCATCATCCGCTCCTGCGATTCGCTCATGAGGATTTCCCCGGCGGTGAGGGTGGGGTCGCGCAGAAGAACGTTCTCGAGGTCCACGTGCATGCCGCCGTCGCCGTTGGAGGCGAGCTCGCTCGTGGCGCAGGAAATTCCGGCCGCGCCGAGGTCTTGGATTCCCAAGACGAGGCCCCCGGCGAAGAGCTCGAGGCAGCATTCGATGAGGACCTTCTCCATGAACGGGTCGCCCACCTGCACGGAGGGCCGTTTGGCGGGCATGCCGTCCTCGAAGGCCTCGGAGGCGAGGATCGACGCCCCGCCGATGCCGTCGCCGCCGGTGCGCGCCCCGAAGAGCACCACCTTGTTGCCCTCGCCCGAAGCGTTGGCGAGGTGGACGTCGCCGTGGCGCAGCACGCCTGCGCACAGGGCGTTGACGAGTGGATTCTCCTGGTAGGACGCGTCGAATTCGGTCTCCCCGCCGATGTTCGGCAGCCCGAGGCAGTTGCCGTATCCGCCGACGCCGGCGACGACGCCGTGCACCACGCGGGCCGTGTCCGCGTGGCCGACGTCGCCGAAGCGCAGCTGGTCCATGACCGCTACGGGCCGGGCGCCCATGGAGACAATGTCGCGCACGATGCCGCCCACGCCGGTGGCCGCCCCCTGATATGGCTCGACGAAGCTCGGGTGATTGTGCGACTCCACTTTGAACGTCACGGCCCAGCCGTCGCCGATGTCCACGACTCCGGCGTTCTCGCCCATGCCGACGAGCAGGTGCTCGCGCATCTCGGGCGTGAGCTTGCTGCCGAATTGCTTGAGGTGGATCTTCGAGGATTTGTACGAGCAGTGCTCTGACCACATCACCGAGTACATGGCGAGCTCGGCGGCCGTGGGACGCCTGCCGAGGATCTGCCTGATGCTCGCGTATTCGTCCTCTTTGAGGCCGAGTTCGGCCCAGGGCATGGGCTGCTCGGAGGTCGCCGCGGCTTTCTCGACGGTGTCATAGCTTTCGTTGCGGTGCTCGGCCGAAGCCATGGATTCTCCTGTTCCGAGGGGAGCGTCGCATCCCTTGGGCGGGGCGGCGTCCCGAAGTGTGAGCGCTGGATTCGCGGCCTTTCGCGCCGCTATGCGAGAACCGATTCGAGGGCGGATGTGAAAAAGGTCAGCCCGTCGGTTCCCGAACGGAGCCCGTTGGCGCCGCCCGGGCCGAAGCCCGATTCGACGGCGTGCTCCGGGTGGGGCATGAGCCCGACGACGTTCCCCGATTCGGAGACGACGCCCGCGATGTCGTCGACCGACCCGTTGGGATTGATCCCGACGTATCGGAAGGCCACGCGCCCCTCGCCTTCAAGGCGAGCGACGGTTTCGGCGTCGGCCTGGAAGCACCCTTCGCCGTTCTTCAAGGGAATCGTGATGACCTGCCCTCGCGTGAAACCGGAGGTCCACGGCGTGTCCGCGTTCTCGACCGCAAGCTTTTGCTCGCGGCAGACGAAGCGCTGCCCCTCGTTGCGGACCAGCGCCCCGGGCAGCAGGTGCGCCTCGCACAGAATCTGGAATCCGTTGCAGATCCCCAGCACGGGAACGCCCTTGCCCGCCGCCTCGACGACGGCCGACATGACGGGGGTCAGCGCGGCTATGGCCCCGCATCTGAGGTAGTCGCCGTAGGAAAAGCCCCCGGGCAGCACGATCGCATCGACTTCCCCGACGTCGTCCGAGGCGTGCCACAGAGCGACGGGCTCGCCTCCGGCCAATCGAACGGCGCGCGCGGCGTCGCCGTCGTCCAACGTTCCGGGGAACGTGACCACGCCGATCTTCACCGCTCGTCCTCCGCAGCGTAGACGGCAACGACGTCCTCGATGATCGGGTTGGAAAGGCTCGTCGCAGCGAGTTCGCGTGCGGACTCCAGATGCCCCTCAGTCACCGCCCCCTTCACGGAAAGCTGGAAACGCTTGCCCTGCCGCACGTCCGTGAAGACGTCCACTCCGTGCCGAAGGAAGGCTCCGCGCACGGCCTTGCCCTGCGGGTCGAGAATTTCAGGCTTCGGCATGACTTCGACGATGATCCGCCCCAAGGGCTTCCTCCTGTCTCACAAATCGGACGCCATGCGGCGCCTCATGTCCATGATATGGGCACGAGGCGCTTTCGCGCATGATTTTCCGAAATCCGAGCGGCGGGTTCGCCTGGCCGTTCTCCGACCTCGCCCCGTCACGACCAGCGGCTGCCGGTCAGATGCTCGTAGATCTGCACATAACGCTCGTGGGTCTTGTCAACCACCTCGTCGGGCAACGCGGGCGGATGCGTGCCGGAACTCACGTCCCACCCCGATTCCTCCGAGCTCAGCCAGTCGCGGACGAATTGCTTGTCGAGCGAGTGCTGGGACCTTCCCGGCTCGTAGACATTCGCGATCCAGAACCGCGAAGAGTCCGGGGTGAGCACTTCGTCGCCGAGGATGATCTCCTCCGAGCCGGCGTCGGGGGAAACGCCGAACTCGAACTTCGTGTCGGCAATGATGATGCCCCGCTCCGCGGCGATTTCGCGAGCCCTCGCGTACGTCGCAATCGACTTCGCCCGAAGCTCGCGGGCCACGCCCTCTCCCACCCGCGCGGCGGTGTCGGCAAAGGTGATGCTTTGGTCGTGGTCGCCGAGCCTGGCCTTCGTCGTGGGCGTGAAGATCGGCCGGTCGAGGCGCTCCGCCTCCCTGATGCCCGGAGGGAGGGCGACGCCGCACACGGTTCCGCGGCGCTTGTATTCGGCCATGCCGGATCCCGTCAGGTAGCCGCGCACTACGCATTCGACGGGGAAAATCTTGAGGCGGCGGGTGATCATTGCACGCCCTTCGACGGCCGCAGGGACGTTCGTCGATATGACGTGGTTGGGGGTGAGATCGGAGAGCTGCTCGAACCACCACAGCGACAGCTGGGTGAGTATTCTCCCCTTGTCCGGAATCTCGGTGGGAAGAACATAGTCGTAGGCGCTGATCCGATCAGAGGCGACGATTAGGTAAGCATCCTCGCCGTTGTGTGCGTCCACGCCCGACGGAACGTAGACATCGCGAACTTTGCCCGAGTACACGTGCGTCCACCCGGGCAGGTTTCTTGCACCGATTCCAATCATCTGTGTTCTCACTCCCTCGTGTACCACAGTAGTTCTTTCCACGTATTGGATCACGGCTACCTGCCTCTTGTCCATAGGTTGAGATAACCGTTTTTGCCCGCGACGACGACGTCGAACCACGCTTACGCGTCAAACCGGCGCAAAGTCCCAATCAGTCGATTTCGCACCCTCGTGTGCCAATGACCATAAGGGGCATTGAACACACCGCCGGAAGCGCGAAGTCCAACCCGGGTCGACGCCGAGCCCATCGCCACGTTGCGAATGCAATTTCAACAATACACCCACAGTTTAGCCGTTATCCAGTGATTTTGCCCGATGTTTTCGACGTCGAAGCGGAGGGGCTGATTCGCGGGCGCACGACGGTCACATTCCCGCGGCGACGTCGGTGCGGAAATGCGCCCCTTTCAGCCGGATCTCCGAGATAGCTGCGTAGGCCGCGGCGCGCGCGGCGGCCACGTCCTTTCCCATTCCGACGCACGCCAACACTCGGCCTCCGGCGGACACAACGGCTCCGTCCGATTCCTTCGTTCCCGCGTGGACGACGTGCGCGCCGGGCACGCTTTCAGCCGCGCCCAAGCCCTCGACGGGGTCGCCCGCATGCACCGGCCCGGGATAGCCGGGCGCCGCCAAGACCACGGTGACTGCGGCGTCGGGAAGCCATTCGAGGCGGCGAAGTCCATGCCTGCTGCCGGGCTTCTCTTCGCCCTCCGCCGCCGCTTCCCGTTCGTCTCCATTCAGCTCCGAGCCGCCTCGACTCGGCTGTCCTCCCTTTTCCTCTCGCGGCTCGCCCCGGCCTGCCGCAGACTCGCCCCCGGCCCTTTCAGGCTCTCCGAGAACCGGCCCCAGCTCGCCCCTCGCCGCATCCCGCAAAAGGCCGGCGAGGGGGGTGACCAGCCGCGCCAGCACCGACTGCGTCTCGGGGTCGCCGAAACGCACGTTGAACTCCACCACTTTCACGCCCTCGGAGGTCAACGCCAAGCCGCAGTAGAGCACGCCGACGAAGGGCGTTCCGCGCCGCGCCATTTCGTCTACGACCGGCTGGGCGACCTCGGCGACGACGGCGTCGGCCAGCCCCGGGTCGGCCCACGGGAGCGGCGAGTAGGATCCCATGCCGCCGGTATTGGGCCCCTTGCCGCCGTCGTACGCCCGCTTATAGTCCTGCGCGGGCTCCAGAGGAAGGGCGACGCGTCCGTCGCACAGACAGAAAAGGGAGACCTCGGGCCCGTCGAGGAACTCCTCGATCAGCGCCTTCCCCTCGGGCTTGGCCAGGCACCCCTGGGCGTGGGCGAGGGCGGCGTCTCTGTCATCCGTCACGACGACTCCCTTGCCCGCGGCCAACCCGTCGTCTTTGACCACGTGGGGCGCGCCGAAAGCGTCAAGGGCCGCTTCCACTTCTCCAAGGCTCGTGCACAGCCGCGATCGCGCCGTCTGCACGCCCGCGCTGGCCATGACCTCCTTGGCGAACGCCTTCGAGCCTTCCAGGCGTGCGGCTTCCCGCGAGGGGCCGAAAATGTCGATGCCCGCCTCGCGCACGGCGTCGGCCACGCCAGCGACCAACGGAGCCTCCGGACCGACGACGACGAGGTCGATCCCCTTGCTGCGAGCGAATGCGGCCACGGCCGCCCCGTCGAGGATGTCGAGGTCGACGAGCGTTCCCAATGGGGCCATCCCGGGGTTCCCCGGGGCGATGTAGAGGACGTCGTCGTCGCTGCGAAGAGAACGGGCGATGGCGTGCTCGCGGCCTCCCGACCCGAGTATGAGTATGTTCACGGAACAACCCTAAGCCAGGTTGCGCAACAACGACGATTTGACGCCGGACGTGTCACATTCTGAACGATGCCTCTCCTCCGAACGGCGAATCCCTCCTGAACGACGCCCCTCCCCCGAACGGCGAATCCCTCCTGAACATCGGGTTTTTCCCAAACGACGACGCCTTCCCGAAAGACGAACCGTTTCCAGACGACAAGCCTTTCCAGACGACAAGCCCTCCACCGGCGTTCCCCGGAAACTCGCCGTCCTCGCCCTTCATCCCAGATCAATCCAACAAATCGCCTCCGCGAAAAGAAAAAGGAGGTTCATGGAAGAGAAAGGATGTTTATAGAAGAAAAGAGACAGTTTGAGGACGGTACGATCACGAAACGCCAATCAGACTATCGTCTGATTACAGAGCACATTCCACGTCGTTAAACTCCCCAACGGAGGCGTGTCTACCGAACTCCATGCTCACTTTCACATCACGAGTTCAGGAAATGAATATGAAAAAGATACCTTCGCGGCGTCCCGTCTCGAAGGTCAAGGCGATGCTCCTCGCTTTCGTCGTGTCCTTCATCGCAACCGTCGCTTTCGCACCGCGCGCCGCGCAGGCCGCTGAAATCCCAAACGACGGCATCTACGGAATCAAACAGGTGACGCCCGAAGCGACCGCCTGGGGGCAGTGGGACTCAGTCCGGCTCAACTTCACCTGGGCGGTGCCGAACGGCACCAGCCGCGGCGACACGATCGCCGTCGAGCTCCCCGACGTGATCGATGCGGGTTCGGCCCCCGGCTTTGCGGTCCTGTCGCCCTCGGGCGAAGAGATCGGCCGGGCCGCGTTCGATTCGGGCACGAATAGAATGGTCATCACCTTCACCACTGACTACGTGGAAACACACCAGAACGTAAACGGAACAGCATACTTCAACGCCACGCTCAATCAAAGGGCGCTCGTATTCGATTCGACGACGAACGCCATGGACGTCGACATCTTTGGCACGCAGGTGAGGATCAACAAGCTCGTCGGATTCAACGGCCCCGAAGAGGAATCCAAGAAGGGCTGGTGGATACCGAACCAGGCTGAGGCCACGGCCACTGACGAATCCGGCGTTCTCATCAACAGGGACGAATCGGCCATCAGCTACGGAATCGTCTTGGACAATCTCCAATGGACCACCGCCTCGATCGACGACAAGGCCGACGCCGACCTCGTCTACTGCGTCAACGGCCAGGCGGCCGAGGGCGCTTACGCCTTCCTCCAAACGCGCGACGTTGCGAACGGGGTGTTCGAGGCCGGCTCGACGCCCCCCGGGGTTCACATCGAGGCGTCGTGCGACGGGATCGCGAGCGGCGCTCCCAAGATCACCGTGACGAAACCCGCCGGCCTGACGTCCAAGCAGTTGCAGGTGATCTACGGAATGAAACTCCGCACCAACGCCAAGGGACAGCCCGTTCACGGCGCCAAAGACGCCGTCGGGATCAAGAAGACCCTCTCAAACACGGCCAACATCTCCTATGACACCGGCAAGAAGACCCTCGGGCTGGCCAAGTACCTCAAGTTCGAGGGAGGCGGCGGCGAGGGATCCGGCATCACCGTTCCCGCCATCGACATTGAGAAGTACGACGGTGACTGGGAGGGCATCCAGTGGGACGGCTCCGGCGAGCCGGACGTCTCCGGCGATCCAGACTTCGAGCCGAGCAACCTTCCCGCCGGCGACCGCAATTCCGCCCCCGGCCTTTCCCTTGCAGCCGATCAGGGCGCAACGGTCAAATTCACAGTGACCAACGTCGGCATCGAAGATCTGACAAACGTGATAGTCACCGACACAACGGCCGACGGTCCGGCGCTGAAGGACGTCCAGTGCGTCGTCGACGGAACGCCCCACAAGGCGGATGCGCAGGGCCGGATCGATTTGGGGGCATGGGTCTTCCCGCGGAAGGCGTCGTTCGAATGCCAGGGAACGCTCGACCCGATGGGAGCGAATAAGACGCACGCTGACAACGCGAAGGTCGCTGCCGTTTCGGTTGCCTCGCAAACCCCCGTCGAGGACTCCGACCCCTGGCACGCCACGTCGGGTCCGGCTCCGAAGGTCTCGGTCGGCGACTTCGTTTGGTTCGACGAGAACAAGAACGGCTTGCAAGACGACGGCGAGCCCGGCATCGAGGGCGTGACCCTCACATTGGTCGGGCCCGACGGCAAAGAGGTCTCCGACGTCGACGGGGCGCCCGTCTCCCCCGTCAAGACTGACAAGAAGGGGGCGTACACATTCGCCAACCTTCCCGTTCTTCCAGCGGGCAAGCACTACACCGTCAAAGTCACCGACCCCGAAGGATACACGCCCACAAAGGCCGGCCAGGGAAGCGATCGGGCAAAGGATTCTTCGACCGGCCAGGCCGAATCCGGGGACCTGACTGCGGACGGTCAGCGCGACGCGACGCTCGACTTCGGCTACGTCAAGCGAGAATCGCCTGCGACGCCCACTCCGACGCCGTCCGAGACTCCAACAACGCCTCCCACGGGTCCTTCGACGCCAACGACCGAACCGTCTTCGACGCCGACAACCGGGCCCTCAACACCGCCGACTCCCGTGACACCGCCCACCGGGCCGTCGACGCCGCCGGCGCCTCCCGGGACTCCTTCCATGCCGCCGTCCCTTCCCTCGGCGATACCTCCGACGCCTGCGCAACCGCCTTCGGTTTCCCGCAAGCCAACGCCGAATCCTTCGCAGCCGGCTCCGGCTAAGCCGACTCGCGACGCTCCAAAGAAAACCCTCGCTTTCACGGGCTTGGACAGCACCGCGATGGGGCTCGGCGCGCTTGTTCTGACTGCGGCAGGCGGAACGCTGATCGCGATTCGCAGGCGCAGGAATGCGCTGTGAGGTTGGGCCGTTGGGTTCGCGCAGCAGGCTGCAATAGCTAGCGCGCTGGACACTGCGGCCGAAGCCCTGCAACGCTTCATCAAACAGGGGCGGACCCGAATCAATCGGGTCCGCCCCCTCGTTCGTCCGCTCTGAGCTCGGCGCCCACCTCCTAGCTGTACAAGCGACTGCTCGCCGCTCACGAAGCAGATGAACAAACAACTACTCGCCGACGCCCGCCAAGTGTCTGCGATTCCGTTTGCGCGTCACGAAGCAGGCGGGCAGCGCCCTCTCGCTGGCCGCCACTCTTGCTGGCCGCCAGGCACAACGCAATTGCCCGAGCACGATGCCGTGCAATATAACGCCGCTCGCCGGACGCGATGGCGCTGGTCAGACCCAACGACGCTTGTCGTCAGACATGAAAAGTGCCTGTCTGCAGGAAAAACGCCAAAATTTGGCACTCTTCACTGATCCAGGCACTTTTCATCAGCCGAAGGCGTCCCGAAGCTGACCAGAGACGACCCGAGAGACCAACCACGAACCTCTCAAGGAAAGCCAGAGACGCGTCAAAGGCGGCCGGCCGTCAGCCGATCATCAGGCAGCGCCTTTCAGCGCGGCCCCAATCAGGCCTTCGCCGCGGCGATGCGCTCACGGAACTTCGCAAGCTGCTCGGTGATCTTGGCGGGAAGCTTGTCGCCGAACTGCTTGAAGTACTCCTCGGTCTCGTCCATCTCGGCAGCCCAAGCATCGGGGTCGATCTCAAACAGGGCATCCCACGTGGCCTTGTCGACGTCGATCCCATCAAGGTTGAAGTCCTCGAACTTCGGGTAGCGACCGGTCACGCCGTCAATGGCATCGACTTGCCCGCCGACTCGGCGGACGATCCAGTCGAGAACTCGCGAGTTCTCGCCGTATCCCGGCCACATGAACTTGCCGTCGGGGCCCTTGCGGAACCAGTTGACCTGGAAGACCTTCGGGAACTTGTCACCGAGCTTTTCCTGGAGCTCCAACCAATGGCCCCAGTAATCCGCCATGTGGTATCCGCAGAAAGGCAGCATGGCGAAGGGATCGTGGCGCAGCGAGCCGGCCTTGACGTCCGTCGCGGCGGCGGTCACCTCGGAGGCGACCGACGCTCCGATGAACACGCCGTGGGCATTCTCGTACTGCTCGGCGACGAGCGGCACGTTGCTGGCGCGGCGGCCTCCGAAGAGAATTGCATCGACCGGCACGCCCTGCGGGGCCTCCCAATCCTTACAGATGATCGGACACTGCGAGGCGGGAACCGTGAAGCGGCTGTTCGGGTGGGCGGCCTTCTTGCCCTCGGCGGCGTCGGCGGGGGTGTAGTCCTTGCCGGTCCAGTCGATGAGGTGGTCCGGAAGCGGGGCGTCAATGCCCTCCCACCACACGTCGCCGTCGTCGGTCAGGGCTACGTTCGTGAAGATCGAGTTGCCGCGCATGGTGTCCATCGCCATGGGGTTCGTGTCGTACGAGGTTCCGGGGGCGACGCCGAAGAAGCCGGCCTCGGGGTTGATTGCGTACAGGCGCCCGTCGGGACCGGGGCGCATCCACGCGATGTCGTCGCCGATTGTCTCGACCTTGTAACCGGGAATGGTCGGCTGGAGCATGGCGAGGTTGGTCTTGCCGCAAGCCGAGGGGAAGGCGGCCGTCACGTGGTACTGCTTGCCGGTCTTCTCGTCGGTCAGGCGAAGGATGAGCATATGCTCGGCCATCCACCCCTGGCGGCGGGCCATCGTCGAGGCGATGCGCAGCGCATAGCACTTCTTGCCCAGCAACGCGTTGCCGCCGTAGCCGGAGCCATAGGACCAGATCTCGTTCGTCTCCGGGAAGTGCGTAATGTACTTTTCATCGTTGCAAGGCCAAGCGGTGTCCTCACGGACGGTCCCATCGGCGTCGCGCAGGGGGTATCCGACAGAGTGGACCGCGGGAACCCATTCGCCGCCTTCGCCGATGAGCTTGAGAGCTTTGGATCCCATTCGGGTCATGATGCGCATGTTCGTGACCACGTAGGGAGAGTCGGTCAGCTCGATGCCGAGCTTGGAGATCGGTCCGCCGAGCGGGCCCATCGAGAAGGGAACGACGTACATCGTGCGGCCGCGCATGGCGCCGTCGAACTTCTCGTGGAGGATCTTCTTCATCTCGACCGGGTCGTACCAGTGGTTGGTCGGGCCGGCGTCTTCTTCCTTCTCGGAGCAGATAAACGTCCGGGACTCCACGCGAGCGACGTCGGAGGGAAGCGAGCGCGCAAGGAAGGAGTTGGGGCGCTTCTCGGGATTGAGGCGCGTGAAAACTCCAGCCTCGACCATCTCGGTGGTGAGGCGATCCCATTCTTCGTCCGAGCCATCAGCCCAGTAAATGGAGTCGGGCTTGGCGAGATTGGCCGTCTTCGCAACGAACTCAATCAACTCTTCAGGGGCCTCGGCGGGCGCTCCGGCCCGAACCTCTTCGACGGTGTAGGTCTTATCCGTCATCGCGTTTCCTTCCTGAGTCTGCGATGTGCTGCCGCAGCCTTGCCGCCACGGCGCGAACGACATCTATTGTTGCGGAAAAAGCTGGGGATTTCCCGTGCGTTTCGTCCCAGAATGGCATGGGTGCGGCGGGTGCGATCTTTCACACATCGGCGTCGTCGAAGCCGCCCAAGAGAACCGGGCGGGAGCTTTCGCCGCGCCTCGGCAAACCGCCCGGCGGAGCGCGACGCCGACAAGTGCCTGCAGAGCTTTCCCACGCCCGCTGAAACCTCGCAAAGGATCCGACGTCGAAGGCGAGGGAAGCGATGCGCGCGCCGAAAGCAAAAGGACAGGCGTGCCCAAAGCACGAGAAACAGAGAACCAGAACAAGAAGATGCCTCGGCCCAAACACGAGAAACGGGCAGGCCAAGGAACGAGAGGTCCCCACCTGGCAACGTGTGCCGTTTTCTCCCACCAACTATGCTGTTCCCTGTACGGCGCGACAAGCGCGCTTCAAACTAAGGATTCAACAATGAGCGTTCTTCCACGCACAACCGTGAGGAAGCGGTCTCGGTTGCTCGCGGCAGCCTTGCTTCCCTTCATGCTCCTGATCGCCGCGTGCAAGATGGACATGACCGTAGAGTACAAGGACGACGGCACGGCCGTTTCGAGCGTCGTCTTTGAAGACGACGAGGGCAAGTTGAGCGGCCAGAACCTGACGTGCGAATCATTGATGTCTCGGATGAAACAGTCTTTCCAGGGAAGAAGCAGCGCCGGCCTCAATCTGGACAAGTTCAGGATGGAGGACCTTTCCAACGGAGGGAATCTCAAATGCAAGCTGACTCAAAAACAAGCCAGGCAAGAGTCCGGACTCACGAAGACTTCTAGCGGCTACGTCCTCAAACTGGCCGGCAATCCGAGGTTCAACTCTTCAAGCTTCAGGGGGCAGATCCAGGCCACGCTCAAGATTGTCATGCCCGGAAAGATCACCGAAGCGTCCGGAAACGGCAAGATCAGCGGCAACACGGTGAAGTACGAGGGACTCGACGTCATCGCCCAAGGAGCGCAAATCAAGGCCGAAAAGGACGGCGGCTCCAGCGAGGAACCCTCTGCGAACGACGAAGAAACCACAGCGAAGAACGACGACGGGGCGGCAAACAAGCCCGCAGCCTCGTCTAAGAAAGACTCCGACGGCGGATTCCCAATGTGGGCGTGGTTCGCCATCGGAGGCGGCGCCGTCGTCCTCTTGGGCGTCATAATCTTCCTCGCGACGCGAAAGGGGAAGGGATCTGGCCCCGGGCAGGCAGCCTACGCAGCCCCGTTCGGACAGCCGCAGGCCCCGCAGCAGTTCGGCGGGCCCCAGGCACCGCAACAGTTCGGCGGACCACAGGCCCCGCAGCAGTTCGGCGGGCCCCAGGCTCCACAACAGTTCGGCGGACCACAGGCCCCGCAGGGCCACTCCCAGTACCCGCCGCAGCAAGGCGGAGGCTACCCACAGAATCCTCCACAGCAGGGCGGCTACTGACAGCTCCTCGGGCGCCGTACAGGCCCTCGGTCCGCTCCGGACGCATGGTTCCGGAGCGGACGGACCGAGGAGGCGCTCGGCACAACCGAACACAACGCTCGCATTTCAGCCACCGGCCTTGAACGTAAGTCACGAAGTCTGCGAGGCCCTTCGTTCACCAGAGCACATTCACCGCGTGCTCCTGTCGCTCGCTCAGAACGACCAAGGTTTTCAATTTGCCGAGACTCTCCCGCCCGATCAAAAGAGGGAGCTTGCGAGGATTTTACAACTTGCCGAAGAGTTCGCATCGCGGCCGCGCGCAAGGCGATGAACTATAGGTAAAGCAAGGAACAAAGACGGTCGCTTTCGCCTCAACCGATTGTGCGCAGAGCGCCCAAGTCGCTACCTTTGTTCTTGAACATGACGGACACGCTTATCAGATAGGGACAAGCACATGACTACCATCGCCAAGAAGGGACGTCGCCGGTCCCTTCTTCTCTTTCTGCCATTCCTGCTGATCCTTTCAGCGTGTCGAGTCGATACAAACATCACAGTCGGCGAAGACGGAGGCACCGCCTTAAGCGTAGCGTTCGACACCGAGGACCCCTCGACAAAGGTCGGAGACTGCCAGGTTCTGTCCTCGCAAATGGAGTCCCTAAAATCGACCTATGGCACCCCCGTCATCGAATCGGTTCCCGGTGCGAAGGGCATGGGCTGCAAGCTCACGTTCAAAGACGGTCCTTTCCTGAAGACCCTGGCCGAAAAGGACGACGAGGGGCACGTAACCGTCACCGTTCCCCGAGCATTCTGGCAGGCAATGGACGGCCAGCTCAAGGGCTCGGTGCGTTCGAGAATGAGCGACCTCAAGTTCAAGATGGGCATCACCCTCCCCTCCGAGGTCACGGACGTGAGCAAAGGCGGAAAAATCAATGGAAACACGGCGGAGTGGGATAACTACGACATCGTGAAGAGAGGCGTAAGCGCCACTGCCGGAGGCGAGTTGGGATACATAGGCACCACGGACGACGAGTCGGAAAGCCCCTCCGAGTCGCCCACGACCGCCAAGTCAACCTCGCCTGAAACGACCCCGGACGATACGCCGACGCCATGGGCATCGCCCAAGAAAGACGAAGGCATGCCGATGTGGGCGTGGTTCGCCATCGGCGGCGGCGTTCTTGTAGCCATCGTCGCAATCGTCCTCCTCGTCACCCGCAGGAAGTCCGACGGCGGCTTCCCAGGTTCAGGCGGCTACCCCGGCCCCGGCGGGGGATTCCCCGGCCCCGGGGGCGGATACCCGGGTCCAGGCGGCTACCCCGGCCCCGGCGGCGGAAACTACCCCGGCACGGGCAGCTACCCCGGCTCTGGAGGAGAATACCCGGGTCCAGGCGGATACCCGGGTCCAGGCGGCTACCCCGGCCCCGGCGGTGGAAACTACCCTGGCACGGGCAGCTACCCCGGCCCCGGCGGGCCCACCGGATTAGACGGCGGGCAGCCGCACCAAGGCCAGTATTCAGGCGAAGCTTTCCCAGGCCCGCAGTCGGCGCAATCGGCAGGCCAGGTGGAGGCAGGGAACGCTTTGCAGGCTTCGGCGGGCGCGAGCCGGACGTCGTCGACCGCCGCAAGCCCGATTCCGTCGAGTGGAAGTGCGTCGGCCATGGCCTCTCCAAGCGCTCAGACCACGCCCCTGCCGAGCACTCCCAGCGCCGAAACCACGCCCCTGCCGAGCACTCCCAGCGCCGAAACCACGCCCCTGCCGAGCACTCCCAGCGCCGAAACCACGCCCTTGTCGTACTCTCCCTCCGATTTCCCCTCGCCAGGCGCGCGGGATGGACTTACAGTCCCCCTGAGTGTCCCGCCGACCAAAGTTCTCTAGGCCCGACGCGCTCACAAGTCCCCGACTCGAAAGGGCGTTCGCCTGATCAGGCGAACGCCCTTTCCGTCGCCATGGCCTCCTTGACGGCGGCCCTCCCAACGAGCCCTTTGAAGCCCTCCAAGATCCCCCTCTACGCAACCAGGCTTCGGCGAACGATCGTTTGGTCGCGTCCGGGCCCCACTCCGATGAGCGAGATCGGGCAGCCCGACAGGCCCTCGAGGGCCGAAACATAGTCCTGGGCTTCAACGGGCAGGTCTCGAAAACCGCGGCAGGAGGAGACGTCCTCGTCCCATCCGGGAAAGAGCTCGTAGACCGGTTTGGCTCGGGCAAATTCGGCTTGAGTGACGGGGACGTCCTCGACGCGCACGCCATCGATCTCGTAGGCCACGCATACGGGGATCTCCGCGAAACCGCCCAAAACGTCGAGTTTCGTCAAGACCAGATCCGTCAGCCCATTGACTCTGGTCGCGTAACGGGCCACCGGAACGTCGAACCATCCGCAACGGCGCGGGCGCCCCGTCGTCGTTCCGAACTCGCCTCCGTTGCATCGAAGCCGCTCGCCCGCCTCGTCGAGGAGCTCCGTCGGGAAAGGGCCCTCGCCCACGCGGGTGACATATGCCTTGGCGATCCCCACAACACGGTCGATGCGCGCGGGCCCCACACCGGTCCCCGTACAGGCCCCGCCGGCCGTCGCGTTCGACGACGTCACGAACGGGTAAGTGCCGTGGTCGATGTCGAGCATCGTCGATTGCCCGCCCTCGAAAACCACCGTCTCCCCGGCGTCGAGGGCGGCATTGACCTCGCGTCCGACGTCGGCGACCATCGGGCGCAGCCGTTCGGCGTAGCCGGAAAGCTCGGCGACGACGGCTTCGACGTCGACCTCTTCCCCCGCGCTTTCCAGCAGGGCCCGCTTCTGTTCGACGGCGGCGCTCACACGTTCGCGCAAAAGCTCGCGGTCGAAAACGTCCTGGATGCGAATGCCCAAACGCGACGCCTTATCCGAGTATGCCGGGCCGATCCCCCGCCCCGTCGTGCCTATCTTGCGCGGCCCCAGACTTCGCTCGCTGAGCGCGTCGAGGACCTTGCAAAAGGGTGTGATGACATGCGCATTGGCTGAAATCCGCAGCCTGGCGGCGTCGATCCCCCGCGATTCAAGCTCGGCGATCTCCTGGAAGAGAACTCCGAGATCCACCACCACCCCGTTGCCGATGACAGGAACGCATCCCGGCGAAAGAATCCCCGAGGGCAGCAGATGCAGCGCGAACTTCTCCCCATCGACCACCACCGTGTGGCCGGCGTTGTTGCCCCCGTTGAACTTGACCACGCACCGCGCGGCCGTTCCGAGCTGATCGGTTGCCTTCCCCTTGCCCTCGTCGCCCCATTGCGCTCCGAGAATGACGATTGCGGGCATGCTTCCTCCGTTTGCCTCAAACCATGTAAAGGGATACCCGCTTTACGCCCCAAGCATAGGCAATGACCGCCCGCCGTGCACGGTCCGCCCCGGCGCAATCGTCGCATTTGCCACAAAAGTGGGCGAGCATTCTCCGCCCGACACCCTGTAGTCTTGATGTGATGTGCATGACGCGACGACGCCTGCCCGGTGTCACCGCCATTGCTCGGCGCCAGCCATCGGCCGGGGTTCACAGCGTCCTTTAAGTTCGCAAGGAGAATCATGTCGACCGACCTGACGCAGCCATTGGCCGCATTCGTCCGCGCCGCCTCCGGCAAAACCACCCGAAACTCGACCGAGATGGAGTTCTGGACGGGCCTTTCGAGCCTCGTCGTTGAACGCATCGCGGACGCCTGGCACGCAACTTACCGCGCCTACGAGCCCGGCCGGCAAGCGGCCTACTTTTCCGCGGAGTTCCTCGAGGGCCGCGCGTTGCTCAACAACCTCGTCAATCTGGGCATGCTCGACGACGCCCGCGCTGCCCTCGAAGCCCTCGGCCAGAGCCTCAGCGACATCCTCGAGGCAGAATCCGACGCCGCCCTGGGCAATGGAGGCCTGGGCCGCCTGGCCGCATGCTTCCTGGATTCCTGCGCAACGATGGACCTTCCGGTGACGGGCTACGGAATCCTCTACCGCTACGGGCTCTTCAAGCAGACGATCGACGACGGCTTCCAAAACGAGCATCCCGACCCCTGGATGGAGGAGGGTTACCCCTTCGTCATCCGCCACGAAGAGGCCTCCAAGTACGTCCATTTCGCCGACATGCATGTGCGCGCGGTGCCCTACGACATGCCTATCACCGGCTATGGGACGAAGAACGTCAATACGCTTCGCCTGTGGAAGTCCGAGCCCATCGAGGAGTTCGACTACGACGCCTTCAACTCCCAGCGTTTCACCGACGCGATCATCGAGCGGGAGCGCGTAGCCGACCTGTGCCGCGTCCTTTACCCGAACGACACGACCTACGAGGGCAAGGTCCTGCGCGTGCGCCAGCAGTACTTCTTCGTTTCGGCGTCGTTGCAGACGATGATCGACACCTACATCCGAAACCACGGAGAGGACCTGCGCGACTTCGGCAAGTACAACTCGATCCAGCTCAACGACACGCATCCGGTGCTGGCCATCCCCGAGCTCATGCGCCTGCTCCTGGACGAACACGGCATGTCCTGGGAAGACGCGTGGAAGGTCGTGCAAAGCACCTTCGCCTACACCAACCACACGGTTCTCGCCGAGGCCCTGGAAACGTGGGAGACCTCGATTTTCCAGCAGATCTTCCCGCGCATCATGGAGATCATCGCCGAAATCGACCGTCGATTCCGCATCGAGCTCGCCGAAAAGGGCTGCGATCAAGGGAAGATCGACTACATGGCGCCGCTCTCCGGAGGGCGCGTGCACATGGCGTGGATCGCCTGCTATGCGTCGTATTCGATCAACGGCGTCGCGGCAATCCACACCGACATCCTCAAGCGCGACACCCTCCACGACTGGCACGACATCTGGCCTGAGAAGTTCAACAACAAGACGAACGGCGTGACGCAACGCCGCTGGCTCAACGCCTGCAACCCGGGCTTGGCCGCGCTGCTGACCGAAAAGCTCGGCTCCGACGCCTGGGTTCGCGACCTCTCAAAGCTTCTCGACCTCGAGGCCAAGGGCGACGACGCGCTGTATGAGCGCCTCAACGAGATCAAGCGCAAGAACAAGGTGCGTTTCGCCGAGTGGCTGGAAAAGCGACAGGGCGACTCGATTCCGATCGACGCCGTCTACGACGTGCAGATCAAGCGCCTGCACGAGTACAAGCGCCAGCTTCTCAACGCCATGTACATCCTCGATCTGTACTACCGGATCAAGGCCGACCCCGGCATGGACGTCGTCCCGCGCGTCTTCGTCTTCGGCGCCAAGGCCGCCCCCGGATACAAGCGGGCGAAGGCCATTATCAAGTTCATCAACGAAGTCGGCCGCGTCGTCAACAACGACCCCGACACGAAGGACCTCATCCGCGTCGTGTTCGTCGAGAACTACAACGTGACGCCCGCCGAATACATCATCCCAGCCGCCGACGTCTCCGAGCAGATCTCGATGGCTGGAAAGGAGGCCTCGGGAACGTCGAACATGAAGTTCATGATGAACGGCGCCCTTACGCTCGGCACGCTCGACGGCGCCAACGTGGAGATCGTTGAGGCCGTCGGCGAGGACAACGCCTACATCTTCGGAGCTCGCGAGGAGGAGCTCCCCGAGCTTCGCCGCAACTACGACCCCCGCCACCACTACGAGACGGTCCCGGGGCTCAAGCGCGTCATGGACGCCTTCGTCGACGGAACCCTCAATGACGGCGGGTCGGGCGACTTCCACGATCTGCGGGCCTCGCTGATCGACGGCTCATCGTGGGACAAACCCGACACCTACTACCTGCTGGGCGACTTTGCGTCCTATCGCGAAGCGCGCGACCGCATGGCCGAGGATTACCGCGACCGCAAAGAGTGGGCGCGCAAGTGCTGGGTCAACATCTGCCGTTCGGGCATCTTCAGCTCCGACAGAACGATCGGCGACTACGCCCGCGAGGTCTGGAAGATCGAACCGAAGTCCATCTGATCGTTCCCGAGCCAGACGGCCCCAGCGGCGTCCTTCTGACGCGTACGTGATCTCATGATGAGCACTGGAGGCGACTCATGAGATCACGTACCTTTTTGCGATCTCTGCTGCGTCTTACGCGACCTCGACTGGCGTCTTCGCACCTTTTCCCTAAAAGGAGAACCTCGTTTCTGTAACGTTTGTGCAACAGTTTTCATAACCGCCTCCACTTGTGATAGAAAATGGGTAGCTCGGCTCTCACCGAGCAACGCACACCCCGACGGCGGGACTGTCTCGCCGGTTTGTCCAAAGGAGGGCATTCATGCGTCGCACCACAAGCATCGTGGCCGCCGTGGCGGCGGCCGCGGTATCTCTCGGAGGCCTCGCGGCCTGCTCGAGCAGCTCTGACAAGAAAGACGACGGCAAAGCCTCCGTCTATTACCTCAACTTCAAACCCGAAGCCGAGAAGGCCTGGAAGAAAGTCGCGGCAGAATACAAGAAGAAGACGGGCGTCGAGGTCAAGATCCGCACCGCGGCGGCCGGAAACTACGAGCAGACGCTCAAGACGGAAATCAACAAGTCTGACGCGCCGACCCTCTTCAACGTCAATGGCCCCATCGGCCTGAAGAACTGGGAGAAGTACGTTTCGGACCTGAGCGACGAGAAGTTCACCAAGCATCTGACGAAGAAAGATTTGGCGCTCAAGGGCGAAGACGGCAAGATCTACGGCGTGCCCTTCACCACCGAGGGCTATGGAATCGTCTACAACGACGCCATCATGAAGAAGTACTTCGCACTGCCCGATGCCAAGGCGAAGTCGATCGACGAGATCAAGGGCTTCGACAAGCTCAAGGAAGTCGCCGAGGACATGCAGGCCAAGAAGGACCAGCTCGGCATCAAGGGCGCATTCGCTTCGACGTCGCTCGCTTCCGGGGAGGACTGGCGCTGGCATACCCACCTGGCCAACTATCCCCTCCATTACGAGTTGAAGGACGCCAAGGTCAAGGACACCGACACCCTCAAGGGAACCTACCTCGACAACTACAAGAAGATCTTCGACCTGTACCTGAAGAACTCGACGGTTTCTCCTTCGGAGGCAAGCAACAAGTCCGTTTCCGACTCGATGTCCGAGTTCGCCCGCGGCCAGGCTGCCATGGTCCAGAACGGCAACTGGGCCTGGGAGCAGATCAAGGGCGACAAAGGCAACGTCGTCAAGCCTGAGGACGTTCATTTCCTTCCGATCTACACGGGAGTCAAGGGCGAGGAGAAGAACGGCATCGCGATCGGAACGGAGAACTACCTCGCCCTCAACAACAAGGCGTCCGAAGCCGACAAGAAAGCCTCGATCGACTTCGTCAATTGGCTCTACACCACCAAGGAAGGCGCCAAGCTGGTCTCCGAGGATCTCGGTTTCATCGCGCCTTTTGACACCTTCGCCTCTCAGAGCCCGTCCGATCCGCTCGGCAAGGAAGTGGTCAAGTACATCAACAACAAGGACCTCGATCCCGTGACCTGGGACTTCACGGTCTTCCCCTCGGAAGACTACAAGAAGCAGCTCGGCTCGCACCTCCAGCAGTACGCCGCCGGCAAGGAAGAGTGGTCTGACGTCGCCAAGTACTTCACTTCCGAATGGAAGAAGGGCAAGGAGCAGAACAAGGACAGCTAGCGCACAGGCGGGCCGACGCCTCCCCGGCGCGGCCCGCCTCACCGCGGCGCAAGGCCAGCGCCGGGGAGAGCCCGCGCAAAGAGAAACGCGGCGACGTAGGCACTTAGACGCTGCGACGGCGCCGCAGGCGGGCGCGTGGCCGTCTCACCACGCCCACCTGCGGAGCCGCACCTGCGGAGCCGCAAGTCCCACAATCTCTGTAAAGTAAAAGAACGCCCAATCCCTGCAAGGCAAGGGCACGCCGCCGGCTCGTCGCAGCACTTCCTTTTGGAGACCGACCATGACCAGATCCTTGAAGAAATACTTCCCGGTCTTCACCGGGCCCACACTCATCGCTTTTACCATCGCCTTCCTCATTCCCTTCGTGGTGGGCGTCTACCTTTCCTTCAACAAGTTCACGGCCATCGACGACGCCGAATGGGTGGGTCTGAAGAACTACGCCACCGCGTTCTCCGAAAGGTCGCACTTCGTTGAAGCCTTGACCTTCACGGCCATGGTCACGGCGGTGGCCATCGTCACCGTCAACATCGGCGCATTCGCGCTCGCCTACATGCTCACCCGCAAGCTCCGCGGAACCAACGTCTTTCGAGCAGTCTTCTTCCTGCCGAACCTCATCGGCGGCTTGGTGCTCGGCTATACGTGGCAGACAATGCTCAACGCCATCATCAACCGCTTCGCCGAAGGGTCGATCCAAGACGATTGGAGGTATGGGTTCGCGGGCCTGGTCATGCTGACCAGCTGGCAGATGATGGGATACATGATGATTATCTACATCGCGGGCCTGCAGAACGTTCCACCCGAGCTCATTGAGGCCGCGCAGATTGACGGCGCTTCCAAATGGCAGACGATGAGGTCCGTGACCCTGCCGATCATGATGCCTTCGATCACAATCTGCACGTTCCTGACGCTTGCCAACACGTTCAAGATGTACGACCAAAACCTTGCTCTGACGGACGGCAAGCCCTACAAGGAGACCCAGATGGCGGCCCTCAACATCTTCAAGAGGATGTTCGACATTCGAAACGGCGAGGGCACAGCGCAGGCCATGGCCGTCATTTTCTTCATCGTCGTCGCCGTCATCGCCTTCATTCAGTTGCGCGTCACCCGTTCGAAGGAGGTCGACCAGTGAGCGCCACCAACAACGACGCCGCGCGTTCGGCGTCGGGCACCGCAAACATTCCGTCCGACGCCGCCGCGAAAGCGCCGATGCCCGCCGTCTCCCGTCCGCGTTTCTCCCCGGGCAGGGCGGTGCTCACGCTTTTCCTGACGCTGCTTTCGCTTCTGTGGCTCGTTCCGCTCGCGTTCATCTTGATCAACTCGTTCAAGGGCAAGCTGTTCATCTCGGAAAGCCCTTTCGCGCTTCCGAACGGGGAGTCGAGCGTGGGTCTGAACAATTACACGAAGACCCTCGGGGACGAGAATTTCGGCCAGGCGATCTTGTGGTCGCTGTTCATCACGGTGGCCTCGGTGGCCGTGATCGTCTTCTTCTGCGCGATGACGGCCTACTACATCACCCGCGTGAAGACGTGGTGGACGTCGGTGATCTACTACCTCTTCGCCTTCTCGATGATCGTGCCGTTTCAGATGGTCATGTTTCCGACGTCGAGCATCGCCGACAGGCTAGGGCTGGCGACTCCCTGGGGAATGGTCTTGCTCTATCTCGGATTCGGCGGGGGCCTTTCGGTGTTCCTCTTCTCCGGCTTCGTCAAGTCGATCCCGCTGGAGATCGAGGAGGCCAGCTACATCGACGGCTGTTCGCCGCTGCAGAACTACTTCCGCGTGGTCATGCCGCTGCTCAAACCGACGGCAGTCACCGTGGCCATTCTCAACACGATGTGGGTGTGGAACGACTTCCTCCTCCCCTACCTCGTCATCGGCAGCGATGAACGTTACAAGACGATTCCGATCGTCATCCAAGGAATGATCGGAACGAACGGGAACAAGGACCTCGGGGCGCAGATGGCGGTGCTGGTCATGGCCGTCATCCCGATCGTCGTCTTCTACCTGGCTTGCCAGAAGTACATCGTCGAAGGCGTGGCCGCAGGCGCGGTCAAGGGCTGAGCCGCGCGGTCGCATGGGCGTCCTGTCTCCCGACTCGAAGTTCTATCGAGGTCTGTCGACGGCGACCGATCTGGTCATCGTCAATCTGCTGACGCTCGCCGCCTCCATTCCCGTGGTGACGGCGGGCGCGGCGCTCACGGCATGCGCCCGTGTCTGCGGCGAGACGGTCCGCGAGGAGGACGGCTACCTCGTGCGCACATGGTGGGCGGCCTTCCGCAAGAATCTAGTTCAGTCAATGGGCTGGTGGATTCCGTGCGCGTTCCTCCTCGGGGCGGGCGCGGCCGAGAGCTGGTTCCTTTCGGGCATTGACGATTCTCGCCTGGCCGGCGGCCTGAACGGCCTGCTCATCGTGGGGCTCGCCGCCGTGCTGGGCGTGCTCAGCTGGATAGCGCCGCTCCAGGCATTCTTCGAGAACACGGCAATCGGCCACGTGGGAAACGCCGCGGTGCTTGCCGGGGGCTACCTGTGGCGCACACTGGCCAATGTCGCAGTGGCTCTCGCTCCGCTGGCCGTCTTCGTCGCGGTTCCGCAGGCGCGCATGGCCGCGGTCTGGTTCGTTGCAATCATCGGCGTCGCGTTCACGGCATACATGCAAGCCATCGTCGAGAAGGCCGCGCTGGACAAGCTGCTCGAGGCGGCCCGCAACTAGGAGTTTCCGGTTCTGGGGCCGAAGCATCTCCAGCCGCCGAGGGCGGGGAACCATCGGCCCGCCGCAGCAAAAGCAAGCCGGCTGGAACAGAACGATACGGCGTCAGAGCAACATGGCGAAAACAGGGCGACGCAGCAGCGGCAGAACAACGCAGCGGCAGCGAAGCGAGGTCAAAGCACAACGGCGAGGTCAGCCCGGCGCAGGAGCGGCGATCGGAGCATAAAGGCGGGCGCGGCGTCAGAGATAGGTGCGGCGTCAGGGAATAGGAATGCGGCGGGGGCATGAAAGGTGCTTTCCCGCATGGGCATAGGCCATTCAGCGGAAAGCGCCGTCGTCGGCGAAAGCTCGCCGACGACGGCGCAACGTCGCGTTCGGTGGAATCTGGGCCGCCTAGCCGGACCGCCGTTGACCCAGTCGAACCGAACCGATCGTCAAGAAGCTCTGGCCTCAGTTCATCTTGGTTCCGACCGAGCCGAGGCGGTCACAGGCTTCGAGCACGCGGGCGGCCATGCCGGCCTCGGCCAGCTTGCCCCACGAGCGCGGGTCGTAATCCTTCTTGTTGCCGACTTCGCCGTCGATCTTGAGGACGCCGTCGTACTTGCGGAACATGTGCTCGACGACCGGGCGGGTGAAGGCGTACTGGGTGTCGGTGTCGACGTTCATCTTGATGACGCCGTTTGCGACGGCGAGGGCGATCTCGTCTGCGGTGGAGCCGGAGCCGCCGTGCATGACGAGGTCGAAGGGGCGGTTGTTCTTCCAGCCGACCTTCGCCGCGACCTCTTCCTGGATGGTGCCCAGGATCTCGGGGCGCAGCTTGACGTGGCCGGGCTTGTAGACGCCGTGGACGTTGCCGAAGGTCAGAGCCGTCAGGTAACGGCCGTTCTCACCGAGGCCGAGGGCTTCGACCGTGGCAAGCGCGTCTTCGGTGGTGGTGTACAGCTTCTCGTTGATTTTGCCGACCACGCCGTCTTCTTCGCCGCCGACGACGCCGATCTCGATCTCGAGGATGGTGTTGGCGGCCTGCGACAGGGCGAGGAGCTCCTTGGCGATCTCGAGGTTCTCAGCCAACGGAACGGCCGAGCCGTCCCACATATGCGACTGGAAGAAGGGAAGGCGGCCGGCCTTGACTTCCTCGGCCTCGAGCTCGAGCAGAGGGCGTACCCACGAATCGATATTCTGCTTGGCGCAGTGGTCGGTGTGGAGCGCGACGGTCACGGGGTAGTTCTTGGCGACCTCGCGCGCATACGCGGCGAGGGCGAGCGAACCGGCGACTCGGTCCTTGACAGTGGAGCCCGAGGCGTACTCGGCGCCACCGACGGATATCTGGATGATGCCGTCGGACTGAGCCTCGGTGAATCCCTGCAGGGCCGCTGTGAGGGTCTGCGATGACGTCACGTTGATTGCCGGGTAGGCGAACTTGCCTTCCTTGGCGCGGTTGAGCATCTCTGCATAGACTTCAGGGGTTGCGATAGCCACGAATAATCTCCTTCGTGTTGTTGCTGACTACCCTCTTATTCTCTCACTTGACGGCAGGTACACAACACGCGAACGTCCCAAGATTCCTGCCCGCGATTGAGGCCACCGTCACGCTGAGGCGACGGTCACTGCTTCGGCAAGGCTCCGGTGCCGACTTTCCGAGGCGACGGTCACAGCGCCCTCCCCTCACCGATGCTGCACGGACCACCAGTGCATGGCGATGGCAGCGGCGGCCGCCACGTTCATCGAGCGAGTGGAACCGTACTGCTCGATGCGCACGGCGAAGTCGCAGGCGGCGAGCAGCTCGGGCGAGATGCCGGAGGATTCCTGTCCGAACACGAGCAGGCACCGCTCGGGAAGCCGGGTCTCTTCGAGCGCGGCCGACCCCGGCGGATTGTCAACGGCAACCATCGCGTAGTCGTTTGCCCTGGCCCATTCGACGACGTCGCGCACCTCCGGCCGATGGAAGACGTCCACGTACCTGTCGGTGACGAGCGCGCCCTTGCGGTTCCATCGTTTGCGGCCTACGACGTGCACGCCGGAGACGTTGAAGGCGTTGCCGGTGCGCACGATCGAGCCGATGTTGAGGTCGTGCGCCAGGTTCTCGATGGCGATCTGGAGGGCCGCCCGGCTGGGAGCGAGGTCGGCCCGGATCGCCTCGACGCTCCAATAACGGTACTTGTCGATCACGTTGCGCCGGTCGCCGCTTTCCAGCAGGGCAGGGTCGAGGCGCGGATCGTCCGGCCATGGGCGAGGATGCGGCCCGACGCCGACGTCGCGCCTTGCGTTGCCCAGCGAGGGGTCCTCGGGCGGCCCGGAAAGCTGCGCGGGCTCGAAGGAACCTGCGGGGTTGCTCGCCGCCGCGGGTTCGTCAGTCACGCCGACCTTCCCGTCGCGCCGAAAGACCGATCCGCTGCCTTGTCGCTGGACCTTTCCTTCGCAGCGGAAGCCGCCGCAGCAGCCGAAGCCACGCTCATCGCCTCACGTCCGGGCCTCCGCCTCACACCCGGGCTTCCAGGCCAAGTCATGCCTGGGCTCCCAGGCCGAGGTCTTCCAGGCCGAGCGCGGCCAGGTACGGAACGCCGCAGGCTTCGATCTTTTCCTTAGCGCCGGTGGCCCGGTCGACGACCACCGCCACCGCCAGTGCGTTCGCCCCGGCCTCGCGCGCGGCTTCGAGGGCTTGGATAGGCGAACCGCCGGTCGTCGACGTGTCCTCCAAGATCACGACGTTGCGCCCTTCGATGGACGGGCCCTCGATTCTCCGCTTTGTGCCGTGGTCTTTGGCCTCCTTCCGCACGACGAAGGCGTCGACGTCGAGCCCGCGGGAAGCCGCGGCGTGCATGATGGCGGTGGCCACGGGGTCGGCTCCCATCGTCAGTCCGCCGACGGCGTCGGCCACGCCCGCGCCGAAGCCCGCCTCCTCGAGCATGTCGAGCATGACATGCCCGACGAGCGGACCCGCCTCGTGATGAAGCGTGGCGCGGCGCATGTCCACGTAGTACGAGGACTTCTTGCCGGAGGCCAGCGTAAAGTCCCCGCGTTGGACGGCCAAAGAGCCGACCAGTTCAATGAGTCGCCTGCGAAGAGAATCGTTCACAGGTCCAAGTGTAGTGGGCAAGTGCAGTAATTACTTGCCACCCAACGAACTCCGCCGTTCCACAATTCACTTGAATTTGATTGGAATAGATTCGTAGTTACAAGCCTCAGCGCCAGTCATTTCTTTCGCTGCCACGGATCACTTGCGGATGCTTGCGTTTCATATTCTGCCATTTTACTGTCCATTTCCTTAGCCGATTGGTAATCAATGTCTTCATAAGAATCAAGAACCACATTTAAAGTATGGGCACCTAGCTCAATATCTTCGGCAAGATCTCGAATCAAACCAATCAGTCTGTCGTTTATCGCATAAAAATCTGACATAGGACCACTATCGCCATAACCGACACCATCTGCGCGTCGAATAGGCACCTTAAAACCACCGACAATCTCAGCCAGTGCATTCATCATTGACGCGACTGACGGAAAAGTCCTGTCAGCAATTTCCCGCACTGCAGAAATCTCTCCAATCCTAAGCTCAGTGTTACGCGAGTTTGTAGCCCCCCTCCTATCTGTTTGATCCACATCTTCGTGGTGAACAATCGGATAATCTAAATCAAAGTTCTGTTTATTAGTACTCATCTTTAAATCGTTTGTCGCAAGGTTATAATGTATAGTCTCTTCAATTCCCTTTAGTTGCTTATTTGCCTCTTTTAAAGCCATCTCCATGTTGGTCATCACAGCGCTGAAGCCTTCCGGGGCAGGTTCAACCTTTACTTCCATCGCATCCGCAATCGCTCCTGCCGCCAAAGCAACAAGCCCAGCCCCCACCACCCAAGCCGTTCCGCCAGAAGCGATAGTGCCAATTGCTGCAGCTCCCGCAACAACAATGCGAATGTTGGCGGGGGTAAGTTCCTCATGCGGTTGACTGGCTGCCGCTGCAAAAGACTCCCTAGCTTGCGTTGCAATCTCAAGAATGGCCTCGCGCGCGCTCTTGATCGCTCCCTGTTCAACCACAAGCGCAGTTTCAACGACGCGTGAAACACCGCAAAGGTTATTCATTATGTCTTGCATGCGAAAAAGAAAGTTGTTCTTAAAACTATACATCCCACTCCCGGACAACTGTGTTTCCGCAATATTGTTTGCCTTCTGTAGCTGGGCGGAAATTTTCCCCTCAACTACGGGGGTTTTCCCCTGCTCTTCGGTGTCGCCCAGAATAATCTGGTTTGCTAGATAACCATAAACCTCACCGCAGAGTCGTTTCGCATTATCAAGATCTGTAGGTTCGGGAAGTGAGCGCCATCTTCCCAATACATCATCAACGTGAGCCATGATTTGTTTCGACTTTTCTATGAACTCGAGGTAGTGCAAGTGATCATCGGGGCCTATGATTTCAAACCCTCCCTCACCTTGTTCATTGGGAGCAGTAAGGCCTCTCTCATCACCAAACTCATCCCAATTATATCCATATATATATTTATTGTCTTTCACGCGCCAATACTCGAAGCTGGCGAAATAAGCATCAACAGCCGATCTTTTTACCCTGCCAATGAGAGCGTCGAGAGCCGGGAAGGTCATCTTTTATCCTTTCTATAAGAGTCTTTGTTCTCGCACTTGAAGCTTTCTTCAAAATATATTCTAACAAAGAAAAAGAACCTCTAATGCGTAGAAAAGGAATAAAGGTCCCCAAAGAACTAACTATTTATCAAACCATATAGATTGCCGTTAACTTTCGTCATGATAGGAATCCATTCGTTTCCGCTAGAATAAATCTAGAACCTATTCTAGACAAAGTTAAAACACTTCGAAGTGCAAAAGTGACTACATTCTACATAAATTCCTCTAAGGTAACCGATCTGCGTCAGATAATATAAGACTTAATTATTTTAAGTGCGGAGAGCGGCGTCCAGGTTAGACACCGCCTCCGGGCTGGCCGCCGAAGCCGGGCTGCATTCCGCCATTCTGGGATCCGTACCCGGGCTGGCCGCCGAAGCCGGCAGCGGGCGGCGTGTTGAAACCGCCGAAGCTGACCTGGGGCAGCTGTCTGTCGGCGCTGTCGATCTCGAAGTATTCGGCCTTCTGCAGGTTCATCATCGACGCCACGATCGAAGAAGGGAACTTCTCCGCTTTCGTGTTGAGGTCGCGCACGTTCGAGTTGTAGAAACGGCGGCCTGCGGCGATGCGATCCTCGGTGTTGGTCAACTCCTGTTGGAGATTGAGGAAGCTCGTGTCGGCGCGCAGCGTCGGGTAGTTCTCGGCAACGGCGAAGAGCCGCGAGAGCGCGTCCGACAGGGCCGATTCGCTCTGCGACCTCTGAGCGAGCGAAGCCGCCGGGGCTTCCGCCATGCGACGCGCCTCGACCACGGCCTGCAGCGTCATCTGCTCGTGGGCCATGTACCCGCGGACCGTCTCGACAAGGTTGGGAATGAGATCCCGGCGCCTCTTGAGTTCGACGTCGATCTGTCGCCACGACTCCTGGACGAAGTTCCGCAGCTTGACGAATCCGTTGTACGTGGCGATGTACCACAGAATCAGCAGGAGCAAGATCGCTGCGACGGCGATGATGGCAGCCTTCATCGTTCCCCTTCCTTCCGGTTCCGCAGCGTGCCCTGGACGGGGCCCCTGCGACGCCTGTTAGCGTGCGACACAGGGCCGCATCTGGGGCTCCGCATCGCAGGTTTCAGTTTACCGAGCCCCGCCGACGCCCGAGGCCTTCGCCTCGAAAGTCGTCAGGGCCAGACCGGCAGGCCGGCCTTGCGCGAACAGGCTAACCCGAAAAGCAAGGCGAATTCGCGCCAGATTGCGGGGAGAGGTACAAGCGCCCGCAATGCGATGGCACTGTGGCCTTGGACGACCCGGCAGAGAACGGCAAGACGGCACAAAACGACGAGACGGCATAAAACGACGCGTCACGAAAGCCGGGGGCGGAAATTTCCAAAATGCAGGAGGCGGCATAGGCGGAGCGCGGAGGCTAAGCCGCTGCGGAGAGCCAGGCTGAGACAGGGCTATCCCCGGAGCGGGATCACGGACGACGCGGGACTCAAGCAGGGCAGGCTCAGCCGCGGCGGCCGGAACGCTCCGGACCCGCGACAGCGCGCACTAGGCTTCGGGGCGCGACCTTGAGGGCGCCCGCGAGCGCGCGGTACCTTCGCGACGGCGTGACGACCACTTTGCCGCGGCGCACGCCCTCGATGGCTTCGGCGGCCACCCGCTCGGCCGGGATGAAGGCGGATTCGGGCCACTGCCCGGGATCGACGTCGACCTTTTCGTGGAACTCTGTATGCACCAGGCCGGGGCAGACGACCGTCGCGTTGACGCCCGTGCCCTTCAAACTTGCCGCCAAGCCCTCGGTGAAGGTGCGCACCCAGGCCTTGTGCGCGGAGTAGGTTCCCTGCGCCGTCAGCGCGGCCATCGAGGCGATGTTGAGGATGCCTCCGCCGCCGCGGGCGACCATGCCGGGGATCGCCGCGTGGCACGTCATGAGGACGGCGCGCACCATGACGTTGAGCGCGTTGAGCTCGCGTTCGATGTCGCCGCCGACGAAGTCTTGGCCGAGCCCGAATCCCGCGTTGTTGACGAGCAGGCCCACAGGGCGCTCGTCGTCGATGAGGCGCTCGCACACGCGCAGGGTGCCCTCGGCCTGCGAGAGGTCGGCCGGCAGGACCTCTGCCTCTACTTCGGCGACCTGCCTGATATGTTCGGCCACCTCTTCGAGTCGATCCGCACTTCTCGCCACGAGGATGAGGTTCATGCGCTCAGCCGCCAACTGCCACGCGATTTCACGACCAATTCCGGATGTCGCCCCGGTTATTAAAGCGGTAGCCATGCATTCAGCCTATCCCGAAGCCCAAGGCATGAGGCGGAACGTCACGCGGCGCGCCTAGCGGGCGTCGCGAGGCGGAGCGTCGCGCGACGGGCCTAGTCAGCCTCGTCCTTTCTCACACCGAGGGGCGACGGCGGCCGTCAGCTTCTCGAAAAGTGTCGGAGGCGAATGAGATGCTTAGTGGCATGGACGCTCTTTCGACTCGCGACTCGCTCATCGTTGCGGCGGCCGCGCTGGCGGCCGAGCATGCTGACGCGCTCACCGCCGAGGAATCGCGAATCGTCGACGGATGCGACGCGCCGAGCCCTTCGCGTTCCGACCTGGCCGAAATCCGGGATCTCATCCGGGCCGGCCGCGATCCCTTGGGAACGGCCTATTGCCGCGTCCACTCGGCGGAATTGCGGCGCCCGCTGGGGCAGACCTACACGTCGCGAGAGATCGTCGAAGCGATGACCGCTTGGGCTGCGGCCAACGGCTCGCCGACGCGCGTCGTCGATCCCGGCGCAGGCTCCGGCCGCTATCTTCTGGCCGCGGCCAAGAGCTTTCCCGAGGCCCGCTTGTTCGGCGTCGACGTCGATCCCCTCGCGGCGCTGATGCTGCGGGCAAACCTTGCGGCGTGCGGCCTTGCGGATCGCGCTGAGGTCCGTGTGAGCGACTTTCGCACGCTCAGCCTGCCCCCGGCAGACGGTTCCACGCTTTTCCTGGGCAATCCGCCCTACGTGCGCCACCACTCGATACCGCCCGAATGGAAGGAATGGTTCGCGGCCACGGCGAAACGGCACGGTTTGAAGGCCAGCAAACTCGCCGGGTTGCACGTCCATTTCTTCTTGGCGACCGCCGAGCATGCCCGCCCCGGGGATTACGGCGCCTTCATCACATCCTCGGAATGGCTCGACGTCAACTACGGCAAGCTCGTTCGCGACCTTCTTTTGGACGGCCTGGGCGGCCAATCGCTCCATCTCATCGACGCCAGCGTCTTGCCGTTCGACGACGTCGCCACAACAGGCATGATCACATGCTTCAAGATCGGGGACTCACCGGCAGCCGTCAAATTCCGCCACGTGAGGTCCATCGGGCAGCTTGGCCGGCTCGAAGGCGGACGCGGCGTCTCCCGCAAACGGCTCGCCGCCTCCGACAAATGGTCCGTTCTGACGCGCACATCCCCCAAACTGCCGGAAGGGTACGTCGAACTTGGCGAGCTGTGCCGCGTTCACCGAGGCGCGGTCACCGGGGCAAACAGAGTGTGGGTAAGGCGGGGTGCCGCTTCCGACCTCCCAGAGCGGGTCCTTTTCCCAAGCGTGACGAAGGCCCGCGAACTGTTCGCGGCGGGAAAACGGCTGACTTCCGGGGAAGGCTTGCGCAATGTCATCGACCTTCCGTGGGACCTTGACGTCTTCGACGCCGAGGAACGCCGGCAAATAGACAAATTTCTGCGCGAGGCACAACTGAAAGGCGTGGACAAGGGATACATCGCAGCCAATCGCAAGGCTTGGTGGAGCGTGGGACTGCGCGACGCCGCGCCAATCCTCGCGACGTATATGGCTCGGCGTCCCCCGGCCTTCGTGCGCAATGACATCGATGCGCGGCACATCAACATCGCGCACGGCGTCTATCCGCGGACGCCGATGAGCCCCGCGCTCCTCGACCGCCTAGCAGACGCTCTGCGCGCAAGCGTCAATCTGTCCCAAGGCAGAACGTACGCCGGCGGACTTGTGAAGTTTGAGCCCAGGGAGATGGAGCGCATTCCCGTTCCAGACCTCGACCGGCTGACGGAAGGGACCGAGCTGTGAACCCGCAGGCGCAGCCGCCGCTTTGGTCCGAAGAGGAGCTTTCCGCCGACTCGGCGAGGGCGATTTCGCGTTTTCGCGAGACACGCGTCCAGGAGCCCTTGGAGCTGTATCTCGGCCATTTTGACGCGCATCGCCGAAATATTGAAGACCTCTTCGAAAAGACCTGCTGTCTCACACGGCTTCGCGACCAATCCCACGAGTTGCTGACCGGGCGCGGCTACCTCACCGAGATCCGCTACCTGACCTCACCCTCGGTCAGCGAAGACGATCTGAAAGTTCTGACCGACGCCAAACTCAGCCATTCGTATTTAGAGAAGAACCCCGATGCCACGAGGAATATCATCGACGTCGTCTTGTTGGGACTTGACCGAGAACGTTTTCCTTGGCTCGGCGAGAATCGCATGCCCACAGCCGAAGAGAACACGGCTGCCATAGTTTCGACCGCTGCCCTCATCGCCAATCAGAAAGTTCAGACGGCGCGCCGCAGCGCGGCCAAGAACCTGCAAGAAGACGAGGTCGCGAAGGCCCTTCTTGCGAGTGGATACGTCGAAGTCGAACGCCGCAGCGTCGACAATTTCTCGCGGATTCCCGGCCCCGGAGAGTTCTGCAAGGAATCTCTGTTCGGCGGAAGGAAGGCGGATCTCGTCATCGGCCTCTGGGACGGCCGGGCGATGCCAACCGAATGCAAAGTCAGCAACTCTTCGACCAATTCGGTCAAACGGCTCAACAACGACGCAGCGGTCAAGGCAAAGGTCTGGCTGCGAGAATTCGGCACCGCCTCCTGCATACCGGCGGCGGTGCTCTCGGGAGTGTTCAAAGTCCACAACCTCTTGAGCGCCCAAAAGAACGACCTGACGATCTTTTGGTCGCACAAACTGGAAACGATGATCTCCTTCATTGAGAGCACGAAAAACTAGGCGCATGTAGGCTTGGGGCATGCGCATCGCCACGTGGAACATCAACTCAATTCGGGCGCGGCAAGAAAGGGCGCTCGCCGTCCTCGAGCGCTGGGACCTCGACGTCCTCCTGCTGCAGGAGACGAAGTGCCGCCCCGACCAGTTCCCCGCCGCCGAGTTCGAAGCCACCGGATACGAAGTCGCCGCCCACGGGCTCGACCAATGGAACGGCGTGGCGACTCTTTCGCGCGTGGGAATCGAGGAGGTGACCGTCGGCTTCGAGGGCCAGCCCGCCTTCGGCAAAGAAGGCGCCGAGCCGAAAGTCGAGGCACGGGCGATCGGCGCGCGGTGCGGCGGCGTCGGCGTGTGGAGCCTTTACGTGCCCAACGGCCGGGCGCTCGACGACCCACATTATCCCTACAAGCTAGAGTTCCTCGCCGCATTGAGGCGGGCCGCGGGCGCACAGCTCGCCGAGGACTCCTCGGCCCAGCTCCTCTTGGCGGGAGACTGGAACGTCGTCCCGAGCGACGCCGACGTGTGGGACCCCGAGCTCTTCCGAGGCGAGCTCTACGCGAGCGACCCCGAGCGCGAAGCTTTCCACGCCTTCGCCGACGCCGGATTCGCGGAAGTCACGCGCGGCGCGACCGAAGCCCCCTACACCTTCTGGGACTACCAGCGCCTGCGCTTTCCGAAGAACGAAGGCATGCGGATCGACTTCGCGTGGGCAAGCCCGGCTTTGGCCGAGCGGGTCGCCGCGGCGCACATCGACCGCAATGAGCGCAAGGGCAAAGGGGCCTCGGACCACGTGCCCGTCGTCGTCGAACTCGCGTAAGAGAGCCGCTGCACCAGCCGCGTAGAAAGGACGGACGCTCGACGCTCGTCCGCGACTCCGAGGTCCCGCGCTGCACCCGACGCGTAAAAAGGACGGACAGAAGGCTGCGGCATAGGCGCATAGCCGCAGCCGCGGCCTTGCCCGAAGCGCGCGCCAGGCGCAAGCGCCGCATATAAGCCAACGTCGCCTGTAGGCCAACGTCGCCTATAAGGCAATATCACCTACAAGCCAATGTCGCCTAAAAGCGAATGTCTCCCGCTAGCGAAAACCGGTTGAAGACGGGCGCTTGAAAGCAGACGACAGTTGAAGGCGAGCGGTCAAGCGCCGATTTTACGCAACAAGCTTTCGTTGAAGAGCAACAAGCTTTCGTTGAAGACGGGTGCCGCCTGGAGGCGTATGGAGATTAGAATACGGCTATGAACGAGGACGTTTTCACGCAACTGTCGGCAGGCGAGATGGCCGAAGGAGTGCGGTCGGGGCGTTGGACCGCGCGCGAGCTCGTAGCAGCGTCTTTGGAACGCATCGGCCGCCTCGATCCAGAGCTCAACGCCTTCACCGTTGTACGAACCAAGGAGGCCCTTGCCGAGGCCGACCGGCTCGACGCCGAACTGGCCGGCGAAGCCAAGGGACGGAAGGCCTCCGGTGCGGACTCCCGTCCAACCGCCGACACGGGAAGGCTCCTGACGGGCGTGCCCATCGCTGTGAAGGAAGAGTTCGACGTCGCCGGTCTGCCGACCACCCTCGGCGGCAGCGGAAACCCGTCGCCGGCCGCAGCCGACAGCGAAGTGATCCGCCGCGTGCGCGCCGCAGGCGCGATCGTCGTCGGCAAAACGACGATGCCGGAGTTCGGCCGTTGCTCCGAAACGATCTCGGACCGCTACGGAGCCACCCTCAATCCGTGGCGGCACGACTTCTCCCCCGGCGGCTCGTCGGGCGGTTCGGCTGTGGCCGTAGCTGCGGGAATGACCCCAATCGCCCTCGGCGCCGACGGCGGCGGCTCCATTCGCCTGCCCGCCGCGTGCTGCGGAATCCTGGGGCTCAAGCCGGAGCGCGGCCGTGTGACGATGGCGCCGCTCTCGCAGCATTGGCACGCGCTCGTAACCTTCGGCGGGCTGAGCCGCACGGCGGCGGACTCGGCCCTGCTCTACGACGCCATCGCCGGCAGCCTGCCTTCAGACCGGTGGCAGGCCGAGCCCCTGAGCGAGCCCTATCGCGACGTCGTCGCACGCGGAACCGGACCGCTGCGGATCGCCTGGACCGGGCGCTCCCCGATGCCGGGGCTAAAGAACGACCCCGAGGTCGATCGCGCGCTGACCGCACTGATCCAGAGGCTCGCGCGCCTGGGCCACGACGTTCGCGAGACGCACGCAGCGTGGCCCGTGCCCACCGACGCCTTCATTTTGCAGTTCCTCTCCGGCATGGCAACGGAGGCCGACTCGGTTGAGGCGCCCGAGAAGCTGGAGAGGCACACCCGCCGCATCGCCGCCGTCGGCCGTCTGATTCCGACGCGCCTGGCAAGATTCGCCGAACGCCGCGGCGAGAAGATCGCCCGGGCCTTCAACGAGCGCTTCCTCCCCACCGCCGACGTCTTGGCGATGCCCACCATTCCGGTGCTTCCGCGGCCTTTGGGCTGGCTGGAGAGCCGAAGCACGTTCGCCTCGATCTTCCGAGGCACGCCAATGGTCGCCAACACGTCGATCTTCAACGTGACGGGCCATCCCGCGCTGTCGATTCCCGGCGGAGTGAGCGCGGAAGGCTTGCCGATCGGCATGCAGCTCGTGACTCGGCCCGGCCGCGAAGGCCTGCTTCTCGCCCTCGCCGCCCAGCTCGAGAAGGACGAGCCTTGGCCGACGCCGCCGGGCTTCTGACCCCGCCTTCCGCCAGCGAAGTTACATGCTTCCCGTCATCCCAGACGGCCGCCAGAGAGCATGAACTTCTGTGAGATGAACCGCCATCGCGACCTGATACGCGCGAAGACGCGCGAATCGTTCGCTCGCATCGGACGAACGCCCTGTCCACGGGCGGAACATGACGCTAATGTGTGAACTATGGAAGCACAGCAGAACATTGCCGAACGCGATCTTCTCGTCATGCAGCAGATCAGGCCCTCCATATCCGATGAATTCACCATTGAAGACGCCGATGGAAACATTGTTGGAAATATCATATCAACCGATTCCACGCAACCTCGTTCCTCAAAGTCGCCTTGCAAGTTCGACGTCGTCGATGCGGACGGCTCCGTCGTCATCCACGTGAGCGCCATGCAGAACTTCGGCAGGGACGCCTACTCCGTGAACCACCCCGACGGCGCGCTTCTGGCCGGCGTCAAGGAAAGGTACGCGTGCTTCGTCCGCGAGATGTCGATCGAACCGGTCGACGAGGCTCCGATGACGCTGCACGGCAGTTTCCTCGACCGCCAGTTCAAGGTCAAGTCCGCCGACGGCGACGCCCTGGTCGCAAGCTCCGCGCGCGGAAGGCCGAGCCTCGCCATTGGCCCGGCTGGCCGCGGCCGCTACGCCCTCGCCTTCGAGACAAGCGCCTCTGAGATTCAGCGGCTGGCGGTGCTCGGCGGGATGGTCGCACTGGACCTCATGGATCAAAAGGCCGCTGCGTCAGCAAACTCTTGAGCATGATCGGAGCACCGCACACGGACGGGCCCGAACCGCTCCGAACTGATCGGCTCCCGCCATCGCGCTCGTGGGCGGCGGCTCCGGCAAATGGAACGAACGCATTGCCTTATGAAAGCAGTCGCCTCATGCCCGAATGCGCCCTCCCGAGTTTGACGGTTTCCCATTGCGATTCGCGTAAGCCACCTTCCCGGACCGGAGCGCGCAGCAGACCCCGGGCGGCTTGACGCAAACCGCCGGCCCGGACCAGAGCGAGCCGCGGGCAGCGCCCCGACGCGAAGCTTCGGCTCACCCCAAGGAGAGAAAATCGCGAAGCCACATATCGACCTCCGCCATCGTCCGCGCATCCACGACTCCGGCGACGTCGACGATCCTTTCGCGCGATATGGTCCGCGGCTGCTCGGTCATGGCGTACGTCGGACGACGCAGAACAAGCTCAGGCCCCCGCAGCAGAACGTGATTCGGCCAACCGCGGCGGATCGTCGTTGCAGGGACGACGATTGCAAGCGTATCGGCCTGCTCGAGATAGAGGTCCCCGGCGACGACGAGGGCCGGGCGGCGTCCCGCCTGCTCGCGGCCACGCGTCGGGTCCAACTCGGCCCATACGACCGCGCCTCTGCAAAGGCCGCCAACCATGTCACGCGTCGCTCGAGGCGACGTCCCAAGCCCGGAACTCGTCCCAGTAGGCCGCGTCCGCCTCGCGAATCGCGCTTCCGAACGCCTCCATCCGCTGACGCCGCTCGTATCCGTCAAGCAGCCGCTCGATGAAGCTCGCAGCGCTCAACCTCTGCTCTCGCGCGCCCTTGTTGATGCGGTCGCGAAGCTCCGAGGGGACCTTGATTGTTGTAACCATGAGAAAACTCTAGCAATAGGTATACCGTTTTGGATACCTCGTTTCGAGCATCCGCGCTTCCGGTGAAAGCCCTCTCCGGACAAGATCTCCCCCTTCCGGCCAAAGCTTCCGCCCCCGGCCAAAGCCTCCCCCTACCGGACAAAGCCTCCGCCTTCCCAGTCAAAGCCTCCGCCCGGACGGCTTCGCACAGGCGCCGCCGCGCGACGTCGATTTATGACACAAAACCCTCACGTTTATGGTTTTTGAGCGAAATGTCGCCAAATAACTCCAATAGCACACCCCTTTAGCGGACCGATTCGGTCCGAATTGGGACCAAAGGTTGCGGGGCTTCCCCGGCCTCGGTGTTAGCGTGATCAAGCAGGGATTATTCCGCGGCATTCGGCCAAAGACGGGCGATTCGCCGGGCGAACGCAGCCAATCGGGCGCCGTCGGTCGGGACGGACGCCGCGGAATAGAGGTTCACCGGCAACGCAGCCGTGCGTGCTCAGCGACGAGCCGCGCACGTCTGGCTGAGCCCTCCGGCAGAAAGCGCAAGCCGCCCGCCGGGTGATCCGACGCCCTAAAAACTTCCATACGCATACAAACTAAATCAGGAAGGAGCCGCGCGAGGCGTCACGACGCCGTTCACCGCACGGACGGAGCCGGCAGACGCTCATTGGCGACACATCCGCGCGCGGATCCGAAAGGAGACCTCGGAATGTCAAAGAAGCTGCTCGAAGGCGTCAAAGTCATCGAACTGGCGAACTTCATCGCGGCCGCCACGGCCGGCCGTTTCCTGGCCGACCAGGGTGCAACGGTCATCAAGGTCGAGTCTGCCAAGGGCGACCCCTTGCGATTCACGGCCCCCTCGGAAGGCCGGCCCCTCGATTGGCACGAGAACACCACGTGGGAGTTGGAGAACGCCAACAAGCTCAACATCTCCATCAACACGAAATCCGAGGAAGGGCGCGACGCCCTCTTCGCACTGCTCGAAGACGCCGACGTCCTCATCACAAACTGGCGCCAAGGCCCGCTCGAGCGCCAGGGCCTTGACTACGAGAGCCTGAAAAAGCGTTTCCCCAAGCTCGTCTACGCAATCTGCACGGGATACGGCGAGAACGGGCCAGACAAGGACCTGCCGGGATTCGACTTCACCGCCTTCTTCGCCCGCGGCGGCTACCTGGAGACGCTTCGCCAAAAGAGCGGCCTGCCCATGAACGTCGTCCCGGGAACCGGCGACCACAACGTCGGAATGAACCTGGCCGCCGGCATCCTCGCGGCGCTCTACCATGCGCGGGAGACCGGGCAGGGCGAGAAGGTCGAGTCCTCGCTCTTCGAAACCGCCGTCTTCAACCTCGGCATGGCCATTCAGGCGGCGCAATACAAGGACATCGGCAAGGCTTTCCCCATCGACTCCAGCGACTACGACAACCCGCTGCTGTCCTCGTGGCCCACGAAGGAAGGGCGCTACATCCAGACCTGCATGCCGAACTACAACCAGTACTTCAAGGTCTTCATCGCCACGATCGGCCACCCGGAGCTCGCCGACGACGAACGCTACTTCCCCATCCAGAACCTGCAGGCGAACGGCCTGGGGCCCGAGCTGCACAAACTCATCTCCGAGACGTTCAAGACGAGGACGGTCGAGGAATGGCGCACCCCGCTGGTGGAGGCAGACATCCCCTTCTCCCTGGCGCAGTCGCTCACCGACATCCTCGACGACCCGCAGGCCTGGGACAACGACTGCTTCACCGCCTTCGAATACGAGAACGGCAACACGCGCACCCTGGTGCACCAGCCCGTCCGCTTCGCCGAGCAGGGCAAGCCCGTCTACACCCGCGGGCGCTTCCCCGGCGAGGACGGCCCCGAGATTCTGCGCCAGCACGGCTACTCGCAGGAGCGCATCGACAAGATGCTCGCCGACGGCTCCCTCTACATGTGGAGCGAGTGAGGGCCGACGCGCAGGGAATGAGAGGAAGCATGAGCAAGAGCTATTTGGGCGTCGACGTCGGCTCGACCACTTCGAAATGCGTCGTCATCGACGACGATCGGGCCATTCTCGGCATGTCCCTGGTGACCGAGGGAATCGGCACCGAGGGCTCGACCAAGGCCGTCTCCGAGGTCCTCGAACAGGTCGGCGTGCGGCGCGAAGACATTTCCAAGACGGTGGCCACCGGCTACGGGCGGAAGATCTTCCCCGATTCGGACAGGAAGGTCTCCGAACTGTCGTGCCACGTCAAAGGCGTCTTCTCCCAGGTGCCTGAAGCGCGAACGCTCATCGACATCGGCGGCCAAGACGCCAAGGTCATGTCCATCACCGAATCCGGGATCATGACCAACTTCCAAATGAACGACAAATGCGCGGCCGGCACCGGCCGCTTTCTCGACGTCATGGCGAGGATTCTCCAGCTCGACGTCGCCCAACTCGAAGGAGAGTACTTCAAGGCGGCCAAGCCCTCGAAGATCTCCTCGACCTGCACCGTCTTCTCAGAGTCCGAGGTCATCTCCCAGTTGGCCTCGGGCGAGAAGCGGGAAGACGTCGTCGCCGGAATCTGCCAATCGGTCGCAACCCGCTTCGCCTCGCTCGTCATGCGCGTGGGGATCACGCCCACCCTGTGCATGAGCGGCGGCGTCGCCAAGAACGGCGGCGTGCGGGACGCGCTGGAAAAAGAACTGGGACTTGAGATCGTCTGCCCTCCCAACGCGCAGTACATGGGGGCGCTCGGCGCCGCTCTGTACGCGTGGGAGACGGAACACGGAATCATTCGTTTGTAAGGAGAAGTGCGATGGCACAACAAACAACGACGGCGCAGCAGCCCTCCAAGGCGGCGGGCCAAGCGCCCGATCAGACCTCCGCGCAGGCGCCGGGCCAAGCGCAAGCCAAGGCGCCAGAGCAGGCGCCGGCCCGCCCGCGCAAGAAACTCGACCCGAATTCGGCGAAATACAAGCTCAACGCGATCGTCGCCGAGCATTACAAGTCGGCTTTGGAGGCGAAGGAGCGGGGTGAGAAAGTCGGCTGGTGCGCCTCGAACTTCCCGCAGGAGATTTTCGAGACGCTCGGCGTGAAGGTCTGCTACCCCGAGAACCACGCGGCCGCCACGGCGGCCCGGGGCGGCGGCGAACGCATGTGCAACATCGCCGAGGCGGCGGGCTATTCGAACGACCTGTGCGCGTACGCCCGCGTCAACCTGGGCGTCGCCATGACCGGCAAAGCCGAAGAGCAGCCCATCCCCATGCCGGATTTCATGCTGTGCTGCAACAACATCTGCAACACCATGACGAAGTGGTACGAGGAGCTCGCCAAGATGCTCCACATACCGATGATCATGATCGACGTCCCGTTCAACCCGGACTACGACGTCTCGCCCGCCCAGATCGAGTACGTCAAGGGGCAGTTCATGGACGCGATCCGCCAACTGGAGGAGATCACCGGGAAAACTTGGTCGGAAGAGCGCTTCGCCGAGGTCATGGCAATCTCCAACCGCACGTCGCGCGCCTGGCTCAAGGCAGCCAGCCTGCTCAAGCACACCCCGGCGCCCTACAACGGCTTCGACCTCATGAACCACATGGCCGTCGCCGTGTGCGCACGCGGAAAAGTCGAGGCGGCAGAGGCCTTCGAAACCCTGTGCAAGGAGATCGAGGCCGCGGTCGCCGAAGGCAAGACGACGTTCCGCGGCGAAGAAAAGCACCGGATCATGTTCGAGGGCATCGCCTGTTGGCCCCACCTGAGAGTCACGAACACGGCTCTGCGCGATCTGGGGATGAACACCGTGGCGACGATCTACGCCGTCGCCTTCGGCATGCTGTACGAGGACTTCGACGGGCTCATCCGCGCCTACTGCTCGGTGCCCAACTCGGTGAACCTCGAAAAGGCCCGCGACCAGCGCATCGAGCTGGTCAAGAGCCAAAACGTCCAGGGAATGCTGGTGCACACGAACCGCTCGTGCAAGCTGTGGTCGGGATTCATGTCCGAAGCATCGCGCCAGGTGTGCGCCGAGTGCTCCATTCCCCTGGCCTCGTTCGACGGCGACCAGGCCGACCCCCGCAATTTCTCCGAGGCCCAGTACGAGACTCGCGTGCAGGGCCTGGCCGAAGTCATGGAAGAGATGGGATTCTAATCATGTCGAGATTCGAAGAGCTAGCCGAGGAATTCGCGAGGATCGCCAACGACCCGCGCGGCCAATTCCAGGGTTTCCTCGATTCGGGGAAGAAAGTGGTGGGCTGCGTCCCCGAGTTCACGCCCGAAGAGCTGGTCCATGCGATGGGCATGGCGCCCTTCGGCATGTGGGGCGCCGACGCGAAGGTCACGCGCGCCCGCACGTATTTCCCCACCTTCTATTGCGGGATCGTGCAGACGGTCCTCGACCTCGCGCTCATGAAGAAGTACGAGGGAATGTCCGCCGTCATCATTCCCACTCTGTGCGACACCCTCAAGGCGCTCACGCAGAACTGGCAGCACGGGGTGGACGGCGTCCCGTACATCCCGATGACCTACCCGCAGAACCGCAAGCCCGCCTACGGCCAGCAATTCACCAAAGAGGGCTACGAGCGCGTCATCCGCGATCTGGAGCGTTGCACCGGGGCCGAATTCTCCGACGAGGCCCTCGGCAAGACAATCGAGGTCTACAACGAGCATTCGCACCTCATGCGGCAGTTCTCGGTCGCTGCGGCGTCGCACGACTGCGTCACCCCGACCATCCGCCGCAACGTCTTCAAGAGCGCGTGGTTCATGCTCAAGGAAGACCACTCGAAGCTCGTGCGGGAAATGGTCCAGGAACTCTCCGCGATGGAGGTCGAGACGAAGAAGACGCGAATCGTCACTTCGGGCATCCTCGTCGACAACCTCAACCTCCTTCAGATCCTGGAAGAGAACTCGATGACGATCGTCGGGGACGACGTCGTCGCCGAATCCGGCCAGTATCGGACCGACGCGCCGGCCTCCGGGCCCAGCAACCTCGACAGGCTCGTCGCGAAGTTCACGAACACGGGCGACGTGTCGATGCTGCTCGACCCCGAGCGCCACCGCGAGGTCGCGCTCGTAGACCTGGCCAAGGAGCGGCGGGCCGACGGCGTGCTCATCGTGCTGACGAAGTTCTGCGACCCGGAGGAGTTCGACCTGCCGCGCCTGCGCAAGGCCGTGATGGACGCCGGGCTCAAGGAAGTGACGATCGAGGTCGACCGCCAGATGGACCGCTTCGACCAGGCGCAGACCGCGCTCGAGACCTTCCACGACGTCCTCGCCTACGCGTAGGCGGAAGGCCGAGGTTTCGACTCCGTCCAAGGGCTATCTGGATTGTCTGGCCTGCGCGCAGGCGGAGGGCCGAGCCTGACGAGGCGCTGCTTGAACCGAGGCATCGCCGGCCCGCGCATCGACGCCGCAGAGCGTCCGCTGCGCGGGCCGCGTTAGTTGCAAAGGGCGGGACGGGGCGAAGGGCAGGCCGCCGCAAAGGGCGGGCCGGGCGGCGTCCGCAGCAATGGGCAGGCCGCCGCAAAGGACAGGCCGGGGCCGCGTTCGTCGCAACAGGATGTTTGCCTCCGAACCCAGAGCGGGCCGCGCCTCCCCGGCCGGCGGGTAGGCTTAAACAAAGGGCATCGACCTCAAAGGAGAAACAGATGAAGAACATCCCCCTCGGCTCGACGGGCGTCTCGATCTCGCCGATCACGCTCGGCGGCAACACCTTCGGCTGGACCTCGACGCGCGAGGAGTCTTTCGAGGTGCTCGACGCCTACCTCGCGGGCGGCGGAACGACGATCGACACGGCAGACGCCTACTCCGCCTGGGCGCCAGGCAACCGGGGCGGCGAGTCGGAGGAGACGATCGGCCAATGGCTCGCGGCCCGCGGGTACGCGAAGGGCAGCGGGCGCGAGGGCGTCGTCATCGCCACAAAAGTTGCCAGGCACCCGCAATTCGAGGGGCTCTCGCCCAAAAACGTCGCGGCGGCCTGCGACGCTTCGCTCAAGCGGCTCGGCGTCGATTTCGTCGACGTCTACTTCGCCCACTTCGACGACGACGCCGTTGCGATTCCCGACATGGCCGAAGCGTTCTCCGCGCTGGTCGACGCCGGAAAGGCACGAGCCGTCGGCCTGTCGAACTTCACGCCCGAGCGGATGGAGGAATGGCTGCGCTGCGCCGAAGAGAACGGCCTGCACAAGCCGACGATCCTGCAGCAGCACTACAACCTGGTCAAGCGGCGGCGCTTCGAGGCCTCCTACCTGCCGCTCGCGCGTAAACACGGCATGGCCGCGCAGAGCTACTTCGCCCTGGCCTCCGGGTTCTTGACGGGCAAGTACCGCAGCGAAGACGATGCCAAGACGAATGCGGCGCGCGGAGGGGCGGCGGCGCGATATCTGACGGAAGAGGGGCTCGCCGTGCTCGCGGCTCTGGACGACGTCGCGGCCCAGCTCGGCGCTAGTCCGGCGAGCGTCGCCTTGGCGTGGCAGCACGCCAAGGGAGTGGATTCCCCGGTGGCCTCTGCCCGGACAGTCGGCCAGCTGCCCGATCTTCTGACCGCCCTCGACCTGAAGCTGACCGCCGAGCAGGCAGCGATCCTTGACGCGGCGTCCGCACCAATGGCGTGAAGCCGCGCCCCGCGGGGATGATCTACCGAGGTCCCTCCACAGGCGAGGCACGAAGCCGCGCCCGCGGGGGACGCGGGGACTGAGGTTAGAGGTTCCTGTCCCCGCCTCAGAATGCGCGCATCCCGCGAGCCCCGGTCTATAGTGGCTGAGCGTGCGGTCCTGGCGTGTGCGGGTCCGGGACCGCATACGCCCAGCGCGGTCCGCCGCCGGGGCGGGGCGGGCAGTCGCGCGGGAGGCCGAGCGGACCGGTTGGTTTTCGGGGGCCCGGACTTCCGGCGGGCAATCGAGGCGGCCCGCGACGACGGCGCATCCCTCACGTGGGTCGCCGCAGCGCCGATCAGCGTCGGGGCGCTCGGCCTTTGGCTGACTCTGGGAGCAGCGCGACGGCGGCCAAGGCCGCGACCCAGTGCGAGCAGATCTGGCTGCGGGGCGCTGCCAACGGCGTCGTCCGAGAAAGCGGCCGCTACACGCCCCTGCGAAACGCGGGACTGGCAAACCGAACGAGAAATCGCCTCCGTGCGCTCGGGCACACGGTGACTTTGCGGATACGCCGTTCGGCCGCGACTTTCCCGGCGGGGCGCGGCCGAACGGCGGATCCTGCGGAGCTTCCCGCTGCGCTGCGGCACTGGCGCCGCGGTTATTGCTGCGCCGCGGCTCGGCGTTCGAGCCTTGCAGCCACAACCTGGTAGGCGATGGCCGCGCACAGGCCGACCGCCGCCGCGACGATGGCGATGACGAGCGCCTGCGAGTAGTCGCCGCCGTTGCTCTTGCCGATCTTGGCCCCCAGATTGGGTGCGAAGATTGCGGAGACCGCGAAGGCGCTGAAAGCGACTCCGTAGTTGATCCCCTGGTTCTTCGGGCCGAACTGGCTCATGACGAGGGCAGGCATGGTGCCCATGATGCCGCCGTACCCCATGCCGACGGCGAAGATGCCGAGAACGAGGGGCAGCATGTTGTGGTCGCCCTTGCCGACGATCAGCGAGATCAGGCCGAGGGCTGCGAGGATGAAGATGATCTGCACGGTGCGCACCCGGCCGATCTTGTCGGAGACGGTTCCAAAGCAGATCCGGCCCGCCAGGGAGGCGAAGGCGTAGACGGAGACGATGAAGGCCGCCTCGGACTTCGAATAGCCGAACATCCCCTGCGCTAGCGGGGAGGCGTTGGCGACGATGAGCAGGCCGGAGAAGGCGCCGCAGACGAAGATGACGAAGATGAGCCAGAACATGGGAGTCATGCACATCTGCCGCCAGTTGAAGTTCTTCGCCTCGGCCGCCGGGCCTCCGGACGCCGGGGCCGGCGGAGTCCAGCCCTCGGGCGCGTAGTTCGCGGGAGCCTGGCGCAGCGTGAGGGCGACGAGGACGGCGACCGCGAGGAAGGCGACGCCGAAGGCACTCATCGTGGTGACGATCCCCTGGTCGTCGAGAATCCAGCGGGCCAGGGGCGCCATGACGATCGCGGCGCCGCCGTTGGCGCCGGTTATGAGGCCCGCGGCCATTCCGCGGCGATCCGGGAAGAAGCGCATCGTGTTGTTGAGGGCGGCGGTGTAGGCGAATCCCTGGCCGAGGCCGCCGATCACGCCGAAGCAGAGGATGAACATGGAGCCCGAGCCGGACAGCCCGCCGAGCAGCCATCCCAGCCCCCACAGGGTGCCTCCGGCCAGCGCGACGAGCTGGGTCTTGCCGCGGTCCACGAAGTAGCCTCCGAGGATCATCGGGATCGGCGAGATGGCGTTGAGCACGGAATAGGCCATGACGGCGTCGTCCGAGCCGAATTCCTTTTCCAGCGCCGTTTTAAGCACCGAGAATATGTAGGTGCACCCGGTGGCGAAAACCAGCAGGCACGACGCCGCCAGAATCAACCACCGGTTGTATCGAACTTTTTCTGACATTGAATAACCTTTCGAGTGGAAGCCGCCGTCATGCGGCCTTCTCATCCATCACGCTCACGAGCCCGCCCCGGGTTTCGGCACATGCCCCCGGATCCGTCTCTTTGAGATCGTCGTCGATCTCCGGCGTGAATTCTATCTGGTCAAGGGCGTCCGGCCGCAGACCGACGCCCGGCGCGACCTCGCGCTGGGTCAGGCGCTCGCCGTCGAGCGTGAAGACCGCGGGTTCAGCGACACGGAGGACGCGCCGGCCAAATTTCGAGGCGGCCGACCCCCAAAAGCTCGCCCGCTCGACGTCCTTGACTAATTTACTTGCCCTGCCCTCGTTCGCAACGACCGCCTTGCCGTCGCCCTCCTTCAGCCGTCCCGCGGCGAACGCGCCGGCGAGTACGAGCGTTTTGGCCGATTGGGAGACGCCGACGAAGCCGCCCGAGCCCGCCGCCTTGCCGGAGGGCTTCGAGACGCCGCGCGCGCAGGCCCTCGCGAGTTCGAGGACTTCCCCGTTCAAGCGCGGCAGGGCAAAGGGCGTCGCCCCTCCGGCTGCGCCGGAGGCCGGATGCGCGGCCTCCTCGGCCGAAACGACGGCTGACATGGCCCTACTTCGTGTGCTCTTTGACGATCTGGCGGCCGACGACGTGCACCATGATCTCGTCGGTGCCGCCCCCGAAGCGATGCCCGCGGGCGTCGCGCCACAGCCGCTCGATCCGCACGCCCTCGGTCACGCCGATGCCGCCGTGGATCTGGAGGGCGTCGTCGCACACCTCGAAGGCGGCCATCGAGCAGTAGCGCTTGCACATGGCGGCCTGCTTGCGGTCGAGCGTGCCGTTGTCCACCATCGAGGCCGAGTGGTAGATGAAGTTCTTCATGTTCTCGATCTTGATGGCCATGTCCGTCAGCTTCTCCTGCACCAGCTGGAACGAGCCGATCGGCTTGCCGAATTGCACGCGGGTCGCTGCGTACTCCGCGGCGTCCTTGAAGGCCGCCTCGGCCAGGCCGAGGGACTGGGTCGCCGTCATGATCCGCTCCAGCTCGAAGTTCTTCATGAGCTGCTTGAAGCCCTCGCCTTTGACGCCTACGAGGCAGGATTCGTCGACCTCGACGTCGTTGTAGTAGATCTCCGACGAGTCCGCGGTGTGCCAGCACATCTTGGAGATCGGGGAGATCTCGATGCCGGGGGCGTCGGTGGGAACGAGGTACATCGAGATGGCGCGGCGCGGATCCTCGGCGTCGGGGTTGACGGCCATGGTCAGGAGGTACTTCGTATCGACGGCGTTCGTGATGAGGGTCTTCGTTCCGTTGAAGCGCACCTTTCCGTCCCGATGCTCGGCGGTCGTCTTCATGGCCGAGGAATCCGATCCCGCCTGCGGCTCGGTGAAGGCGAGGGCGAAGGGGACGCCGCCGTCCTGCAAAATGCCCAGGACCGACTCGCGTTGCTCGGGCGAGCCGAACTCGAGGATGTCGAGGACCTGGAGGATCTCAGTGGCGTATCCGAGGTTGAGGCCGCGTGAGGCCACCCTCTCCCCGATGAGGCACATTGTCACCATGTCTACCGGCGTGCCGCCGTATTCCTCGGGAATTCCGAGGGAGAGGAAGCCCGCCTCCTGCATGGCCCGCTTGAACTCGACGGGCTGGCGATGCTCGCGGTCCGCCTCGGCCACGTACGCCGGGGACGCGTACTGGTCGAGGATTTCGTCAAGGCTTTCCAGCAGAAGCTGCTGTTCTTCGCTGAGGCTGAAGTCCATTCTTCATTGAACCTTTCTCTGTTTGGGGCTCCGCGGCGACGCATTCGTTCGGGCTCCGCGGCGCACCGAGTTTCGGCGACGTCGGAAAACTCGCGAGCGCGTGCCGCGTTTCACATGACAAGCCTAAGAATCTCGCGGACCGAGGATATAGGACCAAAGTAGTCCGATTTGCGGGAGTATGCTCGATAGTGTTCTCTCGCACGGGCAGACGATGCCCGCCGCACCGCGGATCACGCAATCGCCACGCGGATCCGGGCCGCTGCGCGCTCAACGCCGAACGACCAAAGGAGCGACGATGACCAAGGCAATCAGCGCGGCGCAGGCCGCCGCGCTCATCAAGGACGGCGACACGGTCGCGTTCTCCGGCTTCGGTTTGGCCTGCGTCAACCAGGAAGTCATCGCCGCCCTCGAGGAGCGATGGTTGGCCGGGCAGGGCCCCCGCGGCCTGACGATCGTCAACTCCTCCGCCGTCGGCGCGCGCGGCAAGCGCGAAGGCCTGGGCAAGCTCTCCTACGAGGGGCTGGTCAAGCGGTGGATCGGCGGAATCATGTCCGCCTCCCCCGCGCTGGGCCAGCTCGCCGCCGACAACAAGCTCGAATGCTACAACCTGCCGCAGGGCGTCATGACGGCCCTCTACCGCGAGATCGCCGCGCATCGGCCCGGCGTCGTCACCAAGGTGGGGCTGGGCACCTTCGTCGATCCTCGCATCGAGGGCGCCAAGGTCAACGACGTCACCACGGAGGACCTCGTCTCGCTCATCGAGCTGGACGGCGAAGAGTACCTGTACTACCGCGGGTTTCCGATCGACGTCGGGCTCATCCGCGGCACGTACGCCGACGAGATGGGCAACCTGACGATGGAGCACGAGGGTCTGAAGATGGAGATCCTCCCCATCGCGCAGGCCGTCCACAATTCGGGCGGGATCGTCATCGCCCAGGCGAAGGCGGTGGTCGCGACGGGCACTCTCGACCCGAACCTCGTGCGCGTCCCCGGGAACCTCGTCGACTACATCGTGGTCTCCGAGCCGGACAACCACATGCAGACCGAGTACACCCAGTACAATCCCGCCTTCTCGGGGCAAATCAAGGTCCCCGCCTCGAACGTCGAGCCTCTGCCGCTGACCATTCGCAAGGTCATGGCGCGCCGCGCCGCCATGGAGATCCGGCCGGGCCAGACCATGAACCTCGGGGTGGGGGTGCCGGCCGACGTCGGGATCGTGCTCGCCGAGGAAGGCGTCTCCGACTACGCGCTGCTGACCACCGAGGCCGGCGCCGTCGGCGGGACCCCCGCAGACGACAAGAACTTCGGCCACGCCTACAACGTGCTCGCCCAGGTCGGCATGCACGAGCAATTCGACTATTACGACGGCGGAGGCCTCGACCTGACGATCCTCGGCACGGCGCAGACGGACGCCCGCGGGGACGTCAACGTCTCGAAGTTCAACGGCCGCGTGGCGGGCTGCGGCGGCTTCATCAACATCACGGCCACCGCCAAGCACGTGGTGTTCGCGGGCTCCTTCACGGCGGGGGGCCTCGACGTCCAGTTTGCAGACGGGGGCTGCAGGATCGCGGCCGAAGGCAAGGTGCGCAAGTTCGTCCGCGACGTCGAGCATATCACCTTCTCCGGCGAGCAGGCCTCCCTCGCGGGCCAGTCGGTGCTTTACGTGACCGAGCGCGCGGTCTTCGAGCTGCGCGAAGGCCGCCTGACGCTCATCGAGAAGGCGCCGTGGGCGGACTTGCAGCGCGACATCCTCGACCAAATGGACTTCGAGCCGGCGATCGCGGACGACCTGCGGGACATGGACCCGGGCATTTTCCGTGAGAAGTGGGGCGGGCTCAAGGCGCACATCGATGCGGCCGCAGAGCGCACGGCCGCGAATTCGACGGCCCCTCAGGCCCCTACCCCTTCGAGTCACAAGTGAACGGCACAGGGCGAGAGTCGGGCCCGGGCGAGCTCGTCTCGCCGATCCTGCAGTTCGACGCCCTCGCCCGCTCCGAGCCGTCGAAGACGTGCATCGTGGTCGACTCCTTCAGCTACACCCGGGCGCAGATCCTCGAGGCGGCGGACGCGCTGGCGGCCGGGCTCGCCGCCTACGGCGTCGGGCAGGGCGACAGGATCGCCATCATCCGGAGAAACGCCCCGATCCACATGATCGCCTTGCTGGCGGCCAGCAGAATCGGCGCCGTGCTGCTCCCCCTCAATTTCCGCCTGTCCTCGGTCGAGTGCCAGGCGATCATCGACGACGCCGGGTGCGCGGCCGTGCTGTGCGGGCCGCGTTTCGCGCGGCAGTTCGACGAAGAGCTCGACCTTTCGCCCGAGATTCTCTGGATCGTCGACGACATCGACCCCTCGATCGAGCCCCCGGAGGACGATTCTCTCCACTTCATCTGGCAGAGGCTCTCGGAGCTCTACCGCGCAGGCGAGGGCATGGTCCCCGACGCCGTCCCGATCCGGGCCGACGCCCTCGCGCTTTTGCTCTACACGTCCGGCTCGACGGGCAAGGCCAAGGGCGTCAAGCTCACCTACGGCAACGTCTTCGCCTCGTGGGCGGCTTTCTCCGAGGTGCTCGGCACGGGGCCCGACGACGTCGCCCTTGCGATCGCGTCCTTCGGGCACGTCGGGGGCCTCAACACCTTCACCTTCGCCACGCTTCTGGCCGGCGGCCTCGTGGTGGTTCAGCGCAAATGGGACGTCGGCGACGCTCTGGCCAAGATCGAACGCTATCGGGTGACCCGCACCTTTGGCGTCCCGACGATGTACGACGCCATGGCCCGGCATCCGGACTTCGGCTCGCGCGACCTTTCGAGCCTGAAAACGGCGATCGTCGGCGGCGCCTGCTGCCCCAAGGACTTGTGCGACGTTTTCACCGCGCGAGGCGTGCCTTTGGCGAACTCGTGGGGCATGACCGAAACCGCGGGCGGCGGCACGCTCACGCCGCCGAAGGACATGGCCAGGCATTGCGCCCAGGTGGGCAAGGCCGCCCCCGGGATGAAGATGCGGGTGGCGCGCGAGGACGGATCCGAGGCTTCGGTCGGCGAGGTCGGCGAACTGTGGGTGTCCGGACCGTCCGTCTCTCCCGGATACTGGGGGAAACCGGAAGGCCAGGGCTGCGGTTTCTCAGGCGACGGATGGTTCCACACGGGAGACCTCGTCTCCGTGGACGCCGAAGGCTTTTACACCATCGAGGGGCGTGCCAAGGATCTCATCATCTCCGGCGGGGAGAACATCTATCCCGCCGAGATCGAGACGGTGCTGCGCAACCACCCCGCCGTCGCCGAGGCAGTTGTGGTGGGCATGCCGGACAATCGCTGGGGCGAGCTGCCGGCGGCCTTCGTCGTCGCCGACGACGGCGCCGATCTGGACCTCGAAGAAGTGCGCGCCTTCGCCGCGACCCGGCTGGCGAAATACAAGGTGCCGCGCACGATGGCGGAGCTTGACGCCATCCCCCTGGGTTCGACAGGCAAGCCGGATCGCGGCGCGTTGGCGCGCATCGCCGCGCGCCATCACGACCCGGGGCCGCGCTGGTACGCGCAGAGGTGAGAGCGCCGACACGGGCGATCTGCGCGAGCTGGCCGCTCTGGCACGGCGAGCGGGCAGCTCTGGCACGGGCAGAGGCGAAAACTCTTCGACGGTGACGCCGCGTCGCCGCCGCTTCAGTCGGCGGCCTCGCACCGTCGCCTTCCGCCTCACAAACCGACTTCTCCGACTTCCGCGTTTCACATTTCGAACACCCTTGTATAGTGAACATAATATTTATAGGATTACACTATACGAGAGGAGAACGATGACCGGAATACTGAGCGCGAAAAACGACGAGCTGCGTCAACTCGCCTCCAGACTGCAGGCGAGCTCCGCCACCCTCGAAGACGCGGCGGTCAAACAGAGCCTGAACTCGGATTCCGCGGGATTCGCCGAGCTGTCCCAAGCGTGCGGAGAGTTCGTTTCGAACGCGGCCAAACGCGTGCAAGGCGGGCAAGAGTGGTTCGACAAGGTGATCGACGGCGTCGAGTTCACGGCTCGGCACATCGGGCAGACCGACGCCCAAATCGCCCAAAGCATAATCGAGACAAGCAGAAGTTTCTCCGACGTCGTCTTCTCTCTGGAGCCGCTTCTGTGGAGCGGCAAATTCGGCTGGGACGGCGACGCCTATCAAGAGAACGGATGACTGACGATGCACGTGCCGGTATTCACGCTGTTCGCCCGAGATATCCCGGGGAGCCCCGATGGCATCTTTGCTTTCGCCACGGTTTTGCGAGAGAAAGCGAAGGCTGGCGAGGCGGTGTTCGTCGCTGTGCGGCAATCCGACGGGCTCGCTCCGTCTTGGCGCGGCACTTCCGCCGACGAGTACATAAAGTCGAAGGACGCGGCAGCCGACGATTTCATGAACCTGACCGACGGTCTGTACAAGGCAGCCGAAACCCTCGACGGCTATGCGTGGAGCCTCAGAGCGCACCAAAGCACAGCCGCCGAGCACAAAGCCACTCTGGAAAACTACGACCGTCAGCTCGAACAGGCCCCAATCAGTCAGAAGGGGCAAGTTTACAATTCGTTGCTCTCCGCGGCGGAGGAGTCCGGAACAGCTTCACGACGCTTGTCGAAGAGACCGAAGCCGATATGCGCGTATGCGCCGCTGAGCTGCGGAACTATCTGCACATTGAAGCGTTGAACTACGACAAGCACGGAAACAACCACGGACACCAGCACAAACTCAGCGACGCCGACATCGCGAGGATCAACGGCCAGCTCGACCGCCTCGACCCGAGCACTGTCGGACAAGGCAAGATCGGCGACTGCTACTACCTGGCCGCGCTGGGGGCCCTGATGTCCACGGAGAAGGGGCGGAGACACGTACGCTCATGCATTCGGGCGCATTACGACGAATCAGGGAAGCAGGACGGCTATCTCGTGACGGTCTACGACAACCCGCTCCACCCCAAAACCTCGCGCTCGCAGACGGTGTTCGTCGCTGACGTCTACGAGCACGGCGCCGTCGGCGACGGCTCCAAGCCCAGCGTGGCCTCGCTTTTCGAGGCGGCTTACGGCCAGGTCCATCCCGGCGGCACCCGCAGCTCCGTCGGTAAACGGCCGGGCATCGACGGCGGCGTGGCCCCGAAGGGTTTTCGCCACATCACCGGCGGAAGCGCCCACGACGTCCACCCGCAGAAAGGGCCTCGCGGCGAATTCCATTACGACGACCACAAGCGCCAGCAAATCATCGAGGCCGCCAAAACCAAGGCCGTCGTCGCCAACACGGACAAGGGGATGCCCGGTTACAACGGCAAGGGCGAGGGTCACACCGTCGTCGAGATCGACGGCAAGAAGCAGGACATGAAGATGTCGCCCGGGCACGTCTACTCTCTCACGCGCGCCGACGCGAGCGGCGTGACGCTGCGCAACCCGTGGGGGCACAACGATCTAGCAAGCGGCGGACACGCCGGGGCGGAGTTCAAGATGTCCTGGAAGCAATTCGAAACGTACTGCAACAGCGCGACGATCGGGGAGATTCCGTGACGTGCGCGCGACCCATTGGAAGACCGGCTGCCTGGGCGGCCGGGGCGGCGCTGGCCATGTCAGCGGGGGCGTGCGCCCTTGACGCCTCCCTGTGGGACCCCTATCTGGAGCCCTGCTACGGATATTCGATCACGATCCAAGAGAACACCGTTCTTCGTCTTGGCGTCGACGAAGATATCCGCACGTACACCGTCGGCGGGGCCAGGGTGACGGGCGGAAAGAAGAGAGCCATCTTAACCGGAAGCGTGCGGGAAGGCCAGAGGGGAGGCATTCGCTCAACAACGCTGTATATCGGCGACTCAGTCACCGACGATGTGACAGGCAAGTTCACCCTGGAAGACGTCACCGAACCCTCCACTGTCAACGAGGAGCGATTCAGCTCGCACCCCGTCGCCTACTTCTGCTACGAGCCCAACCCCTCCTTCAGGCTCAACCCCGAGGAGTTCCCAAACCAGCCGTCGAAATAGGCGCATATTGGAAAAGGCACGCGGCGGGTTTTGCCGCTTAACGGCAGACTTATAACATCAATCGGCGCGACTGAAGGAGACAGGACCGTGGCACGGGCTGACCTGCTTCTGGATCTCGTGGAAGCCGAAGGGCGAGGCGATCGCGAGCGCTTCAAAGTCGAGGAACAGCAACGCCCCGATCTGCTGCGCAGCCACCGCATCGAGCCTCGCGACCGGTCGCTTCTGTCAGGGCCTCCCGGCAACGGGAAGACCAGAGTTGCCGAGGCGATAGCCTCGGAGCTCACGCTCCCCTTCCACGTCATCCGGTACGAGGGAGTGATGTCGAGTTTCCTTGGGGAAACGGCCGCCTGGCTCGACAGCGCCTTCGAATTTGCCCGCACCCACACAGTTTCCTTCAGAGTTGTCGCAGCTTCTAACCCGTATCTTCCTTCGGCGAACGTCGCCTCCTTTGGGCGGCGCCTCCGCGAGGAGGCCCGCCGGGGTCGGTCACTTCCGCGTCGACCATTAGATCCGTATCGGCCTTAGGAAGCTTTGCCGGGTTTCCGGCCATGCCGCCCGCAGCTTTAAGACTCGCCATCGGCATTCGCGGCGCTGCTGTCCGCGCCCGGAGTCTCCTCGCCGGCGCTTTGGGAGGCTTCTTCGGCGTCGTCGTGCAGCGTGTCATCGCACACGCCGCCGCTGCACGCGTGATCGTCGCCCGCGCTGTCGCGGCGATGAACGTTGCCGCTCTGCACATCGTTTTGCAAGCCGTCGCCCTGTGCGTCGTCGATGCCCTGCGCGTCGTCCTCCCACGCGTCGTCGCCCTTCACCTGGGCGATGAGCGGCAAAAGGACGTGGGATCGCTCCGACCCGTTTTCGCGCAGATCCACGAGGGCCTGCTCGGTGACCCACGGCCCCATGACGCCCGCCACCAGCTCGTTGGCGAACCTCCGGACCTTTTTTCGCCCGACGGACAGCAGGTGGTGCGGCGTCGCCATGACGTGCATGGCCATCCCCCCTTCGAGGGCGTCGCCGAGCTGCACACGCTGGGTTTCCAGCCGCAAATCGCCGGTTCGCATGGCGTCGCGGATGATATTCCTGGTGTGGATCACGGACTTGCCCACCGAGTTCTGCCATATCGTGCCGAGCTCCTCGTTGTCCGTGTGATTTTCGAGGATCAAGCGGATCACTGCGAGCCCCGTGGGCGTGTAATAGCGCGTGAGCCTGTCCTCGACGAGCATCTGGACGTACTCGAGAAACGGGACGTCGGGCCTTTCGTAGTCACGGTATTCGAAGAAGACGTCCGACGCCGTGAAAGCGTCGGCCAGCATCGCCTCTTTGGTGGGCCAGCGAAGGTAGAGCGCCGATTTGCCCATGTGGGCCTGCTTGGCAACCTTCCCGAGCGTGAAACCGGACCAGCCCACTTCCATGTAAACCTCGAGCGCGGCGACCAGGGCGCGCTCCTCGATGCCGGGGTCGCGCGGGCGGCCGACCCCGGCATCGACCGCCCCCGAGTCCACGACGCTTGACAGCGCTGGAAGAAGCTCTCCCATCGAAGGCTCACCCGCGCCGCGCCGGCGCGCTCTTCTCCACGCATTCGACGACGTTGGCAATGCTCGTGTGGATGAATTGCGGACGGAAAGCGAATTCGGGGATGTTCTCGCGGGTTGTGGACCCGGTCAGGACGAGGTGGGTCTGCAGTCCCGCTTCCATGCCTGCAAGGATGTCGGTGTCCATGCGATCGCCGACCAGCGCGGTCTGCTCCGAGTGGGCGTCGATGCGGTTGAGGCCCGTGCGCAGCATGACGGGGTTCGGCTTGCCCACGTAATACGGGGTTTTGCCGGTGGCCGCGGTTATCATCGCGGCCACGGCGCCTGTGGCCGGGATGGGGCCGTCCGCGGACGGCCCCGTGACGTCCGGGTTGGTGGCGATGAAGCGGGCGCCTTTGCCGATGAGGCGAATAGCCTGCGTGAGGGCCTCGATGCTGTATGTGCGGGTCTCGCCGAGAACCACGAAATCCGGATTGTCGTTGGTCATGACGAAGCCGTGCTCGTACAGGGCGGTGGTGAGCCCCGCCTCGCCTACCACGTAGGCGCGGCGCGAGTCGGATTGCGTGGCGAGGAAGGTGGCCGTGGCGGTGGCGGAAGTCCAGATGTTCTCCTCGGGAACGTCGAGGCCGGACGAGGCCAGCCGCGCGGAGAGGTCGCGGCGGGTGAAGATCGAGTTGTTCGTCAAAACGAGGAAGGGGACCTCGCGCTCGCGCAAAGCGCTGAGAAACTCGGACGCCCCTGGCAGAGCGTGCTCTTCGTGAATGAGCACGCCGTCCATGTCGGTCAACCAGTTCGCAATGTCAGCCATGCTTCAAGTCTAGGCCGCCGAGCGGCCAGCCGTGGCCCTTACCAGGCGCAGTTCACACCGAACGTTCAGGATTCGAACGGTCCTGAAGACGCGTGTCCCTAAAAGCGTCGGGCGCCGGAAAACTGCGCTGCCGCTGCCGGGCGCGGGGCGCCCTTCGTCCAACCCGCGGAGCCCTTAGGGCCGGGCCAGCAGTTGCGACGCTCTCTGGTGGGATATGCCCATGACGGTCCCCACGTCCCGCAACGCCAGCCCCGCCTCGCGCAACGCCCGGGCAGCCATCCGCGATTCTGCTGCCGCTCGCTCCCTGGCTCGAGCTTCTTTTTCGCGTTCCTCCTTCGCTCGCGCAGCGTGTTCCCGATACGCCTGGGGAAGAACGGGGACGACGTCAATGGCGACGTCGTCCTCCGGCAATCCCGCAAGGTAGGCGACGGCCTCGCGGATGTCGTCGCTTGCTTGGTCGAGTCGGCGAACCTGAGAGACCGCGCCGACCTCGGCGCATTCGGTGACCCACCACCCTGTGCGCCCGCGTTCGGCTGTGACAGTGAATTGGCGGCTCATCGCCACCACCCCTTTCCCAACTCGTCGGAGAATTGGTCGAAGAATTTGCGGGCGGTCAGGTCGTCAATTTCAGCGTGACGTCCAAGCGTGCGCGAAGTTGTTCCGACGGTGACCGCAGTATGATTCGTCAGCTCCGTGGTCGAGAAGTCAAGGTCGCGAGCTTTTGCTTCTTGCTTGAGCTTCTTAAGCAGAGCGTTGCGTTTCCCTCGCAAGTCTACCCTGGACTAGACTTATCGTGCAGCCCCGGTCTAGGGAATCGTCCGCATACCGTCGCACAGACAGCAAGCTATAAGTCGCGCAGACAGCAAGCTGTAAATTTTAGGGTCGTCTCGGTCACCTTTGCAGCCGCGGCAACTAGATCTATAGCTGGCACCCATCCTCCCGTGGCAACCGAGGGCTGCCCGTGGCAAACTGGCCGAGTGACTTCCTTCGACGCCGCCGCGCGGGCCGCAGCCGCGCATTTCGACTTTCCGTGTGCTTTCGGTGTGACGGACCTTGCGGGGCCGATCGCGTGTTCGGGCGACGTCGACGCGGCATTCCCTTTCGCCTCGGTGACGAAGCCGCTGGCTGGATACGCCGCCCTCGTGGCGGTCGATCGGAAACTGCTGCGTTTGGATGACCCCGCAGGGCCCGAGGGGTCGACTGTGCGCCATCTTCTGGCGCATGCCTCCGGTTTGCCGTTCGAGGAGGGGGCGGTTCTGGGCGCGCCGGGAAAGCGGCGTGTTTACTCGAATCGGGGCTTCGACGTGCTGGGCGGCGGCGTCGAGGAGGCGACCGGCACGCCCTTTCCCGAGTGGCTGGAGGAAACCGTGCTCATCCCGCTGGGCATGAGCGCAACCGAATGCGAGGGGTCGCCGGCCCACTCGGGCCGCGGCTCGGTGGCCGACCTTCTGGCATTCGGCCGGGAAATGCTCTCCCCCACGCTCGTCTCGTCCGAGCTGTGGCGCGAGGCGATTACGCCGCAGTTCCCCGGGATCTCGGGAGTGCTGCCCGGGTATGGGCGGCAGGTCGACAACGCGTGGGGCTTGGGCGTGGAGATCCGCGACTCGAAGGCACCGCATTGGACGGACGCCTCGTTTCCGCCGTCGGCCTACGGGCACTTCGGCCAATCGGGGTCGTTCCTGTGGGTCGATCCGACGGTCGGGCGCGCCGGGGCTTTCCTCGGCTCCCGCCCCTTCGGCGCGCCTCACAGGGAGGCGTGGCCGGCGCTGACGAAGGCCATGCGCGAGGCATGATTCGGCGGTCTCGACAAGGCTCCGCCTGAAGCCCCAGATCGTCAAGCTCGGCGCGGCACGCTGCCAGTTCCGGCGCGGCACACAGCCAAGCCCAGCGATGCGCACCGTCGAGCCCAACGCAGCACACCGCCGCACCCAACGATGTGCACTGAGCACTTGAGCCCCGCCCTAGGGACTTGAGCCCCGCCCTAGGGACTTGAGCCCCGTCCTAAGCACTTGAACCCCATCCTGAGAACTGGAACACCGTCCTGAGAACTGGAGCGCCGCACCGTGAGCCAAAACACCGCACCGTGAGCATTCATTGCGTGCCAGTCAAAGACTGTGTTCGAAGGGTGCCGCCGCAACCGTGGGCGAAGCATTCACCCGATTCCAGTCGATGGCGAGGCCGCCGGCGTCGGCGACCCGGGTTCCGGAGGATCCGCGGCGGTCCTGGGCTTGCGCCCGGGTGGCGCGGGGCGGCAGCCGGTCGAATAGCGCATGCCAAAGTAGTTTTCCCGTGTCAAAGACGCGTCTACATACCCGCCATCCTGGGTGTTGTGGATGTAGGCCCCATGGTCACGACCATCTGAGACGTCGATGACCTCCGTGAAACCGAAAGGAGCGACCTCCTCCTTGACGATGGCAAGCAAGCGCGACCACGCATCCTTGGAGAAACCGGGGGCGATCCCTTGTCGAGAATGGTCGAGGTAACCGCCCTCGTGGAGGTCGTCGCACGGGTCGTAAAGCTTGTTCGGGTCCTCGTCTAGCCAGGTCCACTGCCTGGCGCCGAACTCGGCGTCGACCCTGGAGCGCACCCTGGCCAACGCCCCCATAAGCTGACTGCGGGCGGTTATCACGTCCACCCGCTCGCCGAAAGGCTTACGCCCTTCGTAATCCGAAGACGGTGTCCGCTCCACCGAGCTCTCCCCCTTGCCCGACGACGTCGGCGAATTCAAGCCGGGCCCAACAGGCCCGCAGGCGCATAGGGCGCAGCATGCAGCTGCCGCGGCAACCGCCCGTGCGACCGCACCCATGTCAATGAGCCTTTCCAACAGCAACATGAAGCATTCACCCGATTCCAGTCGATGGCGAGGCCGACGGCGTCGGCGACCCGGGCTCCGGAGAATCCGCGGCGGTCCTGGGCTTGCGCCCGGGCGGCGCGGGGCGGCAGCCGGTCATGTAATCCATCCCGAAGGAGTCGTTGTCTTCGACCGAAGCACCGACATAACCGCCGTCCTGGGTGTTGTAGATGTAGACTGCACGACTATTATCGTTGGATACGTCGATGACCTCCGTGAAACCGAAAGGAGCGACCTCCTCCTTGACAATGGCAAGCAAGCGCGGCCATGCATCATTCGAAAAACCAAAGGCGATCCCCTGCCGAACACGATCAAGATAACCGCCCTCGTGTATATCGTCGCACGGGTCGTAAAGCTTGTTCGGGTCCTCGTCTAGCCAGGTCCACTGCCTGGCGCCGAACTCGGCGTCGACCCTGGAGCGCACCCTGGCCAACGCCCCCATAAGCTGACTGCGGGCGGTTATCACGTCCACCCGCTCGCCGAAAGGCTTGCGCCCCTCGTAGTCCGAAGACGGTGTCTGCTCCACCGAGCTCTCTCCCTTGCCCGCCGACGTCGGCGAATTCGAGCCGGGCCCAACGGGCCCGCAGGCACACAGGGCACAGCATGCAGCTGCCGCGGCAACCGCCCGTGCGACCGCGCCCATGTCAGTGAGCCTTTCCAGCAACAGCGGCCTCGTAGGCCCTGTCTACCTCGTCGGCTTTCTTGCGCGCATTGCGGACATGGACCTTGCACTCCTCGAGGTGTTCCTCGCGTTCCTTTTTGTCTTCCTCATGGTCGGTGTCCCATGGGCTGATCGAGTCGCCGAAGCTCTTTTTGATTGGATTCGGATCGGTCACAGTGGTTCCGTCGGCAGAGATCTTGAAGCCGAAATGGCTGGCGCGAGACTCGGCTTCCACAACCATGGTCGAAACCTCGCCAAGGCCTTCCTGAGCCTCCGCAGTGGCCTTTATTAGCTCACCGATGTTTTTCAGCAGCAGGACGGTCTTTCGGTCTAAACGATCGCGCCTCTGCTGAGCCGCCGCGGCTCCCTCGCCTTCCCATCCTGTGGAGAGATCCATGGTCTCTATATGGTCGCCCCCGCCCACAGCCTTCCTTCTAGAATTGACAAGCAGGTCAATAAAGGAGTCCAGGCCCTCGGGCTTCCAACGTTTGAGCTCATCCCACGTGACCATCATTTGCCTCGCAGACGGCTGTCAAGGTTGGAAAAATCGACGCTCGAAGAATGGTCGGCGGCGTTGTAGTCTTCGCGCGCCTTGTCGAGCGCCCCAGCGAGGGCTTCCAGGGAGTCTTTCATGCTTTTGGCTATCTTGTCGCCGAAGTCTGCGGCACGGACGACGGCTCCTCCCGATCGACTTCCCGGCATTGCCTCTGCAACACTAGGCGTTCCTTCTAGCATTTTTACGGAACCAATCGCTTGACCGGCTTGGTCTGCCTCCGAGGCGGCCTTTTTCAGCAGCTGCGGAGAAACTTTCACTTTTGACATTGTTCACCCTTTCACGCACCGACAACGACATCACGCATGCGCATTTATTTAGCGTGAGTCACTGTTGGAAGTTGCGACCATTACAGCACAACACCCTATCACTTGGTAAACCCAATTGGCGGTCCGCATCGCGGAACCGCCTTCCAAAGCTACGCAATGGTGTCGAATGATGCCGCTATGTAATTGTGATATACAACACATTCTTGCGGAACTTCATTGTCTTCGCTTTCAATCGCGATCCGCTGCGAACAAAGCCAGCCCGCACCCCGAAACAGACCGCGATCACGAGGAAATCAAAGGCCTTCGGCAAGGTCGAACATGCGGCCCATGGGCGGCGCGACGAGCTTGGCCGAAGTCCGGCTTCAGCTCAGACTTCTGATTTCGGCCAAGCCGTCCGCCGCCCAGATCTCAGTACTCGCCTCTTCAGTTTTCCAATCTATTTCAAGCCAAGCACGCTAGCACGTCCACGCGATTATCGCCGCACCTCCGCTCGGAACATGGACGGTTTCACCCGCTTCGACCGGCCTGCCGTCGGGAATTTCGACGGGCACGGCCGCGGCGGTGTGCACGACCTCGATCGTTCTCACCGCCTCGGCCGCCCGCGAAGATCCGCTCGTCTTCAATGGCACGCTCACGTCTTCGTGGCCGTGATTGGTGGCCACGAGGATCCCGCCGCGCGGGCCGCGCAGGACGCCTCGCGCGAGCTGCGGGGAATCAAGGTCGACCGGCGGCTCAATCCCGGCGAGGTCGCGCACCAGCCTGTAGACCCGCCACAGGTCGTCGGCGTCGCCGTGGGCGTCGGCGATCTCGGCGGCGAGAAGCTCGATCGGATAGGCGCATACGACGACGGCCCCCCGGCCGCGCCGCGCCACGGTCAGCGCGGGCAGGCCGGCGGCGTCGGTTGCCACCGTTCTCGCGTCGACCACGTCCAGCTCCACACCCCGCAGATGCAGATTGTTGGCCGCTCCGCCCGCCCTCGCGGCGGCCGGCAGCTCGACCGAGACGACGTCGCCCGCTTCCAGGCCCGCGAAAGGCTCGACGGCGGTCAGCTCGAGACGGTCCGTTGCGACGGCCCGGTCGGCTATCCGCACGCCCGCGAACTCCGCGAGCTCGGGGATCGCCGTTTCCGCAGAGCACGAAAGATAGAGGACGCCGCCGGCTTCGACGTAGTCGAGCGCGCCCTGCCAGAACGACGTGCGCATGTGCAGGAGGGACGACGTCGTCGAGGTAAGCGGCGCGGGAAGCAGCGCGATGGGCGTCGCGGGCCACGAATCGTCAAGCTTTTCGCGGGGAAACTGGCAGGGCAGCCCGGCGCGGGAGGCGAAGACGTAGGAGTTGAGCCACCCGCGCACCAGCGGCTTGACGTCGCGGGCGGGCTCCCACGCCTTTTCGGCCGGGACGTATGGCCCCGAGGGCGCGTCGTCCAAACCGTAGGAGGCGCGGTCGTAGGGCTTGACGTACTCGTGCGGCACGGGAATCGACGCGGGCGTCCAGGGACCGTCGCCCGCCAGGCCCTCGAGGTCGAGGGCCCCGGTCACCCGCGCGAGCTCGCTCTGGACGCTGGCACGGGGGCGTGCTTTGCCTTCGGCGTCGAGCAGCCCGAATTGCGTCTCGTGGGGCATGCGCACGTACGGTGCGCGGCGGTAGGCGGCGGGTTCGGCGTCGATCCAACACCACGCGTAGAAGCCGATCGCCCCGGCCCCCAGGGAGGACCAGCACACGAGCCTGTCGTAGTCGGCGATCGCCTCTGGCGCGAACTGGGTGCTGGAAGCCCCGAATTCGTGGACCATAACCGATTTTCCGGCGCCGCGGGCCAGGGCGGTCTCGAACGCCCCCGCCATGCTCATCCGCCGCGAGCCCAGGCGGTCGGCGTACAGCTCCGGAGAGTAGATCGGGTAGGGATGCACGCACGCAAAGTCGAGGGCGTCAGCGACGACGTCGGCCCGGAACGGCCCGCCGTCGACCTCCTGGGAGGCCGTGCCGATGGTCACGAGGCAGCCGGGGTGGTTCGCGCGGATCGCCTGAGTCAGGGCCGCTGTCCATTCGACGGCGTGTTCGTCGTCGGTGGTTTCGCCGTAGATCCAGAACGGCGGCTCGTCGGTGAGGTCCCACGCGATCAGCTCGGGGCGGCTCGCCCACCTGCGGGCCAGTTGTGCGGCGTGGGCGGCCTGGAGTTTGACGAGTTCGGGGTCGGTATGCGGGTTGACGCCGCTCGCCCACGGAAGGTCCCAGTAGGCGTCACCGACCTCGCCGCCCACGAAAAGGGCCGGGTGAAGCGTGATTCCATGGGCCTTCGCCGCATCGAAGACTCGGTCGAGGACGGCCAGGTGCGCCTCGTCGAGGCGGCCGCGTTCGGGTTCGACGGCCGCCCACAGCAGATCGATGCGGGCGCTCGTCAAACCGTGCTCGGCCATCTGGGCGAAGGCCCGGTCGAATGCTTCGGGGCCTTCGCGCCACGGCCAGTCCGGCCCTGACGGCGGCACGACGTGCGCGCCCACCGGGATATGCGGCTTTCCGCAGGCGTACATGAAGTGCCTGCCCATGGAGAAAGCCGAGGCCCCTGAAGACGCCTCCGCGACTGAATCCGGTTTGATTCCCGGCGCGGGCACGTCCCCTTCGGTTCCCGGCGCGGGCGGTTCCTTTCCCTCCGGTTCCTTTCCCGCCCCCGGCGCGGCCGTACCGGGCTCGACTACCCGCTCGGCCGTATCCGGCTCGAGTCGGGGTCCGCGTCCTCCCGGCGAAGCGCTCTGCGGCGCCTCGCTTCGATGTCCGCCTCGGGTCATTCGCATGTCGTCACCTTCGCTCCGACGTTGAACACTCCCGGCGTGGCCGAGTTCTGCGAGGCCTTCGCCCAAGCCGCCAGCAACAGCGGGATTGCCGCGCAGCCGGCGTCGAGCAGCGGCGCCGTGCTGGAAAACAGGTAGTCGACGGGCAGGCCGGAAGCGGCGACGACGTCGGTTCCCACAACCGTCACCGACGCGCCTTTCGCTTCAAGTTCGCCGCGCAGGCGCGCGTCCAAAGCCGCCTGCGTCGGTTCGAGGCTGACGAGCACGACGCCGAGGCCGGGCGCGGCCAGCTCGAGGGGGCCGTGTCGGAATTCTGCGGCGTCCATCGAATGGGCGGGGACGTGCGCGGATTCCTTGAGAACGAGCGCGTTGAGCTCGGCGGTTGCTATGGCGACGCCGCGGCCGAGCACCATGAGTGCCTGCTGGGATTCGTCGATCGCTGCCGCGAGCCTCCGCCCGATCGCTTCGGCGCCGTCGGCCCACTCGCGAAGGCCCGCCGCGGCCTTTTCGGCGAGCGCCTGCGCGGAGGAGAGAATCGAGGCGACGGGCTCGCCGCCGGTCAGGACTTCGGCGAGGACGTGCATGGCGAGCATCGTTGAGACATACGTCTTGCTGGAGGGCCCGCGCTCGTCGCCCGCGCCGAGGTCGATGGACACCGCGGCTTCTTCGGCGAGAGGGCTTTGCGGCCCGTTCGTGACGGCGACCAGCGGAACGCCCTCTTTCTTGCGGAGCTCCGCCGCCATGCGCACCGCCTCGATGCTTTCGCCCGACTGGCTCACCGCCACAACCGCCGAATCCGGGGCCAAGGCGTTCATCCGGTAGTGCAAAAGTTCGGCCGTGTGGATAGTGTTGGCCTCCACGCCGCGGCGCCCGAGGACACTGGCCAGCGCGGTCACGGCGTCGGCCGAGCTGCCCATTCCCGTGAGGACCAAGCGGCGCCCGCCGAGCAGGGTGCGCACCCGCTCGAACTTGTCCGTCTGCTCGCCCAGGGTGCGCGCTGTGCCCAGCAGCGCGCTCGGGCTCTCGCAGATTTCCGTGAGAAAGAGATCCCTTCCGGCGGGTGCTCCGGGGGTCGCGGCGCCGCGGTCGGCCGCGCCGGAAGAATCGTGTGTGGTAGCCATGTTTATCCTTTTGTTGAGCCGGCCGTCAGGCCGTCGATGAATTTCCGTTGCGCCACGATGAAAATGACGATCATTGGAACGGCAGTGACGACGGCGCCCGCCATTGTTCCCGGCCAGTCCACTGTGTTCTTGCGGGCAAGAAGGGCCAGGCCGACGGGCAGCGTGCGCGTCGATTCTGAGTTCGAGACGAGGAGCGGCCACAGGAAGTCGTTCCATGCCCCGAGGAATGTGAAGACTGTCAAGGTCGCGATTCCAGGCGCCGCAAGCGGCAGCACGATGCGCCGCAGGATCTGGAACTCCGACGCCCCGTCCAAGCGCGCCGCCTCCAGAATGGAGTCCGGTATGGAAGCGAAGAACTGCCGCATGAGGAAGATGCCGAAGACCTGGACGGCGCCCGGCGCGATTATTCCCGAAAGCGTGTCGAGGCCCAGGAAGGGAACCCAATCGTGGAGCCAGACCATCATCCTGTAGAGAGGGATGAGGTTGACCTGCATGGGGATCATCATCGTCACCATGAGCAGGCCGAACAGGAACGACCGCCCCGGGAAGGGAAGTTTCGCGAAGGCGTAGGCAGCCAGCGAATCGAAGACGACGTTGAGAATCACCACCACGACGGCGACGATTACCGAGTTGAGGAAGTACCGGAAGAACGGCTGGTCCGTGAAAATCCGCTCGTAGGCCTTGGTCGACGCCGGGTCGGGCACGAGTCCGGTGCCCGGGGCGAACACGTCCCGGCTCCGCTTGAAGGACGTTGAAAGCGTCCACAGCCAGGGGATCGTCATAAGCACGCTGAAAACCGTGAGGCAGGCGTACGTCAGGACGCGCCGCCTCGTCGTCGGCCGAAGGCGTTTGGCCCACGACGTCGAGCGCTTCTTTTCCGCGGACCTCTTGTCGGAGCGTTTCTTTTCCTCGGGCTTCCTTGCGGAGACGCCCACCGTGTTCTTTGCTGAAGCCTCCTTTGCGGAGCTTTCCGCCGCGGCCCCTTTTGCCGCAGCGCCTTTCTCAGCGGAGTCTCGCGCGTCGGGCGTGTCAGCGCCCTTCGCCACGGCTTTGCCCGTCATGAGGGCCTCCTTTCAAGCCTCATCTGAAGCGCAGACGCGGCGGCCAGGAAAATCACCAGGAGATACGCGGCCGCGGACGCATGGCCCAAGTCCAGCCGATGGAATTTCTCGACGAGGTAGTAGACCACGGTCATCGTCGAGTCGGCGGGCCCGCCTCTGGTCATGACATAAACCTGGTCGTACACCTGGAACGCGCCGATGATTCCGACAACGTAGACGAACAGGAGCGCAGGCCGCAACGCGGGCAAAGTAACGGCCCGGAAGGTTCGCCACGGCCCGGCGCCGTCGACGGCGGCCGCCTCGTACCTCTCGCGAGGGATTCCCTGCAGCGCAGCGAGGAGGATGACCGTCTCGAAGCCGAACCCCTGCCAGATGCTCGCGGCACACACGGCCAGCAAGGCCGTGTCCGGGTCGGAGAGCCACTGGTGCCCCTCTCCCCCGAAGAACTCAATGGCGCGGTTGATCAGTCCGTCGTCGTTCAGGAGCATCTTCCACATCGTCGAAACGACCACCAGGGACATCGTCACGGGGAGGAAGAATGCGGCGCGGAAGAGTGCTTGGCCGACGCGCGCTCGATTGAGCAGGAGCGCCGAAACCAGACCGAGGAGCGGACCGATGGTCATCGTCACGAGGGCGAAGATCGCCGTGTTTCCCGCGGCGGTTCGGAACTGGTCGTCGGCGAAGAGGTCGGAGTAGTTGTCGAGGCCGACGAACTTCGGATCGGTCACGCCGTTGTACTTTGTGAAGCTCCACCACAGCGAGAAGGCCATGGGGAGGAAGAAGAAAACGGCGGTGAAGATCATGGCCGGGGCCACGAAGACGTAACCCGCCCGGCGCTGCCGCCTTTCCATGGGCGATTTCTTTGTGGACGATCGGCGTTTGGAGGTCACCTTGCGGCTTCGGGCGCTCGCGCCGCTTTCGGCGTTCACGGCCTCGTTCTTGACGGCCGCGTCGGCTGCGTCAACCATTTTTCACCCCTTTCGCTTCGGGTTCCGCCTTGAGGGAGTCCCAGTGCGCGGATGCACGACGTCGCCCGCGTTTCGCCGGCGGCGGCGCGATCGTAGCCGTGCGTGATTGCTGCGCCGCGCCGCCTGCCGCGTCATTGGCGAAGAGCTTCATCGGTTTTCTTCGCTGCATCTTCTAGCGCCCCCTTGGGGGTTTTCCGGCCTCTGATCGCAGAGGCGACTGCTTTGGTGATCTCCTGGTCGATGTCCGGCCACCCGGCCACGTATGGGAACGGCGTCGCCGTGGCCATGGCCTTTTCGAACACCTCGAAGGGCTTTTGCCCGCCGAAGAAGGGATCGGGCTGGGAGAGCTTGGGCGATTTGAGCGCGGCCTTCGTGGCGGGCGCCGCCCCCGCCTTCGTGTAAACGAGCTCCTGCTGCTCGGGTGTGAGCATGAATTGCATGAGGCTCCATGCCTTCTTCGGATTTTTCGCGCTGGCCGGAATCACCAGGCCTGTGCCGCCGAGGTACGAGCCGGGCTTCTTGGCAAACGGCGCCTGCGCCACGGCCCACTTTCCGGCTTGACCGGGGACGCCGTCCTTGAGCACGCCCATCATGTAGGGGCCGTTGAGGAACATGCCGATGCGTTCGTCCGAGATTCCCGGCAGGCCCGTGGAGTCGCCTTGCGAGTCGTCCCACAGCAGGCCGCCGCTATCGAGCAGCTTCTTCATGTACTCCATCGCCTGGACGCCTTCGGGAGACGTGAACGCCGCCTTCTTTCCGGATTTGTCGACGATCGACCCGCCGTTTTGGAAGAGGAACTGGGAGTACTGGAACGTGTCCGGGCGCACCTGCATCTGGTACTTGTCGGGTTTGCCGTCGCCGTTCGAGTCTTCGGCCATGGCCTTGGAGACCTCGACGAGCTCGTCCCACGTGGTGGGAACCTTGAGCCCCTTGGCTTCCAGGATGTCCTTCCTGTAGTAGAGGGCGTAGGCGTCGAAGTCGTATGCCAGGGCGATCTTGTGGCCCTTGTAGGTCATGGCGTCGACGGAGCCCTTGGTGTATTGGGAGTCGATGGACGCGCCGTTGAGTTTCTCGCCCGAGATTTCGGACAGGTCGGACAGAAGGTCTTGGGAGGCGTAGGTCGGCACCCATGTCATGTCGATCGTGGCCAGATCGGGCGCCGAGTTCGACGAGAACGCGGTCGACAGCTTCTCCTGGAAGGTGTCGTAGTCATAGACCTGGTAATCGACTTTGATTCCCGGGTGCTTCTTCTTGTACGCCTCGATGGCGGGTTTCACCGGCGTCGCCGAGCCGTAGTAGTCCCAGACGACGATCGTGTTCGCGTCGGCGTCGTCGCTCGAACAGGCGGCGAGGCTTGTGCCCGCCATTGCACATGCGGCGATCATCGCCGTTGCGATCGCCCGTTTGCTGTGTCTCCTCATGTTCGCTCCAGCTGGTTGAGGTGATTGGGAGGAAGGGCATGGTCAGGCGCTGGGCGCGGGAGGCTCGTTCGAACGCCGCATCGACGGTTCGTGGACGACGATGCGGGCGCAGTGCGGGGTTCCCTTTTCATACGCTTCGCGGCCTGGCGACGTCGATGTGGTACTTCGCCCGACTGCCCTTCACAACTGTGCGACAGTATTCGATCGGACGCCCATCGGCGTTGCGTGAGATGAGTCTGATCAGGAGCACAGGTTCGCTGCGCTCCTGCTTGAGCAACGCAGCCTCCCTGGCGCTCGGCAGAGCGGGCTGGATCGTTTGATGCCCGCTGACGAGGTCGACGCCAAAGCGCTGGGAAAGGTGCGTGTAGAGGGATGAGGACCCGAGATCCAAGGAAAGGAGCCCGGGGAAGAGATATTCGGGAAGGAAGACGTGTTCGAGGAGCAACGGCTCGTCGCCGGCGATGCGCAAGCGCTCGATCGAGTAGACCGGAAGCCCCGAGGCAATGCCGAGCCGGTCTGCCGTCGACGGCGTCGATTCGGTGACTTCCTGGGTCAAGACGACCGTGCGCGGCTCCAGGCCGCGGACGGCCATCTCCGCCGTGAAGCTCGTCAGCTCGGCGAGCTGGCGCTCCACCGGGCTTTCGCTGACGAATGTCCCGCGCCCGCGGACGCGGTAGATCTGGCCTTCGCGGACGAGCTCGTCCAGAGCGCGCCGCACCGTGACGAGGCTGCACCCGTAGAACTTTCCGAGTTCGCGCTCCGTCGGGAGGCGATCCCCTGATTTCCACCGCCCGGCGTCGATTTCCCGGCGCAGAGCGCTGTATACCTGGTGGTAAAGGGGAACCGGACCCCTGACGAGAGCGGCGCCGGGCGCGTTCGAGGGCTCGTCCGTGCCGACGCGCGCATCGGATTCACCCACGCGGGCATCGGCTTCAGCCGCATGCACATCGGCTTCGCCGTCAGGCACGCGGGAGTCGATCGTCTCCTGCGCCATAGCGTCACCTCTCAGGTTTTCCGCGATTCATTATAATGTTATACTTAAGTATGGTCGCGCAAGGAGAACCTGTCAACACGTTCGGACAATCCGCCGGGCAACCCGCTGGGGCTCAAAGGTCTGACGCCCCAAAATCCGCGGGACAATCAGCTGAACCACCCGCCGCTGCGCCCTCGTCGCCGCCGACAAGCGCAACGGACGCCGACGCCTCCGGCTGCGTCGGAACCCTCGACATCGGCGGGACCTGGATCCGCGCCGCCGTCGTCACGCCCGCCGGGGAGATCCTCGTCAGAAGCCGGCGGCCCTTGCCGACGTCGGAAGGCGGGCGGGCCGTCGTCGACACGTGCCTCGACGCCCTCGGCGAGGCACGAATGCGAATCGGATGTCACACCCTCGAAAGGATCGGGGTGAGCGTGACCGGGCCGGTCGACCCGCGCACGGGCAAGCTTTTCACGCCGCCGAACACCGGGCCCGTCCTCGCCGGGCTCGAGCTGGGCGAGGCGCTCTCGCGGGCCGCCTGCCTCGAGGTGCGCGTGGACCGCGACACGAACGCGGCGGCACTCGGCGAGCACCGCTGCGGCAGCGCGCGCGGCACGGCGAACTTCGTCTTCATCACGGTTTCCACCGGCGTGGGCGGCGCCGTCATGCTTGACGGCCGCCTGATTCGCGGGGCCGACGGCGTCGCCGGGGAGATCGGGCACATCTGCGTGGAGCGCGGCGGCCCTCGGTGCGGCTGCGGCCGCCGCGGCTGCGTCGAGGCCATTGCGTCCGGCCCCTCGATCGCCCGCCGAGCCGAGGCGGAGCTCCGTGCGGCTGAGGGTGCCGAGTTCCGTGCCGTTGAGGGCGCCGAGTTCCGTGCTGCTGAAGGTTTCGCGCAAACCCGCGCCGTCACGAAATCCGTCGAAGGCTCCGCTGCTGCTGCCAGCGTCGCCGGCCGAGCCGGTGAAGCTGTCGCCGCACCGATCTCGTCGCAAGCATCGTCTTCGTCGCAAGCATTATCGTTCTCTTCGCAAACGTCCTCGCCCCTCGCCGAGCGCCTTCGAAGCGGCCGCCCGCTCACCGGCAAGGACGTGGACGAATGCGCCGCCGCGGGCGACCCTCACGCGATTCGGGCGCTCGACGCCGCAGCCGCCGCGGTTGCAGGCATGTGCGTCGACATGGCCAACGTTTTCAACCCCGAACGCATCGTGGTGGGCGGAAGCGTGGCCATCACCCACCCCGACTGGATCGCACGGGCATCCGAGCTCGTCGCCCGCGAGGCCCTCGTTCCCGCCAACCGCGAAGGAATCGTCGTCCCCGCGGAACTCGGCGACGACGTGAGCCTGGTCGGCGCGGCGTTCCTATAAATCGCGGCGCAGCGTTATTAAGAATGCGACTGTTTCGAGTTTAAGAATGCGACTGTTTCGAGCCTTCGTCACCATTCCATCGGAGGGACGGCCTGGTTCGCCAAAACGACCCTTAAGTCCAGTCCCAACTCCTGCCCTACAGGGACGATGGAGTCCGGACCGGAGACGATGACGGAATCGCCGTAGGGCGGCGCTGCAAGGCGAACTTCCTCGCCGAACTGGACGACGCCGGGAAGCGCCCGGCCTCGCCACAGGTCCGCGAAACGCGCAAGATCGATCAACGTGCTTACCCTCGGAATAAACAGGCAATCGGCCGCTTCCAAAAGCTCCTCGTCCGCTTGGTCTGCCGACAGAACTTCGGCTTTGTCCGTCAACCGGACTCCCGCTTCATCTGCCGACCAGGTTCCTGCTTCGTCCGCAAACCGGACACCAGCGTCATAGGTCAACCGCGCTAAGGAACTTTCAATCATTTCGGGGAAGGGAATGAATGTCCATCCCCGATCGCTTCCCGCCACGGTGGCAAGGAGGTCGGCGACGCGTGCGATTGTCTCATCATCGGCATGCCCATTCGACGGACGCCAACGAACAGAGAAATCACCTGCCCCGCTTCCCCAATCAAGGTATTCCATAGACGAGACGGACCCGCTCAGCGCCGCCTGAGACCACCCTTCAAGGGCAGACCACGCAAGGCAATCGTCGGATCCCTCATCCACCAAGGGCAGGAACACTCGCGCAATTCGAGGCGCACCCTCGAGCGCGTAATCGCCAAAACACCGCTTCTCGTCCATAATTGAAACCTTACTTACAGCCCAACTGGGGTTTCTGCTTTGACAGGAGAGAGCAAATATTGTGTTTTGCAAGGCCGCAATGGAAAACTCACAACGGATCTTTGAGCGGCCTACTGAAGGGATCCTTGAATGCTCCATCGAGCCTGGCAAGCAGACGTGGCAGGCGAACCTTCTTTCCAGCAATCGCATGGGAATGAATATTCCGGCAAGTTCAGACGACGAGGTAGATCTTGCCTGGGTGGTATCCCACGCAAAGACGATACCAATTGGCAACGCAAGAAGTCTGGCTCCTGTGCCATGATGTTCGGAGGATGGGATGTGTGGCGGGTGGCGTTGGGTGGCCGTTAAGATCGACCTATGGACTTTGGCGCGATTGTCGGTGGCTTGTCTGTTTTTTTCGATGGTTTAGGAATCGTCAACACGGCCTTCACCACGGCCGAGCGGCTCGAGAAAATGTCGAAGAGTCAGACAGTGCAAGCCAAGAAAATCGGGGCAAGGTTGAAGAAAGCCTCGAAGAAAGAGCTCACGCGGTCAAGCTCTCCGGAGGAAAGAGAAGCTGCCCAACAGGCCGTGAAAGCGGCCCTCGAGACTCTCGACGAAGCCCGTAAAGACACGGAAGCCTTCGTCCGGGCCAGACGCGGCCGCGACGCCTTCCTCGCCTACGTCAACGAGCACGGCGGCACGCAGCGGCGCGAGGCACTTGACGAAGACGTGCGGGGCCTGTTCGACGAATTGCTCGTCATTGTCGCCGACGGGGTCTACGACTTAGCCGAGACCGACTCAGGCCTTGTCCCCCAAGCCCTGACGGACCTTCTCAACGACACCCAAATACTCCTTAGAACACTGAAGACAATCGAGACAACCGCCGAAAAGACACTGGAGGCAGTCAACGTAGGCAACGCCGCTGCCGACGAGCGCTACATCGAGACAACAGGCAAGCTTGACAACATAAGCGGCCTCATCAATGAGCACCTTGCTGGGAGAAATGCCGATTGCGAACGGAAGGTTCGGTTTGGCTCTCTCCCGGCGCAGGCCGTCGGCTTCGTTGACAGGCGCGAGCAGGCCGACCTCTACGAGGCGCTGGCCAGGCCTGAACCGGCGGACTCAATGGGGAAGAGGGAAACGTCCCAACTGGCCCTCGACGATCCGCAAGTCCGCGGCTCGAATGCCGACAACAACGCGGATCATTCAACGGACGGCGTCGGTGGGGGTTCGTCGGCTGACGGCGATGGCGTGAGTTCTTCGTCCGACGGCGCGGGCCGTGCAGCCAACGGTTCGGGATCTTCAACCAACGGTTCGGGATCTTCAACCAATGCTGTGGGTTCTTCGGCTGTGGGTGGGCCGGTTGTTGTGTGTGGGATGCGGGGTGTGGGCAAGTCTCAGTTGGCCGCAGCTTATTACCGCGAATGTGAAAAGTCCGGGTGGTCTTTGGTGGCGTGGATGGACGCTTCGAGCCGTGAGGCGCTCGTGGCTGGTTTGGCGGGGCTGGCCGTCGATATGGGAATCGACGACGGCAAGGGCGACCCTGACGCTGCCGCCTGCCGGTGCGTGAACCGGCTCAACTCCGGTGAGGGGGACCGGCTGCTCGTGTTCGACAACGTCGACGACTTTGACGACCTGGCCGGGCTGGTGCCCCGCAGTGACGGTTTGCGTGTCCTTGTCACGACAACGGTTGCCAGCCCGGGCGACAGTGCCGGGCACCTCATTGCGGTGGGGGCGTTCACGCGGCCCCAATCGGTAGATTTCATCAGGGAGCGGACCGGGTTAGACGACGACGCCGGAGCGGCCCGTCTGGCCGGGGCGCTCGGGGATCTTCCCGTGGCCTTGGCCCAAGCCGCGGGGACCATTGAAGTGAACGGGTACACGACAATAGACGAGTACTTGGCCGAACTGCGCGAGTACCGGCTTGACGAGGTCGTCGACCGCCTGCCCGGCGACAATTACCCCGATCTGGTGCACGCGGCCCTACGCAAAGCCTACGAATCGGCGCTGGACATACTGGCCGACAAAGACCGCTCCAGCGGCGAGGAGGACCTGCCCAGAGTCGAAGCGGCGTCGGCGCAGTTGGCAGCCCTGGCTCTTCTTGCCCCTTCGGGCGTGCCCCGCCCCTGGTTGCATCGAATCGGCACGAGAATGCCGATTGCCCGGCAATCCTTGGGAGCGCTTATAGCCCATTCCATCTGCACCCCGTCCCAGGACGGGCGCTATGTCCGCATTCACGGCCTCCAAGGGCGCGTCCTGCGCGAAGACTACAACAAACAACCCGAGGTTTTCGCCAGTCTGGAGAAAGCGGTCGTCACCCTGTTGGAGGGCATCGACATGGACGAGTCCTCAAAGAACGACGCCCAGCGCGCCGACGCCCTCGACATGGCCGACCACCTCCGAGCCATCGCAGAACAACAACAAGGACAAGCACACCATTCTCCCCACGAAGCCCGCATCAATCTGCCAAGCGTCGGAAAAATCATGAAAGACACAATTTATCGCCTTACCGACATGGGACGCCCACAAACATCCTTAAACTTAGCAGAGGCCGTTAAAATACTAACAAATGACCTTTCTTTAGATCATCCCTTTTCCATAGTTATAAAAAATAATCTTGCTAGAGCATATGTAGATACAGAGAACTTTAAGAAGGCTACGGAGCTATATATCAACATATTAGATAATATGCCACAATCTCTTATCGACATACACTATAATCTCTTGGTACGCAATGACATTGGACGCCTTTACCTACACACAGGAGCATCTTCAGAAGCTGTTAAGTTATATAAAACTCTTTTGAAGGATGTGGAACAACTATTTCCTTACAACGATCCTAAAATATTCGCAGTGAGAAACAATCTTGCCAATGCATACCAAGCTATCGGAGAATTCCAGAAATCTCTGGAAACGCTCAGTATTTCATCTGATGACATGCAAAAGAGTTTCGATATCAGCAACCGCGATGTTCTCATTGCTATAAACAATATCGCCACCACTCACCACGCTGCAGGAAATTTTCGGGAAGCAATCGATATATACAAGTACCTTAAAAACAAACAGGAAAGTCTCCTCGGCTATCGGCACCCTGACACTCTTATCACAAGTAATAATCTAGCTTATGCATACATATCTGCAGAAAGATATAAAGAAGCAATCAAAATATATAGTAAGATATTTAAAGTTGCAGAGAATGTGTTTGGCACACTACATTACAGTACATTAAGAATACAATTCAATTTCGCAACAGCATACGACAGAGCAGGAAACTACAGTGAAGCTATTGAAATATACGAAAAACTACTTAAAACGATGAAAAAAGTGTTTGAAGTCGACCACCCTCTCACACTTGCCACACGCAACAACCTCGCTGCCGCAAGAAAGAAGGCGCAGCAAGCATCGTCGCCTCATGCGGACGGCGAGGCGGAGTCCGCGCCTCCTCCCGAGAGTTAGCAAGGATCGCAGAGTGAGAGTAAGCAGTACAGAGCTGGGGGGCGCGCCTTTAGGTGCGCCCCCTGCAGCCATCAGCCTCAGCAGCACTCATGCACAGCTAAGTTGCCGCTAGGCTTCACACCGGGCACCAGCCGGGGCAGCCCCGCCACAAGAGCGGGTTGCCCATAGATCTCAAGGCCGACCAGCGCGATTTAAGACTCTGCCCCGCAAGAGCGGGTTTGGGTTCAACCGCCAGAATATAGACAGGGGGCGCGCCTTCAGGCGCGCCCCCAGCAGCCACCAGCTGCAGTGCTACTCCCGCGCGGTCAGCTTGAGGCCCGGCGTCGAGTCGGACGGGTCGGTGTCCACCGTGACCGTCGCGCCGTCGGTCGCCTCGCCCGAGAGCAGCATCCGCGCCAGCTTGTCGCCAATCTCGCGCTGAATGAGCCGCCGCAGCGGGCGCGCGCCATAGGCAGGGTCGTACCCGTCCATCGCGAGGAACTCCCTGGCCGCATCGGTCACGTCCAGCGTTATCCGCCGCGACTTCAGGCGCCGCGCCACCTGCTCCACCTGCAGATCCACGATCTTGCCCAGCTCCTCCAGGCTCAGCGGGTCGAACACGATGACGTCGTCGAGCCGGTTGATGAACTCCGGCTTGAACGCCTTCCGCACGGACGCCATAACCGCCTCGTGCTTCTGACTCTCGTCGAGTGTCGGATCCATGAGCGCCTGCGAGCCCAGGTTCGAGGTCAGAATCAAGATCGTGTTCTTGAAATCCACCGTGCGCCCCTGGCCGTCGGTCAGGCGGCCGTCGTCGAGCACCTGCAGCAGAATGTCGAAAACGTCCGGGTTCGCCTTCTCGACCTCGTCCAGCAGAATCACCGAATACGGGCGGCGCCGCACGGCCTCCGTCAGCTGGCCGCCCTCCTCGTAGCCCACGTATCCGGGAGGGGCGCCCACCAGGCGCGAGACGGAATGCTTCTCCGAATACTCCGACATGTCGATGCGCACGATCGCGCGATCGTCGTCGAACATGAACTCCGCCAGCGACTTCGCCAGCTCCGTCTTGCCCACGCCCGTGGGACCCAAGAACAGGAACGAGCCGAGCGGCCGGTTCGGGTCGGCGACGCCGGCGCGCGAACGGCGCACAGCGTCCGAAACGCTCGCCACCGCATTCTTCTGGCCGATGAGCCGCTTGCCCAGGACGTCTTCCATAGACAGCAGCTTCTCCGTCTCCCCCTGCAGCAGCTTCCCGACGGGCACGCCCGTCCACGCGGAGATCACCTCGGCGATCTCGTCGGCGTCCACACGCTCGGCGATCATCGGCTCGGTGTCGGCGTCGGCCTCGGCAAGCTCCTGCGCCTCGGCCTCCGCAATCTCGGCCTCGATGGCCGGAATGTCTCCATTTTGGAGGCGGCCGGCGTCCTCGTAGCGGCCCTCGCGGACGGCGCGTTCAAGCTCCGTGCGCAGCTCGTCGAGCTTCACCCTCAGCTCGCCGACGCGGTTGCGCCCGGCCTTCTCGGACTCCCACCGCGCGTTGAGGGCGGCGAGCTCCTCGGACTTGTCCGCAAGCTCGGCCCGCAGCTTCTCCAGCCGGTCGGCGGCCGCGGCGTCGTCCTTCGTCTCCGTCTCAACCAGGTAGGCCTCCTCCATCTTGAGGCGGTCCACCTGCCGCTGAAGGGCGTCGATCTCCTCGGGCGAGGAATCGAGCTCCATGCGCAGGCGCGAGGCGGCCTCGTCTACGAGGTCGATGGCCTTGTCCGGAAGCTGGCGCCCCGGAATGTAGCGGTTCGAAAGCGTCGCGGCGGCAACGAGCGCGCCGTCGGAGATCGTCACCTTGTGGTGCGCCTCGTACTTCGGCGCGATTCCGCGCAGGATCGCCACCGTGTCCTCCACCGAGGGCTCGCCCACGTACACCTGCTGGAAGCGCCGCTCGAGGGCCGGGTCCTTCTCGATGCCCTCGCGGTACTCGTCCAGCGTGGTGGCGCCGATGAGCCGCAGCTCGCCGCGCGCGAGCATCGGCTTGAGCATGTTGCCCGCGTCCATCGCGCCCTCGGAGCCGCCGCCCGCGCCGACGATCGTGTGGATCTCGTCAATGAACGTCACGATCTCACCGGCAGAATCCTTGATCTCCTGGAGAACCGCCTTGAAACGCTCCTCGAACTCGCCGCGGTACTTCGCGCCCGCCACCATTGAGGCGACGTCGAGCTGGATAAGCCGCTTGCCGCGCAGGGACTCCGGCACGTCGCCGTCGACGATGCGCTGGGCCAGGCCCTCCACCACGGCCGTCTTGCCGACGCCGGGTTCGCCGATAAGCACCGGATTGTTCTTCGTGCGCCGCGAGAGCACCTGGACGACGCGGCGAATCTCCGAGTCGCGGCCGATCACCGGGTCCATCTTGCCCTCGCGGGCCGCCGCCGTCAGATCCGCCCCGTACTTTTCGAGGGCCTGGAACGTTCCCTCGGGGTCGGGACTAGTCACCTTGGCGCTGCCGCGCACATTCGGCAGGACCGCGGAGAGCTGCTCTCGGCCCGCGCCCGCCGACTGCAAGATCTCCCCCGCCTGGCTCTGCGAGGCCGCGACGGCAATGAGCAGGTGCTCGGTCGAAATGTAGGCGTCGCCCAGGGCGGTCGCCTCTTTGCCGGCGTCGCTGATGACGCGGGAGAGCGTGCGGGAGGCCCCCGGCTGCTGCACGGAGGAGCCCTCGGACGCCGGCAGCGCCGCGAGCGCGGCGTTTACGCGGGATTCGACCTCCCCGCGGTTGACGCCGACGGCGTCGAGAAGCGCCACGGCCACCCCGCCCTGCTGGGCGAGGAGCGCGGCGAGCAGGTGGAGGGGCTCGACCTGCGGGTTGCCCGCGTCGGTTGCAAGCCGAATGGCCTCGGCGAGCGCCTCCTGCGATTTGGTCGTCAGTTTGTCCATAAGCCTTTCACTTTCCTTTGCGTCCTTGAGGGACGGCATTGATGTCTATAGAAGACTGTGTCTATGAAGGACAACGCCACTGAGATTGAGTCTATTCCACTCAAGTTTATTTGCACAAGGATGGCTCACGGACACGGCCGATTCGTCGGCGTCTCCGGCCCCGAGTCCAATGCGCGCCGGCCGCCCGTCCGCGAAGCGGCCCTCCGGCCGGTCGTCGGACGCTCCGCCGGGGAACTCGCGGCGGAGCGGCCTCACTCGCGGCGCCGCCTCAGTTCACAATCCCGCCCGGGACGTCGCCGTCGACCGAAAGGCCGCTCTTCTCGATGATCTTCGTCAGCTCGGACTCCGAGTACGCAGAGGCGGGGCACGTGTAGCTCACCAGCACATACACCGCGGGCGTCGACGTCGAAAACGCGCGGAGCCAGTGCCATCCGCGGTAGCTCTTGCCTCCGGCGTCGGCATACGTCACGACGTTGGCGACGCCGTCGACCTCCGCGCCGTTCGCGCCGCGCAATTTCGTCCTGCCGGAAGGCTCGGCGTGGAAATTCGATTTGCCCTGCTGCAACTCGGCCAGATGACGATTGACAGCGTCCTCCGTCATCTTGCGCTCGCCGCCCTGGGCCCCTTCGGCCTGTTGCCGCCCGGCGGAGAGGAAGCAGCCTTTCTTGCTTTTTGAAAGGATCTTGCCGCTGTTCGCCTGGCCGGCCTTCCACCCCTTCATCTTCGTGGGAGAGTTCAACGACGGCGCGCCTGTGCCGGCCGCCTTGCCGCCTCCGGGCGTCGAACCGCCTCCCGTCGAAGAGCCCGACGGCGTCGCCGACGCTCCTCCGGACGATCCGTCCGAGGCCGTTGTTCCGTCGCCTTTGCCGGCGCTCTGCTCGCCGTTTGAGGCTGCCCCGCCCGGCGGCGATTCGTTTTCAGCCGAGGAATCGCCGCCCTCCGACTGCCCCTTTCCCGGCTGTCGTCCCTTCCCAGCGTGCGAGGTCTTGCTTTCTGGGGCCTTGGAAGAGTCGCCGTCCGAGCACGCCTCCAGAGCCGCAAGTGGAAGGCCGAAGGCGAGAATCAGAGCGGCGCCGCGGCTCGCGAGACGGCGTCGGCCCGCGAAACGATGTGTCTTCACGATCTTCTCTCCTATTGCGTGATTGCCCGCCGCGACCCGTTCGCAGCGGCTTATACGGACTCTACCTATCCGCAGCGGACCATGCTCGTTCGGACACAATGTGGAAGTATTAGTCCGGCGCGCATTGTGGGAAAGCGCCGAATGGCGCGAATCGGCATCTCCTCGGCGATCGCGGGTAGGATGATCGCCGACGTCGAAATCCGCAGTTTCCCGTGCCTGAGGCGGCTGAGCCGCGTCTGTGGGAGGCGCGACCTTGCGGAGCGCGACCGGCGGAGCCGCTGAGCACGGAGCCGCTGCCGCCGAAATCGGCGGGGTCCCGCGCGCGCACGCCGGGATAGACGCTGCGAACAACGAGACGCGCGCACGCCGGGGACGCGCCCGCGAACGGCACGAAGCACACGCCGAGACGTGCACGAACAGCAAGAAAGGGAGGCCATGCCGGAAGGTCAAGCAATTCACCGCGTCGCGCGCCTGATAAACGAGAGGTTCGAGGGCGCCGACGTCGTCGCCTCCTCCCCGCAAGGGCGCTTTTCCGACGGCGCACACCGCCTGGACGGGCTCACGGCCGGACGGGCAGAAGCGTGGGGCAAGCACTTTTTCATGCCGTTCGCCGACGGCGGCTCCTTCGCGCGCGCCGACAACGGGCCTTCGAGCGGCATGCCTGCGGGCAGCGCCCTCCAGGGCGAGGAAGAGTCAAGCAGCGGGCGTTTGAACGGGAGAAACGCGATCGCCCCGGGCGCGGCGCCCCTCGGCGAGACTCCTCTGGGCGGCACGTCCCTGGGCGACGACGGGCCCCTGTGGCTTCACATTCATCTGGGCCTGTACGGCAGGTGGCACTTCACGGGCGAGGGCTCGGACGCGATCGTCGGCGCAGGCGTCCGCAGCGGCAATCACAACGCGGTCAACGTCGGCGCGGGCAGCACGGTGCGGCTGCGGCTCGCTGCCAACGGGTTTACGGCCGATCTCACGGGACCCTCCCGATGCGAGATCCTGGACGGGCCGGGCGTGCGGGCCGCCGTCTCCAAGCTCGGCCCCGATCCCGTTCGCAACGAGCCCGGAGACCGCGAGCGCTTCGTCGAGGCGGTTCGGCGGAGGCGGTCGCCGGTGGGCCAGCTGGTTCTCGACCAGTCGATCGCCGCGGGGCCGGGAAACATCTACCGCGCAGACTGCCTTTTTCGCGTCGGAATCTCGCCTCTGCGGCCCGGCAACAAGGTTTCGGCCGAACGTCTGAAGGCCCTGTGGGACGACCTCGTTGAGACGATGCAGGCCGACGTTCCCGACGGCGTCATACGCACGGTCCCCGAAAGCCTGAAGCCAGAACCGGCCGAGGCTTCTGGCGCGAAGAATCCAGACGCCGAAGGCGCCGACGGCGACGACCCGGAGGCCCAGCGTTTCGCGGTCTACCACCGCACGGGAAGGCCGTGCCTGAGATGCGGCACGCCTGTGGCGGAGAAAGAAATGGCCGGACGCCGCCTCTTCTGGTGCCCGAGCTGCCAGCGATGAAGCGGTGACGGGCCTTGCGCTCGCTGCGTCCGATCGTCGGGCTCTTCAATGGTAAGGAGGCCGTCTTTTCAGCCCGAAGAGGCTTTTAACCGAAAGAGGCGTCCTCTAGTCGAAGGAGACGGCCGAGTCGAGCCACGCCACCTGGATCAGCTCGCGATTGACTTCGCGCGAACGGAACTGGCCGCGGCCGGGCATGCCCTCCTGGGGCCGGATCCGGCCGAGGACGGTGCCCTCCTCCGGGTTGCCGGGCAGGAGCATGGCAGGCGAGGCGAGATCGTTCATCGCCTGAATGACGGGAGAGCCGTACATGGCCCTGCTCGCGCCTCCCATGCGGCGGGCGACGATGATGTGCAAGCCGACGTCGCGCGCCTGCGCCATCATCGGGACGAGGGCCCTGACAGGATTGCCCTGGGAATTGTCGACGAGGTCGTAATCGTCGACGACGACCCACGCCTCAGGCCCCTTCCACCAGCTGCGCTCGCGCAGCTGTTTGGCGGTGACGTCCGAGCCGGGAACGCGCGTTGCGAGGAACTGCGCCAGGCCGTTGAGCTGCTCTGTCGCCTCGGCCGCGTTGCGCAGGTGGCGGCCGACGTAGCCTTCGGGCAGCTCGCCGAGGAGCGAGCCTCGGTAGTCCACCGCGAAGATCTGCGCCTGCTGCGGCGTGTACAAACGGGCGATTTCCGAGCAAATGAGCCGCAAAGTCGCGGTTTTCCCGGACTTCTGGTCTCCGAAGAAGAAGAAGTGGGAATTCGCGTCGAAGTCGATTCCGAAGGGCTCCAGGCGGGATTCGCCGAGCCCCAGAAGGACCCTGCGATCGTCCTTGCTGACCCTGCGGCGGACCTGCTCGATGGAAACCTTGTCCGGCAGCACGCGCAGCTTCGGACCCCGCGGGCCGGTCCACAGTTTGTTGACGTTTTCGACGAGGTCGGTGACGCCTTCGGAGAGACTCTCGGGGTTGTGATCGGCGTCCACTCGGGGAAGCGCGCCCAGAATATGGTGTTTGGACGGCTCAAGGCCGCGCCCGGGGGCGCCGGTGGGCACGTTCCGCGAGAGTTTCCTGTCGATCTCCGAATCGAGGGCGTCACCCAAACGCAGCTCGATTCGCGAGCCGAACATGTCTTTGACGGCCGTGCGGAAGTTCATCCACCGCAGCGCCGTGGCGATGACGTGCATTCCGAAGTTCAGGCCGCGGGGGATGAGGTCCTGCAGACGCATCTCGAGCTCGTCGAAATCGGACCGCAGCGCCTGCCAGCCGTCGACCACCAGGAAGATGTCGCCGTATCCGTCGTCGGCCTTCCCTTCGGCGCGCATGCGCCTGTAAGCCGCCATCGATTCAATTCCCTGGGCGGCAAAGTACCGCTCGCGGTCATCGACGATCGACTTGATCTCCGCGAACATGCGGCGCACGCGGGTCTCGTCGCTTCGCAGGGCGACGCCGGACATATGGGCAAGGTCCCTCATTCCGGCGAACGTTCCGCCGCCGAAGTCCATTGCGTAGACCTGGATCTCTATCGGCGTATGGGTCAGCGCCAGCGCGCCGACGACGGTCCGCGCGAAGGTCGACTTTCCGGACTGTGGGCCTCCGATGATCGCAAGGTGGCCTCCCGCGCCGGAGAGGTCGAGGGTGAGGATGTCCCTGCGCTGTTCGAGCGGGCGGTCGACGTCGCCCACGGGGATCGTGAACTGGCCGGCGCCGCGCCACTTCGGCGAATGCAGGCCGAGGACGGGCGAGACGCGGAGATCCGGCATGAGGCTGTCGAGCGTGGCCGGGACGTTGAGCGGCGGCAGCCACACCTGATGGGCGTCCGGCCCCTTGCCTGCCATCCGGGCGACGGCGATGTCGAAGGTGGTGTTCGGCACCCCGGGGATGCCGGAGTCGCCGAGCTCGTCCTCCTCCGAGCCCGAATCCTCTTCGACTTCCTCGACCTGCTCCGTTTCAAGACGCAGCGGCTTGGCGGTGAAGTCGAGGATCTCCACCTCTTGGGCCTCGCCGGATCCGAGGGCGGCGCTCAGCTCCGTTCGCCTGGGCGGGGGCCCGGAAACATAGGAAGATCGGAATCTGATGAGCCCGCTGCTGGCGTCGGGCTTGAGGTATCCGACGCCGGGGATGGCGGGGAGCTCGTAGGCCTCGGAGCCGCCGATGACGCCGCGCGACTCCTGCGCGGAGAACGTGCGCAGGCCGATGCGGTAGGACAGGTGCTCTTGCAGTCCGCGCAAACGGCCCTCTTCGAGTCTCTGCGAAGAAAGCAGGAGGTGGACGCCCAGGGATCGGCCGAGGCGGCCGATCTGATTGAACATGTCGACGAAGTCCGGCTTTTCTGCCAGGAGCTCGGAGAACTCGTCGGCCACCACGAGGAGCGCGGGAAGCGGGACGAGCTCGGTGCGGCCGTTCTTGCGGGCGCGCTCGTAATCGTGGATGTTCTTGAAATTTCCGGCTGCGCGCAGGAGCTCCTGGCGCCGATTCATCTCGCCGCGCAGGGCGTCCTCCATGCGGTCGACCAGCGTGAGGTCCTCGCCGAGGTTGGTGATGATAGCCGAGACGTGGGGCATCTTCGCCATGCCCGCGAAGGTCGCGCCGCCTTTGAAGTCGATGAGCACAAAGTTGAGCTCTTCGGAGGAATGGGCCATGGCCAGCGCCAAAACGAGGGTTCGCAGCACCTCGGACTTTCCGGAGCCCGTCGCGCCGATGATGAGGCCGTGCGGGCCCATTCCGTTGAGCGCCGACTCCTTGATGTCCAGGTAGACCGTTTTGTGCTCGGGGGTCAGGCCGATGGGCACGCGCAGGCGGTCGCGCTCCAGGCGGGGCCTCCAGGCGATGTCGGTGTCGAGGTCGCGGACGTCGCCCAGTCCCAGGAGGTCCACAAGCTCCGCGGAAGCTTCCCCGGGGGCGTCGACGGCGGAGCCCGATGCTGCGGCGTCGGTCTGTATGAGCGCCTGCGTGGCCAGGCGCCTCGCGGCGGCCTCGGCCTGGACCACGGAAAGTCCGTGCGACCGGCCGCTGACCGGCTCGAAGCCGATCTGCAAAAGCTCGAGGTTATCGCCCTCCCCCAGCTGGACGCGCACTGTGTTCGCGTCCGTCAGCGACTCCCAGTTGGCGGGAATCTCCACAACGGTCACGCCCAAAACTCCGTCTTCGGTGATGATGGGATGGTCGGGCGGGATGGTGACGCCGTCGTTGACGATCACGAGGTGGGGAAGCTCGGTTCCGTTCTGATCGGAGACGAAGCGGGGGCGGTCGGCGATGCCGTCGGGCAGAAGGTCCATGATGTTGGTCGGATCGACGTCGATCATGCGTGCCGGGCCGATGGAGTCGAAGATCCTGTCGGAGCCGGCGTGGGGAAGCCATTTGATCCAGTCCCACTCGTCCCAGTGGTCCGTGCTGGTGAGCACGGCGATGCGGACGTCGGATGCCTTGGTGAAGGTTGCGATCTGAACGAGCACCGAACGCGCCACGGCCCGGGCCTTGGCCGGCGAGTTGCCGATGATCTGCAGACGGGCGATCGTCGAGAGGTTGACGCCCAGCGGCAGTTCGTCGAGCCCCTTGTAAAGCCCCTCAAACTGGACCAGGGCGGACTCGGCGACGGGGTCGGCCTCGGCCACGGCCGACGCCTCGGCCTTCGTGTAATCCAAAGTGAAGGGCTGGTTCGCCGCTCCGACTCGCGACAGGAGGAACTCCTCGTCGGCCGGCTCGCGCTCGCCCACTCGCGTGCCCTCCTCGAGGATCACGGGAAGGTCGCCCGGGTGAGGCAAAAACCACTGGGCGAACTCTCTCTGCATGTCCTCGGCCTTGCGGGCGTTCTGCCTCGTCTTGGCCAGGTAGGCGAGGTACTCGCGCCGGCTTCCCGTGACGGAGTTCCTGAACTGGACGCGGTTGCGGTAGATGTTCAGAAAGGCCACACAGAGCATCGCCACGACGAAGAGGCCCGACATCAGGATCATCCTCGGCGAGCGGTTGCCGGACATCGCCATGACCACCATCATGCCCATCGACCCGAACATGGGAAGGATCATGGCCAAAGCGCCGGTCAAGCCTTCCGACCGCTGAATCTCAGGCGGAGCCTTGAGCTCGACGACCTCCTGCGGCGGCGCTTTCGGCGCCTGACGTTTCGTCGTTGCCACGTGCTGTCCTCCAGATTCGTTCTCTTCCCGCGTGGATATGCGAAGCGGGCCGACCTGCGGATCGCGTCTGCGGATCGCGGCACCGGCCCCTCTATGGATCATACTGAGCAAAACGAATTCGCTCGAGCGTGTTCATCCTCGCTTTCCTCGGAATCTACACCCCTATTTACCGAAACCGCGCCGGTTAGTGAGATTTGCTGTAAGTTTACGGGGAGTACTCCACCAAGCGCGAGCCTACGCGGCGCGCTATTGTGGACGAGAACGTACACACGCAGCTTTCGACCAAGGGGAAGCATGGCCGCCACTTCAGCGTCTGTTTCATACCTCACCCTCGTGGTGCAGGGGGAGAGCCACGACGTCGTCGCGCCGGCGGGCTTGACGCTCGCGCAGGTCCTCAAAATCCGCAGGGTGCCGCCGGACCTCGTGCCATGCACCGTCGCCGGCGACAAGCTTCCCGGCGCCTTGGTGGTGGGCCGAGAGATCCGCAACGGGGCCCTCGTCGTGCTCCAACCTCCCGGGCCCGACTTCCAAGTGACCCTCGAGGACTACAAGCCGAACGCCGCATCGCCCGAGGCAGCCTTTTCCCCCGCCGTCTCGATTGTGGGAATGCTCATCTCCGTGGTCCTGTCGCTCCTCGTCTTCCTCAGGAGCCCGCTCGTCCCGGAATGGCAGGCGCTGACGGCGGCCGGAACGATGCTTCTCCTCGGCCTGCTCTACTCGCTGCGCCCCAACATGGGGCACCCCGTCTCCGAGACCCTCGCGGCCGTCACCTGCGGCATGACGGCGGGTTTCCTGGCGACGGCGTCCAATCCCGACGACGCCAAGTACCAGGCGCTCGTCAGCGCCTTCGCGGCCGCCGGAATCCTCGCCGCGATGCGGTGGGCGTGGCGCGGACGCAACGACGTCGCAACCGCCCGGGTGGCGGGAGACTGCGCGGCGCTCGGCCTCATCGTCTCCGTGGGCGGCCTCGCGTTCCTCATTCTCGGCGTCAAGATCGAACTGCTGCTCGCCGGTTTGTTCGGCCTGTCCGCGCCGCTCATACAGGCGCTTCCCGGGTTCTCTATAAGCATTCCCGCCGAAAGGCTCATCGACGAGGCGACCATCGTGCGCGAGGCCCGTTCCGTCAGGCACGCCGAGCCAAAGAAACTCGACATGATCACGCCGCAGGAGACCGCCGACCTCATCGCGGCCGGCACGGCTCGCAATCGCCTGTGGACCGCCATTCTCTGCTCGACCGCCCTCGTCATGCTGCCGACGATGACCCGCGCCGCCCTCCGCGGAGGATGGCAGGGCGCTGTGGCGGGGGCCTCGATCGGTTTCGTCGCTCTGGCCTTCCTCCTCGTGCCGCGGGCAGCAGCCGCGATATACGTTCGCGTCATCCCGAGGGCAACAGTCGCGGCGATGGCCCTCTGCGGCGCAGCGTTCACCGGCGCTCGGGGGCTCATCAGAGAGCCGGTGCCCCCCGTCGTCGTCCTCACGTGCGTCGCCTTCACGATTCTCCTTGTGAGCATTCCCATTTCCCGCGGCTGGAGGCCCCTTTCCTTCACCCGCATAGCCGATATCGTCCAAAGCCTCGCCTGCGCCTGGGCCCTTCCCCTGGCCCTCGCGGGAACGGGACTCATCACCCTTGTTCGAACAGGGGGAACTTCATGATCCACCCATCCGCCGTCACGAATCGAGTGAGCGATGCCTGAGAGAAAAGAAAACTTCATCCGAGCGACCCTCATACACGAGGAGAAGCGGGCGGACATCCTTTTGCCCTCCAACATGCCGGTGGTCGAGCTCATCCCGAGCGTCGTGCGTCGCTTCGTCTCGGTGACTCCCCGAATGGTCTCGCGAGGGTTCATCCTCACCACCCCCAACGGGCAGGTCGTGGATCAGTCCCTCACGTTGAAGGCCCAGGGCATCAACGACGGCACGCTCCTCATGCTCTCGCCCAGGGTGAAGGAGATCGAGAAGAAGTACGACGATCCGATTGAGGCGGTCGCCGACGTCGTCAACGAAACCAACAGGCCGTGGACGGACGCCGACGCCGCCGGGGTGGCAACCGGAGCGGCCATAACGCTTCTTGTCGCCTCGGCGATCCTCCTGTGCATGGCGCGGCCCCTGGCGGGAATCTCCATACCGATCATCCTGGGCGGCATGGCGGTACTGCTGATCGGCGTCATCTGGGCGCTTCAGCGCGGCGAGCGGCACACCCACGCCGCGGCGCTCGCCCTCGTCTCCTCGGTGATCGTCGGGGCGTGCGGCTTCAGCGTGCCCAATCCACCCGTCACTTTCGGCCTCGACATGGCGCTGGGCGGATTCTGCTGCTCGATCGCCGCCATGCTGACGATGCCGCTGCTGAGCGAATGGAAGGAGATCATGTTCGCCCCCGCGGTCGCGGGCATCTCGCTGGGCACCGTCGGCGCGGTCAACATGGCGCTCACCGATTCGCATGAGCGCGTCGCCGTCGTCGCCACGAGCCTCCTGGGCATCTTCCTGCTCGTTCTTCCCGGGTTGTCGATGCGCCTGAGCAGGCTCGACCAGGCTGACCCGCTTCTGGCTTCGGGCGGCGGAGGCCCGGCTGCCAATCCGGGCGCCAGGCGCGAAGCCAGGCCGATCAACCCGCGCGTGATCAAAGACCGCTACCTCCGAGGCCGCCGGGCGATGTTCGCGGCGCGATGCGGAGCGGGCTTCGCTCTGGCCGTCCTCACCCCGTTCACGGTCGCCAGCGGCAAATGGGGCGTCGTCGTCATCGCCGGAATCCTGATCATCCTGACGGTCGGATCGCGAGTGCAGTACGCGAAGATGGACGTCATGTCCGAGTACGTCATCGCCGTCCTCGTCTTCGCCATCGGATGCTCCTCGGTGATGATGCTCCACTCGCAGTGGTGGCTCGGCCTCGTGATCGTCCTGGCCGTCGTGGCTTCCATTCTCATCGCCTACGGCCTGGTCATAGGAAAAACCCCGCAGTGGCTGCGCCAGACGGCCGACATGTCCGAGACGATTGCGGGAATCGTCCTCATTCCCGCCGCAGTTCTAGCTCTAAGGTTGTGGTGACGTGGCATCGACGAAAGACATCCTCGACGGACAGCGTTTCAACCGTCAGCGTTTGGTGACGGCCTTCACCTCCGGGATGCCCGGAGGCCGTGAGCTTACGCCCATCCACCCGTGGAAGGGCATCATCGCGAGCCTCGTGATCACAGCCCTGGTAGTCGGCGGGGCGTGGATATCGAAGCTGTTCGCCCCGTCCCTTCCCGACGGCTGGAAGAACGGCAACCTCGTCATCAACTCGTCGAACGGCTCTCGGTACGTCTCCATCGAAGGAAAGCTCTACCCCGTTCTCAACGCTTTCTCGGCCCACCTTCTCTTCCCCAACCTCAAAACGATCACCGCGAACGACGACGCGCTGGCGACAGCCCCGCTCGGCCCCGTCGTCGGCATTCCCGGCGCCCCGGACAAGGTTCCCGCCGCCGACAAGGTCAGAAACGCGGACATCACCGCCTGCATCTCCAGCAACGACTTCCTGTGGAAGGGCGTGAACATGAAGGAAAAGGTCACCTCGGCGAACGGGGCCGCGCTTTTCGTCGAGAGCAACCACGTGAAGTACCTCATCGCGGGCGAGTATCGCTATCCCTTCAGGGAGGGCGAGGGCGAGAACCCGAAGGCCGAGCGCATCCTCGAAAGCTTCGACATCGACGACGCCAAGCCGATCCAGGTCAAGGCCGCGTGGCTCAACCTCTTCAAGGAGGGCGAGCCCCTCACTCCCCTCCAGATCGACGAAGGCAGGGGCAATGTGAGAGTCGAAGGGATCGATCGGGAGTACCCCGTCGGAACGATTCTCAGGGAGGCCGACGAAGAGAAGGGCACAAAGTACTATCTGGTTCGCAAGGACGGAAAGCTGCAGCGCATGTCGACGACGGCCTTCCACATGTACACGCTCTCATCCTCGGGCCGCGACGCCACGCCATCGAAGATCTCCTCCTACGACAGGGGTCGGGCAACCTTCAACGATGAGAAGCTCATGCCCACGTGGCCCGAGGACATCCCGTCCCTCGTGAACAACTCGACGTCGAGGCCGTGCGCACACGTCGCCACGGGGCAGAGCACGAGGCTCATGGTGAGCAACAGCATTCCCCGCCTCACCTCCGATCGCGTGGAGGTCGCCTCCCAGACGGGGGCCATCGTCACCCAGCCGGGCAACAAGGTAAAGCGCTACCACCTGATCGACGAGGACGGCCTCGCCTACGAGATGGACAACTTTGAGAAAACCGGCGAATCGCTGGGGTATAAGAATGTGACTCCGCTGGAAGCCCCGCCCGAGTGGATGGATCTGTTCAGCTCTGGGAAAGAGAAGACTCCGACGCTTTCCGTCGAGGCGGCATGGTCCACCGTCCCAGCCGACGCCCGCAAGGCGGCGAACAAGTGAGATCGAAGGAGGCGAGCGCAGGGAGCATGGACCGGAGAAAGCGAAAAGCCTGGCGCTGGGCGGCGGCCTCGTCGGCCATCGTCCTCGGCTTCAGCGGGATCGGGGCAACTGCCTCCGCGCAGGTCGGGGCTTCCGCACAGGCCAAGGGACCCGCTCCGATGTGGTTTGACCGGCAGAACTGCGAGAAGGATTCGGCCAAGAGCTACAACCCCAAGGACGAAGAAAGAAACACGATCGGCACCTACGCGCTCGATCTGACCGAGACTCACAAGTTGACGAAGGGCAAGAAGGCGACGATCGCCCTCATCGACACCGGAATCGCGACGAACAACAACAACCTCAACCCCGCGTTGACCGGTGCAAGCTTCGGCGCGGGGGTCGACCTCACGGGGGGCAACAACTTCAGGGTCGACAATGACGGCCACGGAACTGCCGATGCCTCCATCATCGCCGCCCAGCCGGGCAAAACGAGGTCCTTCAGCGGCGTCGCCCCCGAGGCGACGATCGTCCCCGTCAAGGTGGCCAACGAAGAGCCGCAGGAAAACGCCGACGCAGCAGCCATAAGGGCCTACAAGCAGAGTTTGGCCGCCAACCTCGTCAAGGGGATCAGCTGGGCGGCCAACAACCCGTCCGTCGACGTCATCGCCATACCCATAGCCGGGGATTCAAGCGCGAGCAACGACGCCCTCAAGAAGGCCACAGAAGACGCGATATCCAAGGGCAAAGTGGTCGTCGCCGCCGCGGGGAACTCGGAGAACCGGCGCGGCGGGTCTTCTTCGCCGTCGGCCACTTCGACGTCCTCGGCAAGCTCCTCCGAGAATATGCGCTACCCCGCCGGATACGAGGGCGTCATCGGAGTGACCGCGGCAGATTCACAGGGAAACGTCAACGAGTCCGTCGTCCATTCGGACGCCGTCAAGCTGGTCGCGCCCGGCCAGAACATGATCGTGGCCAACGGGGCGACGGGCATCTGCCTGACCTCCACGCAAGCCCCGAGCACCAGTTACGCCACCGCCTACGTCGCCGGCGTCGCGGCTCTCGTCAAAGCCCGCCACCCGAGGGAAAGCGGCAGGATGATCACGTACCGTCTGCTGTCTTCGGCCAACCGTGCGAGCGCGGCCAGTTCGAACAAGGAACGCGGCTGGGGGTTCGTCAATCCCTACGGCGCGGTCACGATGGTCGACGACGGGCAGATTCCAGGGCCGACGTCGCCCGTCATTCAACGGCTCAAGCCGGTTCCCACCGTGGGCTCCAAGGTTCCGCCCGAGCCGCACGATCCGCAAGGCAACGGCCGCAAAGCGGGAATCATCTGGGCTGGCGCCGGCGTGGGACTGACCGTGGTGCTGCTCATCTTGGCGGCGGGGCGCAGCAGAATGGCGCTCAGGCCGCGTGAGGCCGACGACGACGCGGACAACGCCAAGGGCTAGCGCGCGCAAAGAACGCGAAAAACTAGCGCGCGAAGGCAAGGCTCCAAAGGGCTTGTCGCGCAAAATTCTCCGTCCAAAGGGCGGCCGCCCGGGAACACTTTGATTGCCAAGACGCGGGGAGGAACTGACCACAGGTCTGCTGTTGTTTTGGTTGTGGGTTTGTGTTTAGGTTCTGGCAGGTTTGGTTGATGGTTGGCTTGTATGGCGTTGTGCCGTGCTGGAAGGATGGCCGTCGTGGTCAGGGGGCATTCCGAACAGTTTGGGCGGGATGCTGTGGCGCTGGTCGAGTCTGCAAGTTTCCCCAACGGGCAGGTTGTCGCCGATCCGGGAATCTCTCGCTCGAGTCTGCAAGCGTGGCTGCGGGAAGGGCCGGCTTGCCTCGCGCGGCCTGTCGCACTGGCCCGCTCACACGCGATTGCGCCGCCATGGGCCCCGCCAAGGCCCGACGGCCGACGCCCCGCTTGGGCCTACATGCGCGCGTCAAAGACCTATGGAGCGGCAGAACGGCCGGCCACAGCATCGGCCGGCCGGCGGCTTCAGGCTTGTCAGCCAACGCGCTGTCGACAGCCCGCCCGGCTGGGGCCGTCGACTGGCGCAATCATTCACTTGCGATCGCGGATCCCAGTCCCGCACGGCGGCTTTCACGGCTATGATCACAACCCACGAACCCGGCCTCTTCCATGGAAGCCGTCGGAGACGGCGCCCCGGGCGCAGCCACGGGGACCCCTCGTTCCGCCCGCGCCTTGAACTCATCCGAGCATTTCTGCTGACCGGACTCGATCCTATCGACTCACACAACATACCCCTAAGTCCCACAAACACCGCACCCTCCAGGGAGCCCTGGTGAGCTTATCGAGTTTTCGTGTGAAAGCTGCTTGCGTCAGCCAGCGACAGAGGCGAGAGCCCCCTGGCACAGCAGACGAACTTGTCTGGAGACAGCTCCCCTCTTGTGACTGATCATGTGCTGAAGTACTTAGTTGAACACTTGATTCAAACACTTTGCCCGCAAACACAAGAAAAACTCAAGATCGCACAAGCATGAAGAACCAGATGAGCGCATATGCGACCCTTCTGGGCGCACTCTTCGACCAGTAGCGTTCAATTGAGTTCCGCACCTCGCGTTGTTAGCATTGCGGACACAAGCCGATTGATCACGGTAAAGTTACATAAAGTTATTGAGCAACATCGTGATGATTGGACCACGAAACAGCCCTATAGGGGCACCTAGGTTAAGGAGCACGCATAATGGAAAACGGCGACAACTTCGAAGCCGAACTTACACGAAAAGTCGGCGCGCTAAAACGTGCGGCAATCGACGCAGCCATAGCAGGAGGAGCATTCAATCGGTTCACAGTTGGCAAGGACTCTTATGAGATGACCGCTATGATGAGCGGAACGACCAAACTCCTCTACAAAGTAACTCGACCTGATGAGAATGGTTCCGGCGGAGGCGAGATGACTATAACGGAGGATCCCGGCGGCAATCGCCCGGCGTATGACGCTATGGCGAGAAGCCAGAGTGAAAAGATCAAAGCGCGTTTCGATTCCATACGTAAGGAGATCGACGACATCATCAAACCATGGAAAACTTTACCCGATCCTTCGGCCATCGCCAACGACTGTGACGCTTACGCCGCAAGCGTGACGGCGCAACTTGCCTTATCCGCTGAGCAGATCAAGATTCCGGACACGAAGACACTGCCAGAACCGGATCCAGCTACATCTTCTGTCGACACTTCTTCGGCTACGTACAGGCGACCCGGCCCAATGGGGACACGCCTTTCGATAAGCAGGCCAATGAATGAATTAAAAGGTTCAGCAATGGACACTTTTAGTAAGACTTTTCAAGATAAGCTGCCTTTAATTGTCAAAGACTTGTGCTACGTTTCGAGCATCCACTGTTGCACGCTCGCCGCAGAGTACGGTTTTTTCAAGAAAGCTAGAGAGAAAGTGATCGAGATGGTTACAAGCGCTACCGACACTTTTAATAAGATAGCAAAAACAAAAGGTTCAGTCGATAGCACGATGTTGTTGAATGTCATCGGCTGGGGCCTTAGCATTTTAGCTCTCCCATGGGGAGGAGGAACGTCATTGGCTGCAGCGACGGGTCTATTGACGTTGACGATAGTCAAGGATACTACTAGTGCGCCGCCGAACCGAAAGGCTTCCGTTTCTTCATACGAGGATATGAAGAAAGAACTTGAGGAAAGTTTTAAAGCGTTGAAAGAAGAGCTGAAGAAGGGAGAAAAAGCGGTGAGTTCAACTTTAAAGGAGAATCACACAAGGGCTCGTGATGACAAGAAAGCAGATTTTGAGAGCGCTTCACTTCATCTGGTTCCGTCCCCGATTGTCAGCGGGGCAAATGAGCTGCAGATGGACGATGATAATGTTAATAAAGTATCGACCCAACTTCTCAGCGTTGCCGACCTGCTGGAGGAGGCGGCTGCAGGCATAGGAAAGATTCCGATGCGAGTTCATCGCGACGGCTTTATAGGCTTAGGCGAAAACGGACCAAGCTCGGAGTACGACTCGTTTGGACAAATGCTTCACGAGTTGCTTCTCGATTTGAAATGGCAGATAGAAGAAGGCGTTATAAACCTCAAACTCGCCCTGAACGATTTCAAAGAACAAGATGAAAGCTCTCGTGCCGCCCTCGAAGATAATGCATCGGCTATAAAAGCAGGTAGCGGCGTTGATCCTTGGGACGATAAGAGGCAAACGGAAAAAGACATGCACAGGGATCCCTATTTTGCGGACCGTGACGACCATGATCCTCATACCCCGACTCAAGACCCCTCTAGACAGGAACTTGGTGAAGAGATGAAACGACGCAAGGATGAGGGCCGCCCCAGTAAGCCCAAGGTGATTAACAACTGCTAAACTCACGGCTTAGAATCCCCCAGCCTCTACAACGCAAGTACAAAACACGGTTGGGCGGTCTGAAAGGCAAAACAAAGCTAGCACAAGGCACAAAAGCGAAGTGCAAACAGGGTCGGGCATAAAAAGCGGCGGTGGAACGGAGAAGTCCGTTCCACCGCCGCTTTGACTTATAACGTCTCACTTTCTTGGCTTTATCCGCCAGCATCCTTCATTCACATCTATTCCCAAGGAATCTACTACACCCCCGTTGCATCTCAATGTCTCCCATTTGGGCAAGCCCCTTCAGCAAGCGTCTTCATCAGTGCGTGAAGCGCCTCGAGCGACCCGGTGTCCAAACAAGCTGAGCTGACTGCTTCCTTGCTCTTTCGAGTCCTCCTTGCGTGACTCCAAGAAGGCAGTCGCTCGGCCGACGCCATAGGCAGTGGATTCTTTCTCGAAGGGAAGAAGGCCTTCAATCCCACTGCTTTGCGTTCCTTGCGCACTGTCGTTCTCGCTGTATCCCATAACTCGACGCAGAATGCCCGAAGATTCTGGAGGGGGAGCGGCGCCAATCATCGAAGCCACGTCAATGATCATTATCTTCCCTCCGACGGTGGCTGCCCCCCGTTTGATTCCTTCTCTGCGCTTCCGTTTCGAGGTCTTAGCCCGCGGAGCGGTGGTGGCCCCCCTCATGATCCCAGACGTCTGCGAGGAAGAGGAGCCGCTGGTCGGTCGGGCCGCGCCGCTGGCGCCGCCAAGGCCGCGGGACGCCGTCGCAGAGGCCTCCGCGCGCGCCGCCGTCGTCGTCCCCCTCAAGATTCCCGATCCGCTCCCGGGCGATTGAACCCGCATCGTCGCCCCGGAGCGCAAAGCCGACGAAGCCGACTGCGGAGCGGAGGCGACCTGAGCCGCCTTCGCCGCCTGGTAAAGCTTGTAACTCGCGGCGGCGGCTCCGCCCGTAGCGGCGGCAGCAGCGGTGGACATCGGGTTGAACACGGCGGGCGAATGCAGCATCGAAGGCTGAGAAACGGCGTGCCCGGCCTGCACGCTGGGCATCGAGTAGTGCGAGGACTGCAGGGAGAGCCCGCCGCCGTCCATGCGCGGCCCGGAATGCCACTCGGTGGCAGACCTCGTGGGCGCGGTGGCGGCCGTGGGCTCCGAACTCGCCGGAGGCATGAAGAAGGACCTCACCTGATCGAACAGCTTGACCGCCTGGTCGAACTTTTGAAAGGCGTCCTGCACCTCCTGCACCGAGGGCAGCTTGACCTTCAACTTCGACTCGACCTCCTGCTTGAGGCCTTCGAGCTGGGCGAACGGGGGAAGCTTTCCCATGGCGTCGAACGTGTTCACGTCCAACCCCTTGAGCACGGCGAGGGCCTGAACGTCAAGGACGCCCATGGCGGCCTGGTGCACCGCGTTCGCGTGCGCCACAATCATGGGCGCCGCGACGGGCCCGGCTGCCGGGGCCAACGCCACCGCGCTGTCGCGGGCGGCGTTCGCGGCATCTACGTTCCTCCTGATCTCGCCGTACTGAAACTGCGCTTGACGCCCGACCTCGACCACCTGGCGGCGCGCCGTGGAGACCCGCTTGATTCCGTCCGAATGTTCAACGACCCTCGCTTGAAGCTTGTCGAGGTTCTCCCGCGTGGTGTCGGCCATCTGCCCCTCGAAACCGAGCTCGCCGGCGATCGATCGCGTTCGCATGGCGACGGTTTCAAGGTGCTGCGCAACTCGGTCCAAACCGTCGGAAATGGCGTCGTGCGCGGCAGGGGCCCACGGCCCGATCAATCCGAGTTTTTCAACGTGCGGCGTAGTCATCCGACATCACCCTTTCTTTTGGCCGGCGTCGCCGGATTCCTGCGATGCGCCGTCGGAGCCGAGCGTTGCGCCTCCGTCCGCGCTCAACGAGCCTTCGCCAGACAAGGAGACCTCGCCAGACATGGAAAACCCGCCGCCGGACGTCGTGAACTCCCCCGACATAGAAAACCCGGCGGGCATCGAGTTCCCTCCCGACGTCGAACTTCCGGCCGACGCCGACCCCTGCCCGCTCGCAGAGTTCTGCGAGCTTCCCGAGCCTTGGGCGTCGCTCGAGCCCTCCTCGCCCAAGAGCGACTGCCCGAGGTGCACGGCCTCCTTGATTCGCGACAGGAACTCGGGGGTCCTGTAGGCGAAGTTGGCCGAAGCCTGCCCCAGCGTGTCGAGAAGATGCACATACTTTCCCTGGTGGGTCTCGTCCGCCCCTAGGGACTTTTCCAGCGCTATCCGGAGGTTGGCGATCACTTCCGTATATTGCTGGGATATGTTCGTCAGTTCGCCGTCGATCACTTTCATGGTCGCCCCGAGCGGGACGGAAAACTTGTTGACCTCGCTCAGAGCCGTCCACATCTCCGAAATGTCCAGATTCCCGAAGGCGACCTTGGCCTTCGCGAAGTCGTCAGACGTGCTTTTCAGATCGTTGATCCTCTGCGAGAAGATGCTCTCGTCAAGTTTGAACATGGTCATTGTTTCTCCCTTCTTTCAATTTCCATTTCAATCGGCATCCCGGTCACGTCCGCATTCCAAGCCGCGCATCGCCACGCATTTCCCCACCGCGGCTGGACGAGCGCCGTCGACACAGCGCCACACCGACAAAGCGCTGTAACTCGATGTGCATCGGACGCGCTCCCACACATGTGCATGCCCCGCATATGCGCACACGGGGCGCCAACCGCATATTCCTTCCCGCATTACAAACAGAGACATGAACGACAACAGAACCCGAACGAGACTCTTATCATCTTACTTCGGATAAACCTGTATTTCCAGATTTTTCGGAGGTCATTTCTCCCCAATTTCACTCCCGCAACATTTTCGCCTTTTAACGGATGAAAGACTCTCGAAAATCCGCCCTTAATCCCCCTTGTGACACTGGCGAGACCCCGTCTACCGCATAGAAATGCCGCATTCGGCGCATACGTTTTCCCCCAGGCTCTTGCATCGAGGCTTTTCGGCGAGTATAAGCGGAAAACTCGGCATTCATGCACTTGTAAGATACAGTCGGCCCTGCCGTCCGAGGTTCGAGACTGCCGGGCGAGAAACGCATATGCGGGCGTTGGCCGCGCCTTTCAGCAAGGACCGTCGCACAGTGCCTCGACGTCGGCTAAGCTCCGCCTGAGCGTCGATACGTTAAGATTAGACTGCCTCTCAGCGGGTCAAACGCTCGCATAAGACGGCCAAACGCCCGCATAAAACGAACGGAGTACACAATGGGCATTTTCGACAAGGCCAAGGATGCTCTCCACAGCGAGGGCATCGAAGAGAAGTCGGACGCCGTTCTCGACAAGGTTGAGGACTTCGCGTCGAAGAAGCTTGGAGAGGACAAGGCCGAGAAGGTCTCGAAGGTGCGCAACGCCATCGACCGCCAGATCGGCGACGAGTGACGCGGCAGCTATGACGGGCGTCGAGGCGCGGGGCGAATCGGTCGGCTGCGGCCGTTTCGCCCCCTCGCCCACGGGAGACCTTCACCTCGGCAACCTCCGCACGGCGCTGCTCGCGTGGAGCATGGCCAGGCAAAGCGGGAGGGGCTTCCTCATGAGGATGGAGGATCTTGACGCCCGCTCACGGCCCGAGTTCGTTTCACGCCAACTGGCGGACCTCGAGGCCGTCGGCGTGGAATGGGACGGCCCCGTCCTCTTCCAATCTGGGAGATTGCAGCACTATCGCGACGTCGTCGCCGATCTCTCATCGCGAGGCATGCTGTACGAGTGCTACTGCACCCGACGCGACTTGGCCGAGGCGCCGTCGGCGCCGCACGGCCCTCCAGGCGCATATCCGGGCACGTGTCGCGGCCTGAGCGAGCGCGAGAGAAGCGAACGGCGCGCGGCGCTGACCAATCGGGGCCCCGCCCTTCGGCTAGCCGCCCGGGCAGGCAGCGTCGCCGTCGTCGACGCGGTGTTTGGCCCGTACACGGGAACGACGGACGATCTGGTCATTCTGCGCGGCGACGGCGTCTTCAGCTATAACTTCGCCTCGGTGCTCGACGACGCCACAACGGGCGTGACGCAGGTTGTTCGCGGCGACGACCTGCTGCCGTCGACTCCGCGCCAGGCGCATCTGTACGAGCTCCTCGGCTTCCCCCTGCCCGAATACGCCCACGTGCCGCTGGTCGAGAACGCCGGGGGCGCGAGGCTGGCCAAGCGCGACGGCGCGGTGACGATGGAGACGTTGAAAGGGTTCGGGTGGACGCCGGCCGACGTCGTCGAACTGTTGGGGGCGAGCCTCGGCATGGGCCATCCGCGCACCGCGCCCGAGTTTGCCGACCTTCTGCGCGTCTCAGACCTTCGGCGCCCCGCCTGGCGCATCGATCCCGCGATCCTGGAGAGCGGCCCGACGCCGGAGACGTTCGAGAGACTCGCCGCCGCTGAGCCAGCGCAGACCGACAAGCCGATGCAGACCGACAAGCCAACGCAGACCGACAAGCCAACGCAAACGGCCAAGCCCCTCCAGTCGCCCGCGTAAGGCGGCCGCCTCAGCGCCGTCCATACAGGACGCCTCCGCGCAGCTCGCCCTCCGCCTTCCGCAATCCTTCTCTCCCATGCGTCACCTGCGGATGGCGGCGACGGCGTCGCGGCGATCCCCGTTCCAGTCGCCCGCGACGATCGAATCGCTTGCACGGCCGAATGAGAACGCCGTCTCGGCGGGCCCTCCCTTCGTCGCATTCGTCGCGAAGAGGATGTGCCCGCGCCTGACTGACACCGTGTCGCGGCCGTCGCCGTCCCAATCGCCGACGAGGGGAACGTCGCCCGTGCGTCCGTAGCGGTAGGCGACGTCGGCCTCGCCGCCTCCGAGCGCATTCCTCAGGTAGACGCCGTTGCCGCGCCGCACGCCGGGAGTGGCTTTGCCGTCGCCGTCCCAATCGCCCACGAGCCCGGCGTCGCCCTCCCTCCCGTAGGCAAAGGAGACGCCCGCCGGCCCCGAACGGGTCAGGTCCGTTTTGGCGGCGAACAGATGCCCCTTGTGGAGAACGAGGTCGTCCTTTCCGTCGCCGTCGACGTCGCCGACGAGAATCTCGCCGGAGTCCGCCCCCTCGAAGGTCACCGTAGAGGTTGCGCCTCCGCTGCGATTGACGCCGTAGAGGGTGAAGGCCGCTCCGTTGCGCACGCCGAAGGTCGCGATCCCGTCGCCGTCCCAGTCTCCGGCGATCGCCTCGCCCGGCTGGGCGAGGACCATGCCCAGCTTCGCCCGGTGCGTGGCCAGATCGTCGACGAAATAGGCCGTGCACGTCCCCGACTCAATGCAGGGGTCGGCGATCGGCTTGGCGGCGTCCGGATCGGAGGGGCGCGGGCGAGGTGGCTGAGGCGCCTTCCCCACGTTGACTCCGACCTTGACCGGGTCGTGGTCGGAGGAGCGGAAGGGGCCGCCGTCCCACAGCTGCTTGACGTTGTAGTTGTTCCGCGAATACTCGAAGGCCGGCGATTCCATCGCGTTGACGCTCCACACGTCAGCGCCGGCCACCATGCGGCGGGCGGCGTCGTTCGCCAAAACGTGGTCGAGAGAGCCGACGGCGCCGCCGAACTGATACGAATGGTCTGCGCGCCCAATCGAATCGCGGACCTTGGAGTAGCCCGCGTCGCGCAGCGCGAGAATCGGGTCCTCCGCCGAATACGAGTTGAAATCGCCCACCAGGAACGTCGGGCGGTTTCCGTACTGCTCCTTCGCCCACTGCGCCAGCGCCTTCGCCTGGGCCGTGCGCAGACGGTTGTTGTTGCCCTGGTAGGGATCGCCGTCGTTCGGGTAGGCGCTCGCGAGGGACCCTTTCGACTTGAAGTGGTTCGCCACGACCGCGAAGGCCTCGCCGCGAGGCGCGCCGGCGGCGTCGAGCGCGCGCCACTCTTGGCCCAGCGGTTCGCGGGCATATCCGGTGAATTCCTTGTTTCCCGTCAGAATGCGGGATTCGCCCACCGGCTCGACTTTGCCTTTCTGGTAAACGAAGGCGAGGCGTATGACGTCTTCGGAGGCGGGAACCTTCGACGGCGAAGGAACATACGCCCACTGCTCGCGGCCCGCACGCTCGTTCAGCGCCTTGACCAGGGCTGCGAGCGAGGCGTCGCGATCGTGGCCGAATTTAGAGGAGGTCTCGATCTCCTCAAGCGAGACGACGGAGGCGTCGAGGCCTGCTATGGCCGAGACGATCTTCTGCTGCTGCTTTTCGAACGCCGCCTTGCTGTATGCTCCCCGCACGTCGCATCGATTGGCGGTGACGGGGTTGCCCTCGCGGTCGTCGTAGGACTTGCACCCGGCCTCCGATTCGCCGAGGTCGGTGAAATAGTTGAGGACGTTGAATGAGGAGACGGTGACGTCGCCCCCCACGTTCTCGGGCGCGGCTCTGCGCGTGTTTTCCACCTCGACGTACTCGGAGGACCTGTCCCCCGCCTCCTCGCTCGTCACAGGGGAGACGGGCTGAAGGTTCCATTGCTTGCGAAAGTCGAGGACGGCGGGCTTCTTCAGCGAGATCGCCGATCCGACGCGCGCGGGGCTCTGCTGCGACAGATACGGCAGCGGGACTTCGGGATGCGCGTTCTTCGCCCCCGTGTAGGCCCACGAAAGGCCGTCGTCGAGGGTGAGCGAGCGCGCGGCGTTAGCAGCCGAGAGCTTCTCGATCCGCTCGCGGTCGGCCGTGGGGTTGAAGACGTCGGAGGGCTGGCGCAGCGGCTCTTCGCCGAAGGCAACGCCCAGCTGGCCGTAACGGTTGGTTTCGTAGTTGTTCGAGATCGTCATGCGGGCGCGAACGTCCACGAGCATGCCTTCGAGGGCTTCCTTGCCGACGTCGTCGGGGACCGCCGTCAAAGGGACGGGGACCGGCGGGGCGGCCTTCTCGTCCAGCTTGGAGAAACTGGACGCGTTGATTTCGGTAAGGCTGTGGAACTCGGTCACTTTGCCCTTGACCTCGACGTACTCGCCGATCTTCGCCGAGGAAGCAAGCTGGCGCGAATGGACGAACAGGCCGTCGGAGGCGCCGCGGCGGCCCGCTCCCCCGCTCCCGGGCGTTTGAATGTAAGCGCCGTCGAAGCCCCCGGTCGGATACACGGCGGTCACCACGCCCCGGGTCGTCACCGTCTGCCCCGCGAGCGGGCTCGCCTGGCCGGTCCCTTGAATTTCAGATATGGCGATTGCGCCGTTTGCCGGGGCCGTCGCCCCTTCGGCGGCCGACGTTCCCGCCAGCCCCAGCGCCCAAGCGAGCGCGAGCGCACCAGCCGTGCGCGCCGCCGCACGTCCCGTCATCGCGACGTCCATCTATTGTTCCCTTCTTTCCGCGCCTCCCGCGAGGCGGCGTGACCCGATTGCGACCAGGTTGCCACCAGATCGTTACAAGACTACTCCCGACATCGCGGGAAAGCCGCGTCATCGCGGGCATTGTCGCAAACCGACCCGGCCGTGGGGATCCGCGTCGGCGCGCAAACCGAGCTCGCCGCTCGAAACCGTACTTGCGCAAACGCCTCCTCGCCCTCCCGCCCCGATCGGACGGCGTGGACGACCGTGTCCGCGGCTTTGCCGATGACGAAGGCGCCCGCTATGCCCGACAAAGCCACCGCGACCGACGCCAAAGCCACCGCGACCGAAAACACTGCGACGATCGCGCAGTGCGGCGCGAGATTTCTCGTGAAGCGCAGAAGGCGCACGAGACTGCCTATAGTTCCCTCCCAGGCTCCGCCTAGGCCGACATTGCAGCTTCGGCGAGATACCCTTTGCCCATGCGCTGCCGTTACCTGGAGTCCGACCTGTGCCATTCGTGCACCCGGGCGAACGTCGCCTACGCCGTACAGCTTGCCGCGAAAGACGCCTCCGTTCGCGCACTCCTAGAGCGGTCCGCCCGCGCGAACGGCGCCGCGGCCCCCGACGTCGAATGGAATCCTCCCTTCGCCTCTGCCGAGAAGGGCTTTCGCAACAAGGCCAAGCTTGCCGTCGGCGGCACGCTTTCAAACCCCACCCTTGGAATTCTCGGATCGGACAAGCGCGGCATCGACATCGCCGGCTGCCCCCTGTACGAGCCGGCCGTCGCCTCCGGCATCGAGCCTTTGCGGGAATTCATCGGCTTGGCCGGCCTGACGCCCTTCGACGTTCCAAGCGGCCGCGGCGAACTCAAAAGCGTCATCCTCACGGGCTCGCCCGACGGCGAGCTCATGGTCCGCTTCGTTCTGCGCTCCACCGAATCCCTCGTCCGCATCCGAAAGCACATGAGCCTGCTGCGTCAGTGGCTTCCCCGCATCGCCGTCGTCTCCGTCAACCTCCTGCCTGAACGGAAGGCGGTGCTCGAAGGGGAGAAGGAAATCCTCCTCGGCCCCGAGCAATCTCTGCGCATGGACTTGGGCGACGTCGCCCTTCGCCTTCGCCCTCAGTCCTTCTTTCAGACGAATACGCGCGTGGCCGTCGGCCTCTATCGCCAGGCGCGGGAGTGGGTCGGCCTCCTGTGCGACGCCGAAGGCGGGGGATCTCACGATTTGGAGGCGAAACGCGCGGAGCCGGCGGATTCGGAGGCGAAGGGTGCAAAGGCGAAGGGTGCAAAACCGGCGAGTTCGGCCTCGGCCGGCGGGCGGTCGATCGAACTGTGGGACCTCTACTGCGGGGTCGGCGGATTCGCCTTGCATTGCGCGGGGCCGGGCCGCCGCGTGACCGGAGTGGAGCTTTCCGCCCAAGCCGTCGAGAGCGCGAGGGCGTCGGCCGCAGCCGCAGGAATCGACGCCGACTTCATCGTCGGGGATTCTCTGTCTGCCGCGCGCGAGCTGGGCACTGCCAACGTCGTCGTGGTCAACCCACCGCGTCGAGGAATCGGCGGTCTCGCCTCGTGGATCGACGCCTCGCAGATTCGATTCGTCCTCTATTCAAGCTGCAATCCCGCGAGTCTGGCGGCCGACGTCGCCAGCATGCCGAGTTTCAGGCCCGTCCGCGCCCGGGTCTTCGACATGTTTCCTCACACCGGCCACACGGAGACCCTCGTGCTGCTCGCTCGCACGCCGAGGCCGGAGCCTCGGCGTCTCCCGCGCCACTCGAGGCGCAGTTCTTGAAACTTTCCTACCTCGGCAGATTGCCTTGAAATGACGGGACTTCTTCACGCGCGACACTGTGTCGCCCGAAGATCCACCCGTAGGTGGAGGGATGGCCGGGCGAGCGGCTCGTAGGCTTATTACCAGAACCGGAGATACAGCGGTTAATCCGCTGGCCCACACGCTCACCTCGGTCTCAACTCGATATATGTTTAAGTGTTCCGGTTGAGAGATACGCACTCACCGCGTAACGGGGTGGGGCCGTGTGAACGCAAGTTCACACGGCCCCACCCCGTCATTACACCTCAGTGGGTTTTGCCTGGTTCAGACAGCGTCGTCAAGCCCGGTTTCGCGCGCATCCGAAACAAACTCGGCTCCGCGCGCATTCCGCTCGGGCCTCCACACCACGATTTCCCCGCTCCGCCGGGGTTTCGCATCCGGCAGCTGAGAGCGGATGCTCTCGCGTGCGACGACGAACACGCTTCCGTCGCCGCCGACGGCGAAGACCCTGCTTTCGCGGCCCCGCTGGCCTTCCAACTCTTTCTTCTGCTCGGCCACCACTTTTTCCAGCTGGCGGATGTGTTGGCGCAGTTTCTGCTCGCGGTCACGGGCCAGCATGAGCTTCGCGATTCCGGCGAGGTTGACGCCTTCGTCTTGGGAGAGACGCTGGATTTCGAGGAGGCGGTCGACGTCGTTCAACGAATACCGCCGCCCGCCCCCTCGAGTCCGCTTGGCCTGGACGAGGCCGAGCCTGTCGTACTGGCGCACCGTTTGAGCGTGCATGCCGGCCAATTGTGCCGCCACGGACACGGTGAGAACCGCCGCATCGCGCCCAGCCATCGTCAACTCCTAGCCAAAGTGGCGAACTCCGCGCGAGGGTCGGCGTCGCTTGTGGCGTTCGCGAACTCCTCGACGGCCCTGCGGGCGTCCTCGGAGAGCTTTTTGGGGACGACGACCTTCAAACGGGCATACATGTCCCCGCCCTTGAGACCCTTGCCGCGGACCCTCAAAAGCTTGTCGGTCGAGGAGCCTTCGGGGATTTTGACGGACACGGTCTTCCCGTCGAGCGTGGGGATCTTCACGGTTGCGCCGAGGGCTGCCTCCGAAAAGGAGATCGGCACATTGACGTACACGTCTTTGCCTTTGAGCTCGTAGACCGGATGCTTCTCGACGTTGACGGTCACGAGGATGTCTCCGTCGGGCCCGCCGTTGACGCCGGCTCCGCCTTTGCCCGGCACACGGATCTTCTGTCCGTCCGTCACGCCCGCCGGAATCTTGGCCGTGACGGAACGCCCGCTCGCCGTAGTGATTTTCACTGCGGTCCCCGATGCGGCCTGCCGCAAGGGAATCGACACGCTGGTGACCAGATCCTCGCCCCGCGAGGCCCGGCGAGACGAACCGAAGCTGAAGCGTGATCCGCCGCCGCCCGAGCCGCCGAACATGTTGAAGATGTCTTCGAACCCGCCGGAGGAGGCGTTCGCCCCTTGCGCATGCCTGCGGAAGGAACCTCCCGAACCGCCGAACATCGAGGAAAACATGTCCTCGAATCCTGCGTCGCCTCCCCCGCCGGCGGTGAAGCGGGCGCCGCCTGCGCCGAAGGCGCGGATTGCGTCGTACTGCTTGCGGTCCTCCTCGTTGGAGAGGACTTGGTAGGCCTCGCCTACCTCCTTGAACCGCTCTTCTGCAGCCGAGTCTCCCGGATTCTTGTCGGGATGGTACTTGCGGGCAAGTTTGCGGTAGGCCTTCTTGATGTCCTCTGCAGAAGCGTCTTTCGACACCCCCAGAGCCGAATAGAAATCCTTGCCGATCCAATCCTGGTTAGCCATCGCCCTTCACCTCCTTCGTTGTGTGCAACGCGATGTTCACTCGGGAGACACCACTGCGACGCGCGCCGGGCGCAGGACCTTCTCGCCGATCCGGTACCCGGGCTGAATGAGCGTTTCTATCGTTTCCGCCTCCGCTTCGGCCGACGTCGAATGCATGAGCGCCTCGTGCAGGAGCGGGTCGAAAGCGTCTCCGACCTTTCCGTAGCGCTCGACCCCAAAGGAGGAGGCGAGCGTCGACTCGAACTTCTCCGCGATGGCGCCGAACGGGCCGGTCAGATCGCCGTGCTGCCGGGCGAGCTCGACGTCGTCCAGAACCGGGAGCAGCGCCTCGACGACGGAGGCGACTCCCTCCTCGCGGCGCACCGCGCCCTCCGCTTTGGAGCGGCGGACGTAGTTCTTGTACTCCTGCTCGAGGTTGTAGAGGTCGGCTCCGCGCCTGGCCACCTGGTCCTCCAGCGAGGAGATCGTCGCCATCGCCTCAGCGAGCGGATCGGTCAGATCGGCCGGATCGGTCGAGTCAGCCGAGGACGTCGGCGTCTCCGTCTCCGGGTCGGCCTGCGCCTCTTCCGCCGAGGAGGCTCCGTCCGGGCCTCCGGCCTCGGCGGCGGTCGCCTCCGCGCCCGTCTGTCCAACGTCGTCCTCAGCGGCGGTCGCCTCCGGGCCCGTCTGTCCAACGTCGGGCCCGGCCGGGCGCTCGTCTTGCGGCCCCGAGGCCGGGGCGGACTCGAACTCCGCCCCGGCCTCGTCGAACTCTTGGTTCGTCACTTCTTCTCCTCATCGTCGACGATCTCGGCGTCCACGACCTCTTCGTCACCCGCCTGGGCGCCCGCCGAGGAAGCATCGGCGGAGGCCCCGGCGTCGGCCTGCTGCGAGGCGTACATGGCCTTGCCGATCTCTTGGGACTTCTCGTTGAGCTCGGAGAGAGCCGACGAAACGGCGTCGAGGTCCTCGCCCTTGAGGGCTTCGCGGACCTTCTCGACCGCCCCGCGCACGTCGCTGGCGACGTTGTCCGGGACCTTGTCGGCGTTGTCCTTGAGCAACTGCTCGATCGAGTAGACCGTTTGCTCGGCCTGGTTGCGGACCTCGGCCTCCTCGCGGCGCTTGGCGTCCTCGGCCGCATGCTCCTCGGCTTCCTTGACCATACGCTCGATCTCTTCCTTGGGAAGGGCCGAGCCGCCGGTGATCGTCATCGACTGCTCCTTGCCCGTCGCCTTGTCGCGAGCCGAGACGTGGACGATGCCGTTGGCGTCGATGTCGAAGGTGACCTCGATTTGCGGAACGCCCCGGGGCGCCGGCGCGATGCCGGTCAGGTCGAAGGTTCCGAGCAGCTTGTTGTCGCGGGTGAACTCACGCTCGCCCTGGAACACCTGAATCGTCACGGACGGCTGGTTGTCCGTCGCGGTGGAGAAGGTCTCGCTGCGCTTGGTCGGGATCGCCGTGTTGCGCTCAATGAGCTTCGTCATGATTCCGCTGGTCCCGCCCAGGCTCGTCTCGATGCCGAGGGAAAGCGGGGTGACGTCAATGAGCAGCACGTCCTTGCGGTCGCCGGAGATGACGCCCGCCTGGAGCGCGGCGCCGACGGCCACGACCTCGTCGGGATTGACGCCCTTGTTGGGCTCCTTGCCGCCGGTCAGCTCCTTGACGACGTTCGTCACGGCCGGCATACGGGTCGATCCGCCGACCAGCACGACGTGGTCGATGTCGGAGACCTTGATTCCCGCGTCGCGCACGACGTTGTGGAACGGCTCCTTCGTGCGTTCGAGGAGGTCCTTCGTCATCTCCTCGAACTTCGCCCTGGTCAGCGTCTCATCGACGTGGATGGGGCCCGATTCCGACATCGAAATGTAGGGCAGCGAGACGTTGGTCGACGTCGTCGAGGACAGCTCCTTCTTGGCCTTCTCGGCGGCTTCCTTCAAACGCTGAAGCGCGATCTTGTCCTTGGAAAGGTCGGCGCCGGACGACGCCTTGACCTGCTCGACGAGCCAGTTGACAATCCGCTCGTCCCAGTCGTCGCCGCCGAGCTTGTTGTCGCCGGAGGTGGCGCGCACCTGGATGGTGGAGAATCCGTCGTCGTCCTTGCCCACCTCGAGGAGGGAGACGTCGAAGGTTCCGCCGCCGAGATCGAAGACGAGGATCAGCTCGTCCTCCTTGCCCTTTTCAAGACCGTAGGCGAGGGCCGCGGCGGTGGGCTCGTTGACGATGCGCTGAACGTTGAGCCCGGCGATCTGGCCCGCGTCCTTCGTGGCCTGGCGCTGGGCGTCATTGAAGTAAGCCGGAACGGTGATGACGGCGTCGGTCACGGGTTCGCCGAGGTATGCCTCGGCGTCCTTCTTCAGCTTCTGCAGGATGAAGGCCGAGATCTGCTGCGGCGTGTAGACGGTGCCGTCGATGTCGACCTTCCAGTCCGTGCCCATGTGGCGCTTGACGGACGAGATCGTGCGGTCGACGTTCGTGACGGCCTGCCGCTTCGCGACCTCTCCGACGAGGACCTCGCCGTTCTTCGAAAAGCCGACGACCGAGGGGGTCGTGCGCGATCCCTCGGAGTTGGCGATGACGGTCGGTTCCCCGCCCTCGAGGACGGAGACGCAAGAATTCGTTGTGCCGAGGTCGATGCCTAGTGCACGTGCCATGTGTTTTCTCCTTTTCTGCGAGCGTGGCGGCTCGAAACTCTATGAGCCTGTCGGCTCTAAGCCTCATACACCCCAAGTCTGGCTCGCCGGCCGGATTATGTCCAGTCGACTCTCCATTTCTTGAGTCCACTTAACTCAACTTTCACCGCGGGCAGATTATTCCCGCATTCGACGAGGAGTTTTCTTCCCGCGTCGTTTTGAAGCTCGTCGACGTGGATTCAGAGCATTTCGGACACCCCGAAGCGTCGGACATCGACGCGTCCGGAGCCGGCCCTTCCGGTTCGCCGCGCTCGGCGTCCTTAAGGGGATAAAGGAACACCCCCAGTTCTGAGCACCGAGGGCGGGAACAAACATACTGATAGTTCGCATCAAACGACGCTATCGTCGCACGCACAAGAACGCCCCGGCACTCCGGTCGGCCCTCAAAGAGGAGAAAAGACACATCATGCACATCGTTAAAGAAACAGACGCCGAGCAGCGCCGAAGTCGGCGCAAAAGCACGCGTGCGCCCATCGCGGCGTCGTCAATCGCTGCGCTCCGCGCATGCTCAGGCGTTTCAACCAAGAACGACCCGGAGGCCGAGCGCATCGTCAAGAGAGCCATGCAAGAGGAGAAGGACCCGACCGAGCTTCCTTTTGGCGCGAAGGACATATCCGGCGGCGAAGACGCGACTGTCGTAGCCAAAGTACAAATTAGCATCTCAGGTTTCGACGACCGTCGAAAGGCTGCATTCGACGCGGCCTGGCGGACGGATGCCGACAAGAAGCTCGGAGTTTTCACTTACAAGGCGGATAGAGGGAACGGAAGAACCTTTGACCTGAGTCTGCACGTGCAGCAGACAAACGGCGTTTACGTCGTCTATCGTCAACTTGACGGTAAGTGGGTTCGAAAGTCATGCCGGCGAAAAGAGCTTATCGACGTATTGGAAGATAAGACCATGTCACCACATACTGCAAACCTCCTGAAGAACGTAAAAGGACTGACTCACGCAAAATCAGGAAACACTCACGTCATAAAGAGAATTCTCGACGCAGACCTTTCTGAACGTAAAAGAGATTACAATATTGCGTTAAAGCGAATAAAAAGTACTCAAGATTTACAATGAAGGCAAATCGAAAAAATTATGTCATACACGCATTCAAAGGGAACGTGATAGGGACCGTAAGTGAGGGAGCAGTCAGAGGAAAGATGGAGATAGACATCGACATAAAGGCAGACAAAACCGCCACCGTCCGTCTGTCGCTCCCCGAAGAAGCCAAAGACGCCCCGGAGGGAGACCCTTTCGATGACTCCAAACCACAGACGAACCTTCCGACCACGAGCCCGACACGACGGACGAACCCTCCGACTACGAACCAGAGACCACAGAAGACCCCGCCGACGGCGGATCAGAACCCGCCGAAGATCCTGTCGATGGCGCGGAGGCCGCATGAGACAACGCGGAACGGGAATGGGAACAGGGCTTCCGAGATGCGACAAGCGACACATTTGAGGGAAAAGGCCGCTTCGCGCGGCCACCGTGCGCCGAGATCCGACAGTTCAGGAAGCGGCACGCGGCGGCTCGCCGACGTCGAAGAGGCCGTCTTTGCCCAGGAATTCCATACCGCCATTGGCGAAAACGACCGCGCGGCCGCCCGCGCGCCGACGCGCCTGCGCAACTCGGCTGTTCCGCGCCAAGCGGCAAATGCGCCCCAATAGAAACTTCGGCAGAAAAAGCGCTCGGGGTAGGACTCACCACGCAGGCGGTGGCGACATTCGCCCGTCTTCCGTTAGGGTCGAACAAAACCCGCACGATAAGGAGTGAAAATGTCCCGCAAAGCGATCGCAGTCGCAGCCGTCGCCGCCGTGTTGACGGTTTCCGCCTGCTCCAGTGAAAAGACCGCTGACATCGACGGCGCAACCCTGATGTCGAAAGTCAGTTCAAAGCTCTCTTCAAACACACAAAAAGGCGACAAGATCTTCACGAAGGACGGCATCCTCACCGCTTCCATCGACTTCGAGGCCAAGGCGCCCTCGTCCAGTGGGATTAAAGAGGGCAAGGCGAAAGGCGACCTGGAGATGAAGGTCGATTCCGAGAAGCACGGAATCGCGATCAAGGCCAAGGGAGATTTCAAGGGCAAGGCCTTCAAGGACGTTTCCAAGGGGATGTCCGACAAGGGCTCCGGCTCGATTGAGGCTTACGGCGAGAAGACCAACGACGGCGGATACAGAGTGTACTTCAACGCAAACGACAAGCAGTGGAAGTACACCTCTGTGGGGAAGTCGGATTACCAGTCTTTCCTGAACGAGGTGCAAAAGTCCGCGAAGCAGCAGAGCGGCAACCTCAAAGGCAAGATTGACAAATTCATGAACGACGCGAAGCAATATGTCGACATTGACGTCAAAGAGAACGGAGACGATTACATCGCAACCGTCACGCCTAAGGATGTCGTTATCAACCAGCTGGTTTCCCAGGCTGGTAAAGAAGGCGTCAAGATCAATAAGAACGACGTCAAGGTCAAGCTTGTCGTGACCACCAAAAAGTCGGACTACTCCCTCAAAGAGCTGAAGGCCGACGTGGACATCAAATCCACGGACGACAAGTTCTCCCTCAAAGGCAACGCCAACATGAAGATCGAGGAGAAGGACGTTTCGATCGACGTTCCCAAGAGCGCCAAGAACGGCACGTCCGTTCCTCTTCAGGAATTGCTCGGCTCCTCATCCTCAAAGGCATTCTCACAGGACTGAGGCACTCCCAACCAAAAGCGCCAGTCTTGGGGTCGGATTCTCCGGCCTCGGGAGCGTGAATCCCGGAAACCCGAGCTGTCACTATGCCCTCGAAGCCCGACCGAGGCCAGTATCACGCATGGTTTCGGTCGGGGGCGGGCCGGCTGCACGCAAGCCGGCCCGCCCTTCTGTCTTTGCCCGGACCAGGCGCGCCGTCTCAGATTGAGGGCGATGAGAGCAGCCCGGCGCCTATACGGTAGAATGCCTTTCGGCATCCCCCACGCAGGAGCGCAGTATGACCTTTCGCCACTTTCTTTCTCGAGCCCTATGCGCATCTTTGACGCTTCTCGCCTTGGCCTCATGCTCAGACGGCGGAGCTTCTCCGAGTCACGAAAGCACCGCCGACCCCAGGGACGTTCTCGACGCCGCCGTCGCGGACACGAGCCGGAGCAAAAGCGATCCTTTCGGCATTGGCAAGCACGATAAAACGATTAGCGAGACCGAGGCCGTCTCCTATGAGGCGTCAACAGAAAAGCGGGAGAGGAAAACGTCGAAGAATATCATCATACGAATCGACGCCGATTCTCGCGTTGCAGAAGCCAGAGGGACGCTCAAGGCCACTGACGCAGCGGGACGGCCCAAGGAGCGCAGCCAGGAGCGACTCAGCTACTACGACGGCTCCGCCAAAACACCGACCGCTTATTACAACGACGAGGGATGGCACAAGACGTCTCGCACACCGGATGGGAACGCGCCTTTCGACGTCGTCCCTGTCGACATGCCGTCCTTCAAACGACTCAAGGACCTCACAATCACGGAGGTCGGTCAAACTTACGTCATCACGGGAAAGCCGCATTCGGACGACGGCGGAAACGGTTCGCACACGGCGGGCGTCGTTGATCCGTCCAAAAGCATGGTCTCGGTGACCATCGACAGGAAGACGAAGAGAATCGGCTCGATCGAAAGCCGCATCGTCGTCATGCGCGACGGCAAACGCGCCTTCGAGGCGAAAAAGTCTCTGAAATACGACTGGAGCCCAGTCGACGTCGCCGTGCCGCCGGAGGCCAAATCGGCTAGCGCCACACCGACCACAACTCCGACTGCCGCCGCTACGCCCACGGGCCTCGCACCGAGCAGTAAGGCCGCGTCCGCAAACGGCTAATCGGCCGACGGCCGCCTCTCCCCCGCCCTGATCGGCGCCTGGATGCCATTGCCGACCGGCGGCATTGGGCATGTGCCGAACGGTGTGAACGCCGCAGGAAAGTTGGCCGCCCGATTGAAGTCAATTTTCACGGGGCCGGCGCCGCCCCCCTCTGGGGCATCGAAGGAGACATATCGCCAGTCCGCCGTTTCCACGCCGTTCGTCCCGTCATAGAAGACCGCCGTCAACGTGGACGAATCTCCTTGAACCACGAGCTTCGCCGAGGCTCCCGCGTAGACGAACTCAACGACGCCGACGATGTGGGCCACGCCGGGCACCGCGGGATTCGCGGTGGTGATTGGGATGTCCCGAGGCTCGTCAAAAGGCTCGAACGTCCCCTTCACGACAGCCGACGGATCGTAGCCGTACACAGGCACGCCCTTGAACCTCTGCCGCGTGGGAGCGAGGGAATCGCGGACTCGAACGGCGTATCGCCCCCCTCTTTTCGCGACCTCCGCGACCTTCGTTCCGTGCTTCAGGGAGGTTTCGGAGTCTCCGTCGTCGAGTTGGAAGACGACCTCCCCCTCAACCGGCACACCGTTTTGTGTGACGCCGTCGGCGACGGTGAACGCCGCATAGACCCCCTCTCCGTCGACCGCCCGCCACGTGCCGGGAAACCCCTCCACGGGCCCGGCGGCGGCGGGGATCCACGTCAGGGAGGTCAAGCTCAGCCATCCGTGTTCGGAGGCCAAGGCCTCGTTTCGCTCATTGCGCCATTGATTCCATGCTTTTTCGGCGTCCGCCGTCTTCTGCGCGTCGGCTGCTTCGTCGGCGTGCGCTGCTATTTCGGCGTCCGTTCCAACCACTTCGGGGTCCATAAGCTGATTGTACGCACGTGGGAGGCCGTTTGGCTCGGTGGCGAGAGAAACCACATTGTGACTGGAACCATGCATTGCCGCTTTGCCCTTGCAAGAGGCGGGAGGTAAGCTAAGTAAGTCTTAGTCGACACGCGCTCATAGCTCAATGGATAGAGCATCTGACTACGGATCAGAAGGTTGGGGGTTCGAGTCCCTTTGAGCGCGCCGAGGCTCCGCACTGGTCGACGCGATCCCGGTGCGGAGTTTTCGCTGCCTTGAGTTTTAAGGCTATTGTTGAATCTCGAACGGCCCGACATACGCGACATCGGCGGAGACGACGTTGACTTCACGATCACAGACATCGCCGAACACTGAGCTTCTCGATCCTCTGCGCATTCAGTCGGCCCGAATGCGCAGAGGACTCAGTCAGGCGGAGCTCGCACGCCGACTGGGGCTGACCGATCGAACCGTCCACAGGTATGAAACCGTCGGCGCTCCCACCCGTATGGGATCCAAGCTGTCGGAAACTCTTGGGTTCCCCGACCGTTTTTTCGAGCGCCGTCCATGCGTCGAATTCGATGCGAAAGCCATCAGTTTTCGTGCGAGGCGAACAACAACGAAGCGGCAGCGCGCGGCCGCTATATCGGCGGGCAGTTTCGGCATTGAGGTAGACCTGTGGATTTCCCAACGCTTTGGCCTGCCCGACGTCGCTGTGCCCGACATGAAGGGCGAATTACTTTAGGCTTTAGGACCTCGACCGCATGGATTCAGCGTGTGACGCGCGGCGAGGGGTCCTCGGGGATCTTCGGATGATTCGGATCCGGATTGTCGCGCGTGAACGTCGACCAGTTGGGCGTCGGCAGAGATATCGACGGCGTCGGAACGGATATACGGGAAGGCGAGGGGATCGAGGGCATTGGCACGGGGCTCGGGGCGCAGCGCGGCAGGCCGCTTCCCGGGCGCGTCGAGCAGGCCGACGGCGCCCTCGTGCCTCCTTCCGACGGCGCCGTGGCGGCCGTCGTCGACGGGCCGGGGCTCGGTTCCTCAGAACCGCAGGAGGCAAGGCCGCCCATCCCGATCGCTCCAGCGACGAACACGACGCAGAGAATAGCCGGAGAGGCGAAATAACGGGTTTCGCGCATATGCATATAGGCAATGTACCCGAGAGAGGCGGAAACAGAAACCAAACACGTAACAGGCGCATCGGCAGAACCAAGGGTTTGCAGGCGCCTCGGCCGAGGCTTTCCAACCCGCGTTTTCCGGCATTCTGGCAGGTGCGCCTCCGTCGTCAGCCGCCCGCATCCGCGTTCGCAAAAGCTCAGGCCGCGGCGCGCCTGCTCTTGAGGAAGCCCCGCAGCCCGCGCGGCGAGGCGAGCCACACCGCGAAGAAGAGGAAGCCGCCGGTCGCCACGACGGTCGCCCCCGAAGCCGTGTCGAACCAGTAGGAAACGTAGACGCCCACAATGGTCGACGCCACCGAAAGCGCCGGGGCGATGAGCAACATCTTCGAGAATCTCTGGGTGATGAGCAGCGCAGTCGCCCCGGGCGTAATCAAAAGCGTCACGATGAGAACCGCGCCGACCGCCTGCATCGCCGTCACGACGGTCATCGCCAGGCATACGAGCAGCAACGCGCCCATGCGCCACGCCGGGAGGCCGATGGCTTGCAGGTGGACCGGGTCGAAGGCGTAGGCCGTGAGGTCCTTGCGCTTGAGCAGCAAGACGGCCCCCGCCAGCGGTCCAAGGATGAGCACCTGCCACATGTCCGCCTGCGTGATCCCCAGCAGATCGCCGAAGAGCACGTGGGAAAGATTGATGTTCGAGGGATTCTTCGACACGAGCACGAGGCCTATGGCGAAGAGCGTCGTGAAGACGATGCCCATGCTCGCGTCCGACTTGAGGTGGGACGTTTGCCGCACCGCGAAGATGAGGCCGACGACGAGGAGCGCGGCCGCGAGCGCGCCGACGGAATACGGGATCCCGAGCATGTGGGCGATGACGACTCCTGGCAGAACCGCGTGCGAGAGCGCGTCGCCCATAAGGGACCAGCCGACGAGGACGATCCAGCAGCTGATGATCGCGCATACGGCTCCGGCTATCGCTGTGACGACGATTCCGCGGACCATGAACTCGTAGGTCCACATCCTCCCGAAAGTCTCCCACAGATCAGGCATCGCCCTTCTCCTTTCCGTGCGGGGCGTTGGCCGAAGCGTCCGGACCCGCCACGCCGTCGGTTTGAGCTGCGCCGCGCTCGCGGGCCTGAGCGCCGGTCACGCCGAAGGCGCGGCCGAGATTTTCCGGGCGCAGAGCGTCCTCGACGTCGCCCTGGAAGACGACCTCGCGCAGGAGCAGGAGCGCCTCGTCGCACAGCTCGGACATCCCGTCGAGGTCGTGCGTGGCGACCAGCACCGCTGCGCCGCCGGCGGCAAGGTTGCGCACGAGCGAGACGATCGCCCCCTCGCTCGGCTTGTCGACGCCGGCGAAGGGCTCGTCCATGAGCAGCAGCCTCGCGCCCTGGGCGATGGCACGGGCGATGAAGACCCTTTTGCGCTGGCCTCCCGACAGCGCGCCGATCTGCCGATCGCGCAGCTCCGGCACGCCGACCATGTCGAGGGCCCGGTCGACCGCTTCGACGTCGTCGGGGCGAGGGCGCCTCGTCCATCCCATTCGCCCGTAGCGGCCCATCATGACGACGTCGGCCACGCTCAGCGGGAAGTCCCAGTCGACTCCCTCGTTCTGGGGGACGTAGCCGACCAAGCCGTCCTTGCGGGCCGAACGCGCGGACTCCCCGTACACGGAGACGTCCCCGGTCGAGCGGACCGTGCCGACGACCGCTTTGATGAGCGTCGATTTCCCGGAGCCGTTCATTCCGACGACGCCGCACACGCGTCCGGGCCTGAGCGAGAAGGTCACGCCCGTCAAAGCCTTGACGGGCCCGTACGAAACGCGCAGGCCTTCGACCGACAGCGCGGCCTCCGTTCGCCGTCGCGGTTCGATTTCGCTGCGTCGCCTCATGATGCCCCGCCGGCCAGCCCGGAGGCGATCGTCTTCGTGTCGTACTCGAGGAGTTTCAGATACGTGGGAGCCGGGCCTTTCGCGTCCGTGAGCGAGTCGACATACAGCGTTCCGCCGTATTTTGCGCCGGTCGCCTGGACGACGGCATCCATCTTGCCCTCGACCGTCGATTCGCAGAAAACTGCGGGAATGCGGTTTTTCTTCACGCTGTCTTGAACGGCCGCAACACGTTTGGGAGTCATCGCGCCCTCGGCGTTGACGCCCCAGAGGTAGTGCTCGGCGAGCCCGTAGTCCCTGGTCAGGTAGCTGAACGCCCCCTCGCACGTCACGAGCGCCCGCTGCTCCTGCGGGACCGAAGCGAGCTTCTTCTGCATGTCGTTTGCGATCGCGTCGAGCCTGGCCTTGTACGCCTTTCCGTTGGCCTTGAACTCCTTCGCATGCGACGGGTCGAGCTTGGAGAAGGCCGCGACCATGTTGTCGACGTAGATCTTTGCGTTTTTCGGGCTCATCCACGCGTGGGGATTGGGCTCGCCCTTGTGATCGCCTTCGGCTATGGGGATGGGCGTCACCCCTTTGGAGGCGACGACGGTCTCGGCTCCGGATTGCGAGGTGAATTTCTCAAACCAGCGCTCCAAGCCCAGCCCGTTTTGGATGACGAGGTCGGCGTCGGCGCCGCGCCTGATGTCCTCCGGGCTCGGTTGGTAATCGTGTATTTCCTCGCCGGGCGAGGTGATGGACTCGACGCGCAGTCGATCGCCGGCGATCGACTTAGCCATGTCCTTCATGACGGTGAATGTGGTGAGCACCAGAGGGCGGGAATCGGAAGAAGGCCGCGCACTGCACGCGGCCAAGGCGAGCGCCGCAGCCAGGACGGCGGCCGCGCCCGCGAGTCGATGGGCGGGTTTTCTGAACCCGCTGTACTTCGTCATGAATCTCATGATATTTCGGTAGACCGAAAACTAGTGGGCCACAGGTCCTATTGAGAATCGATCTCAAGTTGTTTGCGAGGGGTGAAAAGGGCGGCGGCCTCGGCGCTCCGCAAACGGGGCTCTTGGACGAAATGCCGGCGAAAGCCGCGTTCAGACTGAACTCGGGGACGGTGGAGGACCCGAGGCGGCGTGGCGTCGGAGTCGGCATCGTCGCAGTCGGCGAACTCGTCGGGCTTGGGCTCGGCGCCGGGCTCGTGAGAGTCGCCGTCGGGCTTGTCGAAGTCGGCTCCGGGCTCGCGGGCGCGGGCGACGTCGGCTCGGCGCTCGGCGAGGGGCTCGGCGAGGGCGTCGGCTTAGGAGCGGGCTTGACGGTCACCGTTGCGGAGGCCGCGTCGTCTTCGGAGGCGACGCCGTTGCCGGGAGTCGAATCGACGTCCTTCTGATCCGCGGCTGCGATCTCCGCCTTGTTGACGAGGCCGCCCTCTCCTGTGGCGCGCGCGACAATGGAAATTTCGGCGGACTTCCCGGGCGCCAAGGTTCCGACGTCCCACACGCCCGTGGCAGAGTCATAGGGGCGGTCTGCGGATACGAAGGTCAGACCCTTGGGAAGGCGGTCTTCCACCTTCACGCCGGTCGCGGTCCCGGACGGAACGCGGTTGAAGGAGTAGGAGCCGTCGGCGCCCGTCGTCGCCGTCGCCACGACTGCCCCGTCGTGGTCGCGAAGCTCAACCTTCGTCCCCTCGACTCCCGCTTCGCCGCCCCTGGCGCCATCGCGATCGGAATCGCGGTAGACGCTGCCGGACACCGACTGGAGGACGTCCAGCGAGGCCTTCGAGCTGTTGTTGGCCGCATTGTCGTCCTTTTGGTCAAGGGACTCGAGCGACGCGGCGTTCGTCACCTTCTTTCCGGCTGCGGCAGGTGCGATCTTCACGCGGACGACGAGGGTCGCAGAGGCTCCAGCGGGCAGCGAACGCGCGGCCTGTCCGTCGGGGAAGAGGGTCCACAGGCCGGTCGCCGCGTCATAGGACCCGACCGCGTCGCCCGATTCGCGAACTCTGCGCGGACGGCGCGCACGTCGCCGAACGACGCCGGCGAGTCGGTCCAGTCGTCGACGCACCCGGCCGGCCCGGCGGCCCTCGCGGCGCCCTGCGCGGTCGCCTCGCCGCGGCATGCGTTCTCCGAAGTCGAATACTGAATTTTCACCTTGTCCCGCGGGACGTCGGAGTCGGCCACGGCAACGGGCCCGGCCAGCCGCGGCTGCCACTGTGAGCCTCGGGCGTTCGAGGCGGCCGGCCCCACTCCGCGGTCGCCGAGGTGGGGAAGGACGTCGTAGACGACGACGTCGTCGGCGTTGACGTGCCCGACGGCGGGAACGCCCGTGTACTTTCCGGTCGCGTCCATAGCGGCGGCGTAGGAGGCGCGAAGAGTGTAAGTGACCTCGACCCCCTTGACGGGAGGGACGATGTGCCCGGATTTGAGTATGGACAGGTCGGCCGAGCCGTCGACCGTCGTGGGCGCCTTCGCGCTCGCCTGCGTCGCGGAGCTTGCGGCAAAGAAGGCCTCGGGGGCGATCGTCGCCCCCTTGGGGACGAGCCCGCGCGGCGGCCTGACCGTGATCGTCGCCCGGCCCGCGGTGCAGGCAGGCGCCGTTCCCAAGTTATAGACGACCTTTCCGTCGGAATTTCGCGTGGGGGCGGCGATCGTCGGAGGGGCGACGACTCCCGTCGTGTTGGTGGCGGCCGCAAGGACAGGCGCGACCTCGGAGTTCACCGCCCCGTCCGGGTTGGCGAAGCGCGGGACGTCGACCGTCAAAACCGCGCCGTCGCAGTTGGCGTCGGTCGATGCGCAGGAGAACTCGACCGTGTAGACGACGTTGTCGCCGGTCTTGACCGTCCGCGCATTCGGTGTGAGGGTCACGCGCAAGGTCGGGGCGCCGCCCTCGGCGAAGCTCGCCGACCCCAATCCAAAAATGAGAAGCGCGGATACTAAGAAACCTAAAATCCTTCGGCGTCTCCTCGATTGGGCGCGGGGCGAGACCGGTGATCGACATGAAAATCCCTTCCGGCGTCATCGGTGAGAAGCGCGCAGATGCACCTCAACCCTACCGTCTGCAACAAGCGGCAGTCACTAGCCCGCTATAGGCCTCAGGGATGATAAAACAGAGCGATTCGCACTAAACCGATTCGATTTTGGCTGACAACGCCTCTAAATTCTCGAAACAATGCCCGAGGAAACCCAATTTCTTTGCGGCCTCGACGTTCTTCGGGGAGTCATCGACGAACAGCACGTCCTCGGGGGCCAGTTTCCGCCCGGCGGACTGCGACAGCCGCGCGAGGGCGACGGCGAAGACCTCTTCGTCGGGCTTGGCCAAGCGCAGGCGGCACGAGAAGAGGACCGGGTCGAAGAGCTCGTCGATCCAGGGGTTGTGCCACCTCGTCCACCCGACGAAATCACAGGGTATGTTCGAGAGCATCCCCATCGTCAAGCCGGAGCGGTTGAGGCCGCGCGCGAAGGAGACCATCGCCTCGTCTTTGACGCCCAGCGCCGCAAGGTCGGCCGCGAGGGCCGCCTGCCAATCGATGTCGACGCCGGTCTCGGCGGAAATCCTCGCCCAGTATTCGCGCGAGCCAATGGCCCCCGCGTCGTATTCGACGCGATTTTTCCCGCGGTAGGCGGGAAGGAGGGCGTCAGGTTCAACCCCCACCGTTCTCGCCAGCGTTTCAAATGATGTGCGTGATTGTTCGGATATGAATAATCCGAAAAGATCGAACAGAAGCGCGTGCATGTACCCAGATTAATTGACATACAGTTTATTTGCATTAGCCGTCCAAGCAGTGCACACAACTTCACTTCTTAGCCGCTTGCCCCAAGGCGGCGACGGATTCGCCGAGCGCCCCGGCGACGTCGGTCAGATCCTCGCCCGCTTCGACCTGCGCGAAGGCCTCCAACAGGAGCATGCGGGTGAAGCCCGTCCACATGCGCGGATTCTCCACCCCCAGCTCTTCCCATTGTTCGCGGAGAAAATCGTCGGCCATCGCGTGAATGTCGGCGACGTCCTCGGCGACGGCGGCGCGCTCGCCGCTTGCCCCGCCGGATCGGCCGGGGCGCCCGCGAGCGTGCATGAGGCTCATGAGCCAGCCGTGGGAAGACTCGTTCGACTGCCTGAGGCTGGCGACCGCAAACTGCCGAAGACGGACGACGGGCGGCGCCTCGGCGTCGATCTGCGAGAAGATAGCTTCGCGCCAGCGAGGAATGTAGCGGGCGAGCGTGAGCAGGCGCAGGTCGTCCACCGAATCGACGTACCGGTATATCGAATTGCGGGCGATGCCGACCTCCGCAGCCACGGCCGCGGCCGAAAGGGCGTCGGGGCCCGACTCGCGCAAAAGCCGTTCGGCAGCGTCGACGAGCTTCGTTTTGACGATCTCCCTGTGTTGGCGCACGGTGGGCGCGCTGATCTTCGGCACTGCCATCCCCCTTGGATCACTGTTTCGAGCATAGTCGCCGCCCACCCGAATCGCACGCTGCGGCCCTGCCGCAGAGACGACGAGGGCCCGGGAGGTCACGCATCCCTCCCGGGCCTCGCGGTGCACGCAAACGCGCACGCGTCAGACTTCACGCACATCGGAGGGGAAGGAGACGTTCCCGACCCGAATGCCTGACGCACGCATCCTGTCTCCCGAGTCTGCGGTGCCGACTGCGCAGCAGCGCAGGCCGACAATTGAATTATACCTGAAATACCTACGTTTTCGAAGGTACTACTTGCCACAGATTAGGGTCATTCTATCCGTCGTTCTCCTTTTCCCACAGCGACGAAGGAAGGTCAGCGCCTCACCTGCCTGCCTTCGCATGTCTCACCGTGTTGAGCAACATGTTGACGGTCGCGGCCGACCGTTTCTCGCCCTCGACCATCACGTTGAGGTACGTTCCGTTGAACTCAACCACGTAAAGATAACGGAAGTCTCCCGATTCGGTTATATGCCTGGCCGCAACGGCGGGGAGCCCGGCGATCGTCGTCTGCCCGAGGTACTCCCCCGAGGCGTCGTCGTCCTCCTTCGACGCCCATTCGTCGGCGAGGTCCTCACCCGAATGGTACTCTTCCTCGTCGCCGACTTCGAAAAGCAGCGACGCCCCGTTCGCCTCTATGCCGATGGCGTCTTCGTCGTCCTCGTCCCGCTCGGTCAGCGTCATCTTGCCCGGCATCGGGAAGGAAATGACGCCGGACGGCGTCTGGAGGTTGTACTGGCCCCCTTTGACGCCCCCTCTGAGTTTTCCGTCGCGGCTGAGAACAGAGAGCTTCTCCTCCTGGGGGTCGCCTCCGGGCTGCGAATCCGAGCGCCCGTCGCCCCCCACGCCGGCGACCATGTCCGAGCCGCCTGAGCCTTGGGGCCCCGCGAAGTTAAACGTCTCCGCCGCCTTGAGCAGCGCGTTGAGCTCCTTTTGAGTGGGCGCCACCACCGTGAGATTCCATACTCCGTCTTCGATCCTCAGGAGGTACACCCTGCTGAGATGGCCGACCCTCGTCTTCGCGTCGACGGCCACCGCTTTGACGTTGCCGAGGGACGCCGTCTGGACCGGCCTGACCGACGTCGAACCGCGCGACTGGACGATCTTGGTCAGCTGCTCGGCCGTCGTGTTGGAAACGGCCGTCTCCGTCGGGAAAAGCGAAAGCTTGACGTTCGGGTTCGACGAGCTCTCCACGCCGGCCACCCCCGTTTCCGCGTACGTGCGCTCGAAGACGCGCATCGACGGGCCGACGTTCATCGTCACCCTTCCCGATCCGGTGCCGACCGTGAGCACGCCGTTTGTGACGCTGGCCGAACCGAGGGGAAGGCCCTGCCCCTGGGGCTGGGCCTTCTTCGTCGCAGTCGCGGTGGGAACGGGCGTCGGAGAGGGCGTGGGCGACGCCGTCCGCGTCGGCGCAGCGCTCACCCCGAAGGACATTTCCTTTTTGGGCTCGGAAGCGCACGCGGTCAGGCACATCGCCGCCGCGAACACAACAATCACGAGCCTAGGAAGTCGCATCCTCGACCACCTGGAGAAGAGCCGGAATCTCGGTCTCCGCCTTGCCCGAGTTGACGACCAGCTGGATCATCACCCCGTTGACGTTGACGATGTATATGCGCGAAATCGTGCCGTTGGTGGATTTGACCAGAATGGCGCCGGCGGGATACCCCGCCACCTTCTGGACCTCGGGCACCGTCTTCATATGCTCGATGTCCTTCATCCCGCCGTTCTCGCGCATTTTCGCCAGGATCTGCGTGGGATCCGTCGTGAACCCCTTCCTGTCGATGTAGAAGGAGACGTTGCGCCCGGAATTCTGCTGATCCTCAAAGCCGAGCAGGCCTTCGGCGCTGGGTTTGGAGGGGACGAACCCGTCGGGCATCCTCATGACGATCTTCGCTCCGTTGACGTCCACCGTGTACGTCCGCCCGGACACGGAGGCCTTCAGAGGGTCGACGTGGCGCGAGGCGGCCGTGCTGGGCGAAGTTCTCGATCCCGCATTGACCGGCTTGAGCGCGCGGACGGTTTTGAGGAGCTCGTCGGCGGTGGCGGCGTCGGGGGCGTTGATCGTCGCCGACCACAGGTAACCTTCGAAATCGGCGACGACGACGATCGCCACATACCCGGTTTGGATTGTCGCCTGGGCCGCGACGGCCTTGAAATCCCCCAGATTCTGGATGTCGTAGCGGGCCTCGATGTTTGTGAACTGCTTCGTCCTAAGCGTTGCGGCGACGCTGTCGGCCGAAGGCAGCGACGTCGCGGAGGACAAATGGGAAAACATGAGATTCGTCTTCGAATCGGAGGAAGACGTCAACCCTACGAGCTTGACGTCTTCCTGTTTGGCCCTGCTCACTGCGTAGCCGTTGGGAGCCGTGAAGCCGACCCAGACTTTGCCCGTAAACAGGCGGAATTCCGAACCTTGGATTTCCGCCTCCCCCAAGGTCGCCTTGGGGTCCGTTCCGACCGTCGGGCCATTGCCTTTGGTCGAGTGCGGCGAAGTGGATGAGGGGGTGGGGCCAGCGGAAGTTGAAAGCGAACATGCTGGAAGGGCGATAAGCACAACAACGGCGAAGAAGATTCGCAGTCCTCTCATATGCCCTCCTGGAGACATTCAACTTTACGGCACGATAATAGGCGACCCCACGCCGAAAATCGGCCCTCGGCAAGGGGTAACCCTGCCCATCGCCCCGTTCCTCGGAGCTGGGCGCGCGCTCCGACGACGACGCGATTGGGTGCGACAAGGGGTCAAGGGCCTGGAATGCCACGGCTGCCAGGGGGAAGGCCCCTCGTCGATCGGACAGAATACACATTACCCCGCACTCGCGGTTATTTCAGGGGCGTTCATCCATTGACATTCCACGCTCCAAGTGCTCCTCTCCGACGGCGACGGAGCCGCAAATCGAGTCGGCCGGAAGGAGGCGTCAGTGGACCGTCGCGGGCGAACCGCTCGGCGAATCCGTGCCTCCGTGGACCCAGATGTCGGTCGGAAGCTCGCCGGGCATCGAGGGGTTCCCCGTGGCAACGAACGGCCTTTCGCGGTTTCGCAGATAGTCTTGGAGCGCCCCGAAGGCCCATTTACCGAGCATGACGATGGACACAATGTTGATGAGCGCCATTCCCGTCATCGTCAGATCGGCGAAGTTCCAAACGAGTTTGAGCTCGGCGACGGACCCAAGGACGATCGAGACGATGACCATTGCCTTGAGAAGCTTGTCGCCCCACGCTTTGCCCTTCGTGAGAAAGTCCATATTGACCTCGGCGTAGGCAAAGTTGCCGATAACCGAAGAGCCGGCGAAGACGCAGATGAGAACGACCATGACCGGTCCCGCCCACGCCCCCAGCGTGGATTTGAGCGCGGCGATCGTCATGTCGGCGCCGGCGGGGTCGGGAGAGGTCCAGTAGGGCTTGAGCGCCTCGGGGTCGGCGTTGAAGAGGATGAACGCGGTCGCCGAACACACAAGGATTGTGTCGACGAAGACGCCCGCAGACTGGATGAGGCCCTGCTTGGCCGGGTGGGTGACGTGCGCGGTCGACGCCGCATTCGGCGCCGAGCCCTCGCCCGCCTCGTTCGAGAACAGGCCGCGCCTGACCCCGTTCATCATCGCCGCTGTCATCGATCCGGCCAAGCCCCCGAGCGTTTCCCGCAGTCCGAAGGCGTTTTCGACGATCAGGCTGAAGGTCGGGCCGACCTTGTCCAAGTTCATGACCACGACTGCGGCGGCAAGGCCGATGTACACGATCGCCATGAGCGGGGCGACGATCTCCGAGGCCTTTGCCACGGCCTTGAGGCCTCTGTAGACGATCGGCCCGCACAGGACCAGGAGGATTGCGGCCGTGACCCAGGGGTTCACCTCGAACTGGGTCTTGAGCGTGTCGGCGATCGTGTTCGCCTGGACCATCTCGAAGGAGACTCCGAACGAGCAGATGAGGAACAGCGCGAAGACGACCCCCCATTTGCGCGAGCCGAGCCCCCTCTGGATATAGAAGGCCGGGCCTCCGCGGAAGGTGCCGTCGTGCCACCTGATTTTGAACAGCTGGGCGAGAGTGGCCTCGATGAAGGCGGTGGCCATCCCCAAGAAGGCAACGAGCCACATCCAGAAGACCGCGCCGGGCCCGCCCAAAGTGACGGCGATTGCGACGCCGGCGATGTTGCCCGTTCCGACCCGCGAGGCGATGCCGATCGCGAAAGCCTGGAAAGAAGAGATTCCATCGCCGTCGACGTCGCGGGAGTCGAAGACCTGCTTGACCATCTGGCCGAACAGGCGAATCTGCACGAAGCCGGTGCGAATCGTGAAGTAGATTCCCGCTCCGATGAGCATGACGATGAGGATGTGGGTTGTGATCCAGTTATTCGTCGTGGATATGAGCTCGGTCAGCTTGTCCATGCCGCCCTCCTAAAGACCGCCTGCGACGAGGAACGGTCGGCTCGCGCGATTTGAAAACTCAAGAGATATTACTAGAACATTACGCGATTTGAAGAATCCGTTACTAAAAACGACGCAAATCCGCACCGACGGCGACCTTCCCAACCGCCGAACAAGAGAACGCTCGATTCCCTCGTCGAGAAGCCGACTCTTTGGCTGCGCAATTTTATCAAAGAATGAAGCGTCCCGCCTCGACTCCCCCCATGGGTATCATTGCCCATGCGACTACGGTCGTACGACGCGGTACTATAGATGACGTAGTCAGCCACGGTTGATTGCGCGTGTGTGATAAGCCCACGTCAGCCTCCAATTACGACGTGGGCGACGAGGTCGCCGGTCGCCCAGCCGGGACCTCTGCCTCTTGGGTCTGCGCCTCCAATGGACCCGGAGATGAAGTGAGGCCCACCATGGCGGTGGGCCTCACTTTTTTGCTTTTATCCGCGTCTGCGGGACCTGCGGGAGCCTTCGGCAGCCTTTTGCCGCTGATTCGTCTGGAACTCCTCGTCGAGAAGCGTGAGGTCGTCGGCGGTGACGAGCTGGCTCGCCACGGCGTACTCCACGAGCCTCGCACGGCGATAGGTCGCGTGAACGCCCTTCCCCCCGCGCAGTCCGCGCACGCCGAGCCTGTCCAGCTTCTCGCAGACGTTGTCAAGCTTGCGGTTGAAGCGAGTCTGCGTCCACCCGAGACGCTGGGCGGCCTCCTCCGAACGGGGAATGTCGGAGGGACCGGTCCCCACCCGCCGCAGCCAGTTTTCGGCCAGAGCGAGGATGAGAAGGCGCTGGCTGGGCGTGAGCGTCACCTGGCCCATGGTCGTCTCGCCGACGTCCTCGCGCCCCGTGGACGAGACCTCGTACATCGTGTCGGGAACCGTCATGTCTATCTCATACGTGGTGGGGCCTGCGGTGAAGACGAGGCTCATGTTGGGCACGACGAGCGGAATCTGGCTTCCCGGGCCTATCCAGGATTGGAGCATCCCCGTGGTCTCGGCAACCGTCACGGCGATGCGCGAACCGACGTTGCTGACCCACCACAGGCCGTTGTGCGACTCAATGACGAGGAAGTTTCGGTGAAGAAACGGATTGTCCTCGATCGCCAGGGTGCCGACGCGGCCGATCGTGAACGTGTCTCCCGGATCGATCTTGTAGACCTCGCCGCAGAACTCAATCTCGAGCGCCACGCGCGCCTTCTGTGCGGGTTGGGCGACCGCAACCGAGACCGCCTCGCTTTTAGCATGTTGAGCCATCGATCCTCCTCCGTCTCCGGCATGACCCCAATATGGACCATTGTGTCAGGTATTGCTGTTAAACGGGAACAGAGCCGTCAATGAGAGGTCGGTTATAGTGAGAGATAGGTTACTGTCCCGATGTCACAACGCATGCACTGACCGCCTTTGATTCGTTGGAAACCCCCACCCGCCTGACCTGAACCGTGATGCACGTCTCGACAGGCCTGGCCGCCACGGTCACGCTCGTCTTCTCCGTGGCTTCGACTTTCCCCTCCCCCGCGACGAACGGGGCCTTGTAGAGGTACATGTCGCCGTCGTGCGGGTCGGGATTCTCCCATGTGAACGTCACGCGCCCGTTGCTCACCGTCCCCTTGAGCTTCGTCACGCCCTGAGGCTGCTCCGCTCCCGGATCCATCTTCGTGGTTTCCGAGGCCGAGGGGGAAGGCTTGATGGTTTCGCCCTTGCCTCGGTTCATGAAATAGACCACGCTCAGCGTCACGATGAGGACGACGACGGCCGCGATGGAGAAGCGCGCGACCGGCTTGCGGAGAAAGGCCGCGAACGTCCGTTTGGCGCCGGAGGTCTCGGGCGGCGGGGCGTCCTCAAGTTCGTCGTCGCCGATGGGCGCCCCGTAATACGAGTGGCGGCGGCCCGCGGAGGCGACGTCGGCGCTGTCGACGGCGAAAACGACCCCCGCACCGCGATCGACCTCGATCGAATGCCGACCGACCCGTCGAGGCACGTCGCGCGTGTTCTCGTCGTCGATCGGGGAGATGGTCCGCACCGCCTGGCGTGTGGCGTCCTCGTCGACCGTCGAGGACTCCTGCCATTCCTCCCCCTCGCCCTGAACGTTCATGTCGGTTGGGCGCTGATGGAGCTGCTCGGCCTGAATGAACTGAAGGGCCGTCGCAAACTCCCGCACCGACTGGTAGCGCTGCTTGGGGTCCTTGGCCATGGCCGTGGCCAGGACCCTCTCGAGCTCGTCGGGGGCGTCGGTGCGCCCGGTCTTCGGCAGGGGGGAGCGCAGAACCCGATTGATGACGGCGATCTCCGAATTGTCGCCGTCGACGATTTCGAAGGGCGCGCGCCCGGCGACGAGAGTGTAGATCGTCGCCGCCAGCGAGTAGACGTCGACGGCGGGCGCGGCCTCGCCCTCGCCCGTCGCCTGCTCCGGCGGGGCCCACGGAACGGAGAAGCCCTCGGCCTGAGTCGTATCGCCCATCCGGGTTGCGATTCCGAAGTCCGTGAGCACCGGATGCTGATACGGAGTCATGAGGATGTTCGACGGTTTGATGTCGCGATGGACGATTCCCGCCCTGTGCAAAGTCTCGACCGCGCCTGCGATCTGTATGCCCACTTCGAGGGCGAAGGTCACCGGCAGCGGGCGCATGCGTAAAAGCTTGCCCAGATGCGGCGGAGGGCAGTACTCCATGATGAGGTACATGCGGCCGTCTTCGGTCTCCCCGGCGCCGTGCACGGAGACGACTGAGGGATGCGAGCTCATGCGCGCCATGAGGTTGGCTTCCGCACGGAAAGCCAGCTTCTGCTGCTCGGTCACGCCCCGCCGAAGCACCTTAATGGCGACTTCGCGGTGCGGAACCTGCTGATCGTACAGGTACACGTCGGCGAAGCCGCCGGACCCCAGATAGGACAGGTACCTGGCATTGGGAATCTTCGGCGGTGTGGCGGGGCGTCGGCCGGCCGACATCAGACTCCCGACCTCGGACCGAGCATCTGGATGGTCACACCCTCGCCGATGTCGATGACGTCGCTGACCCTGAGGAAGAATGGCTCGGTCGGGCTGATGCGAATCGGCCGCTCATTCGGACGCAGGACGTAGGTCCCGTTGTTCGAGTTCCTATCGACAAGCCGAACGTCCCAGTTATCGACGCGAATCTCGCAGTGGGTCCGCGAGATCTGCTGATCGGGGCTCGGAACGGGGACGAGGTGGGCGCGCGGGCGCCCGGGCTCCGGGGCGGAAGCCGGCTTGCGGCCGATGATGATGTCGGCGTCCAAGGGCACGTTGAGCCCCGTGGACACCCAGATCTCCCCGAGGGACGGGCGAGGGTACCAATTCGGTTCGCCTCCGAGCGGGCCGCTGCATATCCTGCACACCTTCCCGTGGGGCGGGTTGAGGTGGCCGTTTTGGCACAGCACGGCCAGGACCATCGCCTGAGGCGACTCCGCCTGGACCCGCTCCTGCTCCTGCGCGCTCTGCTCGCCGACGACGGTCTCCGCATCGTAGTCCTCGGCGGAAGCCCCTGCCGCAGCCGCATCCGCGGCGACACTGGGGAAGGAAGGCTCCGGCCGAGCCCCCTGCGCCCCCTCGTCGTCTCGGGGGGCCTCTTCCCGCGGCTGGCCGTCCCAGCCTGCCGGGCCCTCGACGGGCGCTTCCGGTTCTTCGGCGGCTTCGACGGCGTCGCCCGCCGGCTCGGGCGCGGTCGGCTCCTCGGCCGAGGGGGCCTCGTCGGCGACCTCCCAGGGGCGGGGGGTGCGGCGGGCGGGCTCCTCAGCAGGCTCGGCGGATTCTTCCGCCGCATCCGTCGGTTCCTGTTCCGGGCCTTCGGCCGCCTGGACGGGAGAGAACGCGGCCTGGGCCGCGTCTTCGGACTCGTCCAATTGGTCGGCCATGGGGAAGCGGCTTTCGATCGGGAACCGCGGCTGCTCCTCGGGGACGTCCTCCTCGGGCGCCTGATCGCCGACCTCGCCCGCCGACGAGAGGTTCGCGGCGATCTCTTCGAGCTCTTCGGCGGGAATAGCCTCCTCTTCTTCGGTGGCGCCGTCTTCAGCGGCCGGAGTTTGAGCCGCGGGGCCCTCCGCCTCCACGGGGGCGGGCGCCTCGGCCTCAACAGGAGCGGCGTCCTGCCACTCGGCTTTCTCTTCCTCGGCCTGAGGAGTGTGGAAGTCTCCGGGAACCGAGTCGATGAAGAATGGCGCCTCCGCGGACGGCTCGTCCGCTTTCTCCGAAGATTCGGCCGAGGCGACGTCGTCGGCTCCGTTGACGGCGTCGAGCGTGGGCTCGTCGAGCGGCATGCGAGTCTTTTCGAGGGCATCGATCGGGTTGACGGAAAGGGGGCCCTCCTCCTTGGCCGCGGCCTCGGCCTCGGCGGGCTCCTTCGAAACGTCGGCGGCTTCCTGCACGGCTTGCGGCGCCGGAGCGGCCTCGGCTCCCTGATCGGCGGCCCCGTAGCCGCCGGGGGCAGGCGAAGAGCCCGCGGCGCCGTATGCGGCCGCCTCCCTGGCGCGGGAATCCGCGGCGGCTCCGCGAATCTCGGGGTGACCGGGCACGAATGCGAGAAGAAGGGCGGAGGTCGCCGCGATGCCGTCGGCGAAGGGCAGCCCCTCCGGTCGGCCGACGCCGGCGCCGGGCCCGGCGTCGAGAACGAGGTCGGCCATTCGGTCGATGAAGGCCTCGTTCCAGGTCGGGGTCTCCATTCCGGTGCCCAGGACGTTTCCGTCTCTGTCGCAGGCGCGGAAGGCCCCGCGAAGCGCGACTCGAAGGTGCTCGCCTTCGGACACCGCGATGGCGAAAGCCGGGATCTGGCGCGACGGGCGCACGCCGAAACCGAGGGCCTCTACGAGCTGCTGGAAGGTCGATCCTGAACGAATGGCCTCCCACAGCCACTCTGCCTGGCTTGGGGTGGCACCCTGAACCATCATGGCTCCGTGAGGCGCGACGACGGCCAGAACGTCGCCGGATTTTGCCTGCGCACGTGTGATGTACATTCCTAACCCCTCCGGGGAACGGTGTCGTCGCCGACTATGCGGCGAGCGGCAGTAACGGTCTCTTCCTCAATATTGCCGCTTGGCAACTGCGGACCACAATCCACGATGTCGACGACGACCACCGTGACGTTGTCCGAGCCGCCGGCGCCCAAGGCTTTCTGGACCAGCGTTTGCGCGGTCTCCTGCGGATCTTCCATGTATCGTGCCACCTCGCTGATCCTCTCGTTCGACACGACGGAGCTCAGGCCGTCCGAGCACAAAACGAAACGGTCTCCCATCGAAAGGGGCACAAGGAAGACGTCCGCCCCCACGTCGCTTCCCGAATGTCCGCCGAGGGCGCGCGTGATGACGTTCCTGCGGCCCCAGTTGTTCCCGTCGGCCACTCCGGCGTCGATGAGCTCCTGGACCTCCGAATGGTCTTTCGTCACCTGGATGAACGCCATTCCCGACAGGTGATAGGTGCGGGAGTCTCCGATGTTGAAGACGCGGGCGTAAGGGAATCCGCCTTCGATGCCGAGGACGAGGCCCGTAAGGGTTGTCCCGGGGATCCCCGTCTCGCTGGCGAGGCCGCGCACCGTCCTCGCCGCCAGGGCGATTCGCTCCTCGAGCTCGCCGGCGCTTACGAAGTCTTTGCCGTCGAGCGAGGCGAATGCGTCCACTGCCGTGCGGGAGGCGACTTCTCCGGCGCTGTGCCCGCCCATCCCGTCGGCCACCACGAACACAGGCGAGGACGCGAAGAGGGAGTCCTCGTTCAGTTCCCGCATTCCTATGTCCGTCGCAAATCCGCAGCGGGCATACGCGTAAGGGATCACTGGAACGTCACCCTCACGCGGCGCCCGCCGAAGACCACGCTCGCGCCGTCGGTGGCGAGCACGGGGTGGTTCGGCTGCACGGGAACCGGCTGGCCGTCCGGCGAGACGACGATGGTTCCGTTAGTCGACCTGAGATCGTCGACCCTGACGCCGCCCGGCATGAGGGTGAGCGCAACATGGGTCTTGGAAACCGATTTCTGCAGGTCGGCCACGGGCATCGGCACGGCCGAGGGCCACGACGGGTCGACGACGGGGTTCCTTCCGAGCACCACGGTTCCCCTGAGGACGTGGGTCACGCCGTCGTCGAACATGAGGCGCACGGTGGCGGGCTCGCGGCTGCCGGAAACTCTCTCGATGATTCGGGTTTCGTCGAGGCTTCCCGGTCCGGCCGACGCCGGAGCCTCGGCGGCGCTGCCGGCGGCGGGCGGGGAAACCGCGTGGCGGGGCGAGCGCGTCGAACGCGGCTGGCGCGGAGAAGAGTCCGCGACGGGCGGAGAAGCCTCAGCTGCAGGAGAGATCCCGTACTCGTCGAGCCGCTCGGCGATCCGAGCCTGGGCTTGCGCCCGGTTGCTCCGGGCGCGCCTGGACATCCTGCCCTCCTCGGAATCGGGCGGCTGGCTCTGAGGCGCGAATTGGGACGTTTCCGGCGCCGGATAGCCGGGAGCCGAATATTCGGCGCCGGCGCCCGAAGGAGCATTCTGAGCCGGCGCCTCGTACCGCGGATCGTAGGCCGGCTCCGGCGCACTGTAGGCCGACTGCCCATAGGCCGGCTCCGGCGCACTGTACGCGGACTGCCCATAGGCCGGCTCCGGCGCACTGTACGCGGACTGCCCATAGGCCGGCTCCGGCGCACTGTAAGCGGACTGCCCGTACGCCGGCGACGGAGCCTGCCGCTGGTCGACGACCCTGGAGAAGCCGGGGCCGACCAACCCGGGCACCTGCGCGTAGGGATCGGCCGACGGCTCGGCAGCCGACATTCCCGACGGAGCCCCCTGCAAAGGGGCGGCCATCGGCGATCCCGCCGACTGCGCCAGCTGGGCGCTTGCGGCGGAGGGGACGTCGAATTCGTCGTCGTCCTCGATGGGGCGACGCGTGTCGACGTAGATGATGCCTCCGATCCTGTCGAACCACGTGCGCCCGAAGCGGTCGCTCGTGAAGTGAAGGATGAACGGGAGGCCGACGACGAGGGTCGCCAAAGTCACGGCGGCCTCGACGGCATACTTCTGTATTGCGAACACTCCGGCGTTGCCGCCGTCCCTCATTCGGACGGCCACCACGCCGAGGGACGTCAGCCCTGGAAGAGTCCCCCTCTTGGCGACGTAGTAGCAGTTGCCCGCGATGAAAACGACGATCAGCCCCACGCACGCGACGTAGGGCATCGGCTTTTCGCCAGGCGGTGGGAAATCCGCGTCCACTATCGGTAAAGCCGAGGCTCCTAGCTCGGCCACAACGATGAGAAGGCTGAGGATCCGCGACGTGGTGCGACGCCGCTTGCCCGCTGGCTGATAGAACACCCTCTCATTACTCATGAGTTCCCTCTTTTTCATTAGGTCTCTTGGGAGGATATACCGACCCGGCGGATCCGCGCTCACCCTGTTCATGGGGACCGCTAGCCTTGAACGTCTTCGCCTGCTTCCAGCGACGGCCCCCGCCGGCCCGCGGAGGCTTCGACTTGCGGCGCGCGCCAAAGGATTTCAAGGAAAAACGCGACCTTCTGGTCGAGGCTCGACGGATGACAGACTTCGCCTCCTCAGCGCTTCGCCACGTCGCCGTCAAAGAAGTATCGCCAATATCACCGCTTCCGAAAACTGAGGCGTCGGCCCTGCGGGCCGTTTCTACGATGGGCGCCGAATCGACCTCCGCTTTCCCTGCGGCCCCCGTTTTCCCTGCGGGCGCCTTTTTGCCTGCGGCCCCCGTTTTCCCTGCGGGCGCCTTTTTGCCGGAAAGGGCCTTTGCGACGGCGTCCGTCACGGCGGACGCCTGCTCGCTGCGGGTCATCCGGGCATCGACCGACACCCGCCCGTCGCGAGCGACGTCGAGCACGTCCTCCCACGCTCCGGCGGCCCTCTCGTCGGGACGGCCTTTCGTCCGCCGCCTGCGAGTCCGCAGCGCCTTCGCGGCGAGGACTGCGACGAAGGGGCCGACGATGAGCAACGTGATTCCCAGCCCTGTCGCGATGTAGAAGAGCCAGCGGGAGACCCCTGCATCCTCGTCTTTCTTGCGGTCGTCGTCGTTTTGGTTGGTGGGGGTCAGCTCGACCGGCTGATCGAGCGGATCGGGCGGCTGGATCACGATGGGCCGGGGGTTCGGCTTCGGTTTGGGCTCTTGAGTCTGCAGCTTCTTGTCTCGAGGCGGAGTCGGGTCGAACATTACCCATCCGTATCCGTCGAAGTTGATCTCGACCCACACGTGGGCGTCGCGGCCCTTGATGTTGATCGTTCCGTCCTTGTGAGAGTCGGGATAGAAGCCCATGACGACGCGGGCAGGCATTCCCGCCGACCTCGCCATGAGAGCCATGGCGACGGCGTACTGTTCGTCGTCGCCCTGCATGTACTCGGCCTCCAGAAAGGCCTGGATCCTCTGATTCCTGTGCCCCGGGCGCGAGGGAGACTGCTCGCCGCCCGCGTAGAACCCGTTGTTCTTCAGGTGCTGCTCGATTGCGCGGGCCTGCTGAATCGGGCTCATCGTCCCCTTGAGGATCTTCTGGGTCTTCGCGGCGACGGCGTTGGGCACGTTCGTATTCTCCTCCATCGGCACCGCCCCGAAGGCGTGGCCTTCGAGCTGCCTGTCCGACGGGGCGGGCCGGACGAGGTCGACGATCCTGTACGAGTCCCCGTCCCTCAGAGGAGTGACGGTCAAGGCCGTCTGCTCGGACGGCGAGTAGTAGAGGTCGTCTTGGAGCTTCTTCGCCCGATCGCCCGCGAACTTCAGGTGCGTGAGAAGGCCTCCTCCCGGAACCCATACGCCCGAGTATTTGCCCACCGAAATCGAAAGTTTGCTGGGACGGGACTTGGCGGGCGGGTTCTCCAGAGAGACGTCCGGACCGATGCGCCGGAAGCCCTTCTTCGGGTCCGTCGAGACGTTGTAGACGATCCCGTCGTAGACGTCGAGTGTGGCCAGGCGCACTCGCTCGTCCTTCTTCAGCCCGCTGACGGAGAAAAGGGTCTCGCTCGCATGCTGGTCGTTGTACGAGCGGAAATCAGACAGAGGCGACGGATACTCGCGCACATTGAGCGGCGGGACGACGTGGTCGCGCACGGCGTACCGCGCCTGAGAGTCCGTGAGCGCGGGGGCGAACACGAGCGCCGCCACGGCGCCCGCCCCCGCGAGCGCAAAGGCCCCGTTCCGGCGACGTCGGCTCGCCTTCTCCCCCGCCTCCGCGGCGGAGACCGCCACAACTCTGCGCCTTTCGATGACGCGCGAACACCAGACGAGGCCGATCAGGCCTACGGTCACCCCAATCCACCGGGCCAGAGGCGCCTGCCTCGAGCCGAAGAGGATTCCCAGGATCACGACCAGCCCGACGGGAATGACGCCCCATTCGGGCCGCGAAGCGCGCAGCGCCAGCGAACCGCATATGAGCGCCGCAACGAGGCACGCGAGGTAGGGCAGGACGGTCGGCCCCACGAAGGCCGCCGCGGGCGGAGTGAGCGTGAGGAGGTCCTTCCACCCCTTGATGGTCTGCACCATGAGCATCTGCAGGACCTCGGAATTCGGCAGCCAGCCCGCGGCGGCCACGGGCCGCAAAGCGATCGCCCCGCCGAACAGCAGGTAGCACGCGACGCCGAAAACGGCCGTGAGCCACGGCGTGAGCCGGGCCGTGTAGCCGGCCCAGGCGACGGCCACGCCCACGGCGATGCCGCCGACGGCGGCGACGTATCCGCTGAGGTCGCCGAAAACCGGCCCCCACGTCATGCTCGCGGCGACGAGCATGACGACGAGGACGCCGAGGTCCATGTAGCGCAGACGGTTTGCGGGCATCAGGTCACCGCCTTGCGCAGCGCCAGGGGCAGATCGTCCAGCCGGGGGACGGTCACCAGCGGCAGGCCCGCGATGAGCGAGCGCGCCGTTTTGCCCAGTTCGTCTGCCCGCAGCGCGAATGTGCGGGCGTTGACGGGGAGGATCGCATAGCCGCTGTGGATTTCGGCGACGTCGACGAGGGAACCCGTGACCAATGCGATGACGCTGGCGTTGGGGGTCTTGTCCATTGCGACTCGGGCAAGGTCGCGCAGGCGGACGACTCCGGGGCGGGCGTCCAGAAGGGTCAGACCGTCGAGGAAGGGCCTGGGAGAACTGGTCGGAAGCGGGCCGAGCTGGCTGACGAAGCTCAGCTCCCTGCGCTCGCGCAGGACCGCCGCCCCGATCGAGGCGGCCACGCTGACGCCGAGTTCGTACTCGCTTTCCGAGGCCCAGGATCTGGCGTCGTCGTCGAAGACGATGAGCAGGTGGGCCCTCCGGGTCTCCTCGAATTGGCGGACCATGAGCTTGCCGATGCGCGCAGTCGTCTTCCAGTGGACGTTGCGCCGATCGTCGCCCGGGATGTAGTCGCGCAGGGCGTGGAAGGCGACGTCGTTGGAGGAAAGGTCGTGGGTCGCGGCGCCCTCGATGTCGCGGATGAACCCTATGGAAGACGAGCCCACGTTGACGGTTTTGGGGTGGACGTAGAGGTCTTGGCGTTCCACCCACACCTGTTCGCGGCGCAGCAGGCCGAGCCCGTCGCCGCGCACGGATCTGACCGGCCCGACCGGGATCACCCCCCGTCGATGCGTCGGAATCGTGAAGATCTCGTTGAACGCGCGGTCTCCCGAGAGGATCGGGACCCCGAATTGCGCGACAGTGGCGCCCACGGGCACCTCGACGACCGACGACGGACAGGGCCTGGCCGCCGTGTTGGCGACCGTCAGCTCTCCGACGGCGGTTTCACCCGAGACGACGCGGCTGGAGGCGAGCGTCAGATCGACCTTGTAGGAGACCTTTCCTATCGTCCACGCCACGGCGACTATCCACGCGACGCCCAAGAGCACGGCCAGGCAGACGAGCTCCATCCAGTGGCGCTGGCGGCCGTAGTGCCAGGCGAGAATCGCCAAGACGAGCACGGCCCAGCCGAAACCGGTGACGACCCTGAGCACGGGGATCGCGCGGCGGACTCCGGGCAGCCCGGATGCCCGCTCGCCCAGCCGGCGCAGCGCGTCCGCGGCGGACGCGGCGGCGCGCCGCAGGCGGGAAGCTCTCGCTCGGAGGGGACGGCGAGCCCCCGATTCCTTCACATGCAGAAAGGCCATTCTATTTGCGCAACGTCGGCGCGGGCACCTCTTCCAGGGCGCGCTCGACGACCGCCTCTCTGGTCGCTCCCGCGAACTCGGCGTCGGGATCGAGGACGAGCCTGTGGTCCCACACGACGTGTGCGAGGGCCTTGACGTCGTCGGGAAGGACGTAGTTCCGGCCCTGCGAGAGGGCCCACACGCGGGCGGCGCGAACCATCGAGATCGCGCCGCGCGTGGAGACTCCGACCCGCACGTCCTTCGACGCGCGGGTGGCCTCGACGAGATTCTGGACGTAACCGAGCACCGCTTCGCTGGCGAAGTTGTTCGCAGCCCTGCGGGACATCTCATCGACCGCGCTGGTCGAAATCACCGGAGGGAGGTCCTTCGAACGGTCCGGCGAGGCCGCGCCCTTGAGGATCTCCACTCCCGCCGCGCTCTGGGGGTATCCGACGGAGGTCTTGACGAGGAAGCGATCGAGCTGCGCCTCGGGCAGCGGGTAGGTTCCGGCCTGCTCCACGGGATTCTGCGTGGCGATAACCATGAAGGGGCGGCCGGTCTCGTGGGCCACGCCGTCGACCGTCACGCGGGACTCTTCCATGACCTCCAAGAGCGCGGACTGGGTTTTGGGCGAGGCGCGGTTGATCTCGTCGGCGAGCACGATCGAGGCGAAGATCGGCCCCTTGTGGAAGTTCCATTCGCCGGTTTTCTGGTCGTAGATCGTCACGCCCGTGATGTCGGACGGAAGAAGGTCCGGGGTGAATTGGATGCGCGAGTGCGTGCCTTGCACAGTGGCCGCGATCGACCTGGCGAGAGCCGTTTTACCGGTCCCCGGAGCGTCTTCGAGAAGCAGGTGGCCCCCCGCGAACATCGTTGTGAGGGCGAGGCGAATGACGTCGTCCTTGCCCAGAAGCGCGCGGCCGACGTTGCTGACGATCCTCCCGAACGTCTCCGCGAACCACGCCGCGTTCTGCTCGGTCACCTGTTCTTGTTGTTGAGTCATGTTCTTCCTGTCGATCTTTCTCGCGCTTTCTCACGCCCGCGGCGTTCGGAACGCGACGGCCTCGGGCGGCAGAGCGAGGGCCTCCCGGGGGAGGCGCCCGCCCAGCGCGCCTCCCGGATCGGAGCGCCAGGCGACGGAGTACATGCCCACGCGCTCGCCCGGCATGAGGTCGTTGCAGCGCTCGTCGCTGTCGATCTCTTGCGGGGAGGACTGGCTGACCCTGATGCAATACCTGACCGGCCTCATCCCGACGTCGTCGATCTTCACCGAGTTCTTCGAGAAATCAACGGACTTCGACTTCTTGATGCCGCTTCCCGTTATGGTGTATTCGCCGGAGGACCCGTTGTGCGAGCCTCCGCTCCACGTGCAGACGACGTCGTCGTCGCCGGGCTCCTCCCAACCGCAGGAGAACGCGTCCGGCGGCGTCGGCCTGCCGTAGGGCACGACGGCGTTGGACGAGGAGACGAGGCTCGTGCGGTTCTCCGAGACGGTGCGGGCACGGAACTGAAGCTTGACGCTTTGTCCGTTGGGCAGCCCGCGAACGATCTGGCCCCCGCCGTTGATCCGGTTCCAGGAGCCTCCGCCGTTGGTCGAATACTCGTAGACGAGCTCGGATTCGCGCCAGCCGTTGGTCGCCGATCCGCGGGGCGCATTCGTGATGCTCACCTCGCCCGAGGTTCCCGTCGCCTCGATGCGGCCTCCCGCAGGGGCGCTGAGCGACCCCAGGATCCGAACGGACCCGGCGCTTGCCGCCGTGGACGAGTTCGGGTTCTTGCTGTTGTAGGCCGTGACGGTGAAGCTCACGGGCTGGCTCGAGTAGCCGATGTCCATGACCACGGAATTCTTGTTGCCCGCGACTGTCACGCTCTCGCCCGTGCTGGCCTGCACGGTGTAGGACTCGATCGGCCTGCCGTTGCTCGGCGCGCTCGTCCAGCGAACGGTCGCCTGGCCCCTGCCGTCACTGCCTGACTTGTTGACCGACGTGTTCTCGACGCTCGCCGAGAAGGCGCCTGGGCGGCCGAAGGGCGTGACGGGCGCCGAGGGCGCGGACGGCTCGGATTGCCCCTGCCTGTTCGTCGCCACAAGGGTCGCTTGAACCGACGTCCCGTTGGGGACGCGGACGGTCGCCGACGTCGCGCCCGGAGCAAGCTGCACGGACTGCCCGGGGGCGACGTTGAGCGTGAGGGCCGTCACCGGGCTGCCGTCGGAAGACACGCGGTTCCACGAGAAAGTCACGCTGCCGTCGCCGGGAGTCGCCGTCAGGCCCGCCGGCCGGTTCGGCACGATGTCCATGAGCACGGGTGCAGACCGCGTAGGCGTCGAAGCGCCGACCGCGTTGTAGGCCGTGACCTCGAATACGTGGTCGATGCCGAGAGTCCGCCCGTCCAGCTGGCATTGGGTGACCGCGCCGCAGTGCTTCTCATCGCCCTGCGTGACGTCGCGGACCACGACGTCGGTCACGGGCGAGCCGTTGAAGTCGATGACCTTCCACATGACCGTCGCGGAGTTCTTGTTCGTCACACGTGCGCCGAGGATCTGCACCGGAGACGGCTTGCCCAAGACCGAGAGCTTGAACTGGCCGCGCACCGACCTTTCGGGCAGCCCCGTGGCGTCCATAAGCTGGTAGGAGACGTAGATCTCCCCCGTCACGTCGTGCGGAATCGACACGGAGACGACGGTTCCCGACGAGGAGGCCTTGACTCCCCCGACCTTGCTCGAAACCGTCGGTTGGCCGGCTATCGACAGGGGCTTGTCCGGGAAGGGGTTGACGGCGAACTTGGACACGTCGACCTTCGCCGTGGTCCCCGCCTTCACGGTCTCTTCGTAGGAGGCGACCTGGATGAGCGGTCTGTCCGTCTTGACGATCGTCACGGGAACCTGGCCCTTGACCGAATTGTGCCCGTCGTCGATGGACACCTCCACGGCCCCGGCCGAGCCCGGCTGCGACTCGGCGTCGGCCTTGACCGAGAGCACGGACCCGGAGACCTTGGCGTCGATCCCCTTCGGAGCCTTGACCACCTTGTACGTGAAGTCCTTCGGATCGTCGCCTCGGTCCTGGTCGGTCGTCATCGCCGCCAGGTTCGCCGAAACGGGCTTCGTCGATCCGGCCTCGACCTGCACGGGCGTCGGCGTGAACTCCGGCGGACGGTTGCCGGACGGCTTGACCTCGACCGGCAGCTGCAGGGTCCTCACCAGGCCGCTGCCGTCGTTGCGGTCCTTTCCGTCCGTGACCTCGAGGGTGATCATCGTCGGGCCGGAGAAGTCCGACTGCGATGTGAAGGTGATCGTCCGCTCGTCCGTGTAGAGGGGGTCGCCGTTCCATCCGACCGAGGCGGCCACCTTGCTGGGGTCGGTCATGATGACGGACCTGCCCGAGCGCGTGAGGATGTAATCGTTGATTTTGATCTTCTTCGGCTTTCCGGCCTCGGCGACGATCGTCTTCGACGTGTCGACGACGGGCTCGGTCTGCCTGGCCGGGGGCACGCGCACGACGGCGGCCGATTCCATCCCCGTCGAATCCTTGACCTTGTAGAGGACGATCCGCGCCTTGTCGGAGGTCTTGATGGTCAAGGACTTGTCGGAGTTGACGGTCACGCCCTCGTCGTCGGATTCGACCTTCTCGTCGTAGACGTCGCCGTCGGGGTCGGTGTCGTTGGCGAGCACGTCGACCCTCACCTTGTCCTTGCCGAAGGCCTTGTCCCGACTCACCGAGTCGTCGCGGGCGATGGGCGCCAGCGCGGGGGCGTCGGGCGAGACGTTGACCGTCAGCAGGCCCTCCGCGAATCCGCCCCTGCCGTCGGTTATCCGGTAGGAGACGGGATAGGAACCCGCCGTTTTGGGCGTTTTGACGATGACCTCGTTGCGGCGCTCGGAGACTTTGAGGCCCTTGGCCCTGCTCTTGGCCGAACCGGCCACGAGCTTCGGCGTGTCGCCGCTGTCGGGGTCCGAGTCGTTCTGCGTCACGGGCACCGACACCTTCGTCCCGGGCCGCACCCGAACCTGGTCGGCAACCGCGTTGGGCGGTTGGTTGGTCTTGGGCGCCGGAACCACGCCCACGCGCACCCTGGCCGTCGCCGTCTTGCCGTACGTGTCGCGCACGATGTACTGGAAGCTGTCGGTTCCGGGCTTGCCCGCCGTGTACTTCAGAGAGTCGCCGCCGACCTCCGCCAGGCCGAGCTTCGGCGATTCGCCCGGGCCGACCAGCTCGACCGAATCGCCCTCGGGGTCGATCCCGTCGAGCGGGACCGTTATGTTCAGCTTCTCGCCGACGACGGCGCGGGCCGTGATGTTCTTCGGTATGGGCGGGCTGTCCTTCTCGGCGTCGGCGGCCGTGACGGTGATGTTGACGGTGGCCGACTCCGTGTGGCCCAGAGAGTCTTGGACCGTGTACACGACCTTCACCGAGCCGGGCTTCTTCCCCGCCCTGAAGCGAACGACGTTGTCGGAGAGGAAGACCTCCCCCTGATCCTTCTGGGCGTTCGACTGCAGGTTCGGCAGCACGGTCATCTTGAGGTTGCCGGGGGACCTGTCGTTCGCCAGCACGCGCACCGATCCGACGTCTCCGGCCCGGACGACGAGCTGGTCGTCGGCGAGCACGGGCGGCGCCTGTGCGTCCGCGGCGGGCACGGGAATGACCTTGACCCGGCCGGTCGCCGTCTGGCTTCCGTTGGAGACGGTGTAGGTGAAGGTTTCGGGGGCGTCCAGCCCGGCCGGCGCGCTGACCCTCGCATGTTCGTGGTTGTACGGAGAGACGACGAGCTTGGACCCCGGCTCAGTCTGGACGGACTGGAGCGTGAGGACGCCGCCGCCGGGATCCGAGTCGTTGCTCAGCACGTCGACGAGGCTCTGGCCTCCGGCGGGCAGCATCGCAATGTCGTTCTCGGCGATCGGCGTCGAGTTGGCGTCGCGCTCGACAGCTTCGACGCGGATGATCCCCATCGACGACGTCGGCCCGTCAGAGACGAAGTACGTCTGGTAGTAGGTGCCCGGCTTGGACGCGGAGACTGTCACGGTGCTCTGATCCGAGGAGGCCTTGGCGGTCAGGCCCTGGGGGCTCGGGCCGAGGCTCACGAGCTTGAGCGAGTCGCCGTTGGCGTCCGTGTCGTTGGCCAGCGGGTCGACCGTGGTCGATTCGCCGGCCACGACGCGCACGAGGTCGCCGTTGGCCCTGGGAGGCTGATTGACGCCGTCGGTCACTTCGACGACGACGGAGCCGTTTGTGTCCGCCTGTCCGTCCGAGACGACGAGGTTGACGTTGCGCACGCCCGCCCCCTGGCCGAGGTCGGAGATGGAGACGGAGCCGGTCTCCCGGAACGAGGCGTTCAGCCCTTTCGTTCCGGCGGCGCTCTTGAGGTAGATCTGGTCGCCGTCGGGATCGATCCAATCCCCGAGCACCTGGAGGGTCGTCGTGCCGCCGGAGGAGAGCTTTGCGCTCGTATTGATCCTTTGCACGGGCGGGGCGTTCTGACTGAACGGGTGGACGGAGACGTTCACCGTCGCGGTCGCCTTGCCGCCGCGCCCGTCGTCGGCCTCGTACGTGAAGGACGTCGATCCGGTCGCCCCTTCGGGCACGTCGATCTGCAAAGCCTGCCCGTTGCGCCCCGGCCGAACCGTGCCGAAGGACGGCTGGCTGAGGGCTTTGACCGTCAGGATGTCCCCGTCCTCGTCGTTGTCGTTGAAGGTCACGGGCAGCGTCGTTGAACGCCCGGGCCGCACGCCGAAGGAGTCGTTCTCCGCCTTCGGCGGGTGGTTCTCGTCCGTCCTGTTGGGGTCTTGCTGCTGGGTGTTGAGGTCGGAGCTGTCTTCCTTCTTGTCGTCGTCGACGTCTTCGCTTTGGTTGATATTGTTCCAGTCGTTGACCAGAACCATGTCTTTGTCGGGGAGCCACACGTTGCCGTTGGCCACGTCGTTGAGGACGATGATTTTCCTGTTTGTGCGGAAGCGCACGCTCTTGCTCGCCTCGAGTTTCTCGGCGGGGCGCGAGACGTCGTCGGCGTTGCCGTCGCAGTCTCGCACAAAACGGCCGGTGTTGGCCCACGCCGCGTAGGCGCACCCCTGGTGGAGCACCGGAGGGGCCGCGCTTCCCCGCGCGTTCGGGTTGTCCGGGTCGGCGGCCTTCTGCGTGACGGCGCCGTCGTCGAGGGAGACGCGATACAGCGACGTCGATGAGGCAACGAGCGCGTCCGAGGAGTTCGGCCCGGGCTCTTGCAGGCGCAGACCGTTGCTGTCGCCGAGCGAGACGAGCTTGCCGTCGGGAAGCAGGAGCTTGCCCGAGTCGGGGTCGAGCACCACGGGCTTGTCCCCGACCGAGCTGATCTGAAGCCCCTTGACCGAGGCGAGCTCGTCCGGGAACTTGTGCTCGATCCGCGTGAAAGCCGAGCCCTCGGCCTGCATCGTGCGCAGAACCTTCTCCTTGGCCGAGACGACGTGGACGGACCCGTCCTTGCCTACGGCCATCGTTCCGTCCTCGACGCCTTCGGTCGTCGGCTCCGCGGCCTCGGGCGAGAAGCCGGGAAGCGACTTGAAGCCCGTCGTCCAGACCTTTCCGGCCTTGGAGTCGATGAGCCCGATCGTGCCGCCGCCCAGCCCGACGCCGTCGACCGTTCCGAGTTGCTGCTCTGTGCCGATGAGGGACTTGGCCGGATCGACCGCCGCAAGCGTCCCGGCTTCCATGTTGCGATAGAGAACCGTGTCCTCTTCTTGGAGCACGTCGAATTTGTCGGTCTTCGTCCTGTCGGAGGCGTCGATCGATTGTGAGGGGTAATTCACATGGCCTAGGGTGCGTGAGCTCTGGTTCGTGACCCACACGCCGCCGTCGTTCAAGGAGAGCTCGGCTCTGTCGATGCCCTGGGACGCGGCGATGGCAGCTCCGTAGGCGAGAAGGATTGCAGCAGTCGCCCCGGTTGAGACCAGACGCTGGGTACGTTTCGAAAGCCCGCGACGGCGGGGCCTCGGGGCATCGCGTGTCAGATCGCGCGTCAGGTCGCGTGAACGCGGCAAAGACATCCTTTTACCTCCTATTGGATGTTCCGCACGTGGGTGGCGTGTGGGAGGAACCCGCGCACGGCTGAGGCACTCCGCCCTCTTCGATTATTCGAACAGCGCGAAGGACCCCACTGTTCAAAATATATTGCCTTTTGCCCTAGCTTCCAAGACGCCTTCCCCCGCTTTCGCGAGCGCAGCGCTCGCAGCCCCGACAGAGCATCGCATCACGCCGCCGTCCTCAACCGAATGCGTCCGCACCGCCCCGTCCCACTGCCTTCGCAACTCGGCGCTGCCTTCGCCACCTCGTCCCCGCAACTCCGCGCTGCCTTCGCCTCCCCGCACCGCCCTCGACGCCCCATCCTCCGTCAGCCGGCCAACCGCAGCGGACGCGCGTGCAGCCGCTGTGAGGCTTCGCGCGCTTGCGCACCAAAACGATTTCAATGTGGAATGATTCGGCCTAAATACAAGGAAATGCGACCTCCGACTCGACCTCCGCCCCACTCAATCCGGCCTCTTTCCCCGATCGCGCGGAACGAACAGGTGGGCTTTTGCCGCCATTTCGGGAGAGAATGACCGCATGGGTTTCATCGATTGGGCATTCGACGTCGCGGCGGCGCACCCCGACTTGACGGGCGCGCTCATCGACGTCGACGGCGAATGGCTTGACATCCTACTGCCCGACGGCCGCACGTTCCGCTTTCGCCCCGGCCAAATGATCGACAAATCGAAGCCCGAACCCGTCCGTCGCAAGCTCCTCGACCGACTCATCTCCATCGGCGTCGCCCGCGCCGAATCCGCCCCGTCCGAGTCTGGCCCCTCCGCGTCTGCGCGCTTTGAATCCGACGCGTCCGACGCGAGCGTTGAATCCGACGCGAGCGCGCCCGAGGCCGGCGCAGCTTTCGATCGGTCCTCGGGCTCCGAGTTTTTCGACGAGGCCCCGCCGGAGGACGAGCCCTCCGCCGTCGCAGCCGAACGCCTTGGGCCGTTGGACGCAAGCAGCGGAGAGTCCGTGCTTGCCCACATCATGCCTATCGTGCGCAGCGCCGACTACTTCGTCGCCTCCCACGACCACGCGCGCGACGACTCGATGATCTACGTGCCCCTCACTCCTTTCGTGGGCGCAGGCATCGCGATCGACGGCCGCGACCTCATCACGCCCATGTACTTCTCCGACGCCGAACGGCTGGGCCTTCCCACCGACATCGTCGGTTTCTTTCAGCAGGCGCTCATGCACCTGCGTACCTCCGACTTGACCAACGGCCAGCCTTCCGTGCAGGTCCAGCCGGGAACTCTCGCGGGAGCGCAGATCTTTGAGTTCGCCGGCCCTCCCAGTTATCAAAGCTCGTGGTTCATGGACGTCGAAATGGCGCTCACTGTGGCCGAGTCGCTCAGTTCCGTCCACGACGACGGCCTCGCCTTGTTCGTTCCGGCCTCGCGCGACCTGGCGTTTGTGGTGATGGCCGACGATCCGCATCTCGCCCCGCTGTTCCAGTATCTTTCGCGGGCCGCGGCCGACGCGGAATCGATCTATCCCCTTCCGCACGTGGTGACCGGCGACGGGTGGAGCGAGTGGATTCCGATGAACGACCACCCCGCCGCCCGCATCCTTTCCAAGATCCGCGCGCGCTCGCGGGCTGCGATCTACAGCGTGCAGGAACGCGAGATGCGCACGTGGCCGAACGATTTCGGAAGGCTGGCGCCCTTCGAGGTGATTCGCGACGGCGCTCTCACCTCTTCCGCGACGCGTTGGACGTCCCTCGACGGCTTCGGATCCGTTCCCGACGCCGAGTACATCGATTTCGTGCGTCAAAAGTCTCCCCACCCGTGGGACGCCGAGGCGTCCGACCGCGTGCGGCTCCGAACCCAGGTGGCACGCGACGTCTGGCACGAGGGATTGTCTCCCATGCACAACGTGTGGCCCCCGCGCTGGAACGTCTCCGGCTTTCCCGACGACGCCCAGATGGCCGCCCTTAAGGAAGCCTCAACCCGCGAGTTCTGAGCGGGGCGTATGGCTCCGCGGCCTGCTAGTCACTGCTTTTCCCCCGCACTTCTCCCCCATTTCCCCGCGTAGAACCGGCCAAGGGTCTCCTCCTTGAAGTCCGCATAGTCGCCCGTCTCGATTGCCGCGCGGATCCCGTCGACGAGCTGCACGGTGAAGTGCTCGTTGTGGATCGTCGCGAGTGTGGAAAAAAGCATCTCTTTGGCTTTGTACAGATGGTGAAGGTAGGCCCGTGAGTAGTGCGTGCACGTGTAACAGCCGCATCCGGGCACGAGCGGGTTGAAATCGCGTCTGAACTGGGCGCGCGTGAGATTGAACCTCCCGTCGGGCGAGTAGATCGCGGCGTTGCGGGCGACGCGGGAAGGGTTGACGCAGTCGAACGTGTCGGCCCCGGCTTCCACCGCCGCGAAGAAATCGTCCGGCTCGGAGATCCCGAGGAGGTGGCGCGCCCGATCTTCAGGCAGTTCCTGCGAGGCCCACCCGACGATCGTCCCCAGATTTTCCTTCTCCAGCGCCCCTCCGATGCCGAAGCCGTCGAATCGCTGCCCGTCCGCTTCCATCGCGCCGAGGTCGCGGGCGGCCTTTCGCCGCAGATCCTCGTACTGGGCGCCTTGAACAACCCCGAAGAGCTGCTGGTACGGCTTGCCTTCACGTTCGGCAGTCAGTGCGCGATGGGCCGCCAGACACCGCAGCGCCCATCGCCTCGTGCGTTCGAGGGCCTCCTCTTGGTAGGCGCGGGAGTTGAGCAGCGTCGTCAGCTCGTCGAAGGCGAAGATCACGTCCGCTCCAAGCTCGTGCTGGATGCGCATTGAGACTTCGGGCGTGAATCGGTGTCGACTTCCGTCGAGGTGGGAGCGAAACCACACGCCGTCGTCGTCGACGTCGGCCAGGCGTTCCTTCCACGGCGCCACCGTCCCGTCAGCGTGGGGGGAGCCCGAGAACTCCTCGGAAAGCACCTTTTTGAAGCCCGACCCCAGAGACAGGACTTGAAACCCACCCGAGTCGGTGAATGTCGGACCGGGCCAGTTCATGAATTTTCCGAGCCCGCCGGCTTCGTCGACGATGTCGGAGCCCGGCTGCAGGTACAGGTGATAGGCGTTGGCGAGCACGGCCTGCGCGCCGACGTCGGCGATCGCCTCGGGCGCCACCGCCTTGACAGTGGCTTTGGTTCCGACCGGAACGAAAGCGGGCGTGGCAATATCGCCGTGCGGGGTGGCCAACACTCCAGTGCGGGCAAGCGGGTGGGCGTCTAAACGGGCTCGAATCTCAAACGTCATTTCGCGATCTCCTTGCCGTCGGACTCCGAGACCCGCTCTCCGCACGAAGCCTGCTCTTCAGCGGAAGATTCCGCGTACGCGGGGTCCGTCTTCTTGACGAATCCGATGACGGCGTAGGTCAGCGGCAGGAAAACGGCTTCGACGCCGACTTTGTAGGCGAAACCGACGAGCATGAGGTTGAAGATCGTGGCCCATCCCGCGTTCCCGGTCCACGCGATGAGACAGAAGACGGCGGTGTCGGCGGCCTCTCCCACCACGGTCGATCCGAGCAGGCGCACCCATAGGCGTTTCTCTCCAAACGCCTTTTTGATCTTGACGAGGACAAGGGAGTTGAGGAGCTGGCCCGCGAGATATCCCAGCAGCGAGGCGGCGACGAAGCGCGGCACCTGGCCCAAAACCGCCTCGAAGGCAGCCTGGTTCTTGTAGTCGGGGTCGGCCGGCGCGATTTGAACAAGCCAGAAAGTCAAAGACGCCAGAATCTGAACGACGAATCCGGTGACGATGACTCTGCGCGCCCGTCGAAAACCGTAGACTTCGGAGAGGACGTCGCCGAGTATGTATGTCAGCGGGAAGAGAATGGCTCCGCCGTCGAACACCAGATGCCACGAAAAGCCTCCGACGGCTATGTCTAAGCCGATGAGCTTCGTGGCGGCGATGTTGGACAGCAGAAGGAATGCGACGAAGCATACCGCGACGATGTCGAAGTATCCTCGGCGGACGTGACGGTGGCTCACGGAGAACTCCTTTAGAACAGGGACTTCAGTGCGGGATGCGGGGTTCGCCCCGCGCTGCCACCACGGGGGCCGGTTTGAAACCGAGACGTCGAATCGCTCCGTCGTCCTCGTAGAGTGTAGCGCCGCACGCACCCGACGCGAAGCCTGAACTCGCGATCGCCGTACGTTCAATCGTCTTTCGCGTCCCATCTTCACACCCCGTGCCTTCGCGTTCCAATGATTGTTCCATCTGGCCGGGTGAAGACGAATCCGCCGTCGTGGTGGGCGATGGTCGTCATCTCGCGGTGGACGAGGGCATGGTGATGCCAGCACAGCAGGACGGCGTTGGCCAAGTCAGTCGCGCCTCCCCTTTTCCAGGGCAAGGCGTGGTGGATCTGGCCATGGGGGATCGTCTCCGTGCACCCCGGGTACCGGCAGGTTCGATCTCTGGCGATTACAGCGCGAGTCTGCCCAGGTGTGAATATACGCTTGCTTCGCCCTGCGTCGAGAACTTCCCCGGTCGCGGAAAACACGATGCGGCCAACCGAAGAGTCGCAGGCCAGCCGGGCAAGCTGAGTCATCGACAGTGCGGTTCCATCGTCAAAAGCGGCCGGCTCTGCTCCGGCCAAAGCCTTCAGATCGATTGCCGAGGGAATGACCGCCAAGAGGGGGCCGAGCTTCTTCCGTTGCCGGCGAACCTTTTCCAGGCACGCGCCGGCCCGCCCCTGCCCGCCCGTCTCGACGCACCGCCTCGAAGCATCGCGGTTCACACCGTCATTGGCCCCACCTGCTTCGGCGGCGCCGACGCCGCGCGCGTCGACGCTTCCGGTTGCTGCGACGCCGCTTTTGAACATTGAGAGCGAGCCTTCGGAAGAATCGTTTGCGTCGAGGGCGGGACAGCCGCCGGCAGCGTTTTCCAAGCGCGTGAGAGTCGCCAAGGGAACATGAACCGACAAATGCGGGCGGATGCGAGCCCCGGCCGCCAGAGTTCCCTCATCAAGGCGGACGCTGGCAAGCTCGACAAGGGCTCCGGCGCGCCGTTCCGGCAGAGTCCGCGCGTCGTCGGCGCCTTTTCTCCCCATGAGCGCGCTCAACGCCGTGTCCACGAGCGCCGAAGTCTCGCTGGAAAGCCAACCGCTGACGCGCATTCCCCACCCCGATGGGAAAAGACAACCTTCTCCCGCGCAGCTTCGTCTTTCTCCGCCGCCACTCCCATGGCCGAGTCCTCCCGCAGGGCGCGCGCTCTAAGCCGCCGCTCGAATTCACGCGGAGCAGACCGACGCGCCCACCGAACTATTTCTTCTTGAACCCCCTCGCGGCGAAGCGACTCTCGCAGAGTGGGCGTGGAAAACACTCGTCGAACGCCGTCGACATGCTCTGCGAACACCTCTCCCGACTCCAGCGCGGCGGCCATGACCGGCAATTCCTCGCCCAAAGATTGAGCGCGTGCGATTTCACGGGCGGCTGCGGCAGGCGACTGCCCCGAGGCCTTCTCGTTCCAGCGGACCAGCGTTCGCTCGCCCGAAGCGCGCCAGCTGCCCCTTTCGTCAATCGCAACGAGCCAGCGGCCTCGCACCGCACCCAGGCGCGAGGCCAGTCCTGCCAGCGCCTCGGCACCGGCAAGAAGCTCCTCGTCAGAAGCCTTCGACACGTCCAGACCGGCCAAAATCGAAATGTCGGCCTTCAATCCGTTCACAGACTCACCCACACCGGATTTTCGACCCCGATCGAACACTCTTCCGCCGCCTCCCGCATAGGCAAAGCCTTGAGAAAGCGCCACCCCGGCTGGGCAAAGAACGCCTGCCACATCGACGTCGTCGAGAGCCATTGTGCCCGCCTCCTTCCGCAAGATACCCGGCGTCACCCTCTTCTCCCATCATACACGAGTCTTGATATGGTTTCAATTTTTTGTTCGATATTTTCTATCGTTTATTCGTGAAGCCAATCTTTGCAAAACGTCCGACGCCGCCGCCCACAGAAGACGGCGATTCCCGCCAAACCAGACCGCTCCGCCCGATGCCAGACCGCTCCGCCCGATGCCAGACCGCTCCGCCCGATGCCAGACCGCTCCGCCCGATCGTCGTCGGACACTCGACGACAGACGGAAACGACGGCTCCCCCACCACCAGGCCCCGCGGAGGCCACCCGCGCACAGAGAGGCCAAAAGCCCGAGCAGGCCTGGAACGAACGCATTGGCGGTTCATTGTGGAGTTTTTCGCTCTCAAAGGCTCGAACCGCCCTGGAACGAACCCTAGAACTGGAACGAACCCTAGAACCCGATGTGCAAAACCGCCGCGCGGTCGGCCGGGCTCACGGCCTGCGAAACCGCCAGATCCTTGCCGTCGCGATACCCGATGCTCTGCCCGGGAAGCAGGAAGGCATCGGCAGAAAGCAGGTAGTCGACCACGTTTGACAGCATCGCATATACCTCTTCCTCGCTGTGCAAAGACCCGACCACCTCAAGGTCGAGATGCCCGAACAACGGCAGTCCCAGCGTCCGGCCGTAGACGAGGTCTGGCTTGGACACGCGGATTCCCACCCACAGCGGAATCGGGGCCTGCCCCTTGCTCAAGAGATCCGCGAGTTCAACCGTCATCCGCGGAGGCTGCACGACGCCGAGTTCCGGCCGGAAGAGCCCCACCGCCGACTTCTCGCGCATGAGCGCATCGGCCACCTCCGTGAGAACGACGTGTGCGGTCAGCGCGCGCCGCCGCAGTCCGATCTCGCGAGGAAGCCCCTCCAGCTCCGCTATCTCTTCGCCGGTGAAACCCGGAATCCCCGAACCGCCTGCCTCCGCGGCCCGATCGCCGAATTCGCCTCCCGAACCGCCGTTCTCTCGCCGAAGGCCGTCCGCTCCAGGCCCGAAGCCTCCCGCTCCAGCCCCGAAGCCGCCAACGTCCTGCATCGGTGCGAAGCAGGTCAAGGCGACATGAAAACCGTGTGCTGGAAGCCGACCCCTTTCCGGCACGGCCTCCCCCGGAACCGGGCTTAGCAGCACGACGACGTCGCGCAGCGCAAACCTCAGAATGCCGCCGCCCTCCTCCCATTCGGAGGCAACGCTCTCATTCCACAGCGTCCCCACGCGCGCCGCAGCCGCCTCGAGGTCGATGGGAGCGGTGAATAGAGCCGTCGCGGAGAGCATCTCCGGGGCATCGGGATGGATCATCGAAACGGGAAACTCGGTCATGCCGCTCTCCTATGCCGAAACAAGTCAAAACCGCGAAACAAGTCGAAACCGCTGAAATGAGATGGAGCTCGTCCGTCGAAGCCACCGACACGTCGACAAGCCGCCGCTTCGACAAGCCGCCGGCTTCGGCGGCCTCCAGGTGCGTCGAACAACGAAAATGCCGAAAAGGGCGTGGACAAAACAAAGGGCGTGGACAAAACAAAGGCAAAGACATAGATAAGGCTGGGTGGTTCGAATCGACAGCAGCGGAAACGAACCACCCAGCCAATTGGCAAGGAATCCGGGATTCCCACACGCTCACCTCATTTGGGACGGATGCATCTTGCCATTGCGCGCACCCGGCGGGGGCGCAAGCTCTATGAAGTTTTGCTGCTCTAATGGTATACCGCAGACCTGCGATCCGCAGCAACCGTAGGTCTAAAAGTTTAGGCACTTTCGACCGGCATCACAAATCGACTTAGCCGACAGTGAAATTCATCAGAGGTCTGCCAGACGCGTGTAGGTCTCAACGAAGACTTCCTCCGGAGTTCCGGGGTTGTCGACGACGAAGCCGAGCTCGTCGTCCTCGAGCCTTTCCAAAGTGGCGTACTGGTTGGACAGCAGCGAAGGGTTCATAAAGTGCCCGCGCCTCTTTTCCATTCTCTCCGCGTTGAGGTCCTTGGGCGGCGCAACGTGCGCGAAGACGGTTCGAGCGCCGTTTTCCCGCAAGGTGTCGCGATACTTGCGCTTGAGGGCGGAACAGGAGACGACGGTCGAATGGCCGACGGCGTTTTCCGCGCGCATCCAGTCGCGAATCGCCTCGAGCCATGGCTGGCGGTCGGCGTCGTCGAGGGGAAGGCCGGACGCCTGCTTGTCGCGGTTAGCCTGCGTATGAAACTCGTCGCCCTCGGCGTAAACGTAGCCGAGTTTGCCCGCGAGCATCATGCCGATCGTTGTCTTTCCAGACCCCGCAACGCCCATGACAACGATGTTGACGGGCCCTTTCGCCCGCGGCGGCGCTGGCAAGTGTGGGATGTCGGATTCGCTCATCGCTTCCTCGCTTTCGCTTTCCCGGCGGAGTCGGCGCCCGCCGCATTGCTTGTACCGTGTCTACGGTATCCCATTGCGAAGGCCGCGGGCATATGGGCTTGTCAACTTTTTGACGCAATGCACGTCCCGGTTCAGCCCGCACCCTTCCCAGGTCCGCCGCCGTCCATCTTCATGAAATGCGGTCCGCGCGCCGCGAGTTCGACGGCGTACATCGGCCCCCAATGCCTCCAGGGTTCCTTCGACAGGTAGTCGTTGGTGAAGCGCATGTCGTCGGAGACTTCCGTGACGCAGAACTCGGGGATTTTCAGGTCGACGACGGGCGCGAGCCTCTCGCATTCGGCCACGATGAGCCCCTCGTTCTGGCCGGCGAACACGTCGAATTCCCAGCCGTCCTCGTCATACCAGAGCGAATAGCGATTCTTCAAGATGACGGTGGGGCAACGCCGAATGATCTGGGTTGCCACGGCGAGGTCCAAGCTGGATTCCATCTCGTAGCGCTCCCCTTGGACCGCCGGCGACTTCACCGCCATCGAGGCGGAGGCCTCGTCTTCGGCGTCGGCCAGAAGTCCGGTGAGAAGCCGGCGTTCGTAAGCGCCCAAGTAGTCCGTCGCCTCGTCGAAGGCCGGGCACTCGACGGACCTTCCAGGGAAGGAGATCCTCACGCGCACGGCGTACCCGTCCACGGCGAATACGTACGCCTGAACGATCACCTGCTTCGAGCCGTGCCGAACCACGTCTCCGGGCAGCGCGCGCACCAAGAACTTGCGCTCGAACTCGAATTGAAGGTCGACGTCGTCGGAATCGCTCATGCCTCAAGGATACGGAAGTCGGGCGAAGGTCTCACGGACAATCCACGCTCCGACGGCGCCGCCCCGCCCGGCGAAGCCGCCCGCCCGCAGTCCACGAAGGATTTCGACAAGATGCCGAAGATAGTTGCGCCGCAGGTCCCGCGGAGTCGCCGTACGCCCACAGGCATCCGCGGACGACGGCGAACTCCGTTCGAGACCGGGCACTTGCCCTACTCTGAGTCCCGTTTGAAAGCTCCGCCGAGCGCATACACACCGAGCGAAACGGCGTAGGCAACGACGGTGAACACTGCGACTCCGCTGTATCCGGTGAACCTGGACAGCAGATAGCCGCCAATGGCCCCGCCGATGGTGGTGCCCGCGTACATAGCGGCGTTCGCGAGCGATGACACGGTGCCTCGGGCCAAATCGGTGTGACTCTGAAGCTCGCTCATCAGCACGGGGAACAGGAAACCGCCGACGAGCATCGCCACGGCCAGGACGATTACGGCCACCCACATATTGGACACGAAAGCAGTGCCGAGGTAAATGGCGCCGAGGGCGATGATCCCGAACAAAAGCGAACGCCTTTCCCCGAGGCGTGCAACGAGCCGCGACCCCGTCAAGGAGCCGACGGCGTTGCCGAGGCCGATGATAATCATCGCCGTGCCGATCGCGTTCTGATCGGCGCCAAAGTCTTTTGCCAGCCACGATCCAATGAAAGACAGGGCGGTGAAGTTACCGGTCTGGAAGAGCAAGTATGCAATCAGCGACATCAGGAGAGGGCGCGAACGGGCGACGTGCGCGTAAGGCGCGAAGAGTCGGCCGCCGGAGGCCGCGGGCGCCACATTCGGGAAACCCGTATAGAGAATCGCCCACAGCACGGCGCTGGACGCGGCAATCACGAAGAATGGAATGCGCCATCCCATTGAGGATAAGAAGGAAGCGATCGGGATGCCCACCACTTGGGCGATCGCAAGTCCCGCCGTTGCGTACCCCATGGTTTTGACAATTGCTTTTGGCGGCACGGTCACCGGGATCGACGCCCAGATCTGCGGCGTGACGAAGGCGGCCGCAACGCCCGCGAGCAGGCGTGTAGTGAAAAGCGACCAGAAGCCCCACGTGCAACCGCAAGCCGCAGTGAAAACGCCGAATCCGACCAGCCCGGCAAGCAAAACCTTGCGGCGGTCAAGCCGATCAGAGATGGGACCCGCAATGAGAGCAAATAAGGCGTAGCCGAGAGCATAGGCTGAAACGAGCCAGCCGGAACGAGACACGCTCACCCCGAACTCCCGTTGAAGCAGGGGAAGCAGCGGAGCCGTGAGGAACGTATCCGTGCCGATGACGAATAAGGTGGAGAAGGAGAGCAGGCGCATCGTGGGTTCGGACGCGTGCGTGAACTGCGAAGGGACAGTCATAATTGCACCTTTCAAGCTGCCCCACAGGCCGTGACTGGACGGCTGGACGCATTCCAAAGGGCGAGCCAAACTTGCGGATCGGGAGCTCGGAGTCGCCAACGCGCGCCGACGACGCCCCCAACCCTCATTTCGAAATTTCTCGAAATAATGATCCATCCGCGCTTTCGCAGCTGTCAAGGGCTAACTCACGTCGGTCGTCCTTGACAGGCCCGCCCGTCATTGAGGGAAGGCCTCTCCGTCGGGGCGTTCACGTCGATGCGCTCAGTCAGGCTGGCCCGTCATTGAGGGAAGGAGCACCGCATCTGCGACGGTAGACTCGAGTCGAAGTCGACGAAAGGTCCAACAGTGGGAAAAGAGAAGCTGCATCATCCGGCTCAGGACGCCATCAAGCTTGACGGCGTTCTGAGCGCGCTGTCCGACCCGATCCGCCGCGACATCCTTCGGAAGATCGCATCCAACGGCCCTCAGGTTTGTGGCGATTTCGACTACGACGTCGCACCGTCGACCATGTCCTACCACTGCAAAGTGCTCCGAGAGTCGGGGCTCGTGCACACCGAGGCGATCGGCAAGCACCGTCAACTCACACGCCGCGACGAGGCCATCGAAGCCCTCTTCCCCGGCCTCCTAGAGTCCGTGGGGCTGCCTCCCGGCCAGGGGCGGTGGCCAGAGCACACGGAGCACCACGAGGACTCTGATCCCCAAAAGCGCCCATAGTGCCCAGGACGCGCTGAGTCACAAGAGTCCAATGGACGATGTCCGCCCCTCCTCCCGAAAACACAAATCCACCCGCCTCGCGCGAGAATACTCAGATCGGCAGATCGACAGCAGGCAAAGGGACCGAAAGAATCAGGCGGACCGAAGAGGTTCGGAAAGCTCCAGGTAGCGGCGGGACAGCCGGAATCCTCCGCGGACGAATCCACACCGGGGCGTCAGGGGTGGCAAAATTGCCCCTATGGACAATCAGCTTCCCACCGGAGTCGATGTGGTGGTCGCCGCCCAGACCCTCGGTTCGACGATTCGCCGCACTCCGCTCGACATGTCGCTTCGCCTTTCGGGCATTCGCAATCAGGACATTCTGCTCAAACGCGAGGACATCCAGGTGGGCCGCTCCTACAAGGCCCGCGGCGCGTACAACTTCATCTCAAGCCTGAGCGCGGAAGAGCGCGAAGCGGGCGTTGTGTGCGCATCGGCCGGAAACCACGCCCAGGGCGTGGCCTTCGCGTGCAGGCAGTTGAAAATCCATGCCAAGGTCTTCCTGCCGTCCACGACCCCGCGGCAGAAGCGGGCTCGCATCGCGGACATCGGGGGGCGTTGGATCGAACAGGTCATCGTGGGCGCCACCTTCGACGAAGCATCCGCTGCGGCGCAAGAGTATGCGCGCGAGCATGGCGCGACCTACGTTCACCCCTTTGACGACCCGCGCACGATCGCCGGCCAGGGAACCGTGGTCAAGGAAATTTTCGAGCAGGCGTCCGCGCCTCCGGCTGCCGTGGTCGTTCCCGTGGGCGGCGGCGGCCTCCTGGCAGGAACCGCGATATGGCTGCACACGTTCCACCCCGAAGTGAAGGTCATCGGCGTCGAGCCGGAGGGTGCGCCTTCGATGCGCGCAGCCCTCGACGCAGGGCATCCGGTCACCCTGCCCCACATCGACGGCTTCGCCGACGGCACGGCGGTGGCTCGGGCCGGAGACATCACCTTCGAGATCGCGCGCCAGTTCGTCGACGAGATCGTCGTCGTCCCAGAAGGCGCCCTGTGCACGGAGATGCTTGAGCTCTACCAGGTCGAGGGCATCATCGCCGAGCCGTCCGGAGCGTTGGCAAGCGCCGCCGTCGCCCGTTTCCTCCCCGACCTTCCCGACGGCCCGGTCGCCTGCGTTGTCTCGGGCGGAAACAACGACGTCTCGCGCTATGCAGACATTGTGGAACGCTCGAGCGTCTACGAGGGGCTGCGCCATTATTTCCTCGTCACCTTCCCTCAGAAGCCCGGGGCGCTCCGCCATTTCCTCGACGGCGTGCTGACCGACGGCGAGGACATCGTGCTTTTCGAGTTCACGAAGAAGAACAACCGCGAGACTGCGCCCGCCCTTGTCGGCATTGAAATCCAGGAGCCGGAGCGGATCGGCGAACTCTTGGCACGCATGGAGGAATCCCCTCTGAGCATCGAAAAGCTCGAGCCGGACTCCCCGGTGTTCTCGTTCCTCCTCTAGTGCGCTCTCGCTTCCTCCCCTAGTGCGTCTTCGCCTCTTCCAGTGCGTCTTCGCCTCCCCTAGTGCGCTCTCGCTCCCTCCCCTAATGCGCTCTCGCTTCCCATAGTGCGCCCTTGCTTTCTCCCTAGCGCGTCCTCGCCTCCTCCAATGCATCCTCGCCTCCCCTAGTGCGCCCCGCGCCGGCCGAGTCACCTTCGACGCAATGGGAATCTGCGGCAGCGAACAAAGTGGGTCCTGCACCGGTCGGATCGCGCCAAGGCGTCCGGTCGCGCCAACGTCCGGCCGGCTTGGCCGCCGTTCGATCGGAACATGCGTCCGCCTCGACGTCGTCCGCCCAGTCCCGCCCGGTCGCCGCCGCTTGGCTTTTCCGAAGGCGGCGCGCCGCTCTAAAACGACGTAAACTACGACGAGAAGGACAAAGGAAGGACTCCCATGGGCCTGAAAAAATTCGTCGCCAAAACGTACATGCGCTTCTCGCGTTGGACGTGCGTCACCGATCCGCTTCCGGAAAAGGTTGTTCTCATCGGCGCTCCGCACACGTCGAATTGGGACGGATTTTTCATGGTCATGGCATTCTGGTCGATCGACCGGGACTACAAGTTTCTGGTCAAAGAATCGCTCGTGAAAAATCCTCTCACGCGCCCCTTGATCAGGCTTGCACACGGAATAGCGGTCAATCGGTCCTCAAGCAACGGAATCGTCGGCTCGATCGTCGAAGAAGCGAAAAACAGCGACGAATTCGCCCTCGTCATCGCCCCGAAGGGAACGCGCGCCAATCGCGAGTATTGGAAGTCCGGCTTTTACCGCATCTGCCTTGAAACGGGACTTCCACTTCAACTGGGCTTCGTGGACAGGCAACGGAGAGAATACGGCTGGCGTCACAGCATCGTTTTGACGGGCGACGTCGAAGCCGACATGGAGAAAATTCGGTCCTTCTACGAAGGAAAACTCGGCAAGCGGCCGCAGTACAGCAACGTTCCCAGGCTCCGGGCCGAGGACGACGTCGAAGCGCGCGAACGCCTGCTGGGCGGGATCTAGGGGCCGTTCAAAGAAGATGTAGGGACGTTCAAAGAAAAGGGCTCGGACACCGCGCTTAACTGCCAGTTTCGCGCAGTGCCAAGCCCCAATCCTTGCCACCGGCCCGCGATTGCCGCGTCGCCGTTGACTCACTCCGAGACGTCTAGAAAACCGGACATCCCACGTCTATTATCTGATACGCGCGGGCGATGCACAAGACTTCGCGAGCGCGCACATTGAGCATCGCGCCACGCCCGCGCGAACACTCTTCGTTTCTGCGTCGCGCTTCTCCTTCGCTGCGGCGCCGCGCTTCTCCTTCGCTGCAGCGCCGCGCCCACGCGGACATCGCCTCGTTTCGACGGTTTGCCATACCCGCTCGGGGAACATCGCCCTGCACGCGGCCTGCTCCGCGCTTGCCGATTTAGGTTAAAGCAATTAACCTATTGCCATGGAGACATCCCCATCGATGCATTCGCGGGCCGCGTCGGCGAAACAGGCGAGGTTCGTGGAACCGAGCGCCCGGCCGAAACGCGGCAAGGCATCCGGCGACAAGCGGCGGACGGACACCCGAGCCCGCCTGGCGGCGGCGACGGTTGAAATCATCGACGCCTCGGGCTGGCCCTCGGTGACCCTGGGGGCCGTGGCGAAGGCGTGCTCGATCTCGACTCCCGCGATGTACAAGCATTTTCCGGACAAGGCGGCTCTTTTCGAGGCCGCGCAGGAGGAGATGTCCGGCAGGCTCGGCGCGCTCGCGGATGCGGCGGCCCACGAAAGCCCCGTCGATTCGATCTTCGACGTCGGCGAACGCCTCATCGCGTATTCCGAAGAGCACCCCAACCTCCTCGAATTCGCGTTCTTCGGCCCCTCGAGCAACAACACGTCCGCCGTCGACGCCGGGGCGGGGGCTCGCTGGGAGCTGCTTGCCTTCGTCCACCGCGAAATCGGGCGGCTCGTCGAGTCCCAGCCTCTGCCACCGTGGCGCAGCGCCGACGAAGCCGGGCGCGACCTGTTTGTTAGCCTATGGTCTTTCATTCAGGGCTATTCGAAGCTCGTGACGTCCGGAACCGTTCGCCATCGGAGCGCTTTTCTCAAAGCGGCGTTGAGGTCCGTGCTGTCGATTGCGACGGCGCAAACCTCGGACGAAGAGGCCCCGAGCCCGGCCCCGAGCCCGGCGGAAGGGGCGCAGGCAGCCCAGGCAAAAGGGGGAGATTGCGCCGACAAGAAATGAGCAAACGCAGAAAGCACCCGAATCGACCCGGCAACCGAATGCCAACCCGGCAACCGAATCCGACGCGGAAGGCCGGCGCGCAACACACACGGAGCGATGCGCCGCAAGCCGTTCCGCACTGAGACAAAGAAAGGAAGAACAATGTCTCACACCCTCGTCGTTTACGGCCACCCGTACGATAAATCCTTCAATCACGCGATCCTCGAGGCGGTCACGGCCGGCCTCGGCAAGGCGGGCAAGAAGTACAAGGTGATCGACTTGCACGCCGACGGCTTCGATCCAAACTACTCGACCGAGGAGCTGTCCCTTTACAAGGACGGCGGGACGGCCGATCCGCTTGTCACCGAGTACCAGAAACTGGTCGACGAGGCGGACTCCCTCATCGTCCTGTCCCCGATTTGGTGGTCTTATTTGATGCCCAATGTCAAAGGGTTCTTCGACAAGGTCATGAAAAAGCCGTGGGCCTACATCGACACCAAGACCGGGCTGAAGGGCAAACTCCAGCACATCGGTAAATCGTGGGTCATCACCACCGCCATCGCGCCGAAGTGGTATCTGCGGCTGTTCGCGGGCAACCCGATCAAGGGAACGTTTATTTCCACGGTCATGAAGTCCCTCGGATTGCGCAACGTCCGTTGGACCCACTTCGGCCAGATCAACAAGCAGGGCGGCGGCCGCCACGAGAAGTTTCTGCGCGAGATCCGGGAACAAGCCGAGAAATTCGGCGGTTGAGGCTCAGCGCGCCGACCGGACAACCGCTTGGGCGAGGAGGTCGAGGCCTCGCTCCGCCTGAGCGGTTCCGGGAGAGAGGTTGACGAGCATGACCTCGTCGGCGCCCGTCGTCGCCTCGAATCCGTCAAGGAACCGCTTGGCGTCCTCACCCGTGCCGACGGCCGTATACTTCAGCATCCCGACGATCTGGTCGGCTTTGCCGGACGCGATGTAGGCGTCTAGATCGGCGTCGGAAATCTCCTCGGCGCCCTTGGCGAACATTCTCACGCGACGCCGAAGGACCTCGGCGTGCTGGACTTTCGCGGCCTCCTCCTCGTCCGCCACAATGAAATTCGCGGCGGCGATCACGTAGGGTTGCGCGCACTGCTCGCTGGGGCGGAAACGGGCGCGGTAGACGTTGATCGCCTGCTCCAGCATCTCCGGGGCGAAATGGGACGCGAAGGCATATGGCAAGCCGAGCGCGGCGGCCAGCTGCGCGCCGAAAAGCGAGGATCCGAGGATGTAGAGCGGCACCTTGGACCCCCGCCCAGGGTTGGCGTTTACGCCCGGTATGACGGTCGCGTCGGCGAGGTAGCCGCGCAGCTCTGCGACGTCGTCGGGGAAGTTCTCGGCTGCATTCGGATCCCTCCTCAAAGCGCGGAGCGTTCGCGGGTCGGTGCCCGGCGCTCTTCCCAGGCCCAGGCCGATGCGGCCGGGATAGAGGGCTTCGAGGGTGCCGAATTGCTCGGCGACGATGAGCGGGGCGTGATTGGGGAGCATCACGCCGCCCGCGCCAAGCTTGATCTTCGAGGTTCTCGCGGCCACGTGGGAAATGAGCACGGCCGGCGCGGAGGACGCGATAGTCGGCATGTTGTGATGCTCGGCGTACCAGATGCGTTCGAAGCCCAGGCGCTCTGCCCGCTGCGCCAAGAGAACGGACCGGGTGAAAGCGTCCGAAGGGGTTTCGCGCGGCCCGACGAAGGCCAGATCGAGGAGGGAGTAGACGGTCATCGCGGTCCTTACGTCGCAGTGTCGTTGGAGGTCATTGTGTCTGCGTTTCATTCTATTCGCGGGCCCGTTCGCCGGTAAGGACGGTTCGCTCTCCGCTTCGGCCACGCGCCCGAATTCTCTCGTTGGCCCAGGCGATGAGGACCGCGGCCAGGTAGAGCCCGATGAGGACGAAGGCCTGGACCGTCATCGGCCACGGGCTGGGCAGGGGGTTGGCGATCGCCGCGAAGACGAAGGCGAGGACAACCGCCCAGCGCCACGCGCCGAGCATGCGCCGCGCGCTGAGAAGTCCGAGAAAGTTCAGCGCCGTCAACACTTCGGGAACGAGGAAAGAAATCCCAAAAGCGAGGACGAGCCGAGTGTAGAACGTGACGTAGGAGCCGGCTTCGAGCAGCGAATAGCTCCCGTCGGGGACGAAGCTCTGGAGAATTCTGACGGCGTGGGGTGCCATCCGGACGGCGCTGAAAGCCCCCGCGGCGAAGAGCGCGACGCCCACGCAGCCGAAAGCCGCGCCGTAGGCCTTTTCGTTGCGCTTGAGGCCGGGGCCGATGTATGCGCCGACCTGATAGATCCACCAGGGGCTCGAAACGATCGCGCCAATCCACAAAGACACGCGCATTTTCAGGTCGAATCCGGCTCCGATCGTCTGGAAGTTGATCTGCGTGCGGGAATCCTCGAGCTCGGTCAGCGGCTCGAGGATGAAATCGAGCACCGGTTCATAGAGGAACCAGCCGACGACGGCGCCGACGCACACCCCTGCCAACGATCGGATGAAGCGTGAGCGAAGCTCGCTCAGGTGGCTGGCGAGGCTCATCCTGCCCTCGGGGTTGCGGCGTCGATCTGCCAGAAAACGCAGCCTGCTGAGGATGCGCCGCCGGCCGCTCGCGTCGAACGGCCGTGCCCTTGCTGCGCGCGGCTTTTTCGTGCGCGGCTCTTTCGGGTGCGGCTCCTTCGGGCGGGCTCCATCTGCCGTCATGTCACGCTTTCTGCCGCGCGGCCTCGGTCTGCTTTCACGTTGCGTTTTCCGCTGTGCTTGTGAACAGGGAACCTTGCGTCAGGCTCGCCCGTCGTCGGACGACGGTCCGTTCCCTTCGGGCGACTTTTGCTCGCCCGCGGGCGCCCGCCCCTCGTGCGCAGAGGAGCCGGACGGTTTGGCGGCGGAGGCCGAATCCTCGTCGTGGAATTCCCGCATCTCCTTCCGGAGCACCTTGAGCGACTGCCCAAAGTATTTAGCGACGTCGGGCAGCTTCGAAGCGCCGAAGACCACCACGAGAACGACGACCAGAACAATGATGTGCGAGGGTTTCACAGTTTGTCTCCTTCAATCGAGTCCCGCGCGGCAGAAAGCTCGCCCGGCGACTTTTCGTTTGGCTCGGGTTCGGCTTGCGCGGCCCGACCTTGTGCGGCTTGGGCGGCCCGTTTATGCGGGCCTTGCCCGTCCAGACCTTGCGCGGCTTGGGCGGCCGGCTTGTGCGGGGTGCACGCAGCCGGTTCTTGCATGGCGCACGCGTCCAGACCTTGCGTGGCTTGCGCGCCTTTCGTCGCCGCTGCATCGGCGCCCTTGGGGTCCGCGCGCTTCGAACTGGTGCGCCTTGAGTTCGCGCGCTCGAAATCGGTGCGAGCGAAGGCCGCGGCGCTGTAGGCTGTCCTTTCAGCTGTTCTAGCCGCCCTGTTCGTCCCGTCTCCGGCCGGGTCGGCGCCTCTCTCCGAACTCAAGGTTCCCGCGCCGCCCGCGTCCGCCATCGCCATCCACGCCTCCATCTCTTCGCGCACGGCTTTGCGCACGATCCTGCGAGGGTCAAGCTGGCGGAAGTCCAAGTTTGCGAGCGCTGCGACCTCCTTTTCCGCGACGCCCAATTCGCCGCCGGCCTCTGCGCGCATGCCGGCGCTCCACTGCCGCAAGGCCTCAATTCCTTTGCGCATTGCGCGCAGGGCTTCGGCTATGTTCTTAGGGCCGAGAACAAGCGCACCGACAACGAGGAGCACCAAGAACTCCCCGCCGCTGATTCCGAGCATGTCGGCCGCCCTTCGTCGCTTTCGGCGGCCACCGGCAGATAACCGCCTCCCGACAGCCAGCCGCAACCGGTCGTCTTCCGACGGCCAGCGGCAACCAGCTTCTGTCCTTCGCCGTCCCCGACGGCTTCGAATGTACGGGAAGACTCCGTCATCCGATCGCGTCGCAAACGATCCGCACACGATGCTACACGCGTGACCGCTTCGAGCACGACGATGCGCCCACAGAATAGTCAGAAGCAAGGGCGACGGCGACGCCGCATTGTGCGGACTGCAGCGGCGAGCCGGCCCCGCCGCGCGCCGGTTCCCGCTACAGTGCGCCGGTCCAAGCAGCAATGCGCCGGCCAAGCAGTAGTGCGCCAGCCAAGCAGTAGTGCGCCAACCCAAACAGCAGCGCGTCGGCCAAGCGGTAGTGCGCCAGCCAAGCGGCAGTGCGCCAGCCAAGCGGCAGTGCGCCAGCCAAAGAGCCAACGGCGATACGACGACGAAAGCTTCTCATGAAACATAAAGTGAAAGCTCCTGTATTTCTCACACTAGAAAACAGCTCCATACGCTTTGCCAACCATTATCGATAACCAAACAACTGCTGATACGTAGGCGATTCTTCACCGATGTCTGTCCTCCATCGGGACATGTTTCAAGGAGTTTTCTGCGCGATCACTGACATTGATTACACTATTGCATGCGGTTTTCCAATTTGGGGTAGACAACCGGCTAAATCCCTGTAGGCTATATGTGTGGCAACACTGTAGGTCTCAGATGCGCCACACGCCTCCCGAGGTGAGCGACCATATCCATGGTTGCTCGCCAACCTGGTATGCGGCTGTCAAGGCCGCATACCGGCTTTATGTCCGTATCCGTTTGCCTACCTATTTTTCTTTACTGTTGCATTTTTGCAGCTTCAGCGCCCATAGCAGCGTGGAAGGGAGTTTGGCCGTGTCCGTATTTCGCTTGGATCGCGATAAGTTTGATCAGCGGCTGGGTCAGTTGGAGAGTGCCGGCCAGAAGTTTGACAGCGCCCAGCATCAGTTTGCGGTGGCTGCTCAGGCCATTGCCGGGGCGACGACGGGCGCCGGGTCCTCCGGGCGATTGAGCCCGCCCCCGTCTGGCTCCGGCTCGTCGGGATCTTCGTCCGGCTCTAGCTCGTCGGGATCGGGTTCGTCTGGCGGGGAGCATTGGTCGGGCATCGGAGAGCTCGACCAGTTCCATTCCCCGCTGCACTCCTCGGTGATCGTGCTGGACGGCAAGCTCTCGTCCATCTCGCGCAACCAGAAGGCCGCCATTGAGCGCATGCGCCAGGCCTTGCACAGCTTCCTCGAATTGAACGAGTCCGAGAAGAGCGCGTACTTGGGGCGGTTGCAGGCCCTGGATACGAAGTTCACCTACCGACGCCCCGAGGAGATGGCCGACATCATCAAGAGCTACAACCAGGCTCGATCCGCCTTTGAGGCGCTTTCCAAGATCGCCTGACAGACGCGCGGCCTGACAGACAAGTCCACATTCACACATCTACGTATTCACCAACATCTACACTCATCTATTGCGGGAAGGAGCTTGTTATGGCCACGCCGAATGCGGACCGGCTGCATGGGATTGAGGATTGGCGCACGAGCGCGATCGAGGATTCGTTTGGCTTGTTTTCCTCGGTCAAGGACTCTTTGACCGAGATCGCCGCCATCAATCGCGAGGTCGCCTCGGATCTGGGTTTGGAGGGAGGCACGGCCAACGCCGCTTGCAAGATCCTCGATGGGATCGCCACGGGCTTGTACGAGGACGCCGACAATCTCCAAAAGATCATCGACGTATCCAGAGACGCCCTGGCAGGCGGCATCCAAGCCAAACACGAAAGCGCCCAAATCCAATCTGATTTAGCAGACGTTAATGGCACCATTAATAAGATAATCAAACTTCGGAAAGGCTCTGGGATTCAAAACAGCCCAGAAACAATTGTCCACCTCGAGGCACAGCGCAGTGCTGCACATGCCGAGATCGAGAAGCGGGCGACGAAGACGTTGTCGACGTTGAACGGGAGAACGTTGACGGCTATTGGCGGGCTTCCGTTTCAGGATCAGATTCGGGCGATTTTAGGCAAGGACAATCCCGAGTTCGTTGAGCGGCTGACGCGGCATATGGACTCCCGCCAGCAAGTCGAGCCGGGCAACGCGTCGCCAAGGGCCGGGTCGGCGCCGACGCGTTCGGCCACGGATTGGCGGGCCAGCCCAGACATCTCGGTGGGCTCTCCGGGCAGCCACGCGGGCCACGTCCCCACCACCAGCGGTGGGGGTTCTATCGGCGGCGTGTCGTTGCAGGGGTCGCATTACTCGCCGGCGCCTTCGGGGGTGTTCGTTCCCGGTTCGCCGACCCCTCATGCCGCGCCGATCGGCGGAACTGGTGCACATCATGATCCTCTCGCGATAGGGGGCGGGGCTGTTCTCGGCGGTGTAGCCGGATTCAAGGCCTACCAGGCCGCGCGCGCCGCACGAGCGGCTGAGGCACCGGGCTCCCGGGCCGGAGCGCTGCGCTCCGGCGCGGCGCTGCGCACAACGCCGTCTTCGTCTGGCTCGATCCTGCGCGGAGCGACAACAGCGGCGCGAACCCCCGCGTCCTCGTCGTCCGCTTCGCGTGGGATTGTGCGGGGCGGGGCCTCTGGCATCGCACGGCCCACCTCGTCCTCTGGAGGGCGCGGAATCCTGCGCGGGGCCACAACAGCGGCCCGCACTCCGACCAGCTCGACGTCAACCTCGCGTGGGATTGTGCGCGGGGCGACCACGGCCGTGCGCAAAACCACCGGCTCGTCTTCCCCGGTCGGCAAGCCTGGCAGCGCCCGAACAGAATCAACAGCTTCCCGCACGGCGGGAACGTCCTCGCGCAGCGCCTCGCCGACCCGCGCAACACGACCAGACGCGAAAGGAAACGGCCGCGGGGCAGGAGCCTCAAAGGCAGGAATCGGCCGCGGGGTTGGGGCAAACGGGAAGACGACGGCCGCCCGTGGGGCGAAAACTGCGGGTTCGACGACGCGAAGCGGGGCTTCGACGGCACGGGCCGGGTCTCGTGGAACGGGGGCGTCTTCCTTGACGGCACGCTCACAGACGGGCAAAGCCCCACAGGCTCGGGTCGGTTCGTCGTCTCGCGCGATGTCCTCCCTGACCGGACGTCCCGCGCGCAACGCAGACAAGAAGAAACGCAACCGCGATCAGACGGGCACGGACGTGACGGCATACGAGACCGACAAGACCGTCACCTTCCTCGAAGCCGGACGCCGCACAACCGACAACGAGGACAACGCCCGCTAAACCCCAACCGCAACATACACGCGGGGGCCGGCGTGCCAAGCGGTATGCCGGCCCCCGCGTCTCGCTTCGGAACAAGTCCCTCTCAGGCGCCGCAGTTACAGCGCATCCAGGAGCGATCCACAGACCACGCTCTTTCAAGAACCTCCCTGAAAAACCACTGGGACAGTCTTGAAGGGGTGCCTGCACCCGAAGAGAAGCCTGGCACGGCGTAGTTGGTTTCCACTCCGGCAGCAACGTCCGTGCCCTGGCGTGGCCAATGTCGAGCGCGCCCGGCTAAGGACGGAATCGCCTTTGCGGATCCTGCCCAGGCCCGTCCCCGAAAGCCTGCTGGTGAGGCGAGGTTCCCCCGTCAGACGGCGGCACATAGCCGTTTCCGGCAGGCATCCTGTCCTGCCGATTGCCGACGGCAGCCTTAGCCGCGCCTCGACGCCTGCCCGCGACGAAAGCAAAACCGGCGATCACGACCAGCACACCGCCGCCAACAGCGGCCCACCCCCAGGCAGGAAATCCGCTCGCCGACGACGAGGCCGCGTCGGCTTTCTTCCCCGGCGGCGACGAAGCCGACCCAGCGGATTCCTTCTCGGCCGTGATCTCCACACCATAAGTGAGAAAGTCAAGGTTTTCAAGGATCACCTTGTTCCCCTGGATCTTCCCCAGACTGGACCGCGTCACCTTCCCGGGCATATTCACCACAACTTTTCCTTCGACGCCGCTCAATTTTGTATCATCGTGCGCACCATAAGACTTGAAATGGTACTTCCCGTCCCGTTCGGTTAGCTTCATATTCCCTTTGAAAGGCTTATCAGAGGTGACCCTGCACGTCAGGTGACCGCCGGGCGGCGTCACATCCTCAACCTTAGGGGAGTCAATAAACGTCGCCTCTCCCTCAACTATAAGTCGGACCCCTTCGCACGTTTGATTGATTTTAGCCATGGAGTCTCTCGAATCTTCGAACGTAAAGTCAAGCTTCATGTCACCGTTGGCTTGAAACTCAATCGTCCCATTGATCTTGCACCCGGAAACGATAAACGAGACAAGGGCCAGCACGACCCCTACAAGACGCGAACGCCTCTTCACGTGAACGGACATATCAAGCCTCCAGACACTCCCGGCAAAGGTTGCCGGGCACCGCGCTAAACCATACAGACCCCAGCGTAGCGCCTCCACAGGTCCAACGCACTAACCGAAGAAACAATGAAAAACTCAACCATTGAGACCTCCTCGGCGTCTCACGCTCAGAGACAATCTACTTTGGTTCAACGTCCTTGCTCAGCAGACGCAGACCTTGATGCAAGATCGAGAGAAGCGAGATTTTAGCGAGCCGCTGCACGAACCGTGAAATCACAGACCAAGAGCATCAGAAGGGCTCGAAACGGGGACTATCCTCCCCCTCCACTTGCGGCCCCCGACCTACAGACAAGCCAACAGGACGAGACAAGCCTTCGTCTGAAAACACCTCAGCGCGCCCGACGCCTGCCCGCGACGAACGCAAAACCCGCGATCACGACCAGCACACCGGTGCCGACAGCGACCCACGCCCAGACTGGAAATCTATTAGCCGACGAGGCCGCGTCGGCTTTCTTCCCCGGCAACGACGATGAAGCCGACCCTGCGGATTCCTTCTCGGCCGTGATTTCCACCCCATAGGTGAGAAAGTCAAGGTCTTCAAGAATCACCTTGTTTCCTTGAACCTTCCCCAGACTGGACCGCGTCACTTTCCCCGGCATACTCACCACAATCCTCGTCTTAAAGTCACTAAAGTCCGTGTCGTTATTGCCGTGCGCGCCATAATATTTGAAATGGTACTCGCCGTTCCGCTCGGATAACCTCGCTTTACCAATGAAAGGTTTGTTTGACGTCACCCTGCACGTCAGATGCCCGCCAGCAGGAGTCACATCCTCAACCTTAGGATCGTCAACAAACCTCACTTTTGCTAAAAATATAGCTCGAACGGTCTCGCATGTTTGTTTGATTTTGGCCATAGAATCTCTCGAATCTTCGAAAGTAAAGTCAAACTTTGTATCGCCATTGGCTTGAAACTCGATCGTCCCATCAGTCTTACACCCGGCAAGGACAAACGAGACAAAGGCCAGCACAACCCCCACAAGACGCGATCGTCTTTTCACGCAAGCCAGCATGCCAGGTCATACCCAGCCCTTCTTCAAATCGGCATTCATGTTTAACCGCTCCTTCACGTCGAACACCTTACCTTGCCTCTCCAGAGACAGGACAAAGCAAACAGGACCACACCTCTTCACAGGGCGTCTCCCTTCCCTAGACGCAGCCCTAAAACAAGCAGAGCATCCCGATTCCTGCGCGAGCGCACGATAACGCTCCAAACGCTCGGGGGCAGGTTCGCCGGCGTCGATGGGCTGCTTCACTGCGCAGCCGGACTCGCTCGCGTGGGCGCAGTCGGGAAACCAGCGTTCCTGACCAAGTTCGCCGACGCCTTCGAGGGTTCGGCCGACGGCGTCGTCGCAGCTTTCCGGATAGTCGAGGCCGACCCTACGGGGAAACCCATCAGAGCCCCAACATCTCGATCACGCTGCGGCGAACGGCGCTGACGCGAGCGGGCAGGAGTTCGCTCTCTTCGAGCTCGACGGCCAAAGGCGGGCGTTCCTCCAATAAGGTGCGAATCCGAGCATCTCGGAAAGCTCCGCTTGTGACTCCTTACCGCAGAGGCTTCTGTCCATCCCAAGTTTGTCGGCCTCGAGCCTTGGCTCGCTGTTCCTCTGCCCTCAATCGCAACCTTCGGTCCCCGCTCGCTATGCCGCGACTCACGACTCGCGACGCCGTGGCTCCAGCTCGCTATCTGCTTCGCACCGTTCTTCGATCCGTCTTGCCATCGGGGATGCCCCTCACGGCTGTTCAGGCCTGGGCTCCGACTCAGGCTCGTCACAAAGCAGCTCGCTCTCCGCTTTGCCGCTCTTCGACTTGCCGTTTGACGACCCGATACCGTTCGAAGGTCCGCCGTCACCCAAAGAGCTGTCGTCGCTCAACGATTTGCTCTCTACCGAAGATCCGTTCTCGCTCGAAGGCTCCTTGCCGCTCGAGGGCTTGGGTTTGGGAATCGACAAGAAGGCGACGGCGAAAACGATCAGCGAGGAAACGATCAGCACGCTGCGCTCCAGGCGCGCCTCATGGCAAAGCCGTTGGATATCCCTCCTTATTCTCTCGTTCGCCTCCATCTTGTAGGCAATGGCGCCGTCGAGATATTTCTGGACCTTGCTCGGACTCTCGACGTCAAAAGAGTCATTGACCAACGGGTCCAGGTCGTCGGAAAAGTTCCAGCCAACAGGATGACAAGACGAGTAAGTGTTTCCGCTCCCAGACTCAATCGAAGGCGGAACGAGAAACAGCCAGAAGAACACAGCGAACGCCGCCAAAGCAACAACGCTCCGCGTAATCAGATAGGCCTTCTTAGACAATTGTGTTTCCTTTCACTCGTTGCGGAGCAGGCTTCGATTCCGCCCAAGGGTCACCTGGATTGCCTTTAATGTAATCCACAGTCTCCTGGAGTCGGCTCCGCGCCTGTGCGTCCTCGCTGACGATCGCTTCGACAGCCAGGTCGAAATTCTTCGCCTCGTTCTCAATGTCATCGGCCAGATTCGCCAACAGCTTCTCTATGCGCACATTCAGGTCGGAGAACGCGTGTGCCGGACCATAGGAACCAATGCCGATGACTCCGCTTCTCAGAAGACACGTAAACATCGAAACGCGAGGCAGACTGTCCTTAGCTTCGATTACGCTTGTGCGCACATCTCCGAATTTGCGGCAAACGCCTTTTGCCTTTCCGTGGTCCACGTTCAGCTCAGGAGCCGGTTCTATTGCACTCGAATCGATAGGGTCCATCGTCACGTCATAATATTTTCTATGGTCACTCTGCGACATCGAATCCAGGTTGCCGATCAGCATACTCTCTACCCCCTTTTCGGCCTTTGTCACGCTCTTATTTATTGCTTCGAAAGCACTGTCGAGCTGGCGTATCGCCGAATCATAGCTATCCACTTTTTCATCGTCAACCATCGCATCTTGAGACGATTTAAGAGTTTGAAGCGCTCTTGATGAAGTTTGAAGGAGCTTTCTCTCTATCACAACCTCTGGTGCTGTGAATATAAATGCTGCATCAATTGTGGCCGAAACGATCTCGAGAACCATTTTGAATCCTTCCCGCTCACTCAACGCCACGGCATCAAAGACCTTGATCCCCTGTTGGAGAGCCTTAACCACGGAAGTGCGCGTTTCTTCGAACATCTTCATTTCGGAGTTCAGCGCTCCGCCAAGCACCATTGTCTTGTCATGAAGACCACCGGTGACGCTGGCAAGTTTAGCCACAAAAGCCTCAACTTTATGGATAACTTCGCCACTCATGTTCCCTAGAGCTTTTCCAGCCTGGTCAAGGTTGGTAAAGATCGTTCCCCCGCCGGTGGACTTGTTGCCGACTGTCTTCGGCTCTTTCGCAAGAGGGCTTACGGCGGTTATCCACTTCTCGATCTCGTTGTCGACATTCTTAGGATCAGGAAGCTGTTTCCATGGCTCAACGATCTTGTCTATAGACCAACGAATCTTGTCGAACTCGGACGTGCAATCCGCGTCGCCTCCGTCACTGCCGCAGCCTAGAACTTCTCCACCTCCCTGACCGTCTATTCCCGGTCTTGCGATATCCCTATCGCTAGAGCCCACAAGAGGTATCGGAAAAGACACCACGTACCTATCGTCCATAATGGTGCAGTGAGATGTGATTCCGGAGTTTTCAGATATCATGTAGGCGTCGATAGCCGATCGCTTCAGATAACCGACCAGCTCCGGAACGTCTCATAATCGTATTCTTTCTTTGGATCGTAAGCCATGATGGCGACCCTTCCATGGTTGTTATTTGTTTACGTGATCCATATCGATATGCGTGACCCAACTTTTCGTTGGATAAGAACAACCTACCACTCACCCCAACGGCAATCAATGCCTTTTTTCGAAAGACTTTTGTTTAGCAAAATTTCTCCAACCTGCAGGACTAACTTAAACAAGATTGCTACAATATAACATTCTTCAAATAACGCTTACGTATTCATTGGAGTAGTCTCGTTTAGGCATCCTTTCCATCTATGAGAATCATGCCTTCGGAAGCCGCTCCTCCGCGAGCCCTCTCATCATTTGGACACGGACGCCCCTAGGCGATCGGCAACGCACTAAGCTAGGGAGACACCCACTGTTTTCCCTTGCCGGCACTTCGCGGACGCGCCGATTCATCAGACATGAGCCACGGCCGTCACGCGTTCACTGCCGCGGGCGGGGCTGCCGGCAAACAGCTGAGGCGCGCTATCCGCAGCCGCACTGTCAGACCGCGAGCGTCACGCCCCTGCTTGAACAAGTCAGCAAGTTGCGCCGTCGGGAAATGCTTATCCTGCGGCCATTGCAGTCGGAAGTCAGTAGCGCGGCATCGACGGATCGACGTAAAGCCACCACTGTTTCAGGCCTCCCGCAACGTTGATCACCTCAACGCCCTCCGCGGCAAGAGCCTTCGCCGCCTGCATCGAGCGGACCCCGCCCAGGCAGTAGACGTAGACTGGGCCGTCGGGAAGTCTCTTCGCAGCGGCAGACGGGTCGGCCAAGACGTCGGCGAGCGGAATGTGCGTCGACGGCCGGATCGCGCAAATCGCGCGTTCGTGGGATTCGCGCACATCAAGCATCTTCGCCCCCTGCGCGAGCCTGACCGCCACCTCCCTCACGTTCGCCTCCGGCACATCCACATCATGCCCATTGGGCCGAGCCGTACCCTGCTTTGGCGTGACCGTGCCCGGCCCAGGTTGAGCCACGCCTGATTCAGGTTGAGCTGCACCTGATTCAGGTTGAGCTGCACGTGGCCTCAGCCGAGTCACGCCTGGTTCAGTCTGAGCCGCACCCGGTTTCGTTTGAAGCGCATCTGTTTCGGGCACGGCCGCACTCGGCTTAGATTGAGCCGTCCTCGGCTTTGACTCGGCCGCACCCTGCCTAGATCGAGCCGCATCCGATTCGGACCGAATCGCACCTCGGGATTGGGCCCTCCTAGACCTGGATTGGGCCGCACCCGGTTCAGAAGCACGCGCCTCCGACGCATTCGTCTCAGACACAGGCATCCTCGACGCACTTGGCCCAGGCACGCTCGGCTCCGAGACGCGCACCTGAGGTGAGCTCGAATCGACGTCGCCCGGTTCATGCGCGCGGGATCCCGTCGCGCCTGACTCGACTGGACGCGATTCGGTCGAGCCCAATTCGGCCGGGTCCGATTTAGCCGGGCCCGATTCGGACGCAGCCGCCTTTGCCGCGTCGCCCTGCTCCGAAACTCGCGCCTCCGGTGCATTCGTTTCGAAGACAAACGCCCCCGTTTCACCCGCTTGGGGAATCAACCCTTCAGAAGCGTCGAACTCAGGCTTAGGCGCCTTTGACGCACCCGCTCCGGGCACCAGCGTCTCGGAGGGGTCAACCCCCGGCAGACCGGCCCCCGGCATGCTCGCTCCGGGAACCCACGTTTCGGAGGGATCAAATTCAGGCTCGCGCACCCTCGGCGCGCCAGCGCCCGGAACCCACGTCTCAGACGGATCAAATTCGGGCTCACGCTCCCTCGACGTGTTCGCCCAGGCCATGCCAGCTCCCGGCAACAACGTTTCGGAAGGATCAAATTCGGGCTCACGCACCTTCGGCAGGCTCGCTCCGGGCATGCCCGGCACCAAGGTTTCGGACGCGTCCAACTCTGACCCCTGCGGCCAATGCGCGCCAGGTTCGGCCAAGTGCGATCCAGGCGCATTTGATCCAAGCCCATTTGACCCAAACGCATCTGACCCGAGCCCGCCTCGTTCCGAGCGGCTCGGAACGCCGCATGCATTCATCAAGCGTTCTCCTTTCAGGGGCTCCGGCCTGTCGGGCCTGCCAACCAAGGAAATCGTCTCATATCGGTTGTTCAGGGCGTCTAGCGCCAGCACGGTTCCCAGAAGAGGTTTGCCGACGCCGGTTATGAGCTTGACAGCCTCGCCCGCCATGATCGAGCCGACCTGGCCGCACAAACTTCCAATCACGCCGGCCTCTCCGCAGCTCGACGTCGCCCCCGCGGGCGGCGGGCTCGGAAAGAGGTCGCGCAGGCACACGCCGGGCTCCTTGACGCCGAATTGCCGCGCGCGCCCGCCCGTCCAAAACACCGAAATCTGCGCCGAGTATCGAAGGATCGACCCCCACACTTCGGGAATCGACAATTCGGAGCATGCGGCGTCCACCGCGTAGCGGGTGAAGAAGTTGTCGCTTCCGTCCAACACCACATCGTAGCCGAACATCAGCTGGGCGGCATTTTCCTCCGTGAGCCGCTCGGGGTACACGATCACGTCGACGTCGGGGTTGAGCGCCTCAATTTTCATTGCTGCGGAAACCGCTTTGGGCATTGCGATCGCAGTCGAATCGTGGATCACCTGCCGATGAAGGTTAGACAGGTCGACGACGTCGTCGTCGACGATCCCGATCGTCCCCACACCGGCGGCGGCGAGGTACATAAGCGCGGGAGACCCCAGCCCGCCCGCGCCGACGACCAGCACACGCGCCGCGGCCAAACGGGCCTGGCCGTCCTCGCCGTGGAGGAGAATTTGGCGCGAGTACCGCGTGCGCTGGCGATTGTCGAGCACACTTTCAGGCTCGACTGCGGGGCGAAGACTCATACCGCCATGGTACCGCCGAGCGTCGCAGCACGCCGATATTCGCAGCACGCGGAGCCTCTGCCGGCGAGCCGACCCTGTGACACGGCGAGCCGACCCTGTGACACGGCGAGCCGACCTTGTGACATGCCGGGTCGACCTTGCGGCACGCCAAGTCAGCGTTGCGGCACGCCGATGCCGATCGGGCATCGCCTTGCGCAAAGTAATGAAGAAGAGCGGCGCGTCGCGCCGAAGGGCGTCGCAGAGGACGCGAGCAAGCACAGCCCACATCCGCGATGCGAAGCGGAATGCACGCATCGATTAAACTCGTGGCACATGAGGATCGCCGTCATAACAGTCTCCGACCGCACGTTTTCCGGGCAACGCAAGGACGTTTCCGGCCCGCTCGCCGTCCGGCTTCTCGCCGACTTCGGCGAGGTCGAGGGACCCACCGTGGTGCGCGACGGCGTCGAATCGGTGCAGGCGGCGATCCGCAAGGCGGTTGACTCGGGGGCGGACGCCATCCTCACAGTGGGCGGCACGGGAATCACCAGCCGCGATCTCACGCCGGAGGCGACCGAGCCGCTGCTCGCGCGCAGGCTCATCGGCGTCGAAGACCTTCTGCGGGACAATCCCCGAGTTCCCACCGCCGCCCTCTCCCGCGGAGTGGCTGGCGTCATCGAGGAGGACGGGCACCGGGTTTTCATCCTCAACGCGCCAGGATCGACGGGCGGCGTGCGCGACGCCGTCGCCGCCGTCGGCCCCCTTCTGGGGCACATCGTCGACCAGCTGGCTGACGGCGACCATCCCGCGCCGCACAAGGCCGCCACGATAGCCATTCAGAATCGAGGCCGCAGCGACGGCTCCGACGCCGAGGCGATCGTCGCCGGCGTCACCGCCGAGCCCATCGACATGGAGGCCCTCGCCGCCGCCGTTGACGATCCAAGCGCGGGCGCAATCGTCACGTTCTGCGGGCAGGTGCGCAATCACGACGACGCCCGGCCGGTGGTGTCCATCGATTACGAGGCGCACCCCGAAGCCGGAAACGTCGTTCGAAAGATCGCCGCCGACGTCGCCGCCGGAAGCGGGGCGTGCAAGATCGCGGTGCTCCACCGCACAGGAGGTCTGCGCGTGGGCGAGATCGCGCTGGGCGCAGCGGTTTCAGCCTCCCACCGGAAAGAGGCGCTGCGCGTCCTCGAGGCCGTCATCGAGCGGGTCAAGCTCCGCCTGCCCATATGGAAACGGCAGGAATTCGCCGACGGCTCGGCGGAGTGGACCGGCCAGGCTTAATCCGCGGCTCGGCGGAACGGTCCGGCCAAGCCTAGTCGACGGCGCGGCGGGATCGACGCCTGCATTTTCGTGCTGGCCTTGTAGCGATCGCTGGAACCCCCGGCGCGGCGGGATCGAACCCGCCGAACAGTTTGCGCGACTCTGTCAGCACGCCTGGCGGACAGCTCGGCTCATCCGCCGGCGAACGGCGGGAGGACGTCCGCCCTGACGGCGCCGGAAGGCAAAAGCGCGGCGTCGTCGGCGTGGGCGCCGTCGATCAGAAGCGCGCTGACGGCGAGCTGCCTGGCGAAGCCGGCCCCTCGTGCGGCGATCAGGGCCGCACGCAGATCCCCGACGGTTGCGCCCGCGGGCAGGCTGACGCTTTCCTCGGTCACGCCGGCGGCCTCTGCCACAGCGGCGAAGTATCGCAAGTTGACTGTCATTTCATCCTCCGATCGCGCTCATCGTGCGCGAAGGCTGCAAAAAACTCGGATCGTCCACGCCGTGTCCGGGCTGTTTGCCCCACATGGCCGCACGCCAAGCATCGGCGATTGTATCGTCATCGGCGCCCGCGCGCAGAAGCGAACGAAGGTCCGTTTCCTCCCGAGCGAAAAGGCAGGAGCGAACTTGGCCGTCCGCGGTCAGCCTCGTACGGTCGCAGTCCCCGCAAAACGGGCGGGTGATCGACGCGATGACGCCCACCGTCCCGCCGGGATGCTCGACGCCGTCGACCTTGCCGGGTGCGACGTCCCACAGTTCGGCGGGCGAGCTCCCCCTTTCCGTCCCCGGCCGCGCCACAAGCTCGAAAGCGCCTTCCAATCTGCTCAGGATCTCCTCGGCCGCAACCATCCCGGAACGCGTCCACTGCCCGCTGGGCCCAAGCGGCATCTGCTCGATGAAACGCAGTTCGTAGCCGCTCGCGAGCGCCTCCGCCACCAGCCTGACGGCCTGCGTATCGTTGACTCCCCTGACGAGCACCGCGTTGACCTTCACGGGGAGCAGGCCCGCCTCTGCCGCGGCACGGGCGCCGGCGACGGCGTCGTCGAAGCGGTCTCTGCGAGCGAGGGCGGCGTAAGTCTCCCGATCCGCGGCGTCCATGGAAACGTTGACCCTCGTCAAGCCCGCCTCTTTCAGCCCGCGCGCGCGGTGGCGCAGGCCGAGGGCGTTCGTCGTCAGCGAGGTTTCGACGGAAGCCCCGACGTCGGTGCAAAGGGACGACGTCGCCGCCACAATCTCCTCCAGCCCCTTTCGCAGCAGAGGTTCGCCGCCGGTGAACCTCACCTCGCGCACACCGAGCCTCTCGACGGCGATGCGCACGAGCCGCACCACCTCGGCGTCGGTCAGAATGCGCTCGCCGGGAGCGGGCTGCACCCCCTCGGGGGGCATGCAGTACGTACAGCGAAGATTGCATTTGTCGGTGAGCGAGACCCGCAGATCGCGCGCGACGCGTCCGAAACGATCGATGAGCTCCGGCACGCGCGGGCGGTCCGCTGGGGCCGCACCGCTCGCCCTCAGTCTGGGCAAGCCGAGATGCACCACCGGATTCGCCCGTACGGGCGTCGGGACAGACGTGGTGTTCATGTATTCCTTTATGCCTTCGTGCGTCAGACGTGAACGCACCGCAATCCTACACGGACATCGCGGCAGTTTCGTTCCTGCCACATTCAGTTGCCGCCAAATCCCGTCATCACCGCATTCATTTATCTCGTCTCGAAGACCTTGCGCTCACGACATCAAAAACCGTATGTACACTTCTTTTTCTTCGACAGTCCATAACTCTTTTCAGACGTTAACGCAAGACCTCTAAAAAGAAAGACCGAGATTTTTGATCAGTTTTAAGCACTTAAGCACAGTTCATCACATCTTCAGACCCGAAACACAAACAGTCACGGAAGGAGTAAAACGCTCAGAGGCGGCTTCGCCAGAAGCACGCAACGCCATTACGCGACCGTAAAATAGCAAATAACAAGGATGACCTTCTCTAAGTTGACCGCAAGATTCAAGTGAAAAAGAGACCCTGGTGAACGGATCCACACTCATGTAAGCTCCAGATGCGAAGAGCATCGCAACCGGCATTTTTGTCACCGCTCTCGCACACTTAAAACAACCGAATAACCGAAGGAACATCAATGCACAACAATCGCGTTCCTCGGCGGACTCGTCGCTCGCTCGCCACCGCAACAGTTCTCACCGCGGCCGCCGCACTGGCCGCCGCGCCCCTGTTCAGCGCGTCGGCCTTCGCGGCTCACGAGTCTGCGCCGGGAAGCATCTCGCGACTCGAGCCAGCCAAGCCCGCCCAGCTCACAGGTTCGGCGGAATGGGGCCTGCGTCAGAGTTTCCGCAGCTACATCAAGACAGGTCCGGCACACGGAAGCTGGGAGCTTCTCGACGGCGCGACCGGGGAATTCAACTTCCCGGTGGACGACGGACAGTCGATCACTGCCGAAACCCCCGGAACGATCACATTCAAGGGCGGTGTGCACTTCACCGGGCACGACGGCCAGCTCGACATCACGATCGCCAACCCGGTCGTGAAATTCACCGGCCCGGACACCGCCGATTTGCTCCTCAACGTCAAGAGCAAGGCGATGGGCGCTGCCGACGTCACCGACTACGGTCAGATCGAGTTCGCCAAGCTGAGCAACATCACGATTCAGCACGACGGCGAAAAGAAACTCACCGTGAAGGCTCCCAAGGTCGTCTTGACCGCGAAGGGCGCCCAGGGCTTTGCGAACTTCTACAAGGAGGGAACGGAGCTCGACCCCTTCAATTTCGAAATCAACGAAACGGCCGCCCCTTCGCCTACGCCTACGCCGACGCCGAGCCCCACGGACCCAGCGCCCAGCCCGACCGACCCGTCGCCCTCGCCGACACCGACACCGGACCCCTCGCCCAGCGACCCCTCGCCCAGCGACCCCTCGCCGAGCCCCACCAAGCCAACGCCGAGCCCGACCGACCCGGCACCCAGCCCGACCGACCCGTCGCCCTCGCCGACACCGACACCGGACCCCTCGCCCAAGCCTCCGGCTGACAACAGCCAGAAGCCGATCGCGGATCCCTGCTTGGCCGATGATGCCTGCAACCTCTACTTCGCAGATCAGTTCCCGGCCTCCATCGCGAAGCTCGGCATGAAGATCCCTGCGGGCGGCGAGGTCATCGCGGGCGACTGGGACGGCGACGGCGTTTCGACCGTCGCGATCCGCAACGGCGAGAACTACACCTTCTACGATTCCAACCGGTCTGACGCGAAGACCACCACTGCGACCTTCCCCGGAACGGGATCGGGTCAGGTGCTCGTGGCTGACTTCAACGGCGACAAGAAGGACGACATCGCCGTCAAGAACGGCAACGTCTTCTCGATCAAGTACAACGCCACCGCCTCGGGCGCGGCCGACGCCGCCGTTCCCTACGGCAAGGCTGAGGATTACGGCCTCGCGGGCGACTGGGACGGCGACGGCAAGGCCACCCTCGGCGTCCGCCGCGGGTACACCAACCTCCTTCGAGACACCCTGACGGGCGGCGAGGCCGATCGCACCTTCGCCTACGGGCGCAACGACGACGTCGCATACGTCGGCGATTGGAACAGCGACGGCAAGGACACCGTGTCCGTCCGCCGCGGTGCGATCTTGTTCGTGAAGAACGCCCTCTCCGGAGGCGACGCGGACACGTCCTTCACCTACGGGCGGGCCAGTGACAAGCTCGTCGTGGGCGACTGGACCGGCACGGGCAAGGACACCGTGGCCGTCGTGCGCGAGCAAGCAAAGGGCGGCCTTGGCTGAGTGCTACTGAGCGACGCCTCATTGCGGGGCGGGTGCGGCGTCGCCTGACGGCGCGCTGCGCTCGCCCCGCGGCATGTCGGATGCTGCCCGACGGCGGGCCGGCCTAGGGCGCGGACGGCCTCAAACATGTGTCGTCCGCGCCAGACGCGTGCAGGCCTGTCCCTCGCGCAGGCGCGTCCGCCCAGTCAGAAGGCAAGGCCAGCAGCGGCGGTTGAGTCGCGAACTCATCCGCCGCCGCTGGCCTTTTGGTTCTCTTCAGTTCTATCGGCTGTCGCTGTCTCCAGCGCTCCCTTATCTGCGCTCGCAGGCGACGCCGTCGTTGTCCCTATCCAAACCGGGCCGATACCCGGGTTGGCCTCTGTAAAGGGGCGCCACCCCCGCGGCCCGTGCAGCTGCGCAGTTCGGGTAATACGCCGACCCGCCCGACGAGCGGCCCGTCCCGTACCCGGATCCGCCAGACGAATCGGAGCCGCCAGACGCACCCGAGGCGCCCGATGCTCCCGCGCCGCCGCTCGAGGCCCCAGAATCGCCTGCCGTCCCCGAACCGCCGAGAGTCTGCGTCACCGCGGACGACCGCTGGGAATTCTGGGATGCCTGCTTCGCATTGTCCAACTGAGACTTGCAAGAGTCCCGCTCGCTCGTCAGGGTCGAAACCTGCGTGGAGAGCTCGGAAACGCGCTTCGAGTCGGATTTCTGCGCCTCAACCTCCTGCTCCAACGTCGATTTTTCATTGCGAAGATCTTTCAACTCTTGCCGAGCCGAGTTCAGATCCTTCTCAACGGCCGCAGAACGGGTTTGGAGCTGTCGGAACTGCGGCGAATCGGTGACGTCGCCCTGGGAATGAATCCCATACCCGAATAGCAATCCCAACGCCACGAGTCCGCCGCGCGCGGTCCAGCGCTTCGCCGTCTGGCGGGACCCCGAATCCGCCGCTCCGAGCTCTTGCGGGGAAATGCCTGCTTGGTTGAACTCGCCGGTTTGCCCCGGTGCCGGGGCTTGCCTAAACGCGCCGGTGCCGCCCGCCGCCGGAAAGCCTCCGGCCGCCTCCCAGGCACCGTAGGGGGAAGAATTGTATTGACCTTCGGTCATGATGCTGCCTCCATCGTCTTAAGTCGCTTCAACGCCGTAGCGACCACCACGCATTGCGATCCGTGGTAAGCCGGATCGCAGAGGAATTCTACCAGCTCGAAAGCTATTGACCTGTGGGAAACGCCCTGGTTCCGACTGAAACGATACGCTCACCCAACTCGGGGCGATCCGCCTGACGGTGCCAGCGGCTCGCCTTGCCTCTGTCTCTTGAGCGCCGCTTGTCGGTAGAATCAAAAGCAGACACCGTCTTCCACCCGGCGAAAGGAGCAACAGCATGATCAACGACGAGCTCGCAGTCCTTGCCCTCGCGTATGGAATCACAGATTTGACTCCAGCCGAAGTTCGCGCCGCACTCGACAACGCCGACGACGCCTTGTCGGCCCTCAAAGATGCCTTGTCGGGGATAGGAGCAACGGCCCCCGGCGAAGTCGAAACTGAGTTGGCAGCCGCTGAGAAACGCGCGGCGAAATGGGAGTCGTTGGACATGCAGGTTCTCACCTGCCTCTCATCGAACTATCCCGTCCAGCTACTTGACGTCTACGATTACCCTCCCGTTATTTTTACTCAAGGAACCCTTCCCGCGTTCGGGAAAGAATCTGGCTTCGCAGTCGTCGGCTCGCGCGCGGCGTCGCTGCAAGAGCTCGCCCAGGCTCGGGACATCGCTTTCGCTGTGGTCCAATCCGGCTACAGCGTTATTTCCGGTTTGGCCGCGGGAATTGACACAGCCGCCCACCAGGCTGCCCTCGAGTGTGGAGGCAGAACAGTCGCCGTTGTCGGGACGGGTCTCGAACAAGCTTATCCGCGCCACAATGCTGATCTTCATCGCGATATCGTTGCTTCTGGCGGCTTGGTCCTCTCACAATTCGCGCCGGGAACGCCGATCAAGCGCCACTCTTTTCCTATGCGTAACGCGACGATGTCCGCCTATGCCCTTGGCACGATCGTCGTTTCAGCCGGTGAGAAATCAGGAACTCGACACCAAGTCCAAGCCGCTTTGAAACACGGACGGCCAGTTGTTCTTTGCCCTCAAGTCGTCGAGTCGACTACGTGGGGGCGAGCCTTAGCTGCTGATCCTCTTGCGAGCGTGAGCGTCGCGCACACTCCCGACGACGTCATAGATTGCCTCAACACCGCGCTGACATTACCGTCTGACTATTTCCCCGATGTCCAGCTCGCGCTTATCTGACGTCGAGCAAGGCCTTCTTCGGCGCATCGCATTTACAACGCGCAATGTCCGCGAGGATATCGAGGAAGGAACCCTCGTCTCAATGGTTCATCTGTGCAGGTTGCGCTCGGCCCCAATAGATTCGAAATACTATTACTGTTTTCGTTGTAAACAGGCCACCACATACAGATCTATCGTCGAAGGGGTTGTTCCACTCGTATTCGCACCGAAAAACGAACAATTTTACCGAGATCTCTTCAATTACAAAAGGCAACCTACAAACCAAACACAAGCTTTTCAACGCCTGGCGATCCTTACATTCTTCGGCTCACGTCACATTCCCTGCCTCGAGTACGTCTATGGTCCGATCGACGCGCTGGGAATAATTCCTTCCACCCAGGGACGGTCAAAAGAGCTACTGCGGATGCTCGCAAACACTCTCTATCGCGGGATCCCTCAACTCGACATTCAGTATGTCGGATCCGATACCGGGAAGAGAAGACAACCTGCAATCGGAGATTTTCAAGTGCGGTCGGACATCCAGGGGCAGAGAATTCTTCTTTTCGACGACTCGTGGGTCAGCGGAGCCGCAGTCTTCTCTGCCGCAAGTGACCTTCATGCCGCAGGGGCTGCATACGTGGTCGCCGTCGTCTTAGGGAGAGTCCTAGACCCCACGTGGGGACCAAACCAGGTCTACTTTAAGGAATGGCAGAAATCGGGCATCTCGCACACTTACAACCCAAACGTTCGTCCGGTGACGAAACGTCCGATATGCCCAATTGGACGGCTTTAACCAGCTGGTTGGCTTTAAGTGGCCACGCAGCACTTACGAAGTCAGAGTTCCAATCCGACCAAGGGTGAGAATGTTGGAGTTTTGACACTCAATAGATCTACATCTTACGAGGCGTCGGAATTTCACCTGTCCATGAATCAGGTGTCTCATCTGGCCAAATCCATTTTACTGTCAAGCTTCGATCAAAACCACTGGTTGCGCTGCGGCTATATATAAAAGACTTCTGAGAAGATCCATCAATCGGTGTTGGGAATTCCGATGCCGTGAGATCGTCCTTCTGTTTCATGCTGATGTCCGCACTATCCATCCGCTCTCCCGACAAGTTCTTAAGGGCGTACCTAGATCCGCTTTGATACTCGATACACCAAGGCGGAGCCTTTTTCATTTTCCTCTCCTCATCTCGCTGCGCAAGCTCGGCAATCTTCTCAGTCGCATCGGCTGAACGCGTCGCCGCCAACGAGGCATTTTCTGCAGCCTCTAAAGCTCGATCTTCAGATTCCTTTGCCTCTTTTCGCGCCTTTCGAGCTTCCCACGCTTGCCAAGCACTAAAGGCAGCCGCGATGATCGCCGTCCCAGTTCCGATCCATGTCTCTGCGCTCACATATTAGATGATATGTCCGTTTGAAAACGTGCTGCAATAAAATGCGCAAGGACTGAAAAGTATCATTTAACTTTTAGTGGTCATTTTTGGAACTAACAATGTGTGAAGATAACTTTCTTGTCAGTCTCATGAGTGAAGATGGTTCCCTTGTCAGGGTAAGGAGCGAAGGTATTTTTTGGCAGATTCCGCTGCCTCGCAGACAATCCCCGCAAAATCACGGCCGTCGTCGAACTGCATGGCGGACTCTGAGGCCCTTTACCCCCGCACCGCCTCGATGAGCTTGAGGATCATCTGCGGGCCGCCCGAGTGGAGGCCGTCGTGGTGGAACGTGTCGGAAACCAGCGTGCGGAAGCCGGCAAGGCGCGCCGTCTCCATCGAGATCGAGTAGGGCACGAACATGTCCCGTTTGTATACCCAGGCAGCCGCGGGAACCCTTCTCGCAGCGGTTGCGTCGCGTCCCACGGCGGCCTCGTGCGCCGCAGAGCCCCCGCGCCCGGCTCGAACCCCGCGCTCCGCGGCGGCCCCGTTCGCCGCGAGAGCCTCGGTGTCGTAGAGTCGACGCAGCGAGGGGTCGGCGGCCAGGGCGTCGGCCGCGTCGGCGATGGGCGCGAGCGCCGGATCCTCGCGCATCTGCCAGGGATACATGTGCTCGCCGGTGAAGCGGAAGCCGCGGCCCTCGGCCTCTAGCTCCGATTCGGCTGCGGCCCCGGCGGCGACGTCGGGCAGGCGAAATTGCGGGAACTCGCCGCGGATGCGGTCGGCGCTCCAAGCCGTGGCGCCGGTGGAGGCCTGGGCGTAGATCGCCTCGTGCATCACGCCGTACAGCGGCGCGGGCGCGAGCGAGACCTGCGCCCCTATCCGATCGAGAAACTGTGGGCGCAGCCGGCGCGCTCCCCGCACGGTCCAAAACGGGTCTTCGAGCAGGAAATGCAGCTGCTCCAGCCCGTAGGAGCGGCCGAGGCAGATGCCAATCTGGCGGAATCGGCCGGGTGTGAGCCGCTCGCCGGTCGGCAGGCGCTCCTCGACGTCGGCCAGGTGCTTGGCCACGCTCCACGCGACCGACTCGTCACCGGGATACCGGTCGAAAAATTCGCGGTTGCGCACGTCGGTTTGGGCGTAGGTCAGCCGGTAGACGTCGTCGGCGCGCCCCTCGACCGATGGAAGCCCGGCGGTGATGAACGCTTCGGACAGGCCTTGCGGCGCTTGGGAAAGACAGGCGGTGACGACGAAGCCTCCGAAGCTCTGGCCGAGCACCGCCCAGGGGTCGCCCCCGAAGGCGAGGCGGAGGTCCTCGGCGTCGGCGGCTATGGAATCCTGGCGGAAACAGGAAATGAAGGCGGCTTGCACGGGGGTCGGCCCGACGGCGGAAACGGCCTGTGCCTCAATGGGATGCGAGCGGCCGGTGCCTCGCTCGTCGAGAAGGACCACGCGGTAGTGGTTGAGCGCGGTGTCGAGCCACGAACCGATCGGCGCCATTCTAGGGCCGCCGAATCCCGGCCCTCCCTGAAAATAGACGAGCCGCGGCAGTTTCTCGTTGCCGTGCCTCACGTATTCGCGTGCGAAAAGCTCGATCTTCTCCGGGATTGCCGCCGCTTCGTCCGCGGCAAAACGGGACAAGGCCCCGAAGCGATCGAGCGGAACCGAAAGCGAGTGCTCGATCATTGTGTGCCCCGGCAGGCTGAACGTCGCGTCGTACATGGCCCGAGTCTAATCCGCTCACCTGTGAACATCGCGTCATTTCGTCTGAAAACGGACGGCTTAAACGGCAATCGTTTTCGGGCGAAGAGGGCCGAACGTGTCGATGTGACAACACTGGAACACCAGGATCGTTGAAAAGCTGAGCATGCCGCACGGCAAAGGTTTGCGCACCGGCGATCATCGAAGACGACACAGGCAGCCGCCGGGGCGAGGCCGGTAACCAACGGGCGACACCGGCAACCGACGGGGCGAACATGGACCGCAGCCGGAAAGGCTGGGAGCGTGATCGCGACGCCGACAACCACCGGGGCAATATCGGCAACCACCGAAGCTAGACAGGCAACCGTCAAGGCAACACCGGCAACCACCGGGGCGAAGAGCCTCGCGGTGCGGTTTGCCGCACAAGGCATTATCATAGAGGCGTTTGTTTTCCGACGTCGCAGTGCGGGTTGTCCCAAGGAAGCGCGGGGGTGCCAAAGAGCGGTGCAGGCGTCCTGAATGAAGGCGGTTCCTATGGCAATGCCGAGTCCCAGCTACACCGTTACCCTTCGCGTGAGCGTTCCCGCCCACCCGCGGGCGACGCAACACCTCGTCGAGGCGGTCGCGGACGCCGGAGGCCTCGTGACCGGAATCGACACGGTCGAGTCGCTGGAGAAGCATCTGATCGTCTCGGTCACCTGCGACTGCGTCAACACCGCCCACGTCCAGGAGGTTCGGGGCAACATCGAGATGATGGTCGGAACCGTCGTCGAAGAGGTCTCCGACGCCACAATGCAGGCGCACATCGACGGCAAGATCTCGGTGGAGCTGAAGAATCCCCTTCGCACCCGGCAGGACCTCGCCCGCGTCTACACGCCCGGCGTCGCGCGCGTGTGCAAGGCGATCCACAAGAACACCGCCGAGGCGCGGCGCCTGACCGTCAAGGGCAACGCCGTCGCGGTGGTCACCGACGGAACCGCCGTCCTCGGCCTCGGCGACATCGGCCCCGAGGCGGCCTTGCCTGTCATGGAGGGCAAGGCGGCCCTGTTCAAGCGATTCGGCGACGTCGACGCATGGCCCGTGTGCCTCGACACCAAGGACACCGAGGAGATCATCTCCATCGTCAAGGCCATCGCCCCGGTCTACGGCGGGATCAACCTGGAAGACATCTCGGCGCCCCGGTGCTTCGAAATCGAGGAGCGCCTGCGCGAAGAGCTCGACATCCCGGTGTTCCACGACGATCAGCACGGAACCGCAATCGTCACCCTCTCGGCGCTCATCAACGCCCTCAAGCTCGTCGGCAAGCGCATCGAAGACGCACGGATCGTCGTCTCCGGCGTGGGCGCCGCCGGCTCGGCGATCATCCGCCTCCTCATGCTCCACGGGGCGACCGACGTCATCGGCTGCGGCCGCAACGGCGCCCTTGGCCCCTTCCGCGAAGAGGCCAACCCCCACCGCAATTGGCTGGCGCAGAACACCAACCCCCGCGGCTTCCAAGGATCGCTCAAGGAGGCGCTCGCCGGCGCGGACGTGCTCATCGGCGTCTCCTCCGGCAACATTCTCACCGGGGACGACATCGCCACGATGGCCGACGACGCGATCGTCTTCGCCATGGCCAACCCGACGCCGGAAGTCGACCCCATCGCCGCAGGCCGCCACGCCGCCATCGTCGCCACCGGCCGCTCCGACTTTCCCAATCAGATCAACAACGTCCTCGTCTTCCCCGGCCTCTTCCGGGGAATGCTCGACGCCGGCGCATCGAAGATCGACGACGAGATGCTCCGCCAGGCAGCCATCGCCGTGGCAGACGTCGTCAGCGACGAGGAACGCAACGCCAACTACATCATCCCCGGCGTGTTCGACCCGCGCGTCGTCGACAAAGTCGCCGACGCCGTGGTCCGGTATGTCACGGGCAAGGAGCCGCGCCACAAGAAGAAGTCCAAGCGGGACAAGGCGGGCAACGCCAAGTAGCGGCCTGCCTTCGGCCCCGGCTGGGCCGTTGCGGAGAATTCGCCGAGGCGTCTCGCCGCCCGAGCGCCAGGCGCGGCCGACGCCAAGCGTTTCCACACAGTGGGTGCTTCAGCACATGGGCCACGCACCCCTTTCCCTCGCGAGTAAGGTACTGCTACCCTGACTTTACCTATCTTTCATCGCGCCGAAAACGGCACTCGGCATCACAGGGAGAGAAGTATGACATCTCGCCTCTCGCGCGTTCTTGCAGCGCTTCTTCTCACGCTGACGACGTTCTTGTCAGCGTGCTCCTCAGACTCGAAAGACGCGACGTCGTCGGACGGGGCATCGAACTCCTCGGGAGCGGAATCGGGGACCTGGCCTCGGAAAATCAAGCACGAAAAAGGAGAGCTGACGCTCAAAAGCAAACCGAAGAGAATCGTGTCGACGTCGGTGACCCTCACGGGGACCCTTCTGGCGATCGACGCTCCGGTCAAGGCCTCGGCCGCCACGACCCCGTCGAACATAACCGACGACAAAGGCTTCTTCTCCCAGTGGTCCTCCGTCGCCAAGAAAAAAGGCGTCGACGTCCTCTACCCCAACCTCAAATTCGACAAGGAGGCGCTCATTGCGGCCAATCCCGACCTCGTGGTCATCGCGAGCTCGGGAGCGGACAGCGCCATCGACCATTACAAGGAGATAGCCGCCCAGTACCCGACGATCGTCGTCGACTATTCGAAGCAAACGTGGCAAGAGCTGTCGAAGCAACTCGGGGAGGCCACCGGCCAGGAGGCCAACGCCAAGAAAGCGACCGCGGACTTCGACAAGTACGTCGCCGACGCCGCCAAAAAGATCAAGGCGCCCGAGGGCAACGCCGCTGTCGTTTCCTACAACGGGCCGGGCAAGGAGCAGGGCGTGGCCAAGAAGAGCGGGCCGCAAAGCAGGCTTTTGGAAAAGCTCGGCTTCAGGATCGTCGAGGCGCCCGCCGACCTCGAAGCGAGGAAGGACAAGCGCGGCGACTTTTCCTTTGTCACTCATGAGAACCTGACGAAAGCCGTCAATCCCCAGACCGTCTTCCTTTTGACGGGAGACCAGAAGACCGAGTCCTCCTTCCTGGCCGACCCGGTGGTCGCCAACATGCCGGCGGTCAAATCAAAGCAGGTCTACGGGCTCGGCCCCACGTCGTTCAGGATCGACTATTACTCCGGCAGGCAAATGATCGACGCCGTCGTCAAGCGACTCGGTGGCTGACGGGCGCGCTGTGGCCGAGGCCTTCGGGGCTGGCGGGGAAGGCAAACCCGCCGTCGGCCCCGAAGGCGGGCCGAACCCGCCGGGCGCGCGCGAACCCGACTGCCTCCGCGCAGGCAGGGCCCGAGGTGCCCGAGCCTTCGGCCTGCTGCCTTGGGCGGCGCTGTCGACCGGCCTGCTCGTCGCGCTTGCGGCCGCGAGCATCGCGACAGGCTCGCGGCTCGTGCCGCTGCACGAGGTCTGGGACGCGCTTTTCGACTTCGACCCGAAGAACGACGCCCACTTGGTGGTGCGCGAACTGAGGCTTCCGCGCACATTCGCGGCGATCATGGCCGGCGCATGCTTGGGCCTGGCCGGGGCGCTCGCGCAATCGCTGACGCGCAACCCTCTGGCCGAGCCGGGAACGCTCGGCATCAGCCAGGGCGCGGCTTCCGGGGTGATCGTCGGCCTGTTCTTCACGAGCGCTTCGCACGTGGCCGTCTACGTCTGGTTCGCTTTCATCGGCGCCGCGCTGACCGGGGCTCTGGTTCACAGGCTGGGGCGCGCCGAGACGGCCGGAACCAACCCGACGCGCCTCATCCTCGCGGGCGCCGCCCTGTCGATCGTGCTGTGGGCGCTCAACACGATTCTGCTCCTGGCCCAGCCCGCCTGGGTGCAGCAGATCTACAGGAATTGGGCGCTCGGATCGCTGGCGGGACGCGGCTGGGACAACCTCCCCGTCCTCATCGCCTGCCTGGCCGCGGGGGCGGCCGCCTCCTTCGCGCTGGCGCCGTCGCTCAATGCGGCGACGCTGGGCGCGGACATGTCGAAGGCGCTGGGCGTCAAGCCCCGAGCCACGCCGGCTTTGACGAACCTCGCGATCATCGTGCTCGCGGGAGGCGCGACGGCCGCTGCGGGCCCCGTCGTCTTCGTCGGGATGGCCTGCCCGCATGCGGCGCGGGCGCTGGCGGGAACGGACCACCGGCGCCTTCTCCCTTTCTCGGCGCTTCTCGGCGCAACGGCGACGCTGGCCTCGGACACGCTGGGGCGGATCGTCGTCTATCCAGGGGAAGTCGGGGTGGGTGCGATGACGAGCATCATCGGAGCGCCCTTCTTCGTCTGGCTCGTTCGGCGCGGCAAGGTGTTGGGCTTGTGAGCGGGAAAGGGGCGAACGTGAACGGAGAAGGGGCGGATGTGAGCGGAAAAGGAACGGGCCTGATCGGGAAGGAGGCGGACGTGAGCGGGGAGGTTAGGCACGCGCCTATTTCGCGCGGCGGAAGGAAAGCCCGGGGAAAGATCAGGACCGCGGCGGGCCCCGTTCGCCTGGAGGCGACGAGGAGCGCCCTCGTCGTCGGCGCGGCGGCCGCGGCGCTTCTCGCGGCCGTCGGCCTCGTGCACATCGGCACGGGCAGCACGCCCATTGGGACCGAGGAAGTCGTCAAGGTCCTTCTCGGACATTCCGGCGACGAACAGACTGTGCGCATCGTCGAGACCGTCCGCCTCCCCAGATTCGTCGCCGCCTTGGCAGTCGGAGCCGCACTCGGGGCGGCCGGCGCGGTTTTCCAATCGGTCTCTCGCAACCCTTTGGGCTCGCCCGACGTCATCGGCTTCACCACGGGGGCCGCAACGGGAGGCATCGTCAGCGTGGCGGTGCTCGCAGGCGAAGCCCGGGAGACGGCGTTTGCGGCGACTTGCGGCGGAATGGCGACCGCGACGGCCGTTTACCTGCTCGCGCGGCGCGCCGGGCACAGCACCGGATACCAACTGGTTCTCGTGGGCATCGGCGTCAGTTCTTTCTTGACGGCCGTCAACTCGCTCCTGCTCGCCTACGGCGACGCCGAGCAAACCGCCCTCGCGTCGATGTGGCTGTCCGGCTCGCTCAACGCACGCACATGGGAGCAGGCGCTTGTCGTCGCCGTCGCCGTCGTCCTCCTTGTGCCCGCGCTGTGCGGAATGTCGCGGCGCCTCGACATATTGGAGATGGGCGACGACCAGGCGACGCAGGCGGGTATCTGGCCCGAGCGCCTGAGGGTCGCCGCAATGCTCGCCGCGGTTGCCCTGACGTCGACCGCGGTGGCGGCCACCGGCCCCATCGCCTTCGTCGCTCTTGCCGCGCCGCAGGCCGTGGCAAGGCTGACCCGCAGCGGGCGCCTCCACATTTTCACGTCGGCGCTCATGGGCTCAACGATGCTCACGACCGCCGACGTCGCCTCGATGCGCGTGCCCGTGGGCGTCGACGTGCCCGTCGGCCTGGCGACCGCGCTGATCGGCGGCGTGTATCTGCTGTGGCTCATCGCCCGGTCGCCGACGGTGTAGGCGGCAAAGGCAAGGACTGATCCAATCAGACCGACTCGACCAGACTGAGCCGAAGGCTTTCGCGGCTCTCGATCCGAAAGAGGAGAATGGACGGCGTCAAAAGAACGAAAGGCGGCGCGGGCAACCCGCTCGTCGGCCGCGGCCTGCACCTGGCCTACGGGAACACGACGGTCAGCAAAGAGCTCGACGTCGAAGTGCCCGCCCAATCCTTCACGGCCGTCATCGGGCCGAATGCGTGCGGAAAATCGACCCTTTTGCGCGCTCTGTCGCGCCTCCTCGAACCGCGCGAGGGCACGGTGCTGCTCGACGGAAGGGAAATCGCCTCCTACCCGGCGAAGAAGGTCGCGCGCAGGCTCGGCCTCCTTCCTCAAAGCTCAAACGCGCCCCACGGCATCACGGTGCGCGACCTCGTCGCCCGCGGGCGGTTTCCCCACCAGTCGTTCTTCAGGCAGTGGTCGGCGAAGGACGACGCCGCCGTCGACGCCGCATTGACTGCGACTCGGACGCTCGAGCTGGCCGACCGCGCGGTCGACAGCCTCTCCGGAGGCCAACGCCAACGCGCCTGGATCGCGCTCGTGCTGGCGCAGGAAACCCCTCTTCTCCTTCTCGACGAACCGACCACGTACCTGGACATCGCCCACCAGCTCGAGGTGCTCGACCTTTGCCGCAGCCTTCACGAATCCGGCGATTTCACGCTGGTTACGGTGCTCCACGACCTCAATCTCGCATTCCGCTACGCCACCCATCTCATCGTCATGAAGGAAGGGCGCATCGCAGCCACCGGTGCGCCGGCCGAAATCGTCACGGCGGAGCTCATCGACGAAATCTACGGAATCTCCTGCATGTGCATTCCCGACCCTCACACGGGGCTCCCGCTCGTCGTGCCGCTTGACGCCCGGCAAACCTGACCGCCGGCCGGCGGTCAGGCGCGCGAGCCCGGCTGCGCAAACCGTCCGCAGCGCAAACCATCCGCCGCCCGATCCCTCCGCCGCGCAAACCATCGGCCGCGCAGACCATCGGCCGCGCAGACCGAACAAACGCGCAGACCAGACAAACCAGACAATTCAAAGAAAGGTCAAGAAGTGCCTGACGCAAAACGAAATGCCGATCATAACGACAACGACGCGCATGCTGGCAGCGGCCCCCACAAACCGCGCGAAGGCCGCGAGCGCCACGAGAAGCATGAACGCCACGAGAGGCATGAACACCATGAGCACTCCATAGCCACGGAGGGGCTGCCCGCCGCCATCGTCGTGGAAAAGGTCAGCGACGTCACCCGCTCGATGCGGAGGATACGTTTCGCGGGCCAGGCCGTGGCGGGCTATCTCAGCCGCCCCAGGGTCCCGAACGTCAAGTTGTTCTTCCCCGACGGGCCCGTGCTCGACCTCCCGAAATTCGGCGAGCGCGGGCGGTACGCCTATGCGCCGGGCCAGCGCGAAAGGGTCAGAACGTACACGGTCCGCGCCTACAGCGTGGAGGAATCCTGGATGGACGTGGACTTCGTGCGGCACGGCGCGGGCTTGGCCTCCTCCTGGGCGGAGTCGGCCCGTCCGGGAGACATCGTCGGCGCCGTTGGCGGGGGCGGCAGGCTCCCTCGGGCCTGCGACTGGATTCTCCTCATGGCCGACGACACGGGAGTTCCAGCACTTGCCGCGATCCTGGAGACTCTGCCCGACGAGCAGCGGGGCGTTGCGCTCATCGAGGTCGACGCCGAGGCCGACGAGCAGCCGCTCGCGTGCCCGCCCGGCGTGGCCGTGCGGTGGCTGCACCGGCGAGGTGCGGATCCGGCGGCGTCGCGCCTGCTGACGGAGGCCGGGAAGGCTCTCGAGCTCCCGCCGGACCTCAACGGCGTTTTCGCCTGGGTTTCGGCCGAGTCCCACGTGGTCCGCGACATGCGCAAAGACCTGCGCGATCGGGGAGTGCCGCGGCGAAACCAGCTCATCATAGGGTATTGGCACGCGGGCAGGGCGGAATCGGAGTATTCGTCGGAGTCGAACCATGATCGGGTGACCGACGAGTCGATGATCGCCATACCGGAAGCCTCGGCGCTGACCGCCGACTCCCTCGGCCGCGCAATGCGCGGCGCAGACTGAAAAGCACGGCGCGGATTGGATCGATAGAAACGCAAATCGCAGTCCACGAAGACGCCGTTCAATCCCGCTCGCTCCCAGCAAATCGCCTGTTCAATAAAAGCTCGCGGCAGACAATGAACGGAAATGCAATGGGCATTATTTCCCATGCTCACACGCAAGAAGCATGATAGAGTCTATGGCATTCCTGTTACGCACCAGAAAGGATTGGGCGATGGTCACGTTTCAGGACGTTTTGACATGGAAGAGCGGCGGTTTGCGGGCCTTTCGCTCGGTGCTTGCAAAAGACGCCCGCGATCTCGAGCAGGTCCATGACGAGTCACAACGTTTGTTCACCGACAAGTTCCTCGGCGCATGCGCAGAAGCGGAAGCCAGAACGCGCCGGGCCCTGGTCGACGACGTCGGCGACGTATACAAACAACTCGAGAGGGCCGCTCACGATTTCCTGGCAGCGGCCGAAGCGGTCGACGAAGTGGCCGGGAAGGCCAAGGACCTCAAACGGCGCGCAGATGCCGATGGCTGCAACATCAGCGACGAAGGAAGGGTCTTCATTCCCGACGACCGAGTTCCAGAAGAGAAAGTCAACGAGACGCTTGAGGGGGAACTGATCATGCGCGAGGCCGACGCGATCCTCAACGCGTTGGGCTTGGCGTACAAGGTCGTCGAAGACCTATTGGAGAGGGCAAAGGAGGCGAGCAGGGCGATTCTTTCGCACGGCGTGGCCAAGCCGGATCCGTCGTGGAATGTCGAGGAGGTCAACGACCGGTGGACCTCCCTCTCGCCCGAGGAGCAGCAGCAAATCGAGGTCATGCACCCCGATTGGGTCGGCAACCTCGGCGGCGTGCCCTTCGCCGTGCGCGACCGAGCCAACCGCCGCCGCATCGACCCCATGCTCTCCGAACTGAATGCTCGTATAGCGAAGGCACAGAGCAATCTAGCCTACATGGAGGAACACGGCAGTTCTTCGATCGAGGGAACCAGCTGGGACGAAGAGAAACAAAAACTTAGGATCCTCAAAGAGAAGCACCGCGACTTGCTGTCAGTCAAACGTAAGTTCGGCGGAGCGCCGGACGGGACGCATTCTTTGGTCAGCCTGGACGCATTCAAGGGCGACCACCTGTGGGCGGCTGTCGGCTCGGGCGACATCGACAATGCCGACCACGTCGCGGTCCACACACCGGGAATGACAGCCACCGTCGAATCCCACCTCATGGGCAAGGGCAAAGGCTGGGGATCGGGCGTCTCCGGCGTCGACAACGTTCTTGCGCAAGGGGAAGACATACTAGATCGAAAAGGACGGAACGAGCAGGTCGCCGGCATCACCGTTCTCAATTACGACGCTCCGCGCTGGGGCGAGATCGGGACGCCGAATCACTCGGTTGCCGGCAACCATCAGGTCGAGGTCGGCGGAAAGTCGGGGGCGGACATGCTTTACGCGGTCCAGGCCACCCATTCGGGCGACCCCCATCTGGTCGCCTCGGGCCATTCCTACGGGTCGTCGGCGACCGGCTGGGCGCTGCAGCACTCGACGGTCGCAGACGACGCCATGTTCTCCGGCTCTCCGGGGGTGACGACGATGAACAACAGGGACCTCAACATGCTTCCCGACCACACGGGCCTCGGCGAAGCCGCATGGGACGGAGTCGCCGATCTAGGCAGATTCGGCGGCGATCCGTCTTACAGCAAAGAATTCACCCACTGGAGCTGCGACGACTGGACTGCTCCGGACGGCACAGAATACGAGTACTCGGAAGGCCATTCCGAGTACATGAACAAGGGATACACATCCACCTACAACCAGGCAAGCATCCTCATCGGTGACGGCGTGGCCGTCAAAGACGATTGAGGCGCCGACGGGGATAACCGAGGAAGCGCCAATGTCAAAGAAACCACGCAAGATTTCATCCCTTCTGACAATTTTAGGAGTCATCATGACAGCATGCGGGGCAACGCCCGAACCAGGCCACGGCGAGGGCGAAGAGACCGTTTCGCCCACCCGGGCCATCCCCCTCGTCGATGCACGACGCAACGCAATCCAACTCGAGCTCAGGATCCAGAACCTTCTCACGCGAGAATACGGAGTCGGCGTTTGGCAACCTATCGACAAGCGTCCCCAGGTTAGAACTTCATCCACGGTCAAGTGCCTTGATGACCAAGTCACTGAGACATGGCGTTTTGCAACCGCCGGCCCAATTAAAGATTCCCAGTGGAAGGAGGCCGTCGAGCGCGTCTACAAGATCCTCAAACCCCTCGGATACGACAAGCCCGGGGTCAGGCAAATCCGCAACTCCCGCAGTAACGACCACGTCGCCGTCTTCAACCACCCCGGCATCGGCGGGCGCGTGGAGATCGGATACGACAAGGCCACCCTCGTCTCGGTCAACACGGGATGCGCCAAAGGCGAGACTTGGGAAGGCTGGCCCGACGGCACAGAAGTCCTCCCCGAACGCCTCCGCACAACAGGCCGCGCCCCCATCCACCTCGACCACGAAGTCTGGCCGGCAGGGACGCCAAGCGACAATTCCACAACGCCACCGTCACCCACAAGTAGCGGCCAAACAGCACCGTTCGGCGAGTACGCCACGCCATCAAGCAATCTCTCGCCAACCGGCAACAATGATACAGAGAAGAGCGCGGCAACCGGCGGTTCTGACTCAATCCATAATCGCCTGGCCTCCTCGCGCTTCCCTTACATTCCCTAAGCGGCTTTTCCCAACTATCCAATCAACGCACGCATCAGCATTTATCAAAACATGCATATTTCCCACAAAGGAGCACTGACTATGAAGGAAACCGCCATCAATCCGACGGCCGTCAAACAGGCAGGAGCGAAGGTGACCGACATGTCCGCGCGCATCCGCGCCATGTCGGGCGAAGCCCAAGCGCGAGCATCCAACGATCAGCTTACGGGGACCAACCTGGGCGCAGCCGCCGAACGTGCCGCCAATGCCCTGGCCAAGACGCGCACGATTCTCACCAATCGCTTCGACCAGCATGCCGAAGCGCTGACCCAAGCGGCAAAAGCGCTCGAGGAACAAGACGCCAACTCGGCTCAAGGCTTCCGCAAAGCGAGAGTCGGCCGCTATGGCCACACCATCGAATAGAGGGCTGAAATGGCAACCAATCAGCAGCGCCCGGCCTAGCCCGTCGTTCGACGAACCGCAGGGACGCGGAACCGGCGGGCATTCGCCGAACGGCCGGGCTTTGCACGAAGGCGTCCTGCCCGGCTTTGAAACCCCTGGGACATTCGCCGAACGGCCGGGCTCCGCCAAAGAAGCCAGGCTCGGCCGAACCGCCGCTTCCGTCGAGGCCGAAAAGCCAAGAGAATAGAGACATGAGCATTCGAAACATCACCCTCAACAGCGGCCACACAATCCCCCAACTCGGCTTCGGCACATACAAGATCACGGGGGAGGACACGCAAAGGACGGTCGAGCACGCCCTCTCGATCGGCTACCGGCACATCGACACTGCGCAGATGTACGGAAACGAGGCGGAGGTCGGGGCGGCGATAGCGGCGTCGCCCGTCCCCCGCGAAGAATTGTTCGTCACAACGAAACTCGACAACGGCAACCACGCCCCGGATCGCGCGCGCGAATCTTTCGCGGAATCCCTGACGAAGCTCGGCCTCGACTACGTCGACCTGTTCCTCATCCACTGGCCGCTGCCCAACCTCTACGGGACCGGGTATCTCGCCGCGTGGAAGACCATGGAGGAGTTCGTCGAGGACGGCCGCGCGCGCTCGATCGGCGTCTCGAACTTTGAGCGCGACCATCTGCAGCTGCTCATCGACGAGTCGGGCACGGTTCCCGCGGTCAACCAGATCGAGCTGCATCCGCTGTTCCAGAACCGCGAGGTGGCGCAATTCTGCCGCGACAACGGAATCGCCGTCGAAGCGTGGGCGCCCCTCGTGCGCGGCGCGATAGCGGACAACCCGGTCGTCGCGAACATCGCCTCCACACACGGCTGCACGCCCGCTCAGGCGGTTCTCGCCTGGCATTTCGCCAAGGGGCACATCGTTTTCCCCAAGTCCGTCACGCCTGCCCGGATAGCCGAGAACTTCGCTTCCGCCGACGTCGCCCTCACCCCCGCCGACGTCGAAGCGATCGACTCGCTCGACCGCGGCGAGGCCGGGCGCACCGGGTACCACCCCGAGACGATGGAGAGAGCCGCACGGTAATCTGCTAATAATAATCTGCTGACGGCGATAATCTATAGCCAAGGCATCGGTCGCCGCAAAGCGCGGTGTCGCGGGCATGTTCGCCTTGTGCACACCACATACACGCTTCTTAACGAAGGAATATCAATGTCCATTGTTTCTGCCGACCCCTCAGAGCTGGAAACGTTAAGGTCCCGCCTCATTGCGGACTCGAATAGTCTGTCCAAGATCGGCCTTCCCGACAGCCCGGACGCATCCTCGACAGGATCGGACGATCTGGCCTCGGCATGCGAAGATTTTCTGAGTAACGCGAAAAAACGAATCGCAGGGAGTCGTTCCTGGTGTGAAAAGACAGCCGAAGGCATCGACTTCACATCGCAACATATCGGCGAGACCGACGCCGCCCACGATTTCTGCGATAAGTTCGGACCGGTAATGGGCCCTGTACTGCAATTAACCTTCAATTGGAGCTACGTATTCAACTGGGACCCCGACAAGTTTTAAGGATTCCATGGATATGAAATCAACTAGGTTGCACTCCGGCGGCAGGCCGTGCTTTGCGATTGACTGAGCTAATTCACGTTTCCCGTCCAATCCCGCCCAATACGACACACACGGTTCAAAGGAGGAAACATGCCCATCCCCTACTTTTCCCTTTTCATCGGCGAACTCCCGGGAAAGCCAGACCGTCTGTTTGCCACGGCGGCGAGACTTCGATCCAATGCCGGCGAAGCGGCAGACATACATTCTGACGTCCGCCGCTCCGACGGGTTCGCGCCCAATTGGAAAGGAAAATCTGCCGCCGCGTTCAACGTGTCCAAGAACGTGCAATCCGAAGATCTCGCCGTCCTGAGCGGCGGCCTGTCCGACGGCGCAGAGTCCCTCGAAGCTTTTGCCTGGATTTTAAGCGAACGGAAGAAAGCGGTCGCCGAACAGCGGGCCATCCTGAAGGACTACGACAGGCAGGTCAACGAGGCGCCTGACGCAGACAAAAAGAAGGTCTATGACGATTTGAAAGATTCCGCCAGCAGGATTCGCGCCGAATATCACAACACATTCAAGCAGACGGAGGAGGACGCGACCGTATGCGCGGCGGAAATGCGAAAGCACCTGCACATCGAACCGCTCAATCGAAACAACGGCACGTCGATTGGACGACGCACCGACCTGTCGGACGACGACATCAAAAGGATCAACGGGCAACTGGAAAACCCCGACCCGAACCTCGTCAATCAGGGAAGCATCGGAGACTGCTATTATCTCGCCTCCTTGGCCGCGATTATGCAGACAGACAAGGGTGACGAGTGGCTGCGCTCCTGCGTGAAGCCTCATTACGACGAAGCCGGCAGGCAAGACGGCTACCTTGTGACCGTCTACGACGATCCTCTTCACCCCGATTCGTCTGCTTCGCAAACAGTCCTGGTCACCGACGTCTACCAGAATGGAGTAAAGGGAAAAGACGGCGAGCCCAGCCTCGCTTCCATATTCGAGTCCGCGTACGGCCAGATCCACCCGGGCGGAACCGCCGGTTCCACTCCAAACGGACAGGGAATAGGCAGCGGACGGTCGACGGACGCCATGAAGGACATCACCGGAGAGGAAGCTAAGAGGATAGACCGGAACGAGGGTTTCATAGGCCTGTTTTCAGGTTACAGCGAGGAGCAACGCACGGAAATCGGAAACGCCGCGAAAGATCACCCGGTGGTGGCCGATACAAACGCTTCGCTTCCCGGTTTCGATAAGGACGGCAACGGGAAGGCAACCGTAACAATCAACGGCCAGCCGCAGACCATTAACATAGTCTCCAACCATTCTTACACTGTGGTATCCTCCGACAGCAATGGCGTCACCATGCGCAATCCCTGGGGATTGAACCAGACCGACGGAGAAGATGCTCCCGCTGAGTTCACGATGTCTTGGGAGGATTTCGAAAAGTACTACGGCGACGTCGCAATTGGAAACTACCCATCATGATCTCTCAACGACTGAAAGCGATTGCCGTCATTTGCTTGGCGGCGACAAGCTGCGCGCTCAATCCGGAGACAACTGGCCCCTCGACAAACCTCAAGAGCTCGTCGGCAGCTCCGACGCAACTCCCGACTCCTACACAACCTTCGACATCAACACAATCGTCGACTTCGTTACAACCGTCGACTTCCACGCAACCCTCGACAGGAGGCACCACAATGGCCTGCAACGGTTACATCATCAGCATTCAGGAATCAGCCCTTTTCCGGCCCGGCAAAAAGATGTCGCCGTCGTTTTCTGTGAACGGAGTGAGAGTCGATGACGACGGCGAAAAAGTCGCCACGATCAACGGCACCAATTTGCCGGCCAGCAAGCTGAGGGTCGGGGAATCTGTCACACAAAAGGACGCAGGGCGATTCACCCTCACGGGCATCACACCGGCCTCGGGCGAAGCCAAGTTTGGAGGCGGCGGCATCGCGCACTTCTGCTACGAGCCCGCCCCGGGTTTCGAACTCAGCCCGGGTGTGGCCGACGGAAACTAGGGAAGGCGACCGGCGAACCGTGAGAAGCGCCAACGACAGCGCCCCGCCTAACGTACTAGTATCGTACCGACGTCGCGGCAGATTGCCGCATGCCCGCTTTCGCGGGCCGCTAACTAAGGAGCATTATGGTCACGTACGCCTATGTCATTGCCGGGTCCGAAGCGACCGGCGGCGCCGGAATCCAGGTCGATCTCAAAACTTTCCACCAGCTGGGCGTCTATGGCATGGGAACCCTGACGTGCATCGTCTCCGTCGATCCGAAGAACGACTTCAACCATCGTTTCGTCCCGATCGCCCCCGAGCTCATACACGACCAGATCGAGGCCGCCCTCGGCATTCGGGACATCGACACGGTGAAGATCGGCATGCTCGGAACGCCGGAGACGATCGACGTCGTCGAGGAAGGGCTCAAAAGCCAGGAGTGGAAGAACGTGGTCCTCGACCCTGTGCTCATCTGCAAGGGCGGAGAGCTCGGCGCGTCCACCGACGAGGCCCTGAAAGCCAAGATCCTCCCGCTCGCCACGGTGGCCACGCCGAACTATTTCGAGGCGTGCACGCTGGCGGGGATGGAAAGGCTCGAGACGATTGAGGACATGACGGAGGCCGCACGCAGGATCAGCGCCCTCGGCCCGAAGCACGTGGTCGTCAAGGGCGGCGTGGACTTCCCCGGGCCAGACGCCGTCGACCTGCTCTGGGACGGCGAGAGGGCAACCGTGTTCGCCGAGCCGAAGATCGGCGAGTACAAGGTCTCCGGCGCGGGCTGCACGCTGGCGGCGGCCGTCACCGCCGAGCTCGCCAAGGGCGCCGCGATCGAGGACGCCGTCCGCGTCGCCAAGGACATGGTGACAGCGGCCATCAAGGGCCGGGTTCCCGCTCGCACGACCTACGACTGGGCGTGGCAGGGGGCCTACCGAGGCTGATTGACGCGCTGCTTCGGCGGCGCGGCTGAATCCGTGCCGCCGCCCGCCCCGGCGGCCCCGGCTGGACGGACCCGTCGGGCGGCTATGTTCGACGGGGCGCGAGGAGTCGACCGAGCGCGTGGAGTCGACCGAGTGCGGCGCTCCGCCGCGGCCCGGCGACGCCGACGTCGTCCTTCCGCCGTCAGTCGGCGACCTCCGCGAAACGCGAGAAATGCCCCTGGAACGCCAGTTCCACGATCCCCGTCGGGCCCGAGCGCTGCTTGCCGATGATGATGTCGGCCATGCCCTGCTTTTCCGTGTTCTCGTTGAACATGTCCTCGCGGTGGATGAGAAGCACGACGTCGGCGTCCTGCTCCAACGAACCCGACTCGCGAAGGTCCGCAACCTGCGGGCGCTTGTCGTTGCGCTTTTCCGAATCTCGATTGAGCTGGGCGACGGCGACGATCGGTATCTCAAGCTCCTTGGCCAAAAGCTTGATCGAACGGGAGAACTCGGAAACCTCCTGCTGGCGAGACTCCACCGACTTTCCGCCCGACGTCAGCAGCTGCAAATAGTCGATGACGATGAGCTGGATGTCGAACTGCTGCTTCATCCGGCGCGACTTGGCGCGAATCTCCCCCATTGTCATGTTCGGCGAATCGTCTACGATGAGGGGGGCCTGCGAGATCTTGTCGAGGGTTCGGGCGATCTCCTGCCAGTCCCGGCTCTCCAGCTCGCCCTTGATCATCCGGTCGAGGAACACGCGGGATTCGGCCGCGAGCAGCCGCATCGAGAGCTCAGTCCGGTTCATCTCCAACGAAAAATAGGCAGCGGCCTTGTTGTTGTGGACGGCGCACGAGCGGCAGATGTCCATAGCCAAGGTCGATTTGCCGCCGCCCGGACGCGCCGCGATGATGATCATCTGGCCCGCGCGCAGCCCGTTGAGCTTCGCGTCGAGCTCCGCAAAGCCCGTGGGCACGCCGTCCAGCCCGCCGTCGCGGTTCGCGTTGCGCTCCAGCTCCTCGTAAAGTTCGGGAACCACCTGTTCGAGGGTGACGTAATTCGTCGAATTGCGCTGCTCCGAAACCGCGAAAACCTCGGACTGCGCCAGATTGACAAGGCCCTCGACGTCCGCGCCGTCCGTCGTGTATCCGAGCTGAACGATTCGCGTCCCCACCTCCACAAGGGAGCGCAGCTGCGCCTGCTCGCGCACGATGCCCGCGTAGTATGCCGCGTTGGCGGCCGTCGGGACCGTCGCCACGAGCGTATGAAGATAGGGAAGGCCTCCGATGCGCTCCAGTTCGCCCTTCCTCTTCAGCTCGGCGCCGACGGTCACGGCGTCGGCGGGGTCGCCGCGTCCGAACAGCTCGACGACGACGTCGTACACGGAAGCGTGCGCCGGCCTGTAAAAGTCCGTGGCGCGGAGAATCTCGATGACGTCGGCGATGGCGTCCTTCGACAGCATCATGCCTCCCAAAACGGACATCTCCGCATCGATGTTCTGCGGCGGGACCCGCTCGAAAGACGAACCGCCCTGAGCCCCTTCGCTCACAATGCTCACATTGGCCTCGCTTATCGGTGATCGACACGGTGGACAGCCAGCGACGACGCGGGAATTGGCCGGTGATGGAATTGAGCTCGACAGCTCATGCCCGCCCTCGCTTTCGGCCATCCAAGGGTATCGCCCAGGCGTCCATCCACAAACTCGTATCACCCCCAGTTGTGGATAACTTGTGGAGACACGCCGCCGACTCTGTGGGCGGCGTGTGGACTCCGTGTGGATACCGCACGTCGAAAATCCACAGACTGCGGTGTTTCTGTCCACATCTGTGGACAACGTGGGTGAGAAGCCCTCGATTCCGTCCCCAAGTCTGTCCACAGGAGTGGATAGCGGCGACGACCGTCGGCGAGATATCCACGATGGTGAGACACGCCCTTACCTCAAGCTGCACTTGAAGTTACTGGCCTGCCTACCTCCGTGGGGTTAGTCTAGCCGGGTGACCTCACCCGACCGTGGACGGATCCTCGACCGCCAAATTCGTGCATACGCACTGCCTTCGCTCGCCACGCTGCTGGCCGAGCCTCTGCTGCTCGCCTCGGACACCGCGATGGTCGGGCACCTCGGCACGCTCCCGCTTGCGGGGCTGTCGCTTTCCTCGACGATCATGTCGACGATCGTGGGCCTGTGCATATTCCTCGCGTACGCGACGACGTCGGCCGCCGGAAAGCTCGTGGGAGCGGGCAGGCGCGGCGAGGCGGCCCGGCAGGGAATCGAGGGAATGTGGCTCGCCCTGGGCATCGGCTTGGGGTTGGCCCTCGTCCTCCTCGCCTTCGGAGAGCCGATCTTGAGGCTCTTCGGCCCGGACGCAGCGACCCTCGCACAAGCCGAACGCTATCTTCGCGCATCCTCGCCCGGCCTTCCGGGGATGCTCCTCGTTCTCGCCGCGACGGGCACGCTTCGCGGTTTCGGAGACACGAAGCGGCCGATGTACGCTGCGACGGCCGGCGCTTTGGCGAACATCCCCGTCAACTACGCCCTCATCTATCCGCTCGGCTGGGGCGTCGCCGGCGCCGGCGCCGGAACGGCGATCGTCCAGACCGGAATGGGCCTGTGGATGGCCTGGCAGATATCGAGAATCGCCCGCAAAGAGGGTGCGTCGCTCATGCCCACCCGCGGCGGGATCGTTTCGGCGCTGGGCCAGGCAGGCCCGCTCATCGTCCGGACCCTGTGCCTGCGCGCGGTCATGCTGGCCGAGATCGCCGTGGCCACAGATCTGGGAGCCGAGTCTCTCGCGGCAAATCAGATCACGATGACGGTCTGGCACTTCGCTGCCTACGGGCTCGACTCTCTGGCGACCGCCGCGCAGATCCTCATCGCCACCGCCATGGGGGCGCCCGAAGGCCGCGCGGACGCCGTGCGCGAAGTCCTCAATCGCTGCCTGCGCTTCGGCGTCGTCACTGGGGCGGTTCTCGGCGCTGCGCTCGCCGCGGCGAGCTTTGCACTTCCGTCGGCGATGGGCGCGGAAGCCGGAGTCGGCCGTTTGGCGACGCTCTCGCTCATCGTCGCCGCATGCTGCCTGCCCGTCGCCTCCGTCGCCTACATCCTCGACGGCGTCCTCATCGGCGCCCTCGACACACGGAGGCTCGCCTGGTTCATGCTTGCCTCGCTTGCGATCTTCGCCCCGGTCGCGTGGGCCCTCGGGCGGGCGCACGCCGCGTGGCCCGGAGTGCCGACGTCGCTCCTGTTCGCCGCCCTGTGGACGGCCTACGCGGGCCTTTTCATGGCGACCCGCGCGGTCACGATGCTGATCCGGGCGCGCAGCGGCAGGCCTTTCGAAAAGCCCTGACCGGCCCGACGGCGGCCGCATGCGCGCCCACGACCCCCGCCGTCGGGCCAAGGGCCGCGGCCGGCCTCGGCCCTCCACGTCCTGGGCGACGGCGCGCTCAGACTGTCGCGCAAACCGGCTTTCGCCTCAGCCCTGCGAATCCGGGGCGAGAACGCGGATGACCGTCGAATCGTCCATGGCCCCCTGGCCGCGCACATACCCCATGAGGTAAAGCTGTTCGGCGGCAGCCGCCACGGGAACGGCCATGCCCGCGTCCTTCGCCGCGGACGTCACGATTCCCATGTCTTTGACGAAGATGTCCAAGCGCGAGGCGACGTCGGGGTCGCCTCCCTCGTAGGCCTCGATGGCGCGAGGCCCGCGATGGCCCAGCATGAACGACTCTGCGGCCCCGGACATCAGCGCTTCGAGCGCGGTGCGCTGATCGAGCCCCAGCTTGCCCGCGAGCGCGAGGGCCTCGCCCGCGGCCGCGATGTGCACGCCGCACAAGAGCTGGTTGACCGTCTTAAGCGCCTGGCCTTTGCCCGGCTCGTCGCCGACGAGAACCAGTTTGCCGGCCATGGCTTCGAGAACCTCGCGGGCCTTCTCGAAATCGCGCGGGAGGGCTCCGCATGCCACGAGGAGGTCTCCTTCGCCCGCGCGAGTCGGCCCGCCGGAGACGGGGGCGTCCACCAGCCCTATCCCGTCCTTTTCCAGCCGGGCGGCGACTGATTCGGCCGCCGCGATTCCCACCGTGGAGGTCAGAATGACGACGGCGCCCTTGGGAAGCGCCGCCACGATTCCCCCTGGGCCGTAGAGCAAGGCCTCGAGTTGGGCGGCGTTTCGCACGGCGACGAGGGCGACGTCGGCTCCTTCGACCGCCTCCGGCGTGTCGGCCGCGACCTTCAACCCGGCCTTTTCAGCCAGCTTGCGCCGTTCGTCCGAGACGTCGTAGGCGAGGACGTCGAAGTCGTTTGCGAGCCGCGTCGCCATGGGAAGCCCCATCGCCCCCAGGCCGAGCACCGCGATTTTGGTCATGTTCTCTCCTTTCGCATCCGCCGTTCGGGCGGATCCGCCGCATACTTGCGTCTTGTCCGATTTGTTGCGCGAGCCCGCAGGCTCGCTGCGCGAGTCGTGCTCGCGGCGAGGGCTTTGCCTGCTAAGCGAGTTCGTCGGCCGGCTGCGCGAGTTGGCCCTCCCGCCAAGCGAGTTTGTCGACGACGTCGGCTAGCGAGGATGCCGTGCCGACGTTGCCTGCGAAGACGATGTACGGGATTCCCGCGGCCGGGCCGTCCTGACCGGACCACAGCGAGACGATTCCCGGGAGCATCGGGCCCACGACCGTCGCGCGCCGAATGCCAAGGCCCTTAGACGCGACGTCGGAAGACGTGATGCCGCCCTTGGCGACGACGAAGCGGGGCGTCGCCCGCGCGAGGACGCCCTTGACCGCCTCGACGACCGCCGCCGAGACCTTCCGCGAAATCGCGAGCGAATCGTCCGCGTCTGCGCCAGTGACGAGGGTCCGCGAGGTGCGCACTGCCACGTCGCCCTCTTTCAGGCCGGCCGCCGCGGCGTCGATCAGCTCGGCAAGGTGCGGGCCGCGGGAGGAGGGATTGACGGCCTTCGCCACGTCGATCTCCAACTCGAGGGGACGGCGGCGGGCCCTCAGCTCGGCCAGCTGGCGGGTGGTGAGGTCCACGTGCGAGCCGACGACGACGAGGCCGCCAACGGCGACCTCCCGCCCGGCCCGCGAGGCCTCGATCTCCTCGGGCGTGAGAGGGGCGTGAACCGCCTGCCCGACCCTTGCGCGGACGAAGGGCGGCCCCACCCTGTAAATGAAGCGCGAGCCGGCCCGCTCCGCTCGGATGAGCGCCAGGGCGAGCTGGCGCAGGTCTTCCTCCTCGACGGCGTCGACGACGATCGGCCGGGCGTCGCGCGCCGAGGTCAGCAGGGCGACCGCCCCGTCGAGGTCGGTGCGCAGAGTCTCAATGTCGAGCACGAGCACGTCGGAGGCGGGCACGGCCCCGCCCGTTTTCTCCTCGACCCATTCGGCCAGGTTCGACGCCGCGTATCCGAAGGTCGCGTCGCGCGCGAACTCGGTCTCGCCCACGGGCCGGTAGCCTTCCCGCGGATCTCCGGCGTAGTGCGTGCCGTGGACGGTGATCCGCCCGGCGTCGCCGAAGGCGGGAACCACAACTATGCCGTCTGCGCGGGCGCCCGTCGCGGATCTCAGGCATTCGGCGATCGTGTTCGGCTCCAGCGGGAAATGTCCGCGCAAAGTCGAGTCTGAACGGGAGACGAAGGCGACGTCGGCGCCGCCCGCCTCAGCAGCTTCAAGCGCCGCGGCCACGGCCTCCCGATTGACGCGTTCGGCGTCCTCGGGGGCGAGCGAGCGCGAATTGACCATGACGTACACGGCCGGGGCGCCCGTTTCGAAGGCCCAGGCGAAATCGCCGACCTCCCAAGACGTCAAAACGGGAAGGCCCGCCACCGACTGGGTCCCGGTGGGGTCGTCGTCGAGGACCACGTACACGGGCCGCATTCCGCTCGCTTCTTGAGCCCGGACGACGTCGCCCGCCGAAACCGGGGGGACGGGCGGGAGGCTGCCGAGCAGCCGATCGCGTGATACGCGGGGCATCGTCACTCCTTCGTGTCGCATCGCCCTCCTGCGAGGGCTTCAGGTTAGCTTATCCCCCAATCGAGGCGGCCCGCAAAACACTTCGGCTTCATCCCGCGCCTTTGGACGCTCTGGGATCGGCTCAAACGGGGCTCCCGGCCGCCATTTTCATGGTTTCAACTCGGTACCACAGTTACGATATCAGCTCTCCTCAGCAAGAAATCTGAGACTCATACTCGTTTCGATCGCCTTTGCGTCTATCGGAGCATTCCGGGATTGGACGCTTTGGGGACAAATTTACCATAGCTTTTTAGCCCGACATTTTGTGGCTTGTCAGCAGCCGGACCACAAGGGTAACTTGTAAAGACATAGTCAAACGGAGCCGGCGACGTCGGATCCGGACTTGCTTTTTCACAACACGGGTTGGCCTCGGCCGGTTCCAGCGACCCACGCCGACGTCGATCGCCCTCGAATAGACAGGCGTTCACGCAACGCCAGAGCTATGCAAACAGTTTCATTGTACGCACACGCGCCCGAGCGGCGCCCGCCGCTCTCGGGGTGAAAGTAGGTTATTTTGAGTAAACGACGCATACTCACACGCACCGCGGCCGCAGTTGCGTTCGTCATGACGATTCCCGTTGCGGTCTCGCACGCCGACAACGGCTCGAAAGGCGATTCCGCTGCGGACTCGTCGGCGGAGTCCAGCACCGTCAGCGTGACGGCCCCCATCGCCAAGGCCGACGGAACGAAGGTCGTGACCGCCCACACGGCGTCGCTTCAGGTTCGCAAGTCGACCCTCGCGAAGAGCAACACTCCAGCCAAGAGCATAAAGCAGCAACGATCCCAAGCCTACAAAACCGTTGAGGAGTACTGGACCCCCGAGCGAATGGCCAAGGCCAAGCCTGCGCCTGTTCTGGGCTCCGATTCCGCCAAGGCATCGGCCGAGAAGAACGTCGCCAAAGCCGAGCAGGCCCTCAAGAAAAGCGACAAGCTCGCCAATGACAAGCTTTCACGCGCCAACGGCAGAATTTTCTTTCGCGCAGACAACGGCGCGGACTACGCATGCACCGGTTCGGCGGTCAGCAGCCCGACGAAGAGAATCGTCGTCACTGCCGGGCACTGCGTCCACGGCGGCAAAGGCCGCAAGTGGCACACGAACTGGGTGTTCGTTCCCAGCTACGACAACAAGAACAGACCGTACGGCACCTTCCACGCCCAGTACATGCACACTCTTCGCGATTGGGCGAACAACGGAGACGACCAGACCAACACGGCTAACAAGTTCAAGGGGTACGCCTCCGACGTCGCTTTTGTGACAGTGAAGGACAATGAACAGGGCAAGCACCTCACGGACGTCGTCGGCGGGCACAAACTCGTGACTGGCGAAACCTCGAAGTTCAATGCCACCGTGTTCGGCTACCCCAGCAACTTGAACAACGGCGAAAGCCTGCAAATCTGCAATGGGAACACTTTCGCGTTGCGACACGGCGACAAGCTGAACGTCAACGGCATCAAAGACTGCAACTTCGGCCCCGGGTCCTCCGGCGGCCCGTGGCTGCAGAACTACAACGGCGTGACTGGAACCGGCGAGGTTCGCTCGGTCACCTCGTTCGTGGAGACCGAGGCGTCGGATCCGACGAAGTACATTGACAACGGCGGCCCGCACTTCGACAAGCGCGTCAAGGGCCTGTTCGACCTTGCCAACAACGACAAGTGACATGCACCCATGACAGGCGCAGTTCACCGGCTTCGTAAATGGGCGATTCTGCCGATCATCGCATTGCTTGCGGCATCGGGATGTTCGAAGGACCCTTCCTCAGACCCATCGGCCACGACGGGCCAGCCGTCCTCAACAGACCCGAGTTCGCCTCGGCCTTCCGGTTCGGCTCCCAGCGAGCCGGGTCCCGAAGGAACAGGAGGCGAAGGCCGGTCTGCCGACGCGTCGGGGTCCAGTTCGAGCTCGTCCGCGGATGGCTCTGAGTCGCCTGCGAACGGCTCAGAGCCATCCGCAGGCACTGACGACAAGTCTCGCAACGATCTGGCGGGCGAGCAGATCGCCCCGTGGTCAAGGTTCGAGCAGATCGCCCCCAACCGGTTGAGGTTCTACTTCGACTCGGGCACGAAAAGATGCTACGGGACTCGCGTCGCCGTCAAAGAAACAGACACAAGCGTGGAGGTCGCCACCATCGTCGGCAGGCTTCCCAACGCCCCGGGGGAATGCACTTTGGAGTTGCGCAAGGCCTCGGTGACGGTCAAGACCGACAAACCCATCGGCGAACGCAAAGTCAGCCACCTCGAGGGCATTCAACTCCATTGATCGACCGGGGCGGCGCCAAACGCGGAGCACGCCGAGAGCATTCGTTTGGACGCCGCCCCGCCAGACTTCTTCGCCGAGGAGGAACTCGGGCACAGTGCCACAGGATCTACGGCGTGCTCGCAGCAGACTTCCTCGCCGAGGAGGAATTCGGGTCGGGTCACGCGGCGCCCCGAAGGCACAATGCCCGTCGGCCTGACGGCACAATGGCCCGCTGGCCCGACGTCGCGCGGCCCAATCAGAAGGCATCTGGAAAGATTTCAGCCTGTCTCAGCGCTGAGTTCTGAGCGCACCGGCGCCTTGGCGGCGATTTCGGGGATAATCGCAGACAATCGCCCACGGCTTCGCTTTTGAAAATTGCATTAATCGCATACAGCACGACGCTGCACGGGACCCGTTCACCCTGTTCACGGGGAAAAGCGGTTGTTCCACAAGAAACGCCAAAGGCTTGCGAACGGCTGAAAACGAGCCTTGTGCGTCCGGGGATTCGATGAGGCAGGCGCCGGGCGGTGCAGTTCATCGAATCGCCCGGCGCGGCCTGTTGCAGGGAACAGTTACATCTTTCAGGGCGGCGCTTCGGGGCCTTCGGCGTTCGCCGTCGCGACAAGCATCCGTTTACTCGAAACGCACGCTCCCTTCGCCTGTGACCCTGAACGCCGCCTTCACCGTCGCGGCCGTCGAGCAGGCCGCCAACGCGAGGCAGAGGGCAAGAACCGCATAGAATCCGAGGGAGGGCAATCCCACGGTTCGCCTCCCCTCCGATGCGGCGAAGACGACCGCCCAGGCGGTGAAGGCGCCGGCCGCGAGGCACGCGAGGAAAACTCCGGCCACTGGGACGACCGCCTCAATCGAGACGACCTTTCGCAAAACCGTTCGGGGCATCCCGGTCAGGCGCATGAGGCCGAAGGCCCGCCGCCGCTGGATGACGGAGGAGATCGCAGAAACCGTGAGGGAGACGGCCGAGAGCAAGGCGGCAATCACAATTCCAACGTAGGCGATTGCAGCGAACTGGTTTTCAGGCGCCAGGGCGCCCTCAGCGGCAAGGTCGGCCCTGCTTGCCGGAGACGCGCTCAATGGGATTCCGCTGGCCATTGCGCGCGTGCGCACGCGTTCGATCGTCGCCGGCCTGCCGTCGGTGCGGACCAGAATCGCGCGGACGTCCGAATGGGTTTGCACGTCACCCGGCGCTTCTTCGACGTCGAGCGGATCGTCGAGAAACACGGCGCCGATGTTCAACGCGACATACTCGGACCTTTGCGGGCCCGCCACGCCCAAGGCACGGGCCTGCGCCGACGGGAGAATCATCTTCTGATCGGCGGCCGTCGAGCGATCGTCCAAAGCGCCGACCTTGCCTGCCCCGCCGAGTCGCCCGACGGCCACGGCCCGCACACCCGGCGCGTTCACAAGATCTTCGCGCAGCGTCTCGACTGCTCGATCCTCGGTTTTCCCGGCGAATACTGCGACGACCGACATCGGGAGGCGATCGGGGCCGTCGGGAGCGGTTCGCACCCCGGCGGCCGCGGTGACGCCGACGGCGAAGACGGTCACCGTGTAAGCTGCCACCGCCATTCCCGAGACAGTGCGGAAAGAGGCCTTGGGGAAACGGGCGATTCTGTTGAAGGCAATGACCGTCGAGGCGTTGCCCGCCCGGCGCATTCCAACGCGGGCCAGCTGCCGCGTGACGAAGGGACCCGCAACGATCAGGCCGAGGGCGGTGAGAAGGAAGCCAATGACGAGAAGTGGCGTGGAAGGGCGCGCACCGCCGCGGGCCGAGGCGGCGACGCAGCCCAGGCACCCGAGGCCGAAGGCGAGAGGGAAAAGAGCAGCCGCCCGAGGCGGGCGTTCGGCACGCTCGCGAGATTGACCGAGCGGACCGACGTCGGCGCGAAGCGTGCGCCGCCACGCGACGGCGGCGGCGAGCATGACCGTCACGACCGCGATTCCAGCGATCCAACCTGGGGGAACAAGAAGGTCGTCGTTGTAAAAGCGGCCCGCCCCGACCTTTATCCGGGCGGCCAAAGGGATGGCGGCGAAATACAGGGCGATTCCCGCCAACGCGCCGACTCCCGCAACCGCGCCGGTTTCCCAAGCGGCCACAGCCGCAACCCTCCGCGGGGTCGCCCCTATGAGGCGCAACGCGGCGAAGCGTTCGGCTCGCTGGGACGCGCCTAGGTCCGTGACGATGGCGATGAGGAGCAGCACCGGGATGAGCGTGGCGACTGCCCCTATGAGCGCTATCGCCTTGTACGGGCGGCCGGCGTAGTCGACCCCGGCGAAGTCCTCGACGATCTTCGCGTCCAGTCCCGAAGCGGCGAGCTTCGGAACGGTCGTTCCGACGACGGCCGTGATCGCCTCCGGGCTTTCAAGCCCTTCTTTCGAAATCGTCCCGATTACTCGTCCGTAGCGTCCGCCGAGCTCGTCGGGCGAAGCGTCGATCATCTGCTTCAGGCGTGGGGAAACCACGGCCTGCCCAGGTCCGGGAAGCGCGCTCACTCCGGGAACCACGAGCCCCGACTCGGCGACGCCCGCAACATACAGAATCGAATAGTGGCTTCCTCGCCAATGGTCGCTCATGACCGCGGCGGCCGCCCGCCCCGGGCCGAGCGCGCTGTCGTCCTTCAGCTCGACGTTCGACTTGACGACCGAACCCGTCGCAGCCCTTTCGCTGCGCGGCCCGAATCCGCTGTACGCCCCCACAAGCATGAGCAAAAGCGCGACGCCCACCGCGATTCCGGCGGCGATTCCAAGCAACCGGCGTCGGCCCGGACGATTGCCTGCGGCGACAAGCCGGGCAAGTGCGACGTCGCCCCTCTTTTTCGCCGCCTTCTTCGCGGGCCAGGCCGTGTCCTTTGGATTCTCGGCCTTCGCTCGGGGCATCCGATGCGTGCGGCCCTCGCTATCCGACATTTCCGCCGCCTTCCTCGTTTCCGCCGCCTCCCGCGTTTCCGACGCCGCCCCCGAAACTGACCGCCCCGTCGCGGACGATCGCCTCGCGGTCGGCATACGACGCGATTCGCGGGTCGTGGGTGACGATCACCATCGTCGTCCCCCTCGACCGCACGAGGTCGAGGAGCGAATCCATCGTCTTCTCCGCGGCAAGGGTGTCAAGGGATCCCGTCGGCTCATCGGCGAAAAGGACCGCGGGTTCGGTTACAAGGGCGCGGGCGACGGCGACGCGCTGGGCCTGGCCGCCGGAGAGCTCGCCCGGTCTCTTGTCTCGATGGTCCGCCACATCGAGCTCCTCCAGGGCGTCGCGTGCCTTGACGAGGGCGCTTTTGCGCCGCCATCCGGCCAAGAGCAGAGGAATCGTCACGTTGTCAATGGCCGAAAGGTCGGAAAGGAGCTGACCGAATTGGAAGACGAAACCAAAGGACCGCAGCCGAAGATCCGACCTCTCCGCTTCGTCCAACCCCGTGATGTCGGCGCCCTCATACTCGATGCTCCCCTCGTCCGGCGGAAACACTCCGGCCATCACGTGAAGAAGCGTCGATTTGCCCGAGCCCGAGGGCCCCGTGACGGCAAGGACCTCTCCGCGGCCGACGTCAAGGTCGATGCCGCGCAAAGCCTCCGTTTGACCGAAGGAATGCCTCACGCCGCGCACCCGGAACGCGAGCGCCGCATGGTCGGCCGTTTGCCCGCTCACGATCGCACGTCCTCGCGCAGCTCGTTCAGCCGCGAGGCCGTCAGATCGATCCACCGCAGATCGGCTTCGATGTGGAAGAGTGCGTGATCGGCCAGAAGGACCTCGGCGAGGCCGCCTTCCTTCTTTACCTTTCGCAGTTTCCTCATGCGGTCCGTGTGCTCCGCCCTCTGGATGTCGAGAAGCCTTTCTGCGTCGTCGTCGAGCATCAAAGCGATGATCGTCTTGGCGAAGAGGTTCGACCGCAGCGGGCCCACGGGAGCGTCGGGCGTCGCAAGCCATTGGGAAATCCGGTCGCGCCCTTCGGGCGTGATTTCATAGCGTTTGCGCTCCGGCCCGGAACCCGTTTCCGCGCCGACGACGGCGATCAGGCCGTCTCGCACGAGTCGGGCGAGCGTGGCGTAGACCTGGCCGAAAGCCAGAGGCTTGCTCGCGCCGAACCATCTGTCATAGCTGTGCTTGAGGTCGTACCCGTACCCCGAGTCGACTCCCAGCAAACCGAGCAGCGTCAAGGAAGTGTCCATGGCTCAACTATACACCGAATGTATACTTCGAGCGCATATTGCTCAACGCCTCTCGAGGAGGCCGGGATGCAGAGAGCCAAAGGCTGCGAGCGACAACGCATGACCCCAGAAAGTCCGCGGGTCGCCCCGCGGGGCGACCTGCAAGCCGTCTGATGCTGGCCGTATTGAATTGCGAAGGCATCGGCCGCGAAGGCGGCTCCAGTTGAGGCATCGTTTCACGTTTCGACGAAGTAGCTTCTTTTCCAGAGGCGGCTCGGTGAGCCGATGAAGCACCCTCTCGATCCAGCCGATTCCCGTCATGCTCCGATCGTTCCAATCGAGCGCGGATCTTCGACTCGTTGCTTTCACAAGAATTCCGGGGCGGCGACAGACAGCAGCGCCAACAGGAGGACGGCGGCAAGCGCCATCGCCGGAACTTTGCCGAGGGTCCGGGATAAATAACCTAGATCCAGTTCGACAGCGAGCCTAGCGGCAGTGCAATTGTCAATGCGGAAAGTATCGCGAGCTGGTGCTTAGTTTTCAGGCGTTAAAGCAACATTCCGGCGAAAGAAGACCTCACCTCTGGTGAGCGTAGAACTAAAGTCGATTATGTATCTCACACATTAATCGCACTGCAAATCAAGAGGTTGAGCACCGTTGCAGGCATGAGGAACATCAGCCCAGAAGGACAACAAGAAGCCCGACGACCAGGCCCCTCGATTCCACGCCGACGGCGATCCATTAACGCACAACGCTGTGGAAAGCGAAACAAGCCCAAACCGCACCAAAGAGAGCGGGCGATCTACCTGCACAATCTTCGAAAACTCTTGGTCTACGACCGCTTTTTCATAGGAAACTTGGAGCATCTGTCGACCTTTATGATTGTTCCATGGACGATTTCGCAGCGCGCTCGACCAGCCGAACATACTCAATCGCGGAACTACGCTCAGTTGTCACCTCAGGCCAGTTCCGCGTGCCGCAGTTCCAGCGTTCATTCCGTTGGGAAGCCCAAGATGTCCTCAATCTCTTCGATTCCATTCTTCGCGGGTATCCATTCGGGAGTCTTCTTCTTTGGCAACGTGAGGCCGACGCCGACGACCTCCGCGTCGGCACACTCGAGGTTCGAGCGGAGGCACGCCCGGACGCCCTGTGGGTCGTCGACGGCCAGCAGCGTATTACAAGCCTCGTCAACGCTGTCGACCCAAAGGGAACGATGGACCGGAGGTTCGCTATCGGCTACTCGCTCAGAGCACAGAAGGTCGTTTTGACCGATCGACATGAAGGATCCTCAGTGATTCCACTTCCCGATCTCTTCGACTTCGGGCGAGCGCTCGAGTGGCTGAGGAAGAACCCCGACGCATCGATCTATGCCGAGCTTATCCAAGACGTCGCGGGTAGACTCAACAGACTAGCCGTTCCCGCCACAGTCCTGGAACAAGCTGACGAGAGCACTCTGCGCGAAATTTTCGACAGGATAAACTCCCGTGGCAAGCGGCTCAATCCCGCGGAGATCTTTGACGCCATCCATGGAGGGCCAGATCGCGGGTTTACGACTTCGGGAATTGCCGCGTATGTGAATGAGCAGACTCGTTTCGGCAGGCTAGACGACAAAGTGGTGGTGCAAGCCCTGCTCGTCCGCAGGCACCCAGATATCACCCGCGACCTCCACAATGAGTTTTCGCCGTCGCGTCGAAATGTCAGCGCCTTCCCCGAAGAAAACAAAGAGGAGGCTTACAAAGAGACTGAACGCGCACTGGTATCGGCAATTCGATTCCTTCAACAGACCGCCGGCGTTCCGCATATGACCTTCCTTCCCTACCGCTTCCAGCTTCTGGTTCTCACCAGATTCTTTGCACTGTTCCCCAAACCGCGTGATCGCAATCTCGAGCTTATGCGCCGATGGCTGTGGCGCACGAGCGTGGGGGCCGAAACGCTCGGCATCACGGGTTCACTGGGGGATCTGCGAGGCATGGCAAAGCTCGTCGTGCCGGGCAAGGAGTCCAACTCAGTTCAACGACTTATCAAAGCCGCCAAACTGACAATCGAACCGGGGAACGACTTCACCAGCTTTCTCGACCTCACAACATTTCGTACCAATAGGGGCGATTCGAAAGTCGTCCTCACCGCCTTGTGGAATAAGCATCCTGTGGACGTTCGAACGAACTTGCCCATGACGCCAGAAAAACTCGCCGACCAGCTCGAAAACGACTCCACGCCGCACGCGGCGACGATCAAACTCGTTCCGGATTCGGCAAAGGGAACTGGATCCGCAGCAAACCGTCTTATCTCCTTTGTCGACCGCCAGGAGTTCATCGCGCACGCAAATACAGAAACCGATCTGTCCTCGCTTCTTCTCGACGAACAGATGCTGAGCGCTCTCCAAAAGAATCGCCACGAGGACTTCCTCAGACTCAGGTCCGCAGTTCTTCGGCGTTACCTCGCCGACTTTCTATCGGCTCGCACCGCCTACGGGCACGAGGACGCGCCTCCACTTGAGGAGTAAATCTTCGACGACAGCGCTTCTGATGACCACGCTCTCGGCAACGGCACAAGTGAACCTTTAACAGTGTTTTCGCGGTGGGCGACTTCGCCGTGCTTGTCCATCCGGATAGTGTGTTGCACTTTTCTAAAGCACCTGCGGTGCTGCCATGAAGAATCTGCGTCGCCCCTTCGAAGGAAAATCGAACGAGAAAGCGCCCCGCCGTCGCAAACCGCCGAAGCGGCTGCGGCACACGGGGCGCTTTCGCGGCGCAGTTACTTCTTTTTCTTCTTCTCAGCCACAACCTCGATCGAGATAGTGGCAACGACGTCGTCGTGAAGCTTTGCCGCGGCCTTGTAGGAACCGGTCGACTTGATCGGCGAGACGAGGGTGATCGTGCGGCGATCGACCTTCTTGCCGGTGGCGGCCAAGGCGGCCTCGGCGATCTCGGCGTTGGTGACGGAGCCGAAAAGGCGGCCGTTCTCTCCGGCCGGCTTCACGATCTTCAGGACGTTCGCCTGGAGCGCCTCCTGGATCGCGTTCGCCTCGTCAAGCGATTGGATCGCGCGGCGGCGGCGGGCCTCGGCGATCTGGTCGATCTGCTTCTGACCGCCCTTCGTCCAGCGCACCGCATAGCCGCGGGGGATCAGGTAGTTGCGGCCGTAGCCGTCTTTGACGGTGACGACGTCACCGGCGACGCCAAGCCGGTCGACGTCGTGGGTAAGGATGATCTTCATGCAGAATCCCTCCCTCAGCGAGCCGAGCTCGAGTAGGGAAGCAGTGCCATTTCGCGCGCATTCTTGACGGCGCGGGCAATCTTGCGCTGCTCCTGAACGGTGACACCGGTGACGCGGCGAGCGCGGATCTTGCCGCGGTCCGAGATGAACTTGCGCAGCGTGGCGGTGTCCTTGTAATCGATGTTCTCGATCTTGGCCGACTTCAGAGGGTTGGCCTTCTTCTTGGGCTTGCGAAGAACTGGCTTCGCCATAGTTTTGCTCCTTCAGTTGCGGCGGCCCGCCGGCCGCCAGGCGGCTCGAGCCGCCGAGAAAGTCGAATTGCGAAATCAGAACGGGGGGTTGTCGTCGAACGCAGAACCGCCCTGGGGGGCGCTGCTCCACGGATCGTGGGCCGAGCCGCCCTGGGGGGCGTCGTACGAGGCACGGCCGCCGCCGTAACCTCCGCCGCCCTGGTAGCTGTTGCCGCCACCGAAGTTTCCGCCTCCCGAACCGCCGCCCGCAACCTTCGTGACCTGGGCGCGCGCGTACCGCAAAGACGGGCCGATCTCATCGACCTGCATCTCGAGGCTCGTGCGCTGCTGGCCGTTGTACTCGTAGCTGCGGACGGTCAACCGCCCGGTCACGAGCACCCGCATGCCCTTGCTGAGCGATTCGGCGACGTTCTCGCCGTGCTCGCGCCACACGGAGCAGCGAATGAACATCGCCTCCCCGTCTTCCCATTGCTGGGTTTGACGATTGAGCGTGCGCGGGGTCGACGCGACGGTGAAAGACGCGACGGGCGTACCCGAACTCACGTAACGGAGTTCCGGATCGCCGGTCAGATTTCCGACGACGGTAATGATCGGTTCGCCTGCCATGTTTCTCCTTCGGTGTACTGGCCTCAGGCCTCTGCGCGCAGCAGCTTCGTGCGAAGAATGGCCTCGTTCAGGCCAAGCTGACGATCGAGCTCCTGAGCGGTTTCCGGCGTCGCCTTCATGTCGACGACCACGTAGATGCCCTCGGAGCGCTTGTTGATGTCGTAGGCAAGGCGGCGCTTGCCCCAGATATCGACCTTCTCCAGCGTGCCGCCCTCGTTGGGGACGACTTGAAGCAGTTTGTCGACGAAGCTTGTGATATTGCGCTCGTCGACGGTCGGATCGATGATGATCATCATCTCGTAATCACGCATGCTGTTCCCACCTCCTCTGGTCTATGCGGTCATGGTCTTTCCATGACAGGAGGGACAATGCGTTTCGGGGCCTTCCCGCCGGGAAAACACACCGAGTTGCAAGTTTACTAGGATCGCAGGCTTCGCGCCATCGAATCCACATGGGCAGGAAGGCCCGCGGACCGCAGTCGCAAGGCTAACCTCCTGCGGCGCCGTAGCCCCCGTAACCTCCATAGCCTCCGTACCCGCCTTGTCCGCCGTTGCCGCGTTGCTGGCCGCCGTAGCCGTTTCTGCCCCCATTCCTGTTGGCGAGCCCTTTGGAAGGATCCTCACTAGGCTGCACGGGCGTCTGCGGCGTCGGATACGTCGGCGGATCTGGTTCGTCTTGATCCGAAGGATCAGGCGACGGATGCTTGTGATCGTCGTCGTCCGTCGAACTCGTCGTCGGCTCGGGTATGTCCGTTGTCACGCGCGGGGTCGGCGTCGCGGTGGGAGCCGTCGTGCGGGCGGGCGTCGGCGTCGCGGTCTTCTTCTTCGTCGGGGCGCGGCCGTCGCCGTCGGCCCTCTTCGGCACGTACGAAGGCTTCGCGAACTTCTCAACCTCCATGCCCGCGGTGGCCTTCTTCATGTATCGAAGCCATATCTCGGCGGGGAACGATCCTCCTCCGATTCCGTAGTAGTACTTGCCGAAGGGAGTGAGAACTTCCTCCTTGCCGTCCGCGCCGATCTGGTACATGTCCACGACCGTGACCATTTGCGGGATATAGCCGATGAACCATGCGGACCACGGCCCCGACGACGTTCCCGTCTTGCCGGCGACCGGTCTGCCGAGGGTGCCCGCAGTCGAGCCCGTTCCGTCGCTCTCGGTCACCGACTGCAAAGCGTAGTTGAGCTGGTTCATCGTCTCTTTTTCAAACGTCCGCTTTCCAGCCGTCGGACCCTTGTACTTGGACTGGCCTTTTCTGTCCTCGACAGCGCGCACAATGTGCGGCGTGGCAGTCACCCCTTGATTGGCAAAGGTCGAATAGCTTTTGGCCATGTCGATCGGGCGGGGCGAGGCCGAACCGAGGATGTTCGTCAGGTTGTTGTCCAGTCCCGGCGTCGAATCGGGAATCCCCGACTCGACAGCCACCTTCCTGGTGTTCGCCGGCCCCACGCTGTCATTGAGCTGAGCGAAGACGGTGTTGACCGAATGCTTCGTCGCCGTGACGAGGTCGATCCGGCCGCGGTCCTTTCCGTCGAAGTTCTGAACGGTCACGGAGCCGTTGTAGAACGTTCTGGGGGTCTTCGAGTCGTATGTCTTCGACAGCGAGTAGTCCTTCTGGAGCGCGGCGAGCAAACCGAAAGGCTTGAAAGTGGAACCCGCCTGCGCGCGGTCCTGCGTCACCGAGTTGCGCTGGCGCTTGAGGTAGTCGGCGCCGCCGTACATCGCATAGATCTCGCCGTTCCGGGGGTCGACCGAGACAAGGCCCACGTAGTTGTTCTTCGGCCGATCCTTGGGCAGCCCGTTGACGGCCGCCACCGCGGCGTCCTGCTTGTCTTTGTCGATCGACGTCACGATCTTCAGACCGCCCTGATTGAGGTCGTCAAGGGTGAACTTACCGCTCGCGAGAAGCTCGTTGCTCACCGCGGAAAGGAGATATCCGTTGGGACCCTTGAAGGCCGTGGCCTGTTTGCGCTCGATCGTCTCGGGGAACTTCTGTGCCCGCCTGTCCGCCTTGCTCAAGTATCCCTCGCCGACCATTCGGTCGAGGACGCGATCCCACTTTTCTTTCGCTTTCTGAGGATTGACGGCGGGATCGTAAATCGTCGGGCCGGGGATGATGCCGACGAGCAGCGCCGCCTGCGAAACGGAGAGTTTGCTCGCTGGAATGCCAAAGTACTTCTGGGAAGCCACTTCGATTCCGTAGGCGCCGCGACCAAAGTAGATGGTGTTGAGATAGTTTTCGAGGATTTGGTCCTTGGACTGCTGCTTGTCGATTTTTATGGCCAGGATAGCCTCTTTGACCTTGCCCAAATACCCTTTCGTGCTGCCGAGGTAGTAACGCTCGACGTACTGCTGGGTCAGGGTGGAGCCGCCCTGTCTCGGGCCGCCCTTGATGTTGTTGACAAACGCGCGGAAGATGCCCTTAGGGGAGACGCCGTTGTTCGTGTAGAAGCTCGAGTCCTCGGAGGCCACGAGGGCGTTCGAAAGATGCTTCGGCAACGTCTTCAATTTGACGGGTTCGCGTTCGTAGTCCGCGAATGTCCCCATCTTCGTCACGCCGTCGGAATAGTAGACGGTGGTGGTCTGCGCCAAGGCGAAGTCGTCCGGTTCGGGAATCTCCGTGGTGGCGTAGAGCGCGACGAAGGACCCGACGAGCAAGGCGAACATCGAGACGAAAGACGCGAGGACGACCCGCCAACTGGGAATCCACCGATGAATCGGCCCGTATCCCCTTCTGGGATAATTCCAGCCGCGCTTGCGTTTGGGCTTCCCTTTGCGCCCATCGGCGTGCTCGGTCGCCTCTGCGGAACGCTCCTTCGTCAACTTGTGCGAAGTTGCCTGTGTGTCCTTGTCTCCCCGCACGTTTCCGGTAGTGGTAGGCATCGGACCTCCCGTGTTCTCTCTCGGAATCGAAACGGTTCCGTGAGGCACCTAGTATATAGAGGACTGTTTGGCTTGTTTCTTAGATTATCTTGAATGCTCATCCTGCGCAGCCTTGGCTGAAGACGACGCAGAGCTTCCTGAGCCTCCCGAATCTCCGCCTTCAGGGGCCGACTTGTGCCCCAATCTCACTTTGGAACGGCGCAATCCGGTTTTGGGACGCTCGGATTGCGAGTGTTCGTCGAGCTCCGCGGACATAAAATCGACGAAGTCGTCGTCGGTGGGGTTCTCGACGTCGTAAAAGCCGCTGTCATAACGTTTTTTAGCTTCGGACTCGGGGATGATGAACACTTCGAGCCATCTGGTCTGAACGCTCGAGTCAATGAGGAGCGCCTTCGCGAAAAGCGTAAGCGGGACGGCCAGAATGGCGCCGAGGGGGCCGATGACGACGGTCCAGAAAAGAAGCGAAAGGAAAGTGACGGTTGTCGACAGGCCGACGGCGTCGCCCGTGATCTTCGGCTGGAAGATCCCCTGGATCACGGAGTTGATGACGCTGTAGGCAATCACCACCCACAGGGCCGTGAGCCAGCCGGAATCGAGCAGCCCCATGAGCGCGGGCGGCACGAGGCCGATGACGAAGCCGATGTTCGGTATGTAGTTCGTGACGAAGCTGAATATCGCCCACGCCGCCGGCATGGGGACGTGGAGGAAGGCCAGGACGATCCCGTTGACGACCGCGACGATCGCGCCGAAAATCGAGGAGACGATCCAGTACTGGCGGACCCGCCCTTCGAAGCCCTCGAGGGCATCGTGGAAGTGCGAATCGTGTTCGTAGACGATCTTCGAACGGAACTTCATCGTCATCGTGTCGACGGTGATGAAAAGCATCGACAGCGAGATCATTCCGAGCAGGCTTCCCGCAGAAGTCAAGTATTCGAGAACGGTGGTGACCGCGGTGACGATCTTGTCGAAATCGAGGTTGTCGAGCAGGTCTTTGGAAAGCTTGCCCGAGGAGAGATTGTATTTTTCGGCCAGATCGACGACGTTCTGGACGAGGCCTTTGAAGCTTCCCGAATAGCTCTTGAGGGTATCGGGAAGGTCGATGAGGGACCACACGGTCAGGCCCACCATTCCCAGCAGGAAGCCGAAAAGCGCGGTCATCGTGAAGATGGCCGAAAGCCACGGCGGCAGGCCCTTGCGTATGAGCCACCTGTGGATGGGGCGCACGGTGAGGACGAGTGTGAGCGCAAAGAAGGCCGGGCCGAACAAGTTGCTGACCTCGTGCAGCCCGATGCAGCCGAATGTCGCAAGGGAGAAGACGATGAGCGCCTTCATTCCCGCAGGAAGGGTTCGCCCCTGGTCTTGTGCAGAGTGCTCCGCCAGGACCTTGCGCGCTGTCGACTCGACGTTTCCGCCCGACCCGCCGTCCGCTTCAGCCGACTTCGACGGTTCCTGCTCCGGTGAGGCCGTCTGGGAGCCGGGCAAAGGCTCTTCATCCTGCGAGGCCATCTAGGCTCTACCCTCCTCGATCGTGTACATCTAATCTAGTCTGCCCTATAGACAGCGCGCCATGGCCGTCAATGCGGGAAAACAAGCGCGTGTCACACTTCTTCGGCCGTCTGGGGATTTGCCTTCCCCGCCCGGGGACATGCGTTCCCCTTCTCAAGCTCCGAGCCCGTCGCCCGGGTACTTGTTTCACCCGCAGGAGGGACTGGTTTCCCCGCGGCGGGGCCCGCGTCCCTCGGACTCCCGCCGAGCCGCGCCATGGCCCAGAAAAAGAGGAAAGCCAGGATCCAGACGAGCGCGAACAGCGCCGTTTGAACGTCGCGCGACCATCCGACGTCGGGAAGCGCGACAAGGCCGACCCCCGCCGCCGCGCACACGCCCAGGTTGAACAGGACGTCGTACAGGGCGAAGGCTCGTCCGCGATAGGCGTCGGAGGCGTCGGACTGCACGATGGTGTCGACGGCGATCTTCGCTCCCTGCACCCCGAGTCCGACGAGGAACGCCCCGACCGCCAGCGTGCCCGTCCTCGGGGCGAGGACGAAGGTCGCCTGACCCGCGGATCCCCCGATGAGGCACGTGACGACCCACTGCCAGGGGGCGATCTTCTCGTGTGCGATTGGCGTGAGGACGACGGCGACGAACTGCCCGGCGACCATCGCTCCGCCGAGCGTGCCGAAGTAGGCGAGGCCGGCGTCGGCGTCGGACGGATCGGCGAGGAGGTTCCTTGAGACGAGGATGATCATGATGAATTCCATCTCGTATACGAATCGATGGAGAGACATCGTCGCAAGGGCCAACGCCGGGGTCCGCCTGCGGGTCAGGTAGGCGGCGGCGTCGACGAGGTCGCGAACTGTCGAGCGAAAGGAGGGCGAGGCCGGCTGCGATTCGAGCTCTTCGCGCTTCGGGCCCAGCTGGTCGGGACGCAGAAGGCTCGCCAGGCCGGAGGCGGCGAGGTAGAGAAGCGCCGCGACGAACAGCGAGGCGACGTCCCGCGAGGAGCCTTCCGGCAGAAAAACGCGGATGAGAAAACCGGCGACGGCGCCGATCCCCATCGCGAGCCCGCCGAGCGTGGGGACCACGGAATTGGCGGTCAGAAGCTCGCGTTCGCCGACGACCGACGGCAGCCCGGCCGAAAGGCAGGAAAGGAGGAAACGGCTCAGGCCCAACGCGCAGAGCGTCAGCGTGTAGACGATCCCGATCCCGGCCGATCCCCACGTGGCCGCGGCGACGCACAGCGCGAGGAGGCAGCGCACGGCGTTTCCGAACAGGAGGATTTGGCGACGTCGCCACCTGTCGAGAAGCGGGCCGAAGAAAGGGCCGACGAGGCTGTACGGGCCGAACATCACCACGATGGCCGCGGCGACCCCGGCCGCGGACGTCATGGACTGCGGGCTGAAGAAGAACAGGGAGGCCAGTCCGGCCTGGAACATGCCGTCTCCGACCTGGGAGACGAGCCGCACGCCCAAGAGCTTGCGAAAGCCGACGGATTTCGCAAGCGTCGACAGATCAGCGAGGACGCTCACGGCTCGCCCGGAGCGGAGCCGGCGGCCGGAACGGAGTCTTTCACGCCGGAGCTCCGCTCGGACCACCAGGCCAGCAGGCGGCGTTCGGCTTCTTCCTCGCCGAGAGGGCCCTCGTCAAGGCGGAGCTCGAGAAGATAGTTGCGGGCGGCGCCTACTTCGGGTCCGGGCTTGAGGCCGAGAATCTCCATGATGCGGGCGCCGTCCAGGTCAGGCCGGATGGCGTCGAGCGCCTCTTGCTCGGCCAGGTCGCGGATGCGCGCCGCGAGCTCGTCGTTGCCCGCCTGGAGCCTGCCGACCTTGCGGCGGTTCTGAGACGTCACGTCCGCGCGAATCAGGCGCATGAGGCGCGGAAGCAGGTCCCCGGCGTCGCGCACGAAACGGCGCACGGCCGAATCGGTCCACCCGGCCTCCGAGAACCCGAAGGCGCGCAGATGGAGCTCGACGAGCCTCGCCACGTCCTTCTCCGTCTGCTTGTCGAAGCGCAGCGCCGCCATCCGCTTGGCCGCCATGCGCGCGCCGACGACGTCGTGCGCCCGGAATGTGACCGATCCGTCCTTTTCGAAACGCCTCGTGCGCGGTTTGCCGACGTCGTGGAAGAGGGCGGCCAGCCGCAGCGTGAGGTCGGGGCCCTCAAGCTCGCCTCCCAGGAGGTAGGCTTCGTACTCCTCCTTGGACGCGGGGTCCTCCAGTGCGATCGCCTGGTCGACGACGGTGAGCGTGTGCTCGTATACGTCCTTGTGGCGCTTGTGCTCGTCCACCGTTTCGCGCAGCTGGGCGATCTCGGGAAGGACGACGTCGGCCACGCCCGTATAGACGAGCAATTCGATTCCCCGGCGCGGCGCGGGCGAGAGCATGAGCCTTTCGAGCTCGGCCCGGATCCGCTCGGCGGAGACGATTGCGAGGCGCTCGGCCATCTCCGCCATGGCGGACATGACGTCCTCGCCGACGTCGAATCCCAGCTGCGCGGCGAAGCGGGCCGCGCGCATGATCCGCAGGGGGTCGTCGTCGAAGGATTGAACCGCGGTTACGGGGGTTCTCAAAACCCCGCCGACGAGGTCGTCGAGGCCGCCGCATGGGTCGACCAGCTCGATCTCGGGGAGCCGAACGGCCATGGCGTTGACGGTGAAGTCGCGCCGGGAGAGGTCGCCCTCGAGGGTGCGGCCGAAGTCGACCTTCGGCTTGCGCGAGCCGACCTCGTAGGAGTCGGACCGATACGTGGTCACCTCCGCAGTCACGCCGTCGCGGACGGATCCAATCGTGCCGAATTCTCGGCCGACGTCCCAGGTGGCGGCGCCCCATGACGAAAGGAGCCTCTCAGTGATTTCGGGGGGCGCCGACGTCGTCAAATCGAAGTCGTGAATGGGCAATCCGAGAAAGGCATCGCGGACCGGCCCTCCCACGAGTGACACTTCGTGCCCTGCATCTGCGAAAATGGATCCCAGTTCATCGATGGCCGGAGGGAGGGACCCAAGGGTCTTATGCCCCTGAGCAAGGAGCAGAGCCCGGCGGTTGACTCCGGTCGTCGCCGCATTGTGTATCGGTTCGTAGGAGGGATTCACGCGTTGCACCTTATAAGGGTGCCATGTTCGATCGTCTCTGCATACTTCCGGTGCGCCATAACCTACGTGAGAAACATGTCGACATCAGCACCGCGGCCTTCGCCGACGGGACGGCACCGGCGCAAGCGCACGCCCCGGGCCGTTTCCGCCATCCACCATCCTTATCCCGTGGTGAACGAGACAAGCGCGGGCGGCGTGGTCCTGTCTGTCAAGGACGGATGGGCTTACGTCGCCGTCATTGCACGCCGCAACAGGGGAGGCCGCCTCGAATGGTGCCTTCCCAAGGGCCATCTGGAAGGAACCGAGACCCCGGAGGAAGCCGCCGTGCGGGAAGTTTCGGAGGAGACCGGCATATTCGGAAGGGTCCTCACCCATCTGGCGAGCATCGACTACTGGTTCTCGGGCGCCGACCGCCGCGTCCACAAAGTGGTCCACCACTTCCTCCTCGAGGCGCTGTCGGGCTTCCTCACAACGGAAAACGACCCCGATCAGGAGGCGGAGAAGGTCGAATGGGTCCGCATCGACAAGGTCGGCTCGCGCCTCGCCTACCCGAACGAGCGCCGAATCGTAGCCGCCGCGCGCGCCATCCTTTCGGGGCGTGATTGACGTGAAGGACACGAGCAGGAAGACGGGCGCCGGCGACTCGAAAGCTGCGGACAAGGCGAAAGCTGCGGACAACGCGAAGGGCGGGCGGCGCGGGGGACGATGGGTTTCGGCCCTTCTGGCCGCGCTCGTCTGCCTCTCCGGCGCCTTCGCCGCTCCGGCCTCCGGCGCTTTCGCCGCTCCGAGCGCACATCCGGCCTCGAGTCCGCGCCCGGCGTCGATCGCACACGCCGCGCCGAGCGCACACGGCGCTTCAGGCGGGCGCCTCTCGAATGCGGGCGCATCTTCGGGCCGCTCCGCAACCTCGAACGCCCGCTCGGAGTCGGCTCCGGCGCGAATCGGCAGACCCGCCTCGACCGTCCCGGCGGAGAGGAAGGCGCAGCCGACCGTTCGGATAACCTCGGTGGGCTCTCCGATTCTCCAGCCCAACGAGAATCTCAGCGTTTCGGCCGAGGTGAAGAATCCGGGCTCGACGCCGATCACAGTCTCTTCCTCGAAGCTCACCGCTCAGAAGAACGTCCCCGGATCGCGTTCGCAGGTGCTCGCATTCCTCCATGGGTCCGGGTCCGCCCGAGGCTCGGCGGGCATGGAGACGCTCGTCGAGCGCAAGGACTCCGTCGTCGTCCCCGCGGGATCGACTGCGACGCTGACCTTCACCGTTCGGCGCTTCATGCTGCCGTGGGGAGCAACGGACGAGGATTGGGGGCCGCGAGGAGTCGAAGTCTCTGCGACGATCGGCGAGAGACAGGCCAAAGACCGTTCGATCGTCGTCATGGCGCCCACGGTCCCGGTGACGCCGATGCCGACGGCCGCGCTCGTTCCGCTCACGTCTGCCCCTGCCGAGATCGCCTCGAATCCTTCCGTGACGTCGCAGGCCGAGCATCGCACGCCGACGATCCCAGAAAGAATCCCCCGGGCGGTCAAGGAGCTTTCGGCGCCCGGAGTGACGCTCGCCCTCGACCCGCTCATCGCCGACGTCGCCGGCGCCGACCTGACCAAGGCGCTCGCCTCCTTTTCCCGCGAGCGCGCCACTCAGCTCATTCTCACGGCGCCGGGGGATTCCGACGTCGCCGCGAGGATGCACGGCTGCGACGACGCCGGCGAGCTCGACTCGTGCGCCAAAGCCTACCTCGATGCGGAAAGGGCCCTCGCGACGAGGGTATCCGACGACATCTCCGCGAGGCTGAACATCGACGCTCCGCGCACGGACATCGCCCTTTTGCCGCCGCAGACCGATTCGCTGACGGCCACCGGGCTTGCCAGCGCGGGCGGCGGCCCTGCGGTGCTCTCGGGCAATCAGACTCCGATCAAGGGCAAGGGAACCACCCCGTCGGCGCGCATGCGGCTTCCGGGCACATCGACCGCCGCCCTGGCATCGGACACCGCCATGAGCGCCGCATTCTCCGGAACTCTTCCCGAAAACGCCGACGCCGACTCGACCCCGTCGGGATCGGAGACCCTCGACGCTTTAGACGCCCGCCAACTCGTGCTCGGCCTGTCGGCGGCCACCTACAGGGAGCGGCCGAGCACGTCGCGCGTCACTTTGATAGAAGGGGATCGTGCGGGCATGCCCTACCTCGGGCAGGGAGATCCGGCGAAGGCCTCGACGGACAGCGCCCTCAGCCCCGAGAACATGGGCGAAACGGTCCGGGCTTTGATGTCGGCGCCGTGGGTGGCGCCGACCACCGTGAGCGGCGCTTTTGACCAAAGCCCGTCGACGGTCGCTCGAAGCTCGCTTCCGGAGTATCGCTCGCCGACGGGGATGCTCACCCGCAAGGAACTCGAGCGCATCGACTCGGCGCGGAAAAACTTCGACGCGATCGTCGAGATCTCTGGGAACAAGGCGCTGCTCAACCAGACGGTCACGGCCCGCGCCTATTCGCTGACCGGCGTCGCCTGGCGAGCTTCGAGGGACTCTCGAACGGAAGTCCTCAAGGCCTACGAAGCGGACGGACGAATTTTCCTCAGGAGTATCGCGGCCGAGCGGTCCTCGACGATCAACATCATCTCCACAAAATCGGAGATCCCGATTCACGTGGGCAACTCGCTTCCGGTGTCGGTCACCGTCTGGGTCGAATTGCACTCGCGCGATCCGCGTTTGAAAGCCGGCAAGAAGGTGAAGGCGACTTTGGCGCCCAGCTCCTCGACCAAGGTCCTGATTCCCGTCAAGGCCTTCGGTTCAGGAAACGTAACCGCCGATGTCAGGATCCTCAACGAGGCGGGGGCCTCCGTGGGTGTGACGAAGTCGCTACAGACACGTGTGCGTTCCGACTGGGAAAACATCGGAACCGGCGTTTTCTTGGCTTTCTTTCTCACGCTCCTCATCGTCGGCACCGTCAAATCGCTCCGCAAGGGACGCCGTTCGCGCTCATTCAGTCCCGAAGAGGTTCGTAAGGCACGTAGGGAAGCCGCTGCAAGGGCAGCCGCCGCAAAGGAGGCAACGTGAAGGGAATTCCCCTCAAATCCTCTGGCAAGGCGAGCCTGACCCTATCAAGTTTGCCCGGTAATATGGACGGCGTCGCACACGTGGTTAGGAGTTCTCGCGCGTGTCCACGAAGGGAGTGTCATGAATAGCTTCGCCCAGGCCGGTCAGGTGATCGCCGGCCGCTACAGGCTCACCGAGCCCTTCCCCGAGCAGCCGCCGTATCCCGGCGTTCGAGCGTGGAACGCGGTCGACACGCTGCTCGGGACCTCGCTGCGCATCCTCGCGTTGGACCCCGGCAACCCGAATGCGAGCGAGGTGCTCGACGCGGCGAGGCGCAGCTCGCTCATCGACGACCCGCACGTCGTGCGCATCATCTCCGTCGGCGAGGACCCCGCCGCCCACTACGTGGCCACCGAGATCCCCCTCGGGACGCCGCTGTCCGCCTATCTCCACGGCGTCCCCTTCAGCCCCGACCAGGCGCAGGCGCTCACGGGCGAAGTCGCGAGCGCGCTCAATTCCGCGCGGGCCAGAGGAGTCCGCCATCTTCAGCTCACGCCCCAGCACATCCGGGTAGGCGTGCTGGGCGAAGTCTTCATCGACGGGCTGGGCGTCGAGGCGGCGTTGGCCAACCTTCGCGCGGATTCGATGTCCAGTTCTCAGGCAGACCGCATGGAGTCTCGGGGAATCACGGTCCTCTTGGCCCGGCTCCTCACCGGAGACGGGAAATCCAAGGCCGACGCCGTCCTGCGGTCCGCCGCCGAAAACGGCTCCCTGCCCGGGGCGCTGCGCAGCACGTGCACGCGAGAGCTCCGAGGACTGGGCGCACTGTCTCCGGCCGACCTCGTTCGCGAGCTCGCCCCCTGGGGCGCCGTCGAGCCCTCGGAGTTCCCTTCGGCGAACGCATCGAGCAAGACGGCCTCGCCGGCGGCCGAGCCTGTCGCGGCGGAAGGCTCTTCCGACCGCGCACCGGCGGAGGCAGACGCGGACAGGGGCGATCGGGAGGGCGAACCGTCCGTCGCCGGTCCGGCGGCCTCGGATGAAACCGGCTCTGCGCAGGGCGACATCGACCCTCTTTCCGACGAATCCGTAAAGTCAAGCGGCATGAAGCCGAAATGGTCGAGTCTGGGCGCTTTCGCGGAGGAGCACCCCGAGGCGGTCGATCCCTCGGCCACCGCCATCTTCCGTCCCGAAGACTTCGGCGACGCCCCCGAGGGGGACTACGTGAGCATCGCGGACGGCCCCGAGGACGAGGTCTCTGAAGGCAAGACGATTGAAACCGCGGCGGCGCGGGACAAGAAGACCGCAGAAGGCAAGAAGGCGCCGCAGGGCAAGAAAGCCCCACAAGGCAAGAAGAAGACTCAAGGCGGCAAGAAGAAGTCCGCGCAGGGGAAGAAGAAGGCAGGCGGCGGCAGCGCCGCCACGGCGCAGCAAGCCGAGCTTCCTCAGACTCAAGTCGAGCTTCCGCAGACGGCGGTGTCTTTGCAGGCAACCGAACCTTCCGAATCTCAGCAGGCGGCCGGCGCCCCCGATCCCGCTGCCGACGCAGCCCGGGCGCCGGGAAAGCCTTCCGGCTCTTCCGCCGACGACGGGGCGGCCTTTGCAGAAGAGGCGAAACGGAAGGCAGACGCGGGGAGCGGCGACGCAACGCTCGCGGGGCAGGTGGCGGAGAAGCACGCCAACGACCACGCCGCAGCGGAGGCAAACCGCGCCGAGGTCGTCAAAGGCAATGGCAAAGGCAAATCCTCAGCGGGGGAAACAGAAGACGCCTCCGAAATGCCGCCGTCGTTCCTGCCTCATTCGGGCAATGCGGCGGGGGCGGCCACGGTTCGCATGCCCGTCTCCTCGGGCGGCCAAGCGTCTGCGCCGGCCCGCACGCCTCCGGGCCAGGCGCCTTCGCAGAATCACGCTGCTCCGGCGGGTCAAACGGCTCCGGCAGCTCAGGAAGAACCCTGGCTTCTCGGCGCCCAGCCGGAAGAGCCGCTTCCTTCCGGAAACCTGGCCGGGGAGGAAATCGACAGGCCGCTCTACAATCCCTCGAAGGTCGTTGTGGCGCTCGCTCTCGTACTCATCCTCGTCGTCGGGGCCTGGGCGGTTTTCAAGTTCTTCTCGCCGACGAGCGTCTCCACGACCAAGCCCACGGCCACGAAGTCGCTCGAGCCGACCAAAGCTCCAAGCAGCGCCAAAAAGCCGACCGAGAGCCCGACGAAGAAGGAGGATCCGGACAAGCTTCCCGAGCCGAAAGTCTCGAGCGTCTCCCTCCTCAACCCCTACGGCGCCCAGATGGAGCCGTCCACGGTCAACGAGCAGGACAATCCCTCTCAAATCCGGTATCTGACGGATCGAAAGCCTTCGACCTCGTGGCAGTCCTGGTGGTACGGGGACGCCTCCTACAACGGGAACAAAGAAGGGATAGGCTTGGCCATCAAGCTTTCGGGCAAGTCGAAAGTGTCCTCGATCAAGATCGAATCCAAGCTTTCGGGCGGGAAGGTCGAGTGGCGCAACTCCTCGGAGTCTTCGCCTAACAGCGGCGACGTCGTCGCCGAAGGCGGGCTCAAGCCGGGGCTGACCCTTTCAGCCTCGGAACCGGTGGCCACCGACACCGTCGTCCTCTGGTTCCCCGAGCTGTCGAAGGAGAGCGCCAAGAAGTACAGGCTCGACATTTCGGAGATCACCGTCGAGTGACGAAAGGCGCGCCCCTGCGGCATGCGGAAGCCGGACCGGGACGTCGGGAATAGCGGAGCCCCTCGCGCGCGTTCACCTCTCGACACCTACGAAAGGCAGACATGACTGAGAAAGTTCACGACGTCGTCATCGTCGGATCCGGCCCTGCCGGCTGGACGGCCGCCATATACACGGCGCGCGCGGGATTCGAGCCGCTGGTCGTGGCCGGCGCCCTCGAAGCGGGCGGAGCGCTCATGAACACCACCGAAGTCGAGAACTTCCCGGGCTGGCCCGATGGGATCATGGGCCCCGACCTCATGGACAAGTTCCAGGCCCAGGCGCAGAAGTTCGGCACCTCGGTCGAGTACGAAGACGCAACAGAGCTTCGGCTCGAAGGCGACGTCAAGACTGTCGTCACAGATTCCTCGACGTACAAAGCAAAAGCGGTGATCCTCGCGCTCGGCTCGGCTTACAGGAAGCTCGGCCTCGAGGGCGAACGGCTCTACTCCGGCAAGGGCGTGTCATACTGCGCAACATGCGACGGTTTCTTCTTCAAAGACAAGGAGATCGCCGTCGTCGGAGGCGGCGACTCGGCGCTGACTGAGGCGCTTTTCCTCACGCGTTTCGGCTCGAAGGTCCACCTGATTCACCGCCGCGACCAGTTCCGGGCGTCGAAGGTGCTGGCAGACCGCGTCGCGGCCGACCCCAAGATCGAAATTCACTGGAACAAGACTGTCTCCGAGCTCTCCGGCGGCGAGACCCTAGAGTCCGCCACGCTCGCTGACACCGTCACGGGCGAGACCTCGGTGCTCCCCGTCGCGGGACTCTTTGTCGCGATTGGCCATGACCCGCGCACGGCGCTCGTTCGCGACGAAGTCGCCTTGGACGGCGCCGGGTACATCTTGGTCGACGAACCCTCCACTCGCACGAACGTCCCCGGAGTCTTCGCGGCCGGCGACGCCGTCGACCACACGTACCGCCAAGCCATCACGGCGGCGGGTTCCGGAGCTCGCGCCGCCCTAGACGCCCAAGCTTACCTCGAAGATCTGCACGGCTGACCGGAGACTTCGGCGTCGAATGCCAAGGCGTCGCGTCCCCTGAATTCTGTCGGAGGCGCGTAGCATCGTATGAGTATGTCCGAGTCTTCCGCTTCCGACGCCCGCAAAGCCCGCGGAGCTTTCTTCACTCCCGCTCCGATCGCACGGTTCATCGTCGATTGGGCGGTGCGCAGGGCGGGCGACAGCGTCCTCGATCCCTCGTGCGGCGACGCCGCCTTTCTTGCGCCGGCCGCGACGAAGCTTCTCGAGCTTTCCTCGGTGAGGCAGGTCGCGGCCTGCGTTCGAAAGCCCGCGACTGGCGAAGGGTGCGCCCGCAAGGAGAAGGAAATCCGCGGGGAGGGGCCTGTCGGCGAAAAGTCCGCGGGACGCGAGGCAGAAGTCTCCGAAGCCGTGCCCCGTGAGATCCGGGTCGACGGAGTGGACGTCGACCCTCCGAGCGCGGCGGCGGCCCGCGAACGCGTCGGCGCGCTCGGTGTGCGCGCACATGTCCAGGTCACCGACTTCTTCACAATTCCGGCCGAAGCCCGCTACGACGCCGTCGTAGGAAATCCTCCATACGTCAGGTATCAGGGGTTCGCGAGCGCCTCGCGGACCGCCGGCAGAGAGGCGGCCCTGCGAGCTGGGGTGTCCTTGACGGCGCTTGCCTCGAGCTGGGCGCCCTTCGTTGTCCACGCCTGCCAGTTTCTCGTGCGAGGTGGCAGGCTCGGCTTCGTTCTTCCCGCCGAACTGCTCAGCGTCAACTACGCAGCCCCCGTTCGCCGTTTTCTTTTCGACAGCTTTTCGGGCATCGAACTGGTCCTTTTCGAAAGCCGGGTGTTCGACGAGGCCCAGGCCGACGTCGTCCTCCTGCTGGCCGAAGGATACGGAGGCTCGACGTCGCACGCCGCAGTCCGCCAAGTCCGCGACGAACGCGATCTGGCCGCCGCATCTTCGCTTGCGCGCGCGGCCCGCCACGACAGAGCGTGGGCGCCCGCCGCCCCTGAAGCCAAATGGACCGAGTTGCTCGCACCCGCGGCCGCGCTTGCCGCCCTCGACGAACTGCGCGATTCTTCGGCATTGACGCCGCTCTCCGAGTGGGGCGCGGTCAAACTTGGAGCAGTCACCGGCAACAACGGTTACTTCACGCTTTCTCCGTCTCGCGCCCGCGAGCTTGGCTTGGACCGCCGCGACCTGCTCAGGATCAGCCCGGCGGGAAGCTCCCATTTGCGCGGGATGTCTCTCACCTCAAAGGCGTTGGCGGCTCTGGGAGAAGAAGGCCGAGGAACGCTGCTTTTCAGGCCGCGAACCCCCCTGTCCGCCGCCGCACGGCGCTACATTCGCACGGGCAGCGAAACCGGCGTCGACCTCGCATACAAATGCAGAGCGCGGGACCCGTGGTACATCGTTCCGCTCCCGGCCGTACCAGACCTTTTCCTGACGGCAATGAACGCCGAAACGCCCCGTCTCGTGGCCAACAGCGCCCGCGTGCACCACCTCAATTCCGTTCACGGCGTCTGTCTGGCGGAAGAACTCCGCCGCTTGGGAACCGAGCTGCTTCCCCTGGCCAGTCTCAATTCTGCGAGCAGACTCAGCGCCGAGCTCTCCGGCCGCAGCTACGGAGGCGGCATTCTCAAACTGGAGCCTGGCGAAGCCCGCAGATGGCTCGTCCCTTCGCCCACGCTCGTAAGCGAACGGCTCGAAGAACTGCGGTCGATCAAAGCCTCGGTCGCGCGGGTTCTGCGGCGGGGCGAGCTGTCCCGCGCAACCGAAATGGTCGACGCCGCCCTCGGACTGGCGAGCGCAAAGCCGGGCTCGGCCGAACCCGGCGGCCTTTTCGCGGCTGCCGCGGCTCTGTCGCGTCGGCGCATGGACAGAGGGAGGAAGCTTGGCCGATAAAGCCGAAGAAGCCAGAGCCGAGGAAGCTGGAACCGAGGCAGAAGGCCAACCGTGTTATGCGCTCGTTTTCGCAACGGCGCGCTGGTGCGAGCCCGCCGTTCCCATGCGCGCCATCTTCGACGAACTGGTCCGTGACCTCGAACGCAGAGTCGTCGAGGCCCGTCGCAGCGTCGCTTCGCTCACCAACGGAAACCTGCCCGTCAGTAACGCCTCGCCGCCTGCCGGGTCCGACTCGCTTCTCACTTCGGCCTTTTCGCGCATCGCAGGCGTGCGCGGCATCATTCTCGACGTCGACGAAGTCGACGCGGTCTTTGCCTCGAGGGCCGACGACGCCGCATCCGGCCGTCCCCCCGATCCCGCTTTTGAGCTCGACCCGCTCATTTCCCCCGCTTTCGCCGAAACGATCGACTTCGTCCCCATGATCGTCCTCGTGCGGGAAGGGAACCGGTCCACAGAGGACCGGAACCGGGCAACGGAAGGCCGGAACGGCCTGACAGATAACCAGAACCGCTTGACAAATAGCCAAAACCGGCCGACAGAAGAACGGCATCCTCTGCAAAAGGAACCGAACAGCGGGGTGAATCGGCGCGAAGCAGAGGGCGGGGAACTGGTGCGCTTCGCCGGTCAGCTGCCAAAGCTTCACATTCGCGACCGGATTCTCGAAGCGCTCGGCAACGACCTTCTTCCTCCGGCTGCGTGAGTTTAGCCGATCCGTGGCAAACTTAGAAGGGTCGCACTTCCGGCGGGAACGCGTCCGGAAACCGGGGTGCGCATAGTCGACCGAGGAGACGCCATGAGCGACAAGCAGAGGAACGCCGACCGGGCGAGCGCCAATCGTGCGGCCGTTGCCACCGGCACACGCCTGGACCCCTGGTACAACACCTACGCCGATCGCGCGCTCGGAATGAGGCAGTCCGAGGTTCGTTCGCTCTTCGCGGTGGCAAACCGCCCCGAAGTCGTCTCGCTCGCCGGGGGCATGCCCAACATCGAAGGCCTGCCCCTCGAGTTTCTCGCGGAGATGAGCAGCCGCCTTCTGCGCGATCGCGGCGCGTCGATCCTCCAATACGGTTCAGGCCAAGGGTCCGATGAACTGCGCGAGATGATCGTCGAGGTCATGCGCCCCGACGGCATTCGCGGCCATGCGGACGACGTCGTCGTCACCACCGGCTCCCAGCAGGCTCTTGACCTCATCTCTCAAATTTTCATCAACCCGGGCGACGTCGTCCTTGCGGAAGCCCCTTCGTATGTCGGGGCCCTCGGAACTTTCCGTGCCTATCAGGCGAACGTCGTGCACGTTCCTATGGACGCCGAGGGCCTCGTTCTCGAAGAGCTCGTACGCGTCATTGACGAGCTTGAGGCCGAGGGCAGGCCGATTAAGTTTCTCTACACGATTCCCAATTTCCACAACCCGGGCGGGGTGTGCCTTTCGGCCGAGCGCCGCCCGCGTATCGCCGAAATCTGTCAACGCCGCCACATTCTCGTGGTCGAAGACAATCCCTACGGTTTGCTCGGTTTCGACGGAGATCCGATCCCGGCCATTCAGTCGATCAATCCCGACGGCGTCGTCTACCTTGGTTCCTTTTCGAAGACGTTCGCGCCCGGCTACCGTGTCGGTTGGGCGCTGGCGCCCACGGCCGTCGCCGCACGGCTCATCCTCGCCAACGAGAACGCGCTTCTGTGCCCATCTACCTTCGCGCAGCTTTCGATCAACGAATACCTGCGCACCTACGACTGGTATCAACAGGTCAAGGAATATCGCGAGATGTACCACGAACGCGGGCGCGCCATGCAGGAGGCGCTCGAAGAGTACATGCCCATGTGTTCCTGGAACAGCCCCGAGGGCGGCTTTTACACCTGGGTCAAGCTGCCGGAGGGCCTCGACGCACAGGCCATGTTGCCGCGCGCCGTCACCAACCTGGTGGCTTATGTTTCAGGAACGGCCTTTTATGCCGACGGCCAGGGCCGGGATCATATGCGCTTGTCCTTCTGTTACCCGACGCCGGAGCGAATTCGCGAGGGCGTACAGCGCCTGGCCGCGGTGGTTCGCGCCGAGGCCGAGCTCGTCGACATGTTCGGCCTGCGCGGCGACGACGGCGCCAAACCTTCGCCTGGGGAGTTCGCATGGCCGCGAGTGTAAGGCGGGCGCAAGGACTCTGAACGCCGCACAGCGGCCGCGCGTCGCAGACGATCGAACCCGGCCAATCTTCAGCCCAATCCGACCGACCCCAATCCCGCCCGACCGATCTCAATCCAATCGATCTCAGCCCAATCCGACCGACCTCAGTCCGATCAATTTCAATCCAATCCGATCACCCACAGCACAACCGGCAATCCCGATCCAGACAACAAACGGGTCAAACAACAAACGGGTCACCCCGACCAAAGGAGAAAAAATGTCCGGACCTCTCACGGTGGCGATTCTTGCAGGAGGACTCACGCATGAGCGTGAAGTGTCCCTTCACTCGGGACGACGCCTCGCAGCGGTCCTTTCCGAGGCGGGCATGCACGTCAAAGTGCTTGACGTCGACGCCAATCTTCTGCAATCCCTCAAATCTATGCAGCCCGACGTCGTTTGGCCGCTCATTCACGGAAGCACCGGGGAAGACGGGTCGCTTCAGAGCCTGTTGGAACTCGTCGGCGTGCCTTACGTCGGCACGCCCCCTGCCGCATGCAGGATCGCCTCGGACAAGGCGGTGGCAGGCGCGGTTCTCTCAACCGCCGGCCTGAACGTTCCTGATTCGGTGACGATTCCGCAGAAACTGTTCCGCGAGGTCGGGGTGGGCCAAGTCCTTGACCTCATCAAGGCACGCTTCGATTTTCCTCTGGTTGTCAAACCAGCCCAGGGCGGCTCGGCGCTCGGCGTGACCATCGTGGCCTCAGCGGCCGGTTTGCCTCGCGCCATGGTGGATTGTTTTGCCTACGACGAGCGCGCCCGCGTCGAGCAGTATATCGAAGGCGCCGAGGTGGCGGTGTCCGTCGTCCAAACGGGAAGCGAACCCCGCGCTCTTCCTCCGGTCGAGATCGCGGCTGACGGACCCTACGATTACGATGCGCGCTACTTCGCCGGCCGCGCCGAATACTTCGTTCCCGCTCGCCTTTCCGAGGAGGACACCGCCGCCGTCAAAGAGGCCGCGGAGCGCGCCCATTTGGTTCTTGGGCTCAGATATCTTTCGCGCACGGACATCATTCTCGACGACGCCGGTCGCGCGTGGATCCTTGACGTCAACGTCGCCCCCGGCATGACGGAGACTTCGCTGTTCCCTCAAGCTGCAACAGCAGATGCTTTAGAAAGCGATACAACCGTCGACGATCTCTACGTGGAGATCCTAAACGCGGCTCTAACCTGATAGACAATGAGTTAAGACCGCGTCCTGCGCCACACGTGTGTGCAAGTTTTCGTCACCACTGCACGCGCGTTCCCGCCGCTCCTAGTCCTCGCCGTCATATGTGTTCCCACCCCACCCAGGTGAGAAACATACGCACGGAGTTCTCAAGCGTCTTGCGCACGGTCTTCCCGCTCCACTCTTGCGCACGGTTTTCCCGCTCCACCCTTGCGCACGGTTTTCCCGCTCCACCAGGTGAGATGCAAACTGACAAATGACCTTAATCGTCATGAAACGTGATACAGTATCGGACGTTGACTCAGCCTCGCCGTCGGCGTTTGCTTAGCGTTTCTGCTCCGTGATATCAACGCCTGTCTCGCCGGGGCTGAGCACGCCCAGGATGCGATTGAGGTCGTCGATTGACGCGAAGTCGATCTTAATAGACCCTTTCTTTGCTCCCATTTCGACTTTGACGCGGGTGTCGAACCGATCGGCCAGCCGGCTCGACAATTCACCGAGCTCGGGGCCATATCTCCTGGCTCGTCTACGTCCGCTAGCGGGCGAGGCAGTCGGTTCGTCGCCAAGGGCCACGATCTCTTCAACTTGTCGTACAGAAAGACCCTCGGAGACGATCTTCTGAGCAAGCCTCTCCATTGCGCCAGGGTCAGACAAACCGAGCAGTGCACGCGCATGACCGGAAGACAAAACCCCGGCAGCCACTCGCCGCTGGACCAAAGGAGGTAATTTGAGCAATCGCAGCGTGTTGGAGATCTGCGGACGAGACCTCACGATCCGACGTGACAATTCCTCTTGGGTGCACTGAAAGTCTTCTAGCAGCTGTTGGTAGGCAGCCGCTTCTTCCAACGGATTGAGTTCCGCTCGATGCAAGTTCTCAAGGAGAGCGTCTCGAAGCAGATCCTCATCTTGCGTATGCCGAATAATGGCGGGAACGGTCTCAATGCCGGCCAGCTCCGAGGCACGCCAACGGCGCTCGCCCATGATGAGTTCGTAGCGAGCTTTTGATTGCCCGGGAATCGGCGCCGCCAACGGCCGAACAATAACGGGCTGAAGAACTCCGACTTCGCGAATCGAAGCTGCCAGTTCCTCAAGCTCTTCCTCGTCGAATACGTTTCGCGGCTGTCTCGTATTCGGGATTATCTGGTCGAGGGGGAGCTCCGCGTAAGTGGCGCCGGGAACCTCAACGAGGCCTTCGTCTGCCTCACCCTGCTCGTTTTGTGCGTGGCCAGCACCTCCCGTTTGACCCGCGTCGCTCTCAACAGGCTCGTTGCCTCCGCCAAGCTCGGACTTGTCGTTCCCATCCTCATCGACCGCACGGTTCTCAACGTCAACCGCACCGTCGACGTCATCGCGGGCCTCCGAGACCTCAGCTCGACTTGAATGTCCGTCTTCACCGGAGGAATCAACCCGGCTCGAAGCATCTGCGCTCGCAGCAACGGGTCGGGTTGCAGAATCAGCTGTCTCTTGCTCGCCCTGAGTGGTTCCGGACGTCGAACTGTCGTGAGGCGCGGAGCTCTTCGATTCTTTATTCCTGTTTTGCCTCACGTCCACGGACGGGACTTCCTCGGAAAACTCGACGGCGCCCGCTTGGTCGAAGGCTCGAACGCTCGTCTTATGCTCAACAGCAGAGGTCGAATGCATTCCTTCGCTCCCTCTCGAATCGGCAGGGGATGTCTGTACTTCGCCATCGAATGACGCAGCCGGACTTTGATTCAGCCCTTCTCGCGTTCCGTCTCCCGTTGAGTCCTCTCCGCTTCCTGCCAAACCCCTGCCTTTGGGCTCTATGGGCTCGGACTCCACGGGCTCTACGACGACAGCCCCCATAGGCTCAAATTCCGCGGGTTTTGCCCCTGCGCGCTCTACGACAGTCCCCACAGGCTCAAATTCCGCGGGTTTCGCCTCTGCGCGCTCTACGACAGTCCCCACAGGCTCAAATTCCGCGGGTTTTGCCCCTGCGCGCTCTACGACAGTCCCCACAGGCTCAAATTCTGCGGGTTTCGCCTCTGCGTGCTTTACGACGGCTTCCGGCGTTGCAGTCGCTTCCGCGAACTCGTCAGTCGCTCCGGACGCAACGTTTGTGGTTACGCTCATCCGTTTTGTTCTCTGTGTTACAGGATGATCGACGTCCTGCGACGCCGCCTTCCCGACCACTTCATTTTCAGAGGCCTCTTCGAAATCACCGGAGACTTTCGCGCCGACGTTCACAGCTTTTTCACCGGCGTCTGCACGATTGTCGCTGGCGGGGTCTTCGATGGCTGCCGTGCCAACGACAACTGTTTCCCGACTGGGTGATCGGCCCTTGTCGGTGTCTTTCTTCCCAGCGGGGTTTTCCTTCCCGCCAGCATCTCCCTTCTTGCCGGTTTCTTTCTTCCCAGCGGGGTTTTCCTTCCCGCCAGCATCTCCCTTCTTGCCGGTTTTTTTCTTCCCAGCGGTGTCTCCCTTTCCGCCGGTGCCTTCTTTCCTGCCGGTGTCTTTCCCCTTGCCGGTTTCTTCGCTCCCTTCCCTCAGGGGAGACGAGCTGCTTGTCTTCGACGAATCATCGCTGCTAGAAGGACGGCGTCTTTTACCAGACGACTTCTTCGCGGCTCCCTCTACTTTGACGGGAGTCTCGACTGTCTCGACATTAGAATCATCAACGGTCTTAGGGGAAGCAGATTTCTTCGCTTTTTCCTGCTTCGACGATGGACTTTTGCCGCTCTCGCGACCCGTCGATGTCACACCGCTGCCAAAGAACACGTCAATGGGACGGTCTTTAGACTCCCTTTGCGCGGAAGGAATGAGGGCACCAATTCCTCTTCCGAGACCGCGTCTGCGTTCGGCCATTCCTGCTCCTTACTCGGCTCGATTAGCTAATTCGTGCGCCGCGGCCAGATATGCGATAGCGCCACTGGAGCGGGGTGCAAATGTGATGACGGTCTCGCCGTACGAAGGAGATTCAGCAATACGAACTGACCGCGGAATCTCTGTTTCAAGCGTCTGTTCGGGAAAGTAGTCCCTCACGTTCTCCGCGACTTCTGCGGAAAGATTGGTGTTCTTTGACGACATGGTCAGAAGAATGGTACTGACTCGAAGCTCGGGATTATGAGAAGCGCTTGCGCCTTCAATTGTATGTAGAAGCTGCGTAAGACCCTCCAGAGCGTAGTATTCCGTCTGAACGGGAATGAGCACCTCTTTGGCGGCGATCAACGCATTGATAGGCAAAAGAGACATACTCGGCGGGCAGTCGATGAATACATAGTCAAATGGCGCTCCCTCGGCAGCGGTTGCTGCAAGCCCTTCACGCAGAGTGTCTCGAAGTCTGGTCATACGGTCGTCTTGGTCGGCAAGTTCAACGTCGACCAGCGATAGATTGATCGATGAAGGAACCACAAAGAGATTTTCCAGTTTCTCCGTCGGCTGCATAGCGTCGCGCATAGTCACGTTTCCAACCAGCACGTCATACAGAGTCGCAACGTTTTCGTCTCTCCTTGCACCCAAGGCTGTGGACGCATTGCCTTGAGGATCGTCGTCGACCACAAGAACGTTAAGACCGCCCTGTGCCAGGGCAGCCGCAATGTTGACAGCCGTGGTGGTCTTGCCGACACCACCTTTTTGATTGGCAATTGCAATGATCCTCGTCGACGCCGGAACTCTGAACTTCGACCCTCCGATCGCATCAAGTCTCTTCATGTCCTCAGCGAGGCTATTGGCAAGAGGAGAGCCTTCACCTCGCAGACGATCCCACGGGCTTTCCTCCTCGGTAACCCGCGCGGCCGCCCTTCGTGCCTTCCTTATGGGATCACTCACGTATCCGCTCCTCTCGTCTCATAACATTCTACGCAAAACGGAGATTGAAGACGTCCTATCCACACCGCATTTCGCGTCCGACTTTTCCACAGGTTGACTACGGCATCTCCCAAACGTTCATTGCAAAGCAACCTCACATTTGCCTGGCGTTCTCAGTCCGCGCTTCTATATGTTGGATTGTATTTTGCACTCGAGGAGTGCGTGAACGGGACCTAGCGTCATTATCGTTTTTACTTCATTCACAGTATTTTTACGTGCGTCACGCAACGGTCGGCATCTTTGTGCGCAGTCTAAGATCCCACCTTTCACGGCCTAAGATCTGTCTAGGCCAAAACCTGGTCGTTCGCAGTCTAGCTACCGAGAGGATCGTTGTCTCCTACTTTTCCTCTAAATTCAAACATCGAGACATACTTCGCTATTATATTGAACCAAATCTCTCGTTTTCTTTTCACTCCCCAGGGATTGCGTTGCGTTCCTTCCCAGTGCCATCAGGTCTTCATGTCTTTCTAAACAAAAGACAAGTGACTATTCTGCTTGACCTCTCCAACGGACTGGAGCGACCGTGTCAGGCGACGACGTCACCTGATAACGGCGTGGAGAGTCCTAATACTAAATAGGAACACGAGGTCCTAATTAAATAGGGACACGAGCACTCATGGAAACCGGATAGCAGAATACACTTATGCCGTCCACGCAGACACTTGAACTGTTTAGGAGTCACTCCAGTCCCAGTTCGGCTTCTCGGCAAGCAGAGCATTAGAGTCAGAGATACAAACTGCGCACATGAAGCAGACGCGACTAATCAGATATGCTGATGCTGCTCTATTTTCAAACGTGCCATTATTCGAGCAGCACCAGAAGACGCTTTGAACTCGCAGAATCATCGAAGTGCGCCTTACCACCCGCCACTAAAGAGGAATCGTGTCGAGGCAGTGTACTAAGACGAACTGGAGACAATTGACCGCTCTTATGTCATTGGCTTTGAAGCAACATAGTTTTTGCTATGCATCAACGAGACTAGACTGTCGGCCCTCTCGTTACAAATCAGTTCTCATTTCAAAGCAGTGGCGTTTCACGTGAAACGCCAAGTACCGCCGATCGGCAAATGAGATAGACGTTCAGGGTTTGAATGATCATACAGGCAGGCGGATATAGGGTATACATCTAATGAATGAGCTGTTGCTTCAACCATGGGAGTTTGACCCAAGACACCTACCTACATGGGAAAGGAAGGGGCTTCAACCACAAAGATGGATACATGGTCGGAAATCTCGGCATCTATTCCGTGACCATCTTCATCCCGCTGGAACGCCACGTTTCCAGTCGCATGTCCACGACGTCGGTCGCAATGCAGTTGCTTATAGCTTCGCATTACCTTAGGTACAGAACAGCTTTAAGTCTCAAGTCGTCAGATACCCACAAAGCAGTTCTATGGCGACGTCTCCGGAGAAATCTATGGGTCACGAGTGTCTGTATTGACGCCTCCGATCTGGCTGACATCGAATAGACACAGACCGATATCGCGTAACGAAATCAAATTTTGACTAGTTCAGCGTTTTGAGCCGACGTCGCGTTGAGCTCACTAGCCACTTTCATACACTTACTTACTTCAGTGTTGAGCGCGCAATCTTGACTCGGAATGCCCTTACATACCAGAAACAGTAACTTCATCCCGATAGGAACTCGCCGACTTGTAACTGGTAGGAAATTGCTCTTGCAACACGATACTTCACTTCGATGCGTTAAGCGGAATTGCCGCTCAGTTGGAGCCGCACCGTAAACCAAGCCTAAGTACGTTTTGTCGACACCACATAACGCCAGAGTTCAAGTTCCGGATTTGGCATGGCTTGTAAGGTCTCGATTCAGCGAAGACAACCTGCGTTTATCAGCACCAGCCTTACTTAGCGGCACCAGCCTCGTTTATCGACACCAGTTATGTTTAGCGACACCGGCCTTCAGCAACGTTCCCACTCGGCGAGCGATCTATTGGTTTCAATTAATCAAGTCATTTGGCAGCGTACCATCTTGCGTAGTTGACACACCTAGCAACATCCACACAGCCTTCGGAGACGCTAAATATGACATTTTTACTTTCGGTAGTCGCCAACGAACGCCGCATGTAGACTATGTTTCACGTGAAACGCAATCAGACTCTAGATCCTTCAAACTTTGGTGAACAGATCAACAAGACCAACGCCCTACTCCGAATGTTCAACCAGCACTTACACAACAAAAAGGGCTTCAGCCGTCCACTTACCTGTAGTGATAGGCGCTCTTTTAACTTCTACTTAGAGCATCGACTCGTTCCGCGACGACCAACTGGTTCGCCTACTGCGTGTCAGGTCGTGACCTCGGAAAGCAAGCCAGCGGTCGCTATCGGGAAGGCTGAAATGACTAACTCCAGCCAGATTTACATTTGACAGTCTATTCGATGTCCAACAGAAGCGTTTATATCCCTTCTAAGACTGGCAAACTTGCCAACTTGCCGTTTCACGTGAAACGTCGAATCGTTGACCTATGCAAGTGCTGTATCATTTGGCGCCTTCCTTGAGAACGACAACTACTTCTGCTTCTGAGCAACGAGCCGCCAACCGTTAGTTGCAGTCAATGCGGGATCCAATGACTATTTTGCTCTAGCCCCAGAACCTGATCTAGGTACCCACTCAGCGTAACAACTAGGATACTCAGTGGGAGGACTTGCTGCATCGGCGATTCCATCACCACCTCGAAATTCGCACCGAGGATCAACATGCTTCCTTGCAGAACCGTGGAGTTAACGCTCTCGCTTAATGAATCATGGCTATAACGCATACTCCACCCGGTAACTAAACGTTGGCCACTACTAAGGAACTGGATTGCGCCCATAGACTTCGTAACTGCAGTCCTACCCGCCGAACTTGTAACAATGTAAAACGTAACCATGGCGCGTTGCCACGGAATTTTCCTTCCCGTAGTCAAGTCGCCCAGAATTGGGCCACACAGTCGGGTGACAATCAATACCGCCATCGTGAACTGGTTCCCTCAGCGAAGTTGAGGAGTTCAACTGCTATTTCCCTCCGCTATTTCTCAAATATAGACAGTCAGTAACTCCTATTACGTGTAATGATGCAATAGCCACGAAATCATCCGACTACTTAGCGGCCATCCCAGACCGATGGTCGTTTCACGTGAAACGTCAGATGCGCGCTCTTACGATTCGACACACTACTTCTGCTTTCGAACCTTGTAACTCAGTCGGGATCTAGTATGGCCACTATTTCGAACGGTATCTGAGATAATCAGATAGCTGCCAAACATGCTGCGCCATGAGCTATGAGCACCTCGCTCATAAACTCCGCGGGGTCTCCGGCACCTCAAACTCGATGGCCGACGACGTCTTTTGTCAGCTCTGCTGACGTTGGACGAAAGTATCGGCTCGTGAAGTTAGTGGGCTAGTACCCTTTCGTCTTTTACACCTTCAGAGCCTCGCAATATTACGGGAGGTCGGACTAATGGAATGCGGCTATTCGAAGACGTCTGGGGACGTGTCGCCGTGATTACGAAAGTCCTAACGAGCTTCGAGCGTTCGTACCAAATGGACGCAGCTATACGGCCTGGTTCGAAGCTGCGAAGCCAGTGGAGTAGTAATTACCTCAGTTATGCACATTGACAACTATTATGCGCGTTGCCAGCTACTTCCAGAAGCCACCGCCACTAGAGCTTCACGGCCTTACAGGCTAAAGAATCCAACCGGGACTCGGCCGTGGCCCTCATTCCTTCGAAACCGTACGAGCACGTGCATAGCCGTGCCACCAGAGCACCGCGCGATCGACATGTCGGTGCAAAAATCCCGTTTCAAGCAAGCCAAATGAGCCTCAATCTTGCTCGGTTTCACGTGAAACGGTAGCGGTTCTGCGGAACGTTAAGGTATTGCATGAGCAGTGCTGAACAGTGCCCGTCGTTCGCGCGCCACAGCCGATTTCGCGTGCCATAACCGACTGCTACTTGCAGCCAGCTTCATTACGTGAATCAGCGCAAGTAGATTCAAGCTCCGCCTTGATTAACTGCAGATTCGGATCCTTATGGAAACTTTTGGGCGCCTCCAATCGATGTAAGCGGTACATAACCAAGCAGCTTGTACACAGCCACTTCATGCCGATGGCCGTAAGTAAAGCGCCCAACCAACACAGAGCGAGTTTGGGAATAGTTACCACGACCAGTTGGATAGTGCATCAGCGCGTTTCACGTGAAACCAGAAGTAAATGCTTCTATACGCTCAATCCGTTTTCCGAGCAACGGATTTGTATCGTCTCGTCTTGCCTGGAGCGCAGACCATTTACCCATTTGAGGCGGAGAGATCTTGTTGAAGGTACGGAACTTCGAAGTAATCTTCTGATCCCGTTTTTCAGATATCGACCCAAACTAGCAGTGTCCTGTAGTCGGCCCGGCCGACTCGACAGCTCACCATCGCGTCGCTACTCAATCCACTAGTTGCCAGTCAGTTCCAGTAACAACCGTTAAGCTCCAAAACGTCTGAGCTTCACAGACCTTCGATCTCCAGTAGTGCGCTCTCAACAGTCTAAGTAAGCTGTCGTATCGGCAATGCATCTAGATAAGCTCAATTATGACAGCCATACTTGCTCCGTTTGTCAGCTAATCAGCTACGCAACTTATGTGTTCTTATGCAGTCTACATACTGCTTCTCCGCGAAAACAGGCGCTTTTGGATTTAACTCAGGGGCGAACCGGCTTAAGACCGATGGCACTACCGTCGCTGATTCCGCCGTCCACTTCTGTGCAACAGACATAGGTGTATGTTCATCGACGGGCGTCTTAACCTCAACGCAATCTTGAACCCATGCGACTGACGCATGTTTTAACTGAGTTAACAATTACTGGTTACTCTAATTGTGATAGGAGTGCTTAGCTCAGGTGGAGGGTATAGCACATAACTATTATGTTGCTCGTGATAACCACGCAATCGCCGTTAATGACATCGAACCACTTTCGCCACACTGTTCCACGTGAAACGTCGACGGCATAGTTAAATGCCGCAACAGGCACTGAGTGGCAGTCATCAACTAGTTAGATTAACCAAAGATTCTCGTCGGATGGTGACTTTACAAGGTACCTAGATCGTGACCGTATACAGCTGAAATGTGTTGGTACGTCACGGACTGTATGAAACTCAACACCCACGGCAGTACAAGCTAATTCAGTTTGCCGCAGGGATGCGAAGCATAAGCAGCTTCCAGTATTAACCGTTTATCTGTTCATCGCTACAACCGCATTCATAACCCCGTACGAAAGCGGGAATCATCATCAGATTCCATCCATATCGTTCTTATAAATGGAAGCGCACTTACTTGAGCTTAGCTAGTACTAATCCTGCCGATGCCTTCGGTAGACGCGTTTCGAAAGCACGAGCGCTGATTAGTTCATTTGTTCTGATTCGAAAAGCTGGTTAACTCGTTAATGACACTACTTGACGTATATGCCTTAGGCTGTGACCATGGGCTAATGGCGACCGGCACCGTGGCGGGCACCGCGGCGGCAACACGATCGCTCAATCGGCTCCTAGTAATCATTTTGCAAACTTGAGCCATACAGGCACGCGTCACGTTACTCGCCGCCCGACGTTTGGAGTAACGACAGAATATTGTGAGTGTTTTAAATCGTTTCACGTGAAACCGCCAAGATAGAAGATACACCGCGATTCTTCGTACAGCATTATTTGCTCACCGAAGCTCAAATCGTCGGGTACTAGTTCGCTCGCAGACATGGTTGCAAATAGTTCGAAGTTAAGTAAGCGAGTATGAAGAGTCGAAGAGTCACGGCGTAGGGCACCCAACAAGCGACTGTCGAAACTGAGTGAACAGCTGAAACATTGGCCTAACCCAACTGACCTAGCCAGCGCTGTCCGAGATCATTCTGATACGAGATACTCTGGTCCGCGATCGCTCTGTCCAATTGTCAAAAGCATGAAGGCTCATCAAAAGACTCCGTTCACTTGAGCGCCGTAGTCAAGCATCGATCAAAGGTCAGCCTCATCGCCTCTCTGCCTGTAAACAAGTAGGCGAACCACGATCTATCAAACCAACACACTGAGTCGGCGAGTGAGCTGACTTAGGGACGGCAAAATCGGCGGCATCCCGTATACGGTAAACGTGTACTTTGTTCAGGCGTGGTATGTGACCGACCGTTAATGATCCAATCCCTTTGCCTACACAAGCACCAGACAATTAGAATCCACCTGGTCGATTCTGTCGACTGCGTTTAGATAGAGGAAAATGGACTGCGTATCGAACTTGAGACATATCGGCCTCAATCGATCATCTTCGATCAAGATGGAATACAACGAGAACCTCTGGAACGAAGCTCCTACACAAAGAAATCGCCTCAGTCCTACGGCCAACCACAAGGTCTTGAAAACGGCAAAATGACAAGTCTTCTGAACGGACCTAAGACCGCGATGCTCCGCGTCCAGGACACGAAGCTCATCATTTGAATCATCAAATTGTCTCTAAAATGTAGGTAGCCTGAGCCTGAATGAACTGCAGATAACTGCTATCTCGCAGATAAAGTAGAACCACAAAATCAGATCGATCCAACTGGCTTGGGGCGTCACCGCCGTATAAACCCATCAGTTGAGCATCACTCAACCCGCGCACTAATCCGATCACAATACCGACAAGTACAAAGTCGCTTGAAACTTAACACTAACCACAACCGAAGTGGAGAATGGCAACCGCAGGCAAGGTCATCGAAGTGACCGTTATCAGTATCATTCAAATCGGCCTCTCCGTCCACGGCACTAGCTGTCCATATCTACCATTGCAATCAGGATAACTGAGATGGGAGCTAAGTAGCCACTTTCCTTATGACCTATGACCCCACTTCAAACGACTTTTGGCGGTCTGCAGGCACAAAATTCGAGGCCTTTAGACTTCTAGCATCCACGAACTTCTCGACACGAAGTGTAAAACAGGAGCAATCATCGCCGTAAAATAGCTAAAAGCCCCCATAGAGATACCCGTTGCCAAATATGTGAAAATAGAAATGAGTCTCGCCTTCAGCCACACCACTAGCTGTAACAGACGAGATGATTCGCAGTCCGTCGCAGTTTCTGAGCTCTGGAGCATTCAAAACAAAATGATCGTCGATCAATTGAACCGCTGAAACGTTAAAGTCGGTTGCTGCATTGCCAACGCTTACTAGCGTCAAAACAACTCATAATGTATAGACCGATATTTTAATAGGGTAAATATAAAATCATAAATAAGAAATATGCACATTACCTATGTTTAAGGCAAGGATAATTAGGAAGCAAACTTGATGGTATAGCTCTTCGACACAGACACAGACACAGACACAGACACAGACAGATAATTTCAAATATGGTCGTCATCGAAAATCCGCTTTGCCCATCGACCTCATAGACCATAACCGATAAGACTAATCTGTTAAACCGAACAAAATGCTTTCAAGGAGTACCATAACGGCAAAGGCTCTATAACGGTACAGCACTAACTCCGAATAGATTTGCCCTACGAGCAAAAGATGCCCCTCGCCGATGGCGCTGGTTGCGATAAACATAGAACGTTGTTGGACCAGCGATTCGACTTTGACATTCTGTTTCAATCATCCGTAGTTCAAATAGCTCGCTACTCGGCGGAATGGACTACTAGGTAAGAACATAAGTAAAAATATACGGCCACAACGTGAATAAAATAGAATTATTAGAACCGAATACGTAGACAGCAAACGCATCAAAGTCATAACTAGAAAATCTTTAGCTTAAGAACATACTCTATTTAAATTACAAAAACCATAGGATAAACAAATAGCAGATCAAAAGGAGTCAATGTGTATTCGCATTGAGATTTCTATGTAGAAACAATCCTATAGTCTAGGTATATACGTCATAATATAATCAATCATCGACGACACAATATACTATCCATATAATGTAATAGCAACTTACATAGACCGTAAACGTAGAAAACATAAGGTTTAGCGGCAACGCGTCGAAAGAGTATATGACACGTAGGACATACTCACCTATGTCTATTCGTTTGCTTCTTCCTAACTTCCAGTACGCGAGTCTCTTCCGTCGTTCCAAACGGAATCACCACATGGACGTCGGCCCATTTCGCGCGATACTTTCGCAGAAGGTGAATTGCATCATCAATCTCCTCATCGACTCGGGCTCCTTTGAGCGCCAACAACGAGCCGCCGCCTTTGAGTAGCGGCATTGTCCATGGGAGCAGCCTCCTCAGCGCCGCCACCGCCCTCGCCGTGACAGTATCCGCGTCTACCTTGCCGACAAGGTCTTCGGATCGTGCATGGACAACTTCAACGTTCGGCAGAGAGAGATCCTTGACAACGTCGTTCAACCAGCGTGCTCGCCGCTCCATCGAATCGACAAGGACAAGGCGAAGATCCTTGCGAACTATCGCGGCGACGACACCCGGAAAGCCAGCGCCGGAGCCGACGTCGACGACCTTCGCTTCAAACGGAATGAAATCAAGGATTGCCATGGAATTGAGGAGATGCCTAGTCCATAGGCGCTTGAGTTCACGAGGACCAAGCAATCCGCGCAGCTCGCCTTCCCTTTCGAGCATTCCTGCATAGTCCACCAGCTGTTGCCACGTATCCTGCCCAAAGTGGGAGGCCCCTCCCGAGGGAGGGGCCTCCGCGAGCACACTGTTGTCGTCCACGATCAAGTTCACTTTGTAGCCGACGCCGTTGAGCTCTTGCCGGCATTCTCGGCGTCGATTGGATCTGTCGATTCACCCGCGACGTCAACGGAAGCATCGTCAGCCGCACCAGCAGACACAACGTCAACGGAAGCATCGTCAGCCGCACCAGCAGACACGACATCATCGGACCCAGAGGGGGCAGAATCGGAAACTGCCCCTTCCTCCGAGGATTCGCCTTCTTCCAAAGATTCATCGGCGGCAGCAGCCTCACTGACAATCACATGGCGCGCATTGCCGAGTCCCTCGGAGTCGGAGGCTAGGCCGGCGGCAGCGGCGACGTCGTGAACGACCTTTCGTTCAAACGGATTCATCGGCGCCAGGGAGACAGGCTCCCCGTTGGCCAAAACGGAGGCAACCGCTTCGCGAGCGATTGCTGCGACCTCCTGACGATGTGATTCTCTGTAATCGGCGATGTCAAGCATGAGACGGCTACGCTCGCCGGTCTTCGCTTGAACGGCCAGACGAGTAAGCTCCTGGAGGGCATCAAGGACCTCGCCTCCCTGACCGATGAGACGTTTGAGCCTGCGGTCAGCGACGCCCTCCGTCACGACCGCAACAGACGCGCGATCGGCTTCGACGCCAATTTCGATGTCTCCGTCTAAGTCGGCTATGTTGAGAAGCTCCTCAATGTAGTCGGCTCCAAAATCGCCTTCGTCGTTTAACTTCTTGACGAGTTCGGCCCTGTCAGCCATCGGATCGTCCTTTCTTCGGCAAGCACCGCTGCAGTGCGTAAAAGTAGTTGTAGTTGTGGGGATTGGTAGTTGCGAACTTGGGAATTCCTCCGACGTGGAAGCGTATAAACCTCCGGCCGGGAAGCTTTCGAAGCTCGGGTGAAGCCATGGCTCAAGGAGAATCGTTGGTTAGGGAAGGACTCATTGATGCATAGAAACTCATAGCTGGAGTAAGGCGAGCAAAGGATCAGAAGTTTCGCTTCTTCTGGTTCTGTTGGACGCGTTTCTTTCGATTGGCAGCCTTGTTCTTCGCGCGCGCTCGTTCCGCTTGGCGCCGCTCGTAGCGACGTCGAGCCCGCTCGGCCTCGGTCAAACCGTCTTTGCCGCGAACCTCTTCAGGTTTGTCGGAGTCGGCTTCATCGACATCAGAGTCGTCGGCGTCATTGTGAAGCGCTCGATTGGCTGCCTTCGCCGCAGCCTTCTTCGACCTTTCCTTGCCGAGAGGCTGAACCCGACCTCCTGCGCGAGCGGCGTCCTCGGACTCAAGCTTCTCGATCTCCTCCTTGCTCAGGCCTTTGCGTTCGCGCTTTTCCCGAAGGCGCTTCTGGCGTTCCTTGTAGGCTTGCGATCCGGGCGTCGGATTGTTGCGAATGAACCAAGCCTGCTGGCACAGATTCCAGATGTTGCCCGCGACCCAGTAAACCAGAACCGCGACTTGAAGGACTCCACCCATGAAGATGTACATGATCGGCATGCCGTACATCATGATCTGCTGTGTGCGGTACATCGGGTTGCTCTTGTCCAAAGCGGACTCGGGCATGTTTTTGCGCATGAGCTGATGCTGCGTGTAGAACATCGTGGCGCTCATGATGAGGACCAGCACTCCAATGACAATCTGGCTGTTGGTCGACGCCGCAGTTCTGAAGTTCGTAGCGAGCGGCGCTCCGAAAACCGTGGACTTCTCGAAGTCCGTCGCAAGCTCTTTGGTGATAGGGCCCAATGCCTCGCGTCGCCCGCTGGAAATGCCCGGGAATGCGGAGATAACCCTGTAAAGCGCGAAAAGAATGGGCATCTGGACCAGCATCGGCAGACACGTGGCAAAAGGAGAGGTTCCATGTTTGCGGTAAACCGCCTGCATCTCCTCCTGCATTCGGCGCCGGGAAACCATGTCCTTCTTGCCCTTGTACTTCTTCTGGATCTTCTGGACCTCAGGTTGGATGACTTGGGCCTGGCGCGAGGATCGAATCTGTTTGTTGTAAAGAGGAAGCACCAGAAGACGGACGACGACGGTGAGGCCGATGATCGACAAAACCCACGCCGCGCCCGCGCCGTCCGGAAGGCCGAACGCCACAAAGACCCGACGCAGGATCTCCATGATCCATGCGATCACCCACATGAGTGGGAAAAGGATTGTATCCACGCTACTTCTTTCGTATTCGGCGGTTACCCGCTCTTGCTGTCAAGCTTGCGAGGCCGAGCAGACCTCGCCGCCGCGGCGATCGCCCACTAGAGCCGCTTCCGCGTCCTCCCGCTCGTAGAGAGCGTGAAGCTCGTCCACATCCAGGGGCTTCGAGGGCCACCGTCCTTTGGGGGGAACCCTGTCCACTCCGCCTTTGCTCCACGGGTTGCACCGCAGAACTCGCCATACTCCTAGTAGTGTACCTTTCAAGACTCCGTGAATTCGCAGAGATTCCAACGCGTATTGCGAACATGTCGGCGCGTAGCGGCATCTTGCCGGAAAGCCTGGAGAAAGCCACCGCTGATAGGCCCGAATGGGCCAGGAAAGAAATCTGGTGAGAAAACTCATCGCTCGCCGCTCTCGCTGGAATTTCCCGTATCGGTGGGAGCGCTGACCGGCAAAACCTCGTTGCGGCCTTTGCCGCCAATCGACCCCTCCATACTCTCGTCAAGCGGCTCCCTGCGACCCTCGCGAAGCGACTCCTTGTGGCGAACCGAAGCGATGCAGCGGTCAAGGTCGGCGGCCAGATCTTGGGAACTGGCGCCTTTGGCCGGCGGAAAGACACGGACGGAAACGAGCTCACCCGGGCGAAGAATTTGAACGCGCGTCCTCATGAGATGGCGAAGCTGCCGACAGAGACGGTGCCTGACGACCGAGTTTCCGACAGATCTGGGTATGACAAAACCGACCTTCGGCGGAAGGTCGGTGACGCTGCTTATAGAATCTGCGCCGGACCGGTCGAAGCCGGAAGGATCTGCGCCGATTGCTACGAGAAGCCTGGCAGATCCGCCTCGAACGCCTCGGAAGGCTTGGGCGAACTCCGCCGAGCGCCGCATGCGGTTCTCGGCAGCAAGCACGTCAGGCAGAGAGCGAACGGCGACCCTTGCGACGGCGAGCAGCGAGAATCGCTCGGCCGGCGCGGGTCGACATGCGCTTGCGGAAGCCGTGCACCTTGGCCCGGCGGCGGTTGTTGGGCTGGAAAGTCCGCTTGGTCACGGTTGTTCTCCCTAAGACGGCGCGAGGAAGTCTCGCGAAGACTGCTCGTGTGCGAGGCACACATGACTAAACAACTTTACGCGAGGGTCCGCTCAGGGGTCAACGCAGCGTCCCCTCTGGTGAGTGGAATCTCAAGGGGGTCTCGCTATCGACAAACTACACGTTTGTTATTCACATCTGTGTCCACACCTGTGGATAAAGATCGATCTTCGAATGTCCGGCGTCAAAACGGGCAAATCTCCTTGTGAACAACATCGATGTAATTTCCACAGTTGTGGACAAGGCTGTGGATAAACCTGTTGCATTGTCCCCAAGGCTGTGTTCAAATTGGTCAGGTCCCACGCAGGAGGCAATGCGCGGTGGGTTCTCACACGTCCAAGGAGTTCCAATGAGTGACGGTAATCCGGCCAAAGACGCGTGGAATGCGGCAACCGAATTACTGCGCGCAGACGGCTCGCTCTCGGATTCCCAGGCCGCTTTTGTGCGTATGGCCCATCCTTTGGCCTGGGTGGACGAGATCTTCATGATCGCCGTGGGGTCCGAGTTTGTGAAAACCTGGATCGAGGAGCACGTCTCCGAAACGATGACCTCGATGCTCTCGAACATACTCGGACGCTCCGTGCGCATCGTCATCTCCGTCGATCCGAGTGTGAACGAGTCCCAGCCCGTCGGGACAATGGCGTCGAGCATTGCACCCAGCGCAGTCGCTCCCAGCGTCCTCGCGGCCTCGGAAGATCCTTTGCCTGCGTCCTCGCTGACCATGCCGTCGTTGGCCCCGTCGTCGTTGGCGTCGTCGGGCGTCGAAGCGGAAGAGGGTGACGCTTCGGATTCTGCGACGTCGGACTATTCGCAGCCTCGCTATCCTGGAATGTCCAGATCCTCCGAGCATTCTTTTTCAGAAACCGCGAAGTACAGGGAAAGCTCAACGGACGTCGAAGCCGGCTATGCAAGGCCTCGACCCAGGCACCTGGACACCTCCGGGTCTGGCGGCGAGCCGCTGCTCCCGAGCAAGCCGGACGAATCGCACGAGTCCTTCACACAGGGGATTCGTTACGTCGATCAGACGACGATCGCGGAGGAGGCGCTTGCCAAACGCCCCGACACCGCGGCACGGTCGCAGAAGGCGCGCATCAATCCGCGCTACACCTTCGACAATTTCGTCATTGGAGACAACAACCGCTTTGCCACGGCGACGTCGCTGGCCGTGGCCGAATCGCCCGGGACGACATACAATCCCCTCTTCCTCTACTCAGATTCCGGGATGGGCAAGACCCATCTCATGCATGCCATCGGAAACTACGCTCTCAACCTCTTCCCCTCGATCAAAGTCCGCTATGTGAGCGCCGAGGAGTTCACGAACGCCTTCATCAACTCCGTGCGCGACGGACACCAGGCCGAGTTCAAGAACCAGTTCCGCACGGTGGACATCCTGCTCATCGACGACATTCAATTCATCGGCGGACGGGACTCGACGGTCGAGGAGTTCTTTCACACCTTCAACGCGCTGACGAACTCCAACAAGCAAATCGTCATTACGTCGGACGTGTCTCCCAACCTCCTCAACGGATTCGAGGAGCGCATGCTCTCTCGCTTCAATTCGGGCGTGACGGCAAACATCGACCGTCCCAATCTCGAAACTCGGATCGCTATCTTGGAGAAGAAGGCCCACTCGGACGGTTTCACGGTTCCCCGAGAGGTCAACGAGTACATCGCGACCCACATGCTGACGAACGTGCGCGAGATGGAAGGCGCCCTTCGACGAGTCACAGCCTTCGCCGATCTGTCGAAGCAGACGATCAGCCTCGGATTGGCGGAAATGATACTCAAGGACCTCATAGCCAATCCCGACGCCATCGAGATCACCGCGACTCTCATCATGAGCCAAACGGCTGGGTACTTCGACATTTCCATTGAGGAGATGATATCGACCGATCGAAGCAGGGTCCTCGTCTCGGCTCGCCAAGTGGCCATGTACCTGTGCAGAGAAATGACGGAGCTGTCGCTTCCAAAGATCGGCCACCTTTTCGGCAAGCGCGATCACACCACTGTGATGCACGCGTGCAGAAAGATCGACAAGCAGATGGCGGAGCGGCAAACCACGTACAACCAGGTTTCCGAGCTGACGAGCCGGATCAAACAAGCCGCGCAGCAGGCCTCTTTGTAGCCCGCGTGCCCGGGCTTCGCCGCAGCTTGCGCGCCGGGCTTCGCCGCAGCTTGCATGTATGGCTTTTGGCTGTCCGGCGCATGGCCAGGTCGCGCAGTTCGCCGTGTGCCGGGCTCCTGTGGAATCCACATGCACTGTGCATGAGGCTGTGGCATATCCTTGATTCTTTGTGGACAAAGGCTTTTCGTCTGTGGATCTTTTAAGGTCGAAAGTGTCTCATCCACTGATTCCTATGTTTTGCACCCAGGTTCTGCACAGATCCATCCACAGCGAAATCCTTTGAAAACATTGACAAAAGTCCGGTTATCCACCGATTCCACAGGTGCTACAACTACTACTGAGAACTTATCTAGTACAGGGAACGATCGGTCTTGGACTGCGCAACGAGGCGGATATGGACGACGGCCAAGCCGTTCTCGCGTAAAGTGGAGTTAGGTATGTCCTTTAAGGATTCAAAGAAAGAAGGTCTGTAGTGAAGCTTAGGGTTGAACACGACGTCTTCGCCGACGCCGTTTCGTGGGTTGCCCGCACGATCCCCTCGCGCCCTTCTCTTCCCGTTCTCGCGGGAATGAAGATCGAAGCGGACAAGGACGGCTCCGTCGCCCTATCCTCCTACGACCCGGACATCTCCTCGCACGCCGTCATAGAGGCAGCCGTCGACGAGCCCGGAACGACGCTGGTCCACGGCCGGCTTCTCTCGGATTTCGCCAGGGCCCTCCCCAACAAGCCGATTGACATGGAGTTGAAGGGCGCCAAGCTCGAAGTGGTGTGCGGGTCGTCGCACATTTCTATGCAGTCGATGCCCCTCGAGGACTACCCGTCGGCGCCGCCGATGCCCGAGGTCTCCGGCGTCGTCGACGGGGCGCTTTGGCAAGAGACCGTCGCGCAGGTGGTGACGGCCGCCTCCTCCGACGACACGCTTCCGCTTCTCGTCTCGGTGTGCATTGAGATCGAGGGAAAGACGATGTCGCTCATGGCCACGGACCGTTACCGGCTCGCGGTGCGAGACCTGACGTGGGAGCCTGCTAACGAGGACGCCTCGCACAGGATCCTCGTGCGGGCCTCGCGGCTGTCGGATATCGCAAAGGCGCTGGGATCCGTAGGCAAGGTCGAACTCGCGATAGACAACTCGGGCCGGACGGGCATGATCGGCTTTTCGGCGGCCGGCCGCCACAATGTCGCCCGACTCATCGACGGCGAGTACCCGCAGGTCCGCAATCTCTTCCCCTCGGAGGCGACGGGCTACGCCGTCATTGGGCGCCAGGAGATGCTCGATGCGATCAAGCGCGCGAGGCTCGTCGTCGAAAAGAACTCCGCCGTCAGGCTTTCCTTCAGCGAAGGCCAGGTGATCCTCGAAGCGGGCCAGGGGGACAACGCCCAGACGAGCGAGGCGCTCGAGGCGACGCTTCACGGCGAGGACATCGTCATGGCCTTCAACCCGAGTTTTCTCCAGGAGGGGCTCGGGGCGACGTCGGCCCCCTACGTCCGGCTGTCGTTTACGAGCGCTTCGAAACCGGCCGTCCTTACCGCGCAGCCCGAGATCGACGGCGAGGACGATCAGGAATTCCGCCTTTTGCTCATGCCGATCCGCACCTACGGCGGATGACGCGCAAGGCGGGCGGGCGACGGAGAGAGCGTGTATCTTAGCGATCTCGCGCTGACGGATTTCCGCTCCTACGAGCGGGCGATCGTCGCTCTAAAGCCGGGGGTGACGGTTCTCGTCGGCGAGAACGGGCAGGGGAAAACAAATCTCATCGAGGCCGTCGGCTACTTGTCGACCCTCTCGTCCCACAGAGTTTCGGGCGACGCCGCGTTGGTCCGCCAAGGGGCGACGGCCGCGGTGGTGCAGGCGCGCGTCGTCCGCTCTTCCGCGCCGACGACGGTCGAGGTGGAAATCTACTCCGGCCGGGCCAACCGCGCGAGGATCAACCGCGGACTCGTGCGTCCGCCCGAAATCGTCGGCACGGTGCGCAGCGTCCTCTTCGCCCCCGAAGACTTGGAGTTGGTCTCCGGCGATCCCGCGGCACGGCGGTCCTTCCTCGACAGAATCATGGTTCAGCTTCGACCGCGGATGGTCGCGGTCAAATCCGAATACGACAGGGCGGCGCGACAGCGCGCGGCTCTGTTGAAATCGGCCGGTGCGGCGCGCAGGGGCGGCGGATCGGCGGACGCGGCCGCGCTGGACGTCTGGGACGTCCAATTGGCCAAGCTCGGGGCGAGGATAACTGCCGCCCGCGCGGAGATCGTCGCCAGGCTGCGGCCCCGTGTCGACGAGTTCTACGCGAAGGTCTCGGGCGGACGCGGCCCTGCTGAAATCGCCTACCGCGCAAGCGCCGGACGGCTTACGGAGCGGGCGAACGGCGCCGGCGGTGGGCCCGACTTCGGCGAAGGCACGCAGGAAGAGCTTCGCGACGTCGAGCTCAACGAAATCCGGCTCATCAGCGCCATGGCCGAGCGGCGCGAGGAGGAGATCAGACGCGGCGTGAACCTCGTCGGCCCGCACCGAGACGAACTTGAACTCGCCCTTGGGACGCTGCCCGCCCGAGGATACGCCTCCCACGGCGAATCATGGAGCTATGCACTTGCTCTCAAGCTCGCCTCTTGGCGGGTTCTGTGCGGCGACGAATCGGGCGAATGGGCGGAGGGCGGCGAGCCCGTCCTCATCCTCGACGACGTCTTCGCCGAGCTTGACGCGCGACGCAGAGACCGTCTGGCGCGAATCGTCGAAGAGGCCGAGCAGGCGATTGTCACAGCGGCCGTCGGAAGCGAGCTTCCGGCAGAACTGGGTGGGCGCCGCCTGACGGTGACGCTGGGGAACGTCTCGGAGGAGCCCGAGAGCGTTTGGGAGAAAATGACAAGCGTCGTCAAGGAATCTGGCAATGTCGCCGAGGAAACACGAAGCGATGGCGAGGAAGACGGCGGAAATGCGCCGGTCGCGGGAAACGGCCGCGCCGCGGAGGGCGGCGGCGATGGCTGACGGTGCAATCGATGCGGCGAAGAGGGCCGCGATCGAGCGAAACGGCGACGTGCTCGCGCTTCGCGCTCTGGATCGGGCTCGGGAGGCCGCGTACGCCCGCGGCGACGTGCGTACGAGGCGCCCGTCGGCAGCGCGGACTTTCGAGGAGGCCCGCAGCCGAGAGACGCACGATGCGGACGAGCCTCTCGGCGACGAGGTCCAGAGCCCCGGCCCGGGATGGGGCGACGTCGGAAGCGGCCCGCGGCCTTCGCACCGGGACCCCCACCCGATCGGCCAGATCCTCGCCCGCTATGTTCGGGACAAAGGGTGGCGCGAGAGGCTCGAGGTCGCATCCGTGGCCAGCAGATGGCCCGAGATTGTGGGCCCGACGGTGGCCAAGCATTGCACCGTCGAAGACTTCTCCGACGGCGGGCGGCTCACGCTGCGCACGTCGTCGACGTCGTGGGAAACCCAGATCCGCGCCCTTCAAGCGACCCTCGAGGCGACCCTCGCCAAAGAGGTGGGCGAAGGAGTGGTCAAGGAGATCGTGGTCAAGGGGCCGTCGCAGCCGAGCTGGAAACACGGCCGCTTCTCGGTTCGAGGGCGGGGCCCGCGCGACACGTACGGATGATGCGAGCGAAAACCCTGAGGAAACGTGCACTAGCACACGTACGGTCAGATTGGTCCATTCATTCCGTGAAGCGCGGTAGAATTGCTTAGGCCCCTTTGTTGGTGGGGGCCTACCGCAGCGGGGGCAGCGCTTCACACAGACGTCGTGATGGGCTCCGCATGCTTAGGCGAAGGAGAAACTCAAGCGTGACGACAGACGAAACATCCGCAGATAACGCGGCCCCCGAAGAGGAAAGCGTCGTCAAAGTCTCAAAAGGCCAGGCCTACGACGCCTCGTCGATCACTGTTCTCGAGGGTCTCGAAGCCGTCCGCAAACGCCCGGGCATGTACATTGGCTCCACAGGCGAGCGCGGACTCCACCACTGCGTGTACGAAGTGGTCGACAATTCGGTCGATGAGGCGCTGGCCGGGATCTGCGACCACATCGAGGTGACGATTTTGGCCGACGGGGGCCTGCGTGTGCGTGACAACGGCCGCGGCATCCCGGTCAACGAGCACCCAACGGAGCACAAGCCCGCCGTCGAAGTGGTCATGACGATCTTGCACGCCGGAGGCAAGTTCGGAAACGGAGGATATGCGGTTTCCGGAGGACTGCACGGCGTCGGCGTCTCCGTCGTCAACGCCCTTTCGACTCGAATGGAGACGGAAGTGCGCCGCGACGGGTACGTCTGGCGCATCTCCTTTGAAAACGGCGTCCCGACGGGCCCCCTCGAGCGCGGCGAGCAAACCGACGAGCACGGAACGACGCAGACGTTCTGGGCGAATCCCGACATCTTCGAAACGACGCACTACGATTTCGAAACCCTGCGGCGCCGCTTCCAGCAGATGGCCTTCCTCAACAAAGACCTGCGCATCACGCTCACCGACGAACGGCCGACGGCCACCCCCGAAGGCGACGAAGTCGTCGGCGAGACGGGAGAAGGCTCTCCGACGCCGGGGTACCGCAGCGTCTCGTACATGTATTCGGGAGGGCTCCTCGACTACGTCAAGCATCTCAACACGACAAAGAAGGTCGAGGTCGTCCACCCGGACGTCGTCTACTTCGAAGCGGAGGACCGCGAGAGGCAGATTCAATGCGAGGTCGCGATGCAGTGGACGTCCGCCTATTCGGAGACCCTCAACACCTTCGCCAACACGATCAACACCACCGAGGGCGGCACCCACGAGGAGGGCTTCCGCTCCGCGCTGACCTCCGTGATCAACAAGTACGCCCGTGACAAGGGGCTGCTCAAGGACAAGGACCCCAACCTTTCGGGCGACGACATCCGCGAGGGTCTGACGGCCATCATCTCGGTCAAACTCGGCAATCCGCAGTTCGAAGGCCAGACGAAGACGAAGCTCGGGAACACCGAGGCGCGGACATTTGTTCAACAGCAGGTCTACTCGCATCTGACGGACTGGCTCGACATGCATCCGAACGAGGCAAAGGACATCATCCGCAAGGCCCTTCAGGCTTTCGCCGCCAGGGCCGCGGCGCGCAAGGCCCGCGAGGCGACGCGTCGCAAAAGCGTGCTCGAATCGGCGTCGATGCCCGGCAAGCTCAAGGATTGCACGTCGCGCAACCCGGAAGAGTGCGAGATCTTCATCGTCGAGGGGGATTCTGCGGGAGGCTCGGCCGTCAACGGGCGCGATCCCGAGCACCAGGCGATCATGCCGATTCGCGGGAAGATCCTCAACGTCGAGAAGGCGCGATTGGACCGCGCGCTTTCCTCGGACACGATCCAGGGGCTCATCACGGCCTTCGGCACGGGCATCGGCGACGAGTTCGACATGGCCAAGCTCCGCTATCACAAGATCGTGTTCATGGCAGACGCCGACGTCGATGGATCCCACATCGCAACCTTGTTGCTGACCCTCGTCTACAGGTATATGCGCCCCCTCATCGAGGGCGGGCATGTGTACCTGGCGATGCCGCCGCTCTACCGCATCAAGTGGACGAACGCCGTTCACGATTACGTCTTCTCCGATCGTGAGCGCGACGAGAAGCTCGTCGAAGGCAAGGACAAGGGCTTTCGCCTTCCCCGGGAGGAAAGCCAGCGCATCCAGCGATACAAAGGCTTGGGCGAGATGAACGCCGAAGAGTTGTGGGACACCACGATGAATCCCGAGGCCCGCACCCTCAAACAGGTTTCGATCGACGACGCCGCGGCGACCGACGAGACCTTCTCCATCCTCATGGGCGAGGACGTCGAGTCCCGCCGAGGCTTCATTCAGCGCAACGCGCACGACGTGCGATTCCTCGACATCTAAGGCAAGGAACCAGTGAGCGAAGACACCGTTTACAATCACGGCCTCATCAAGGGGGTCGACCTCCAGCGCGAGATGGAGAAGTCGTACCTCGACTACGCAATGTCGGTCATTGTGGGCCGCGCCTTGCCCGATGTGCGCGACGGCCTCAAGCCCGTGCACAGACGCGTCATCTATGCGATGTACGACGGCGGCTACAGGCCCGACAACTCGTTTTCGAAGTCGGCGAAGGTGGTCGGCGACGTCATGGGCCACTACCATCCGCACGGCGACGTCGCCATTTACGACACCGTCGTGCGGCTGGTCCAGCCGTGGTCGATGCGTTATCCGCTCGTTGCGGGCCAAGGCAACTTCGGCACGCCCGGAGACCTCGGCGCGGCCGCGCCGAGGTACACCGAAGTGCGGATGGCGCCCCTCGCCATGGAAATGGTGCGCGACATCAAGGAACAGACGGTCGATTTCGAGCCCAACTACGACGGCTCGCTTCTGGAGCCGACCGTTCTCACATCGCGCTTCCCAAATCTGCTCGTCAACGGATCCGAAGGCATCGCCGTCGGCATGGCGACGCGGATTCCGCCGCACAACCTGCGGGAGGTCGCGGCCGGCGTCCAGTGGTATCTGGAGAACCCCGACGCGACGAAAGAAGAGCTGCTCGCGGCCCTCATCCAGCGGATCAAGGGGCCCGACTTCCCGACTGGCGCCCTCATCCTCGGGACCCGCGGCATTGAGGACATGTATCGCACCGGCCACGGCTCGATCACCCAGCGGGCGGTCGTCGAAGTGGACGAGATCCACGGCAGGCAGTGCCTTGTCGTCACCGACCTCCCCTATCAGGTCAACCCCGACCGCCTGCTCGACAAGATGGTCGAAGGCATCAAGGACGGCCGCCTTCCCGGCATCGCCGACATCCGTGACGAGACTTCGGGGCGCGCCGGCCAGCGCATCGTCGTCGTTCTGAAGAAGGACGCCGTGGCCAAGGTCGTGCTCAACAACCTGTACAAACACACCCAGCTTCAGAACAACTTCCCGGCCAACATGCTGGCGCTCGTCGACGGCGTTCCCCGCACGCTCTCCCTCGACGGCTTCGTTCGCCACTGGGTGACATTCCAAATGGAGGTCATCCTCCGCCGCACGGAATACCGGCTCGGCGAGGCCCTCAAGCGCCTTCACATCCTCGAGGGCTATCTCAAGGCGCTTGACCAGCTGGACGCCGTCATTGCGCTCATCCGCAGCTCGCAGACGGTCGACCTCGCCCGCACGGGCCTCATGGACCTGCTGGAGATCGACGAAGACCAGGCCAATGCGATCCTCGAGATGCAGCTGCGTCGCCTGGCCGCCCTAGAGCGCCAGAAGATCATCGACGAGTACGAGGAGAAGGCAGCCCTCGTCGCAGACTACAAGGACATCATCGCCAAGCCGGAGCGCCAGCGCGCCATCATCGGCGAGGAGCTCGGCGCCATCGTCGACAAGTACGGAGACGACAGGCGCACGACGATTCTTCCCTTCGACGGCGAGATGTCGGTCGAGGATCTCATTCCCGAGGAGGACGTCGTCGTCACCATCACCCGCGGGGGTTTCATCAAACGCACCAAAACCTCCGAGTATCGGGCTCAACACCGCGGCGGCAAGGGAATCAAGGGCGCCTCGCTCCGCGGAGACGACGTCGTCGAGCACTTCGACGTCGGCTCGACCCACGAATGGCACCTCTTCTTCACAAACCTGGGCAGGGTCTATCGAATCAAGGGGTACGAAATCCCCGAGGCGGGGCGCGACGCGAAGGGCCAGCACATCGCGAACCTACTCGCCTTCCAACCGGGCGAGACGATCGCCTCGACGATCACACTCAAGGGCTACGACCAAGCGCAGTATCTCGTGCTTGCCACGGCGGACGGCCTCGTGAAGAAGACGCGGTTGAGCGACTACGATTCGCCGCGCACCGGCGGTCTCATCGCGATCAAGCTCCGTGAGAACGGCAACGGGACGGATCATGTGGTGGCTGCCTGTCTGGTCGACGAGGACGACGACCTCCTCCTCGTTTCCCGCAAGGGAATGTCCCTTCGCTTCAAGGCGACCGACGAAGCGCTGAGGCCCATGGGGCGCCCCTCCTCGGGTGTGACGGGAATGAAGTTCCGCGAGGGCGATTCGCTGCTGACGATGAGGGTGGTCAGGGACAACGCGGAAGTCTTCGTCGTCACAGAGGGCGGCTTCGCCAAGCGGACGTCGGTCGACGAGTACCGGATCCAAGGCCGTGCCGGCTTGGGAATCAAGGTCGCGAAACTGACCGAGGAACGGGGAGACCTCGTCGGCGCCCTTATCACCGAAGGCGAAGACGTCATGGTCATCATGGAGTCGGGCAAAGTGATGCGGGCCTCTGCCGCCGAGGTTTCGAAGACCGGACGCAACACCCAAGGCGTCACTTTCGCCCGTCCCGACGGCGGTGACAGGATCATCGCAATCGCTCGAAACATTGAAACGACGATCGAAGCGGAGGTCGGGCAGTCCGACGGCGAAGGCGAAAACGCCGCGGACACGGTAGCCTCTGTGGTGGAGGTTTCTACGGAGACCGCCACAGATCACGCCAACCAGGCTGGAGCAACGGAGTAATCGATGAGTGAGAAACCGAAGACGGAGGCCACGCGCCCTACGAGTGGGCAGACCGAGGCCGCCGATACCCGCAATACAGGTTTCAAAGCGGCAGCGGCAAAGGGGAAGGCCGCATTGGGGGCCAAGTTCGCAGCCGACCCCCAACCGAAGCAGTCAGTGGGCATTCGACGGGTGAAGATGACGATCTCGAAGGTCGACCCCCTGTCAGCCCTCAAGATTGGCTTCATCACATCAGTCGCGATAGGCATCATGATCGTCGTCGCGATGATGATCCTATGGTTCGTTCTGAACAACATGAAGGTCTTCAGCCAGATCGACGACCTGCTTCAGACGCTCAACCAGCCCGACCTGCTCAGACTCGGCGAGTACCTCGAGTTCGGGCGGTGGATGAGCTTCGCCGTCATCATCGCCATCATCGACGTCGTGCTTCTGACGGCGATGGCGGCCGTCGGGGCGCTGCTGTACAACCTCATAGCATCTCTCGTCGGAGGCCAACGCATAACCGTCACCGACGAGTAGCGGTCGGATCCCCGGAGTTGCGCCCGCTTCCGTGGGCTTCGACGCTGTCGATCGCGTCGGCGTCGTCCTCGCGGACTCACTCAGTGGCCTGAGGTTTGAGGCACCGCACACATCCCTCGATTCAGGTTTGGAAATCGGCGAAACACTGGGGTAATCTAGACCGGCACCCAGAAGTGCGAGGGCCTATAGCTCAGTCGGTTAGAGCGCTTCCCTGATAAGGAAGAGGTCGCTGGTTCGAGTCCAGCTAGGCCCACGCAAGAACACGGAGGGAATGAATCATGAAAAAGATCGCAGTCACGGCCCTCGCATTCGTTATCGGATATGTCGGATGGGTTGGCGTCCAAAAGAAGCTTCAGGATCGGGCAGTCTGGTACGAGGTTTCCGATCCCGTCGAATAGTCCGGAAAGCACCTTCCTGTAACTGCTGCCGGCTCGGGGCTATGGCGCAATTGGTAGCGCACCTGCTTTGCAAGCAGGGGGTTACGGGT